>Ga0247835_1001519_pt1 | contig 28122 bp, 26 predicted proteins | sample LaCtaG_3_FD_189912 | JGI IMG/M metagenome (GOLD analysis project Ga0247835, IMG submission 189912) | Freshwater microbial communities from meromictic Lake La Cruz, Castile-La Mancha, Spain - LaCruzMarch2015_13.5m | ecosystem: Environmental > Aquatic > Freshwater > Lake | place: Spain: Castile-La... | reverse complement strand
TGGTGATCGACGAAGCCATCGCGCTGGCAACCACTGCGATGCACGAGGCCAGGCGGGCCGGCGGAAACCAGGCCCGGTACGTGAGCGATGGCGATCTCGCCGGGTCCGAGTAGCGCTGGCTCAGTGCGGGTGCCCGCGCATTGGAATCTGCCCAGGCCGATCTAAACCGGGGAACGCTCCAGCAGTGCGCGCCGCAGCAGGTGCATGGCTACCGTGGTGGAGCGGTCCCGGACGTCGGCGCGCTCGCCGGGAATCGGGACGCACCGCACGATCCCCGGACCGTCGGTCAACATCACCGCGAACCACACCGTGCCGACCGGTTTCTCAGCCGTACCTCCGCCGGGCCCGGCGATCCCGGTGATCGCGATGGCGGTGTCCGCGCCGAAGCGTTCCAGCGCCCCCGCCGCCATTGCCTGGGCCACTTCCGCCGACACCGCGCCATGTTCTGCGATCAACGCGGCATCGACACCGAGAAGCGCGACCTTGGCCTCGTTGGCGTAGGCGACCACGCCGCCGGCGACGTAGTCCGAGGAACCTGGGCGGTCCGTCAGTCGCGCCGCGACCAGTCCCGAGGTGCAGGACTCCGCGGTCACGATCCGTCGGCCCGCGAGCAATCGGGCGATCTGGTCGTCCACCGAGGAACCGTCCTCGGAGAAGATCGTCGCCCCGTGCCGATCCCGAACCATGTCCATCAGGGCGGCATGGGCCGACGCACCAGAGGGTTCGTAACGGGTGACCATCTCCACTTCGCCCCTGCGCAGGCAGGTGGTGATCTCGAGATCGTCGAACCCGGCGATCTGCTGCTGTGCCTGACGCAGGGTGTCGGCCAGTCCCGACTCGGCAAGTCCGAACATCCGCACGGTGTCCTGCTGGTATTCGGTACGACCGGCGGTGGCCGCGGCGAAGGCCTCGGTGGCGAGCGCGGCGGGCCACATCGCCTGTAGTTCCCTCGGCGGTCCGGGCAACACCACGACGGTGGGGTTGCCGGCAATCACTGCCCCGGGCGCGGTTCCGACCGGGTCGAGCACCTCGGCCCCCGCCGGGACCATCGCCTGTTTGCGGTTCGCCTCCACAACGGCGTCGAAGTCGGTGTCGGGATAGCGAGACATCCAGCGCTGCACGATCGCGCCGATCTTCGCCTCCATGGCCGCGTCGAGGACGAGATCGCGGCCGCAGAATCGGGCCACGGTCGCCACGGTCAAGTCGTCGGCGGTGGGTCCCAGGCCGCCGGTCGTGACGACAAGGTCCACCCCCTCGTCGCGCAGAAAGCCCAACTGCGCCTCGATATCGGCGGCCCGGTCCCCGCAGATCGTGATGTGAGCCAGTTCAACGCCCAACTCGAGCAGACGGTCGGCCAGCCACGGGCCGTTGCGGTCGGTGACTCGTCCGGTCAGCACCTCGGTGCCGGTGACGAGAATGGCAGCGCGCGCGCTCACTGGCGCGGCGCGGCGCCCGGCGAGCGCACCACCAGGGGCGTGGCCGGGAAATGGGCGGCCATCTCCGCTCGCGACTTACGCAGGGCAGCCGTGCCGTACCCCTTCTGGCGATGCTCGGGATGGATCCAGATCCGGACATTGACCTCACCGTCGAGGAGCTCGCCGAACACCATCCCCACTTTGTCCTCCCCGTCGATTGCCACGAACCACGCGGCCTCCTCGGCCCACAGCCGGTCGCGTGCGGCGCTGATCTCGTCATCGAGACTGCCTGCGGGCGATCCGGACCCATCGCCAGCGGCACCCATCTCGGTGGTGCGGGTAGCGAATATGTCCCGATCGTCGTCATGGGAGAACGCCCGCAGCCGCAGGCTCTCATCCGAACTGGCCGGTCTTTCCCGGGCGGTGAAACTCAGCTGACTGTTGAGATCGTCGAGTTCGGCCGCGATGCGTTTGCGTGATTCGGTGGTCAGCTGGTCGAAGGACATTCCCATCACGGCCTCGCTGCCGATCCTGGATGTGCCGAGCAGGCGTGTGATCGCATCGATCGCCTCGTCGCGGTCACCGGATCCGACAATGACGTCGAGGACTTCGTGGCGCCGGTCCAGCGCGGCCATCAGGGCATCTGCGATTGCGCGCCGGGTCACGGCTCGGTCGGTGTCGGTCATTGGATTAGCGTAAGGCCGAAATCGGTGCGCATCCACCCGCGAGGAGTCCCACCCACCGTGGCGAAGAGGTTTCTGACGATCTTCGCCGTCGTGCTGTTGATCCTCGGCGCCGCCGATTACCGGGTGTTCGCCTCCCCGCGGCCGGCCGCCGGCCGCGACGTCGAACTGGCCGAGGGATGGAAGCTGGCGTCCGCGACCGGCCTGGCGGCCGATGGCGCCGCGATTTCGGTTGCCGGCTACGACGACTCATCGTGGGTGCCGGTGCCTCGGATGCCCGGCACCGTTTTGGGCATTTTGCAGGAGGCCGGGGTCTACCCGAACCTCTACGTCGGCAAGAACCTGCTCACCGAAGTCCCCCAGGATCTCTACAAACGCCACTGGTGGTACCGGACGACCTTCGCCGCTCCGGCCGACTACCGGACTTACCTACTGGACTTCCCGGGCATCAACTACCGGGCCGAGATCTGGCTCAACGGCCATCGCGTCGCCGACGCAGACCACATCGTCGGCATGTACACCCATCACGAGATTGATGTCACCGGCCACATCTGGTCCGGCGGACAGAACACCCTTGCGGTGAAGGTGATCCCCGAGCGAGCCATTCAGGATGTCGACGGGGTGGAGTTGGCCGACAGTTGGTATGACTGGATCAACTGGCGCTACCTCGGATACCGACGGCCGGGTACCTCGGAGGGCACCGGTCCGTCGTTCGTTCCCGACCGCAATGCCGGGATCTTCAAACCGGTACGGCTCAGGATGTTCGGGGCCGTGGATATCGGGCCGACGACGGTGAACAGCGAACTGCCGGACACCGACACTGCTCGGCTCACGATCCACTCGGCCGTGCGCAACTACCGCGAGAAACCTCTCCGCGGTGTGCTGCAGGCAAGCATTACCCGGGACGGCAGAAAACCTGTGCGAGTCGCACAACCGGTAGTGCTGAAACCGGGCGAAGAACGTGAAATCAGTTTCGCACCAGACGATTTCACCGCCCTCAACATTGACCGTCCGGATCTGTGGTGGCCCTACACGATGGGCAGCCCGGACCTCTACGATTTGCGCCTCGACTTCATCGAGGATCGAACGATCACCACCTCGACATCGCGTTTCGGTATCCGCACCGTCAGCCAGGGCCGCGACCGCGGCGGCGAAGGCGACTTCTTTCTCCGAGTCAACGGCCGGGATCTCATGATCCGGGGCGCCACCTACACCCCGGATCTGCTGTACTCCTACAACCCGGATCGGGATGCGGCGATCCTGCGGTACGCCAAAGACCTCGGCGTCAACATGCTGCGACTGGAATCCAAGATCGCCTCCGAACGTCTTGTCGAGATGGCCGATGAAATGGGTATCCCGCTGATGTACGGCTGGATGTGCTGCAACCAGTGGGAACGGTGGCAGCAGTGGGACTCCGAGGACCGTCGGGTCGCGCGGGAGAGCATGCGCTCACAGATCGAGATGCTGCGCCCGCACGCCTCGGTGTTCGTCTGGGCCAACGGCAGCGACGGCCGGCCGCCGGCCGAGGTGCTCGCCGACTACCGTGGCATCCTCGCCGATCTGCACTGGCAGAACGCCACCGTCGACACCGTGTCGGCCTTCGCTCGCGACGGCGACGGCAACCCACTGTGGGATGGAATACGGATGGCAGGCCCCTATTCCTGGCGCCCGCCGTCCTACTGGTTCAGCGGCCGCTACTCTGCGGCCCGCGGAGCCTCTGCCGAGCAGGGCGACAACGAACACATCCCGCCGTACGCCAGCCTGCGGCGGTTCATCCCCGCCGACAGGCTCTGGCCGATCAACGACACCTGGTTCTTCCACGCCGGGGCCGGTCTGCAGAACTCCACCCTGAGCAACGTCCGCCGCGTCATCGACCGGCGCTACGGGCCGTCCACCGACGCCCGGATGTTCGCCGACAAGGCCCAACTGGCCCACTACGAGTCCACCCGCGCACAATTCGAGGCGTTCGCCGCCGGTGGTTGGGACAGCCACAAAATGACCGTCTACTGGATGCTGAACAGCCATTGGCCGTCGTTCTTCGGCAACATTTTCGACTATTACCTGCGGCCCGGCGGCGCCTACTTCGGGGCCAAGAAAGGCCTGCGGCCACTGTCGGTGGTCTTCGACTCCTATGCCACCGGCGACCATCGCCAGGCCCGAATCACGGTGGTCAACCAGAGTCCGCAGGCTCGTCAAGACCTGCGGGTGCGGGTTCGCACCTACGACCTGCGCGGCCGGTTGCGCGACAATCGCGGTGTCGGGGGTATCGACATCGGCCCCGGCGCCGCTGCCGCCGTGATGACGCTGCCTCCCGGTCCGTCGGACTCCCGGGTGTTCTTCGTGCGCTGCGAACTGCTCGATGCAGAGGGCGCAGTGATCAGTGAAAACATCTACTGGCAGTCGCAGGTGCCCGACGACGTGGGTCCGCCGGGCAATGACACCGCGTTCGACTCACGGCAGATCAGTTGGGCCGATATGACACCGTTGAACAGCATGCCCCGACCGGCGTTGGAGGTCAGTGCGCGTCCGGACGCCTCCGACCCGGCCCACGTGAAGGTGACGCTGCGCAACCGGGGCTCGCAGATCGCGTTTTTCCACCGGGTCGAGCTGCTCAGTACGGCCGGGGGCGAGGAGATTTTGCCGATCACCTACGACGACAACTATGTCAGCGTGTTCGGTGGCGAGACGGTCGAGATCAGCGGGCGGGTACCAGGCGGCGGTCCGGTGCCCGCCTGGGTACGGGTGACCGGCTACGGCGGCACGCCGGTGGTCGCGGCGGTGCGGTAGCGGCCCGTGGCCTAGATTCGGTAGGTGGGGCCGGCGGCGCGGAAGGGACGGTAGACGTTGGTTGAGCATGCCCTCGTGGTGGCCGCTGCTCTGGCCGGCGCGGTGTTCACCGCAATAGGGATCGTCGTCCGCCAGCGCGCAACCCTGGATGTACCGCGCGACCGCGGCGTCAGCGGGTTGATGATCAACACACTGCTGCACCGTCCACTGTGGTGGGCCGGCACGGCCGCCGCGGTGACCGGATACGGATTTCAGGCGGTAGCGCTGGCCTACGGGTCGCTGCTACTGGTCGCTCCCCTACTGGTGTCGGCGCTGTTGTTCGCGCTGCCGCTGAGCGCATGGATCTCCCGTCGCCGGGTCACCCGCGCCGAATGGGGATGGGCCAGCCTGTTGACCGTGGCGCTGGCGCTGTTTGTGGCCGTCGCCCGGACCAAACCCGGCGACTACGAAGCCTCCGAGCCGACGTCGGTCGCGGTGGCGACGATCTGCCTGCTGGTGGTGGCCGCCAGCCTCGTCATCGCCGTGCGACTCACCGGGTGGCGGCAGGCGCTCCTGCTGGCGCTCGGGGTGGGAGTGCTCTTCGGCGTGCTGGCAGTGCTGACCAAAATCGAGATGCACATCCTGACCGAGGAGGGCGGCGCACGACTGCTCACCTCACCGGTGACCTACGCGCTGATCGTGGTCGCCGTGGCCGCGACGCTGCTACAGCAGTCCGCCTTCCATGCCGGCTCGTTGAAGGCATCCGTTCCGGCGATGCTGGTCCTCGAGCCTGTGGTCGCCGTGCTCCTGGGTCAGGTAATCCTCGGCGAACACCTGGCGGTCAGCACGCCCAGTGCGATCGCGCTGGGGATCGCCACTGCCGCGATGGCGGTCGCGACGGTCGCTCTGGGCCGCGACGAAGGTGCCTTCGAGGACGAACTCGAAGCGGCCGCAGCGCGACGTCCGACGCCGTGACTCCGCCCCCGCGCCGTCTGCCGTCGGAGGCACTGGCCGATGCCTCCCAGATACTGGCCGATATCGCCGCCCGTCCCTCGGGTCCCGACGTCGGCGCGTTCTTCGATCTCGATGGAACCCTGCTGGCCGGCTTCACCGCCACCGCCCACGCCAGTGACCGCCTCCGGCGCGGTCAAGCCCGGATCGGCGAGGTGCTCGGCGTCGTCGAGGCCTCGGTGCGCTACAAGCTGGGTCGCATGCAGTTCGAACGACTCCTCGCCCGGGGTGCGACATACCTGCGGGGGGAATCGTTGGCCGAACTCACTGCGGTCGGCGAACGATTGTTCGCCGAGGAACTGACGCACAAGGTCTACCCGCTGATGCGCCAGATCGTCGATGCGCATCTAAGCCGCGGGCATACCGTTGCGATCAGCTCATCGGCGTTGACGATCCACGCCCAACCGGTAGCCCGGGCATTGGGGATCTCCGATGTCGTGTGCAACTCCTTCGAACTCGACGAGCATGGTTTGCTGACGGGCCGGGTGGCGAAACCGATCGTGTGGGGCCAACAGAAAGCCGCTGCCGTCCAACGCCTGTGCGCCGAACGCGGTGTCGATGTGGGCCAGAGCTACTTCTATGCCGACGGAAACGAGGACGCGGCGTTGATGAGGCTGGTCGGTCATCCCCGGCCGGTCAACCCCAGGGCTGGCCTGGCCGCACTGGCAGCGACACACGGTTGGCCGGTGCTGCATGTTGGCGCGCCGGGTCAGCGCGGCCCCGCCAATGCGCTCGGCCACCTGCCGGGATTGGGCCGAGCCGCGATCGGTGCCGCGTTGGATGCCGTCGCGGCCCGTCGCGATCGACGGCGCTGAGACGCGCTACATCGCGCGGTGCGGGACGTCGGTGACCAGACCGCCGTCGACGACGTACTCCGAACCGGTCGAAAACGACGACTCGTCGCTGGCCAGGAACACCACGAAGGCGCCGACCTCCTCAGGTGTCCCGGGCCGACCGAGCGGGGTGGTCACCATGTCCTCGGGCAGGTGCTCGGTCATCGGCGTACGGATGAACCCCGGATGTATCGAGTTGACGCGGATGTTGCTGCTGGCCAGTTCCAGCGCACTGGACTTGGTCAGACCGCGCAGGCCCCACTTGGAGGCGACATAGCTGTGCACGTAGGCGGCGCCGCGTAGACCCTCGATCGAGGAGATGTTGATGATCGACCCGCCCCCGGCGGCGATCATCGGTGCGATGACCTCTTTGGTGCCCAGCATCGGGCCGGTGAGGTTGACGTCGAGCACCTTGTGCCAGCGGGCCACGTCGAGGGTCTTCAGCGGACCCAGCTGGACGATCCCGGCATTGTTCACCAGCACGTTGAGCCTGCCGAAAGCGCTCAGTGCGGTCCCGACAGCGGCAGTCCAGTCCTCAGCCTTGCTGACGTCGAGGTGGACGTAGCGCGCGGCGTCGCCTAATTCCGCGGCCAACGCGGCGCCTTCGTCGTCGAGGATGTCGCCGATCAGCACCGAGGCGCCCTCGGCGGCCAACATCCGGGCGGCGGCCGCGCCGATGCCGCGAGAACCGCCGGTGACCAGAGCGACTTTGTTATCCACGCGTCCCATGGGGCGTCAGGCTACCTTGAAGGGTATGGCCATTCGCGTCGTCCATATCGGAACCGGAAACGTGGGCCGGCTTGCGCTGGCGGAGCTGATCGCCAACCCGGCCTTTGAATTAGTCGGGTTGTGTGTCTCGACCCCCGCCAAAGTCGGCCGGGACGCCGGCGAACTGGCCGGGCTGGACGTGATGACCGGCATCAAAGCCACCGACGACCTTGACGCGGTTCTGGCAACCGAACCCGAGTGCGCGGTCTACTGCGCAATGGGCGACACCCGCATGGTGGAGGCCATGGGTGATGTGCGACGGATCCTCGCATCGGGCATCAACGTAGTGGGCTCGGCGCCAGGAATACTGCAATACCCCTGGCATGTCATACCGGATAAGTACATCGAGCCTCTCGAAGTTGCTGGGCAGCAGGGTAATTCGAGTATCTACATCAACGGTGTGGATCCCGGTTTTATCACTGACCTGATTCCCCTGGCGTTCGCCAGCACCTGTGCACGGATCGAGCAGGTGCGTTGCATGGAGATTGCCGACTACGCCACCTACGACGGCGCCACCGTGATGTTCGACGTGATGGGGTTCGGCAAGCCGCTCGACGAGGTGCCGATGCTGTTTCAGCCCGGCGTCTTGGCCGTGGCGTGGGGCTGCGCGATTCGGCAACTGGCGGCCGGGCTGAAGATCGAGATCGACGCGATCACCGAGAGCTACGAGCGCGAACCGGCACCGGAGCCCTTCGAGATCGCCGCCGGCCATATTCCCCGGGGTGGAGTCGCGGCGGTGCGCTTTCAGATCAACGGCATCGTGGACGGCCACCCCGCGATCGTCGTCGAGCATGTGACCCGGTTGCGCGAGGACCTCCGGCCCGACTGGGCCCAGCCCGCCCAGCCCGGCGGCTCCTATCGCGTCGAGATCACCGGCGAGCCGTCGTATGCCGTGGACATCTGTCCGACCAGTCGCTTCGGCGACCACAATCACGCGGCCATCGCGGGGGCGGCGGCCCGCATCGTCAATGCCATCCCAGCGGTGATCGCCGCGCCGCCGGGGATCCGCACCACCCTCGACCTACCTCTGGTCTCGGACGTCGGGGTGTATTGCGCGCCGCGGTGACCGGTTCAGTCAGGTAAGACGGTTCAGTCGGGAGAATCGGTCAGTCGGGAGACTGAGGGCTCGAACTCAGGGCCGCGATCCGGGCCCCAGGAATACCCCTGAAAACCCGCCGAAACCGCCGACCCCGCCGTTGACGAACTGTGACAGGCACTGGGCTCGCAATACCTCACTGCCGACACTGCAGTTGAGCAACGCGGTCTGATCCGGCGCCGATCCCCGCACGCGTGGCGGTCGAAACGGGAAGCTACAGATGTTGGCGTAGGGATCAAGCGGTGTTATGCCGTTGTAGCAGGGTGCCGACGGCGGCGAGGGCGCTTCACCGGGGCTCGCCACTGCCACCGGGGCCGCGGCGAGCGCCGAGCAGGTCAGCGCCAGCCCAGCCACTGAGATCAGTCTGGACCGAACCGCCATTCGCGAACACCTCCCCCGTAATGCTCCCCCCAACCTTACTCCGCGGACGATTTCCCCTGTTCGAACCGCTCGTGGTAAAAAACTAGAACGCGTTTCAGTCGGATGCCCAAGGAGCCCGCTCATGCACACTGCCCTCTGCGACGAGCTCGGTATCGAGTTCCCGATCTTTGCCTTCACCCACTGCCGCGACGTCGTGGTGGCCGTCAGCAAGGCCGGCGGATTCGGCGTGCTCGGCGCCGTCGGGTTCACCCCCGAACAGCTCGAGATCGAACTCAACTGGATCGACGAGCGAATCGGTGACCGTCCCTACGGCATCGACATCGTGATCCCCAACAAGTACGAGGGCATGGACGCCGACGTCTCTCCGGAGGTGCTCACCAAGATGCTGCAGGACATGGTTCCGCAGCAGCACCTCGATTTCGCCAAGAAGGTTCTGGCCGACCATGGCGTGCCCACCGGAGACGCCGACGCCAACGCCCTGCAGCTACTGGGCTGGACCGAGGCGACGGCGACCCCCCAGGTCGAGGTAGCACTGCGCCACCCGAAGGTCACCCTGATCGCCAACGCGCTCGGCACCCCGCCGGTCGAGATGATCGAACTCATTCACGCATCCGGCCGCAAGGTCGCCGCGCTGTGCGGCTCCCCCGCACAGGCCCGCAAGCACGCCGACGCCGATGTCGACATCATCATCGCTCAGGGCGGCGAGGGTGGCGGTCACTGTGGTGAGGTCGGCTCCATCGTGCTGTGGCCGCAGGTGGTCAAGGAAGTCGCACCGCGACCAGTCCTGGCCGCCGGCGGGATCGGCAGCGGCTACCAGATCGCCGCCGCGCTTGCGATGGGATGCGCCGGTAGCTGGTCTGGCTCGCAGTGGCTGATGGTGGAGGAAGCCGAGAACACTCCCGTTCAGCAGGCGGCCTATGTCAACGCCAGCAGCCGCGACACCGTACGCAGCCGGTCGTTCACCGGCAAGCCCTGCCGCATGTTGCGCAACGACTGGACCGACGCCTGGCAGACTCCCGGCAACCCCGAGCCGCTGGGAATGCCCCTGCAGTACATGGTTTCCGGCATGGCAGTCGCCGCCACCAGCAAGTACCCCAACGAGACGGTGAACGTCGCGTTCAACCCGGTCGGTCAGGTGGTCGGCCAACTGACCAAGGTAGAGCGCAGCGCAACGGTGATCGAGCGTTGGGTGCAGGAGTATCTGGAGGCCACAAGTCGGCTCAACGACCTCAACGAGGCTGCCGCAGCGGTCTAGCGACCTGCCGTCCCGGGCTGGGAGGAACGTGCCATCCCGCCGGGAAGATCCTGCTACCCCGCCGGGAAGAAGTAGCCGCCGTTGGCCCAATCGCCGGCCTTCTGGTAGCCCGCCTGCCAGCCCAACGCACCCCGGCACAACATCGGGAAGCCCTCCGGGGACTGCGCGGCGGCCTGCGGGCCGGGGCACGGCGCTCCGGCGGTCTGGACCCCGTACAGCTTGGGCGAGATCACCCAGAAACCGGTGCCCTCCGGCGGCCTCACCAAACCAACGTAGGACTGATTTTCAATGAAGTGGCAGGCCAGCGTCTGACCGTCGCGGCCGCGTCCGAAGATGAACCGATCCCACTGGTAGCACGGTGCGCTCAGATTGGCGCCGTAGGTAATTCCCGGCACATCCCCGGCGTAGGGCCCGTCGGCGGCCGCTGACGGTGCGACGCTCAAAGCCCCGGCTACGACTGCTACTGCGATGACGACTCCGCGAGACATGGTGCCGAGCCTAACCGCAACCGCCCGGATTGCTGCGCGAAACCCGGGGAAAGCTGGAATCGAACCCGCAAAACACCGCCGCGGCAACGCCGAAATCAGCTCCCGAGGTGGTTCGCTTGGAAGCGATCCTTCCGTCCGACCGTCAGAACCATAGGAAGTCCGATGTTCGATCGCCTGCCGTCAGCGCCTGCCCTATCCGATCCTGTGCTGTCCAATTCTGGGGCGTCCGATCACCGGTCCAGAAGGGGAAGCTCACCGGGTTTGGCCGCGCTCGCCGTTTGCATCATGACGATCAGTGCAGGCCTGACGGCCATCGATGCAGTCGCGGAGCCGCCCGACGACAGCAGCGACGAATACGGCTACCTGAACACCGCGGCCCGCTGTGACGACGACCAGACCCTGATGGCTTTCGGGCGTACCTCCCGCGCGATGGTAGCCGTCTGCGTTGACCCGGACGGCGAACTCGAATATCGGGGAGTTCGGTTGAGCGATCAGGCAGCGACGACACTGTCCGCGACACGCGCCTCCGATGGATCAATCATCGCCACCAACGACGGCGTCACCTATGCAATTTCACCGACGTTCTTTCTGGTATCCGAGGGCGACTCGGTGCTCTACCGCGACGCATGGATCGAGTTCCGCCAGCCGCGATTCTCCGGGGCGCCCACGACGACGCCGGCCCCGTCGACCTCGTCAAGCCCGTCGACCTCGTCAAGCCCGTCGACCCCGTCGACCCCGTCGACCCTGCCGGCCTCGCCGACCGTGAGCACCACGACGGTCACCATGGCGCCGGTACCCCCCGCGGGGCGCTGAACCGGGCAGATCTTCCCAGGGCCTGGGACCATCAAAGGCCTGAGACCACTGAAGTGGTTGCGGTACGGGCACTCATCCCACAGGATCAGGGATCACAGCAGCCATCGACCCGAGGAGACACCTATGGCCGGCCCCAATCTGCCGCCGGGGTTCGACTTCACCGACCCTGACATCCACGCTGAACGCCTGCCGATCGAAGAACTCGCCGAACTGCGCAGGACTGCCCCAATCTGGTGGAACGAGCAACCCCTCGGCGTGGGCGGATTCGACGACGGCGGCTACTGGGTGGTGACCAAACACCGAGATGTCAAGGAGATCTCACGCCGCAGTGATGTTTTCTCCAGCCAGGAAAAGACCGCGCTGCCACGCTACCGGGAGGGCACCGTCGAAGAGCACATCGAGCGCGGAAAGTTCGTGCTGCTCAACATGGACGCCCCGCATCACACCCACTTGCGCAAGATCATCTCGCGCGCGTTCACGCCCCGCGCCATCGAACTGCTTCGCGCCGAACTTCGCGAGCGGGCCGGCGCCATTGCCGACGCCGCGGCGCAGCAGGGCTCCGGCGACTTCGTCGAACAGGTCTCCTGCGAACTCCCGCTCCAGGCCATTGCCGGACTCATGGGGGTGCCGCAGGACGAGCGCAAGAAACTCTTCGACTGGTCCAACCAAATGGTCGGCGATGTCGATCCGGAGTTTGCGTCCAACGACGCGATCGGCGCGTCCGTGGAGCTGATCATGTACGCCATGCAAATGGCCGCCGACCGGAGCGCCAACCCCCGCGACGACCTGGTCACCAAGCTGGTGCAGGCCGACGTCGAGGGACACAAACTCTCCGACGACGAATTCGGATTCTTCGTCATCCTGCTCGCGGTAGCCGGCAACGAGACAACCCGCAATTCGATCACCCACGGAATGCACGCCTTCACCGAGTTCGGTGACCAGTGGGAGCTCTACAAGAAGCTACGGCCCGCCACCGCCGTCGACGAAATAGTCCGATGGGCCACACCGGTGACATCTTTTCAGCGCACCGCGCTGGCGGACACCGAACTCGGCGGAGTGAAGATCACGAAGGGCCAGCGGGTGGTCATGGTCTACCGGTCGGCCAATTTCGACGAAGAGGTATTCGACGATCCGATGGCGTTCAACATCATGCGCGACCCTAATCCGCACGTGGGATTCGGCGGCACCGGCGCGCACTACTGCATCGGCGCCAACCTGGCCCGAATGACCATCGACCTGATGTTCAACGCCATCGCTGACGCCATGCCCGACCTCACTCCGCTCGGCAAGCCCGAACGGCTCCGCTCGGGTTGGCTCAATGGCATCAAGCACTGGAACGTCGACTACACCGGGTCCCGGAGTGGCCCAATCCCGAGCGCTACCAGTTGATCCCGGGCGTTACCAGTTGATGACGACAGGGTCGCCGATGCCCACCTGGTTGAAATACCAGAGCGCGTTGTCGGGCCCCAGGTTGATGCAGCCGTGGCTGACGTTGGCGTAGCCCTGCGAACCCACCGACCACGGAGCCGAGTGCACGTACACACCGCCCCAGGTGATCCGGACGGCGTCGGCCACCGTCAGCTTGTAACCCTCCGGGTCTTCCAGCGGGATCCCGATGGTGCGCGAGTCCATCACGATTGACTTGTACTTCTCCAGCACGGTGAACGAACCGACCGGCGTCGCGAACCTGGGCTTGCCGAACGACGTCGGCATCTGACGCATGATCACGCCATCGATGCTCACCGTGAAGGTATGCGCCGAAATCTTGCCCACGCCGAGCACAGTCGCCCCGGTGCCGAAGCTACGGCGGGTGCCGCCAGCGAGCAGCGTAATCTGGGAGTGCGCGGGCCAGAATTGATCGGGCACCCACTGCACGACGTTGTCGTCCAGCCATTGGAACTTGCCGGTGAGGTGGGCAGGTGAGGTCACGGTGATGGATGCCTCGGCTGACTGGCGATCGGCCACGGGCCTGGTGAAGGTCACGATGATCGGATGGGCGACACCGACGGTCTGGCCATTGATGGGCCGCACCGAAGCCACGGTTGCCGCCGACACCGACGGGGCTATGGCGGCCAGGCTTGTCGGCGCTGATGCTGTCATCGCGACCAGGGCGATTCCCGCTGCGGCAATCATGCGTCGAAATGCTCTGGCCATTGCTCCCTGTCCTGGATTGATCCGCTCGCGCCGAGTTATTGATCCGCTCACCGTGAGCTACAGCAAACCATGAACTACAGCAAATTACATTTCTTCTCGCGGGTGTTTTCCAGTGTAGATGGCGCGGCAGAGCCGCACGCAGCCCTACTGGCGCGGCAGAGCCGCACGCAGCCCTACTGGCGCGGCAGAGCCGCACGCAGCCCTACTGGCGCGGCAGAGCCGCACGCAGCCCTACTGGCGCGGCAGAGCCGCGACGAACGGCGTGTCCACGCCGAGGGGACCGGTGCCGGCGGCACCACCCGGTGCGCCCAGCGGGGCCTGCCGACCCGGTAACACCTCGTCGAAGAACGCGGCGTTGTCGGCCAGGAATGCCCGTTCGCTGTCGGGGAGGTCGTCCTCGTAAAAGATTGCGTCGACCTCGCACAGCAGGCGACAGGCTCCGCAGTCGACGCACTCGTCAGCATTGATGTACATGGTGCGGTCGCCCTCATAGATGCAGTCGACCGGACATTCGGCGGCGCAGGCTTTGTGCTTGACGTCCACGCACGCGCTGGTGATCACATAGGTCATAGAACGACTGTATGTGTTACGAGCCGTATCAGACACGGGCAGGAGGCCCCCCGATCCCGGGACTTAAGTCCACAGGGTGTTCGCCCCAATGGTTCCCGGCCATACGCCGTTCAGCGCGATAGGAGCCCGGTGATGTCGACGAAACCACCGGTATTGCGCCGATGGTCGGTCATGCTGCGGCATTCCCCGTAGAGCCTGAGCACGCCCCGGCCAGCGGTGTCGGGATCGCGGTAGTAAACGGCGGTGACCCCGTCCTTGGCCATGGTTCGTCCGCCCGGATGATGACTCGGCGGCAACCCGGGCGTCCACCCGCGCGCGGTCAGTGCCCGGGTCATCGCGCGGAAGAAGGCCGGGGTTTTCGTGATCGTGGGCAGGTCGAAGTTCAGATAGGCGGTGCCCTGATACGGCGGCGCGTCCTCAGGTGCGCACGACATCGGGATGTAGGTCCCGGTTACCGCCTCGAGGCTGGCCGTGCCGACAATCTGACGTGCCGGTTCGAGCACCTGCTGCTGGATCTGCTCATCGGTCAGCGGCACCGGCGCCTCGACGGCGGGCCCGCGCAGGTCATAGATGCGGTGCATGGTGATGAAGGTCGCACCCAGCACCAGGGACATCACCAGGGATGCCGCGATGAGCAGCGGATACGGTCGGGAACGGAGGCTGTCGCGATTCATGGTTTCCTCGCCCAGGTCAGCGATAGCAGCGATGTTACCGGTCGGGTGCGGGACCAATGACCCGTGCCTGCGGCGAGTTTTTCGCCGTTTCGCCGTTTATCAGGCAAAGTTAACGGTATGCGCGCACCACTTCCGTTGGCCTCGGGCCGCCTGGCCCGCCGCCTGAGCGGTGTGTTGGCGGTGTTGATGATGCTCGGTGGCGTGATTGCGGCACCTGGTTCGGCATCGCCGACCCCCTCACCGCGGGCACCCCTGGACCAATCGGCGCTGCTCAGTCAGGTGGTCCCCGGCCTCGTGGACATCAACACCACCATGAGTTATCAGGGCGCCACCGGGGCCGGCACCGGCATCCTGCTGAATCCCGACGGCGAGGTGCTGACCAACAACCACGTCATCGAGGGCGGAACCGAGATCACCGCGGTGAGCCTGGCAAACAGCCGGACCTACCCGGTCGACGTCATCGGATTCGATCGCGCCAACGACATCGCACTGGTGCGCTTACGCGGCGCCGCGGGCCTACCGACCGCAATCCTGGGAACCTCGTCGTCACTGGCCGTCGGGGATCCGATTGCGGCCATCGGCAACTCCAACGGCCCCGGCGCGCCGCCGAGCTATGCGCCGGGCGCGATCACCCAGATCGGGGCATCGGTGCGCGCCACCAACGAGGCCGGCGGCGGCGCCAGAGAGCTTTACGATCTGATTCGGGTGGCCGCCGACATCCGGCCGGGTGATTCCGGTGGTCCGCTGGTCAATAGCGCTGGGCAGGTGGTGGGGGTCAACGTCGCCGCCACCCTCACCTATCGGATGGACGGGGTCACCGGCGGAGAGGGGTTCGCGATCCCGATCGACCGGGCACTGGCCATCGCCAATCAGATCCGCGCGGGTGCGGCCTCGGATTCGATCCACATCGGTGACACGGCTTTCATCGGCGTCGCGATCGCCGACTCGTCGCTCCTGCGCGCCGGGCCCCCGGGCGCGGTGGTGCGCCAGGTCCTGCCGAACACCCCGGCCCAGCAGATCGGCCTGCTCGACGGCGATGTGATCACCGCCGTCGACGGGCTCGCGATCGCCTCGGCGGCGGACCTATCCACCGTGATGAACCGGCGCAAGCCCGGCGATATCGTCATGCTCACCTGGGTGGACCGCGGCGGCATCCCCCGCAACGCTCCCCTGATGTTGGCGAAGGGTCCGGTCGGCTAGCCGGCCATCCTGTCGATCCTGCCCACAGCCACCGCACACACCGGCAGATAGGCCGCCGCCCACCACGGCACCTCGAATCGCACCCGGCAGCCACCTGCGGCGGCGTTCACCTGATGGCCGGTGGCCGGCACTCCGGCGACCCGCCACGCCCACCGTCGGCCCGCGTCGAACTCGGTGATGACGAACGGCAACCGCACCCCCACCGCGGTCCAGACGTCGCCTCGGACTCCGAGTGCGAGTTCCTCGGCGTGGTCGGCCAACGTCGCACGGCGTACCGACGGCCCCCACTGCGGCCAGGCCGACACGTCGACCAACAGGTTCCACACTGCCGGCGGCGGGGCGGCGATGAAGCGCTCCACCACCAGCGGCCGCCGTCCTGAACCCACACCGGATGACGTTACGGCCTAGGATCGGGGCCATGAAAGGCTCCGTCACTGTTCGCATGGCAGCACCGGCCGAGAAGATCTGGGATCTGATCGCTGATGTCCGCAACACCGGGCGGTTCTCTCCGGAGGTGTTCGAGTCGGAATGGCTCGACGGCGCCACCGGTCCCGCGCTGGGTGCGAAGTTCCGCGGACACGTCCGCCGCAACGAGATCGGGCCGGTGTACTGGACCACCTGCCGGGTCACCGCCTGCGAACCCGGCCGCGAATTCGGATTCGCGGTACTGGGCCCAGGCGACACCGCGGTTAACAACTGGCACTATCGGTTGACGCCGCGCGATGACGGCACCGACGTCACGGAATCGTTCCGGATGATCAGTTCACCGTTGATCTCGGTGTTCCGGGTATTCGGGGGTTTCCTTCGGGAACGCCGCAACCTGCGCGACATGCGGACCACCCTGGAGCGCATCAAGAATGTTGTCGAAGAACAGTCATAGAGTCTTTTCGATCACCTTCACAGGACGGAACGTCAAGCATGGGTAACGCACACCGGGGAATCGCCACCCGCGTGAACGGCGAGGCTCCCCCGCGGGTGCCGCTCGCGGACATCAATTTGGGCACCCTGGAATTCTGGGCGCTGGATGACTCGATCCGGGACGGGGCGTTTGCGACCCTGCGGCGCGAGGCGCCGGTCACTTTCTTCAACGAGGTCGGCTACGAGGGCTTTCCGGCAGGTGCCGGTCACTGGGCGCTGATGAAGTTCGAGGACGTCCACTACGCCAGCCGCCACCCGGACATCTTCAGTTCCTACCCCAATATCACCATCGCCGATCAGTCCCCCGAGGTCGCCGAGTACTTCGGTTCGATGATCTCCCTCGACGATCCGCGCCACGCCCGATTGCGCAACATCGTGCGCAGCGCCTTCACGCCGAAGGTGGTGGCCCGGACCGAGGAATCGGTCCGGACGCGCGCCCAACGGTTGGTGTCGGATCTGATCACCAACAATCCCGACGGTAACGGCGAACTCGTCGCCGAATTGTCCGGACCGCTTCCGCTGCAGGTGATCTGCGACATGATGGGCATCCCCGAGGATGACCACCAGAGGATTTTCCACTGGACGAACATCATTTTGGGCTTCGGGGATCCGGACCTCACCACCGACTACGAAGAATTCATCAAGGTCGCCTTCGATATCGGCGCCTACGCGACCGCGCTCGCCGAGGACCGCCGAGTCAACCCTCGCGATGATCTGACCACTGCCCTGGTGGCCGCTGAGGTTGACGGTGAGCGCCTCACCTCCGCTGAGATCGCGTCGTTTTTCATCCTGCTCGCCGTCGCCGGAAACGAGACCACCCGTAACGCCATCAGTCACGGCGTACTGGCGCTGGCCCGCTACCCCGAGCAGCGCGAGATCTGGTGGAACGATTTCGACGCGCACACACCCAGCGCGGTCGAGGAGATCGTGCGCTGGGCCTCACCGGTGGTGTATATGCGTCGCACCGCCACCCGCGATGTTGAACTCAGCGGCGTCACGATCGCCGCAGGCGACAAAGTGACGATGTGGTACTCCTCGGCCAATCGCGATGAGGAAAAGTTCGACAACCCGTGGAAGTTCGACGTGGCCCGACAGCACAATCATCACCTCGGGTTCGGCGGCGGCGGAACACATTTCTGCCTCGGCGCCAACCTTGCCCGCCGGGAGATCACGGTGGTATTCGAGGAGTTGCACAAGCAGATTCCCGATATCACCGTGACCGAGGAACCGGCGATGCTGCTGTCTGCGTTCATCCACGGCATCAAGAGGCTCCCGGTCAGCTGGACACCGGCTCCCTGAACAATGGCGACGATCAAGGAGCGACTGCACTGGTTCGCCATGCACGGCGTGGTGCGCGCCGCAGCCGGTTGGTCGGCCAAGCGGGGCGATCTGCAGGCCCGCCTGGTGACTGATCCGGCCTTGCGCGCAGAACCCGCGTCCTTCTACGAGGAGTTGCGCTCCCACGGCCCGATGGTGCGGTCCCGAGTCGGCTACCTCACCGTCGACCACGCAGTCGCCAACGATTTACTGCGCTCCGATGACTTTCGAGTGATCACCTCGGGCGCCAACCTGCCCGCACCGCTGCGCTGGTTGGAACGCCGAACCCGAGCCGATCTGCTGCACCCACTGCTGGCTCCGTCGCTACTGGCCGTCGAGCCGCCCGAACACACTCGCTACCGCAAGACGGTCTCGTCGGTATTCACCTCCCGGGCGGTGGCCGGGTTGCGCGACGGGGTCGAGGCGACTGCGGAACAGCTGCTCGCCGGACTCGCGACCGATACCGGTGTGGTCGATATCATCGACCGATATTGCGCCCAGCTTCCGGTGGCGGTGATTAGCGAGATCCTCGGCGTGCCGGAAGCCGATCGGTCGAAGATTCTCGAATTCGGTGAATTAGCCGCTCCCAGTCTCGATTTCGGCTTGGGCTGGCAGCAGTATCAGCGTGTCCAGCACGGCATCGAGGGTTTCAACGACTGGCTCGGCACGCATTTACAGCACCTGCGCGAACACCCCGGCGATGACCTGATGAGCCAACTCATCGAGGCATCGGAGGGCGGCGTTCGGCTGGATCAGACTGAACTGCGGGCCGTCGCCGGCCTGGTGTTGGCGGCCGGTTTTGAGACCACCGTCAACCTGCTCGGCAACGGGATCCGGCTGCTGCTCAACCACCCCGACCAGTTGGAGATCCTGGCCGAGGATCCGTCGCTGTGGCCGGGAGCTGTCGAGGAGATTCTTCGACTCGAGTCCCCGGTGCAACTCACCGCACGGGTGGCCAGGACGGACTCCGTCGTCGGCGGCGCGATGGTCAGGCGCGGAGAGGTGGTGGTGATCTACCTTGCCGCCGCCAACCGCGACCCGATGGTCTTCGACGACCCTCAGCGTTTCGACGTGCGCCGGCCTAATGCGGGCAAGCATCTCGCGTTCTCCGGTGGCCGGCACTTCTGCCTCGGTGCGGCCCTGGCCCGGATTGAGGGCGAAGTCGGCCTGCGCCAGTTCTTCACCCGTTTTCCCGACGTGCAACTCGCCGGTGCCGGGGTGCGGCGGGACACCCGGGTATTGCGGGGTTGGGTGCAACTGCCGGTCCAGTTGGGTTCGGCGGCCCGGAACCCCATTGTCCAGAGCGGTCATTGACCGGCTCTTACCACCGAAGAGAGGTTGGCTGATGTCGGCTGAGGAGACGGTGCTCGGAATGTGGCACGCCCTGTCCGATCGCGATTGGGAGAAGCTGAAGACCTTCGTCGCCGACGATTGCATCTACGTCGACATGCCGGTCGGTCTCGCCGCTGCAGCCCGTGGCCCGGAGAACATCGTGAAGCGACTCAAGGTTGGCCTGGAGTCGCTGTCCGGCTACGAGAACCATGACGGGGTGCTGGTGAGCAACGGCGTCGACGTCATGTACGAGCACTCCGAGACCTGGAACTGGGCCACCGGGGAGAGCACAGTGCTGCAGTTCGTCACCGTGCACAAGGTCCGTGACGACAAGGTCACCCTATGGAAGGACTACTGGGATTTCGGTGGCCTGCTCAACCACGCCCCGGCGGACTGGATGGAGCAACTCGCTGCCGCCGATACGTCGTGGATGTTCGACGCCACCGGGCTGATCTGAGACTCACTCCGAAAGCTGGTAAAGCCGCCGTGCGTTGTCTCGACCGATGAGTGTTGCAACGCGCACGGCATCCTGGGCGCTCCACTCACCGCGATCGACGAAATCGCCTAAAGCAGAAGCGATTCCATCGCGCCAGAGCGTCGCTCCGAGGTAGTGCAGTTCGGGCGGCCCGAAGGCGTCCGAGGAGTAGAGGATCTTGCGGAAGGGCGCGAGTTCCAGCGCGCGAGCGATGAAGGCTCCGGCACGGGCGCCGAGGTGGTTGATACTCAGGCCGGTGTCGAGGTAGACGTTGTTGAACGCGCTCGCGAGATACCCGGCCTCGCGCTCGTACGGATAGCAGTGCAGCAGTACGACCGGGGTTTGTCCGGAGTGCCGGAGGAAGTCGAGCAGGAGCATCGGGTTCGTGCGATGTAGATCGCAGTCGCGGTCACCGAGGCCGACATGGAACTGCAGTGGCTTACCCAGGCGCAGCGCCTCGTGAATGCCGAAACGCAGCAGCACCCGATCGGTCAGCCGGACTCCCCCGGCGGCGCGCCAGCGAACCGCGGCCTCGGCCACTTCGCGTTGCGAAGGTTGCGACAAGTCGCCGTCGAATCCTCCGCGGTAGGCAAGGACTGTCTTAGTCGCCACCGCGCCATCGGCTCTGCGCCAGAGGATTTCCCGGAACGCGTCGGCATAGCCGCCCGGCGCTGAGGCCGCCTGCTCGGCGATCTGCTCGAGCCGCAGGATCTCGTGGGCGGCAGATCCGGATGCGGCGGAGATCTCCGCCGGTCCGGCCACATCGGCGGAGAGCCCGGTGTCCACCAACCAGTCGCTGACACCGGCCGCGGCGAGGAACACACCGGCCAACTCTGCCGCGGCGTGCTCGCTGCGGCGTTCCCAGTAGAGGTGCGGTTCAGCGTGGGGCGTCAGACCGAGAATCGGCGCGCATTGCGCTCGCACAGCGAAGCCGAGTTGGGTATCGAATCCGGAGTCGAAATCGGCCAGCGGCTCGGTGTTGGCCTCGTTGAGTCCGTTCTCGAATTGGCGCCGGTCACCGCTCGTCAGCCAGTACCCGTGCATATGGTTGTCGACCAGCCTCAGCTCGGCGATGTGCTCGGCGAGCGCCCGGCGAGCCGTCACAGGCTCCAGGCCATCCGGAATTTGTCGGCACAGGACTCGGCATCGAGGTCCGAGTAGTTCTCGTGCTCATAGCGACGGACCGCGACGAGTGCGTCGACGACGGGATCCCCGAGGATCTCTCGCATCCGTGTCGATCCATCCAGTGCGGCAATCACCGCACCCTGGTCAGTGGAGAGCTGGACCGCGCCTGCGGCGTGACGGTCGGCTGCTGTCAGGGTGTGCGGATCGACGGTGACCTCCGGTGACAGGGTCGAGTTTTTCTCGATGCCGTCCAGTGCGAGGCCGAGGATCGCGGCGGTGGCCAGATACGGATTAGCGGAGGGATCGACGATCTTCACTTCGACATGCGCGCCGTACGGATTGCCGTGGGTTGCCGGCATGAAACGCACCGCCGCCTCGCGATTCTCGGTGCCCCAGCAGGTATACGAGCCGGCCCAGCTGCCGGGTTGCATCCGCAGTCCGGACACGATCGAACCGCAGAGGCCGAGTTGCGCTTCGGTCAGGCCAGCCACGACCCCGGCGATCGCTGCGGCGCCGTCGGCGGTCAGTCCGTGTTTGTCGCCGCCTCCGGAGAACAGTGGGCTGTCACCTCGCCACAGGGAGAAGTGTTGATGGGCGCCCGAACCGACACTGTCGGCGAAGGGTTTCGGCGACATGCTCACCCGGAGACCGTGCCTGCGCGCCACCCTGCCGATCAGGATTCGGGCCAGGATCAACTGATCGGCCGCCGCGACGGGCGACAGCGGCGGCAGGGACATCTCGAACTGGTTGACTCCGTACTCGGGATGGAACTGCTCGACGGTGACCCCTGCGGAGGCCGTGGCCGCCAACACGTCTCGGACGAAGTCCTCGTGCTCGAGGACCCCCGCCAGCCCGTACTGCGCCCAGAGCTCACCCGGCAAGCGCCGTCCCGCCGAGTCGACGAGGAGAAACTCGATCTCGTGGCCGACGCGAGCGCTCAAGCCGGCCTTCGCCAGTCGCGATTCGATACGCCCCAGCGTTCCGCGGGTGCAGGCCGGCACCGGATTGCCGTCCTGATCGAAGAACGACGCCGGTGCCCAGGCGAGACCGTCGTCGATGATGCGTAGCGCATCGGCGTCGATGCGCAACCGCTGGTCGCCGACGACGCTGATGTCGTCGGTGAAGGCGATGCCGACGCGGTCGATCGCGAAACCGTGCCAGGTCGGGCTGGCTCCCAGACCCGGATCGGTGAATCTGCCGGCGCCGCTGGCGGGGACGGTCTTGGCCAGGGTCAGGCCCGCCGGGTTGACGATGGTTCCGAGGACTACGCCGTTACCGCCTACGTCACCGGACGTGCTCATGGGGTGATTCTAGATGCAGCAATGCAACTCGAGGCATGTCCCTGCAGCTGTTCCCTACACCTTTCGGGGCTCTAGGCCAGCCCCTCTGCGGCGCTAGGCAACTGAGACGACGGTGCCCTCCACAACATTCACGGTGAAATTCCGCGAGATTGCCGCGCCCGCAGAGTCTGTAGCGGTGATGGTGAGTGAGACGGTCGGCTCCGTGCCGTAGTCCAGAGATTCCGTGTCCCGGAGTTTCAGGACCTCAGCTCCGTCGACCGTCGTGATCTCGAAACGCGAATCAGACACTGCGAAAGTTAGGACGTCCCCCGGATTGGGGTCATTTGCCGCAACTATTCCCACCCGCGCCCCGGTGACCTTTTCCGTGACGGTGGGGGTTTCTATTTTGTCAATGAGCGCTGAGACGTTGGCATCCGTCGAGAGCGTTGTGTAATAGGTGAACGTTGTAGACTCGCCCGCAGCTAGGGTGCCGGCCTTGTAGATGATGCCGATCGCACCATCCCAGGTCTGGCTCAACCCGGTCAATTGGTTGGATGAGTCGTACTTGTAGGGATTGGAGTTGGAGAATCCCCCGAGATATACCAGGGCCTTCGCGTCTCTCGTCAAGTAGAGGATCGTCGCCTGTTGTCCGGTTAACGACTCGTAATTGTCGCCTGGGAGGCTGGTGGCCGACACAGCGGCCACGCCGTCAGTTGCCACCTGGCCACGCACCGTATTGATGGTTGTGTAGGACCCTCCTTGGAAGACCGTGTTGTCCGGATCGATCGAACGCATGTATTCCACGTTGCTCAAGGGCGATTCTCCCACGTTGGTCAGCTCCACGGTTGTCTGGAAGAAACTGTCATTGACCCGGAAGCTATGAATCTGTGTTGTAGAGAGGACGTCATCGACGATTGCGGCAAAGGTTCCCGAAAGTATGTCTCCGGAGGACGTGTCGGTGACCGATGCATCGCTGATCGCCACATTGCCGTCATCGCCGTTGAGTGCGGAAAACCCGCCGTATTGCGTGCCGTTGAACCCGACGGACCACCGCTCTTCGGGAGAGCCAGGGAAGAAGAAGTCGATTCGGGCATCTACGCCATTTCCGAAGCCGTCGACGTCGTTGCTCAGTCCGATGTTGGCGTTTTCGGTACTCCCTCTTTTCGTTCCGAAGAATCCGCTCGGTCTGCCGCTCGGGCTCGCCGTGCCAAACGAACCAACGGCGCTGAGCCCGGTCTCGATGAAATTGCCACCGAGGAACAGTTCGCCATCGACGAGGGTGTGCCGACCGCCCGCTGGAATCGCCGGGACACTTGGCTGGCTTGAACTCAGATACGCGCGTAGCAAGTCCTCAGACCCACTGAATGCGAGTGAAAGGGAATCCGGAGCGACATTCGGTGCCGGACTGGTGATTGTGACGGTCACCGGTACCGCTGCCACGCCGCCATGGCCGTCGGTCACCGTGATCACGAAGGTATCGGTAGTGCCGGCGCCAGCTGCAGCGCGGGCATCCGCGGTGGGCGTGTACGTAAAGGCGCCGGTGACCCGGTCGATCGTAACGGCACCTAATGCGGTTGTTTCCGGAGCGGAGTAGACGGTGGTGTCGCCGTCGATGTCACTAGCAGTGAGGGTACCTGTGATTGCACCGCTCCCGGGGTTTGGAAGACCGAGGACCGGTGTGCCGCCCGTCGGGTCGGTATTGGCAGGGTCAATGGTCACGCTGACGGGAACGGCGATGGTGCCGCCGTGTCCATCGGTGACACCGAGAGTAAAGGTGTCGGTCAGGTCGGCTGCACTGGCGTCCTCAGCAGCTGCGGCGTGCCGAGCCGAGGGATCCGGGGTGTAGGTGAATGCTCCGGTGGCCGGGTCCACAGTCAGGGTGCCGCGGGTGGGTGCGGTGACAGCGGCGACCGCAGTGGTGTCACCGTCGGCGTCGCTGACGGCCAGTGCCCCGGCGACTGCACCCGTCGATCCGTCCGCGGTACCGGTGCTCGCGACCGCGGTTGGTGCGACGTTGGCCGGGAGGATCGGCACCGAGATCCGGCTGGTGGTGATTCCGCCGTGCCCGTCGTTGACAGCCACGGTGAAGGAGTCTCCGGGCGCAGTTGCCGCGAAAGTACCTCCGCGGTTGGAGTAGAAGCTCTGCGGTAGTCCGAGAGGTGCTCCGGCACTGAAGGTCGTGACCACCAGGGTGATGACCTGACCGGCGGTGAGGTTGGCCGTGACTTGCGGGCAGAGGCCCGCAGAACCTCCGCAGCCGGTGACGGTGGCTCCGGCGTCGACGTGCTCGGAAGGTCCGGTGTCATCGTTGACCGCCAGACGCCCGACGCCGGGGGCGCTCGGGTTGAACGTGCCGCTGTAGATCTCCATCACGGTGTCGACCGGAGCACTGGTCTGGCCGAAGATGTAGGTTCCGGTTTCCGCTGCGGTGAAGTAGGTAGCGACATAGTTGTAGGTGCCGACACCGCTACTCCACCCGCCGTAGGTCCCCATGGTCACGGCGGCGGGATTGCTCAGGGTGATCGTCTGAAGCCCGGTACCGGTGCTTCCCGACTCCCGGGCCGCATCGTGACGGGCACCGGCGGTCGGCGTGTAGACGAAAGCGCCGGTAGCCGGATCGATGGTGACGGTGCCGTTTAGGGGTCCGTCGACGATGCTGTAGGTGGGGGTGTCGCCTTCAGCGTCGGTGACAACCATCGTGCCGGTGACGGCACCGGTGGATACGTTCGGGTCGCCGACGGTGGGGGTGCCGAAGGCCGGGGCGGTATTGGCCGGGAGGATGTCCACGGTCACTGGAACCAGCGTCGTGCCGCCGTGGCCGTCGGTCACGGCGAGGGTGAAGGTGTCGGCGATGTCGGTACCGGTGGCGCCGTCGGCGGCGGCGGCATGCCGTGCCGAAGCGTCCGGGGTGTAGCTGAACGCTCCGGTGGACTGATTGAGCGACAGGGTGCCGCGCGAGGGGGCCGTGATGGCGACGAAGGCTGTGGCATCGCCGTCGGCGTCGGTTGCGGCGAGTGCTCCTGCGATGGCACCGGTTGCGGCATCGGCCGTTTCGATCGTGGGTGTGCCGGCGACCGGATTGGTGTTGGAGGGGGCGACTGCAACGGTGACGACCGCGGCGGTAGTGCCGCCGTGCCCGTCGGAGACCGTGACGGTGAAGGTGTCGGTGCGCTCGGCTGCGGTGGCGTCGACGGCCGCGGCGGTGTGGCGAGCGTTGGCGTTGGGGGTATAGACGAAGGTGCCGTTGGCGGCGATGACTGCAGTGCCTTTGGCGGTGCTGACAGCGGCCGGATAGGTGGCTGCGTCGCCGTCGGCGTCGGTGATGGACAGTGCCCCAGCGACGGCCCCGGTGGTTACGTTCGGGTTGCCGATGGTCGGGGCAGCGGCGACGGGATTGGCGTTGGCCGGCGCGATGGCGACGGTGACCGGAACCAGGGTGGTGCCGCCATAGCCGTCGGCAATCTCAAGGGTGAAGGTGTCGATGAGTGCGTCGGCTGCGGCACCCTGCGCGGAGGCCGCGTGCCGCGCAACCGGGTTGGGTGTATAGGTGAAGGCACCGGTTGCGGAGTTGAGTTGGACAGCGCCGCGCAGTGGCGCGGTCTTCGTGGTGAACGTGACGGTGTCTCCGTCAGCGTCACTGGTCGCGACAGTCCCCAGCACCGCACCGGTTGACGGACTGGCCGCACCCACTGAGGCTGCCTCGACTACCGGAGCGGCGTTGACAAAACCTACCGGAACGGTGACTCTGACGATTTTGGTATCGGGGTTCATCACGCCTGCCCACGCCAGCTGCCGCACTAGGTGGTGGACAACTCCCGCAAGTCCGTACCTGTGCCACGGATTCGCGGTGTCGGACACCGAGGCGACGAAACTGTCCGTTCCACCGGTGTGGGCGAACTCGGCATCCGGGGTGTAGGTGTAGGTGCCGTCTTCGGCGATCTCGACAGTTCCCTTGGATGCGGTGCTGACGGCGTAGGTCAACTCATCGCCGTCGACGTCAGCGCCGCCGAGGTTGCCGGTCACGACGGCCTTTACCGGATCCGCGGTAGCGTTGGTCAGACTCAGCGTCGGATGCGAATTCCAGAGCGTGTAATGGATTCGACGGATGCCGACCCAGACACCGGCGACGAAGTCGTTGACCGGCATCGCCGGGCCCGGCACCCGCGGGTTAAGCGCACCGAGTCCGATCCAGCCGAGCATGTCGGTGATGATCGACCGAGTAGTCACCGGAGCGGTGATCTGCGCCGGGTAGGGCAGTCCCAACCGCGTGACCAACGGGTTGACGCCCCAGGCTGCGGTGGTTGTCGGCCCGATGGCGGCAATGGTGGCCGGGGTGACCGGCTGCATCGGATGGGCGATAGCTGCGCTGACGGCCGCGGGCGCTAGATCGCCGCCCAGATCTGTGACGACCGGCGAGTAACGCGGAGCCTCGGAGTCAATGATCGCAGGCTGGACTGAGGAGTTCGCGGCCGAGCGATTCGTGACTGACCGGTTGACACGAGGCGTGGAACCAAGCCGGCCGTTGACCGAACGGCGGGCACCGGCGGTGTCTTCAGAGATGTCGGCCGGGCTCGTCGACGCCGTAGAGCGAGTGCGGGGCTTGGTCGCCGTAGCGTCGGGCCTCGGCACGGCCCGTGGGCTGGTCCTGGGGTTGTTAGCGGACGACGAGCCGGCGTCAGCGGTGGTGGAACCCGTGGCCGTGGCCTCCGCACTCTCCGCAGCGGCGACGCCCGGCGATGCCGTCAACGCAACACTGACGCCTGCCGTAATCGCACCAACCTGAAGCCAGCGCAGCACCGGGAAGTTGGCCGACTGACGCTTCGAGCGGTGAGATCCATTGTGAGCAGGCATGTTTGAGCTTTCGCGAGAGGTAGCATCCAGAGCGTGGAACGGACGGCTCTATTGGACAAGGAACCTGCGCGCGTGGCCATAGAGACCATCAATATGTAGCGGAACGTTTCACCAAACGACGCCCGGGAGCGAAGTGGAATTCACCTATCGCGACCGGGCCACAGAAACGCCGGTTGCATTCGAGTGTTCAGGCGCGGCTGGGCAGCGTGAGTTGGCACGCCTGGCCGACGTCCAGCGTGCGCAGCATCCGGCCCATCCCGAGCCACATGGCGCACGACATGGTCAGGTCGGCAATCAGTTCATCGGAGAAGTGCTCGCGACAACGGCTCCAGAACTCGTCGTCGGCGCGCAGTCCGGTGTGATCGGAGGCGAATCGGTGCGCAAACTCCGCAGCCAGACGTTCTTGCTCGGAGTATCCCGGCCAGGTGCGCCACTGGAGGGCGTGGGCGTAGAGATCCTCGTCCACACCCGCCGCCGGGCCGTCGGCATCGCGGGTGTTTTGGCACACCACGCACTCGTTGTCGTAGGCCATCACGATGCGGGCGATCTCGCGGACCCGCATCGGCAGTCGGTTGCGGTTGTAGACGGCACCACTGAACGCCGCCATCGCCTTCCCGAGTTCCGGTGACAGGGCGATCCAACCCGACACATCGTCGTCTGCGAAGTCTCCGATTCGGCTCATGCTCCGATGGTAGTTCCGCACGACGCGCCGAACCA
>Ga0247835_1001503_pt1 | contig 28349 bp, 25 predicted proteins | sample LaCtaG_3_FD_189912 | JGI IMG/M metagenome (GOLD analysis project Ga0247835, IMG submission 189912) | Freshwater microbial communities from meromictic Lake La Cruz, Castile-La Mancha, Spain - LaCruzMarch2015_13.5m | ecosystem: Environmental > Aquatic > Freshwater > Lake | place: Spain: Castile-La... | reverse complement strand
GGACGTGAAATCGACTCCACTAGCCGCTGGGTCCCCGGCAGCGGCGCAGTCGCCCCGCTTCGGCATCGCCGTTCCCGCCGCAGGAAGTACCGCATCCAGTACCTTTTTCCTCACACAGAATGGCGGTTGGAGCGGGGGAGAGACCACGCCCCCGGCGAGCTCGGTGCCGGATTCACGATATCGGGTTTCGGTTGATCTCACGGCGTCCGCGGGACTGGTCATCACGGGCGTGGTGCGGCTGACCTGGCCGCCGACCGCCGCATTGGCCAATGTTGCCGGGATGGTCGAACTCCCGATCGCCCTCCAACGCTGACCGTCCATGTCTCGTCCGTTCAGCCTCCAACTCCGAGAAAGGCGGGGATTCACGCTGATCGAGTTGATGGTTTCGATGGCAGTACTCGTCGTCCTGGTGCTCCTCATCGCCCAACTCGCAGACCGAACCGTGGGGCTGACGACCCGGGGTCGGAAAACGCTGGATGCCGATTCCGAAGCGCGTCTCGTTTTTGACCGAATCGGAGCCGATCTCGCGCGCATGGTGCGGCGCGACGATGTGGATTATGTGCTCAAAGGCAGTGAAAACCCCGCGAATGCCCAGGCGGGAGATGATGTGATCGCATTCTTTGGCGAGACCTCAGGCTACTATGGCGGCTCCACCCCGATCCCCGCTACCGAGCAGCGAACCGGTTTGTCCGTGGTCGGATTCCGCATGGTCGATGGGGCATTGCACCGGCTGGCGAAGGGGCTGGGTTGGGGAACGAGTGCCCAATCGTCTGGCCGGGAGATCGTGTTTTTGCCCACAAGACTAAGTGGGTCGGGAACGGGCGCGTGGCCTCAGATTCTCGCGGATCCTCCGGACACGGATTATCAGGTGCTCGGGAGCCAGATCCTGCGTTTCGAGTATTGGTACCAACTCAAAGATGGCACCTACTCTTCCAGGCCATCCTACAGCACGAGCGCGGGGGTCAATAACTTTCGGGACGTTCAGGCGATCGTCGTGTCCATTGCCGTGTTGGACGAGAAGAGTCGGGTTCTCGCCGGGTTGGACAACGCGAGTCGCCTGCGGGATCCATCTGGATGGGATTCAAAAATGACATCCGTGCGCGCCGCGCTGCTGGATTTTGTGCCCTCCTCTCCGGCATCGGTCCGAACGAACCTCCCCGCTGCGTGGAATGACGCCATCCAATCCGGTGCACTCACCAGTCCTACCGGTCCTCTGCCCGCCGCCGCCTCGGCCGCTCTTCGGGTCTATACGCGGGCCTTTCCCTTGGACACGCTGTGATGAACATCGACCGATTCAGTACCCGGCGCGGAACGGCGATCATCATCGTTCTGGCGCTCGTTGTGCTCCTGACCTTTCTGGTCGTTGCGTTCTTTTCGCTGGCGATTTCGAACCGACAGTTGGCGAATTCCAGTTCCGCGAAAACGCGGGCGGAGGTTCTCGCCCGGAACACGGCAGAACTCGTCGTGGCGAGCCTGCGTACGGAGATTGAGCGGGGGTCGTCAACCGAAGCGAGATATCAACCCGGGACTGCGGCTTCATTTTATCTGCCCAATAATCCCCGGAACATGCTTCCCCGGCGCATCGGGAATGCGCTGGAATTGTCCGATCCCAAACTGTTCAACTTGAACCGACGCAGCATGCGCCAGTCCGGGCTTGATGCCTGGAGGTTGAACGACCCAAACTTGGCGACCGACTTCCCCGCGGGTTTCCCGGGCGACCTCGTGGCGTCGGATGTGTCCACGGCGGACCCCAACCCTGCCGGTAAATCTATTGGCGTGAACCGTTGGAATCGCGGGGCGTTCTTTGATGCCTCGTCGACGAGCTTCCAAAGTCCGGACTGGATCCTCATCACCCGCGCCGGGCCGAAGGCCTTGGCGGCGTGGAATCCACCGCTTGCCAATGGAACCAACACGGCCAATGGGGACTTCGTTCTCGGCCGGGTGGCTTTCATGATCTTCGATCAGGGCGGGTTGCTGAATATGAATGCGGCAGGTTTCCCGAGTTCATTCGGCACCGCGAATGCAGCGGACGTGGCGCGGAAGGGGTCGGTCGCACTGGCGGACCTCACGGCGATTCCGGGAATCGATACCGCGGCGAATGCGAATTTGTTGGTGAATTGGAGAAACCGTACCTCCGGAGCGACGCCGGCGGGATTTCTGAGTTACCTGCGGGACTGGCTGCCGGTGAACGGATTTGGGAAGACGTATGTTTCGGGGACGAACTCCGACAACCGGTTTCTCAGCCGGGGAGACCTTCTGTCCTACATCGAAACGACGGCACCGACGATCAATCGGCTTGCTCTGCAGTATCTCACCACATTCAGTCGCCAGCGCAACCGGCCGAATTGGGCGCCGACATACGATGCGAAGGATGCGGCTTTCGGAGGATCGTCGAACGCGGCGTTTGATTACCAAACCAACGCGCTCGCGGGGACGACGTCGATCCAACCTCCGGGCTACCCCTCGGCGTTCAGTAACCCGAACGTGCTGGCTGGCAACGTCCGGGTCGGAAACGCCTTCCGTCGCTTGGATGGCTCGCAGGCGGCCTCGAACACGCCGCTCGTTTCCCGGCGTTTCCCTCTGGGCAGACTCGGCTGGATCGGAGCCAATGGATTCACACCGCAGGCGACGACGGACCTCGCCCGCATCAATGCGATCCGCGTTTCCAACGGGGCATCAGCGATCGCGAGCGAGGAAGAACTCATTCAGGCGGCGTTCGGACTGGTTTGGCAAACGGACAGCGATCCGTCCAATCCCCGCCGCTGGGTGTACGCGGGTCCGTCAGGAAACACACCAGTCGATTCGATCAAAACGCTGACCGAAATCGCGGCGGAAGCGACCGGCAGGGAACCCAATTTTTTCGAATTGTTGAAGCTTGGCATGTTGCACGGCTCCCTGGGTAAAACCGCGGGTGATCCGGGTTCGGGGGTCGGGGGATATTTTTGGGACACCGCCGCGCGCACTGCGGACGTGGATCAAAATCCGGATCTGCAGGTCGTTCGCGTCGGGGCCAACATGATCGACCAAGCGGATGCGGATTCGAAGCCGACGACCATTGAATTGACGAATAATAGTCCGGCGAAACCGGTCTTCGCGTGGGGCAAGGAAAACCTGCCCTACATTCATCGGATGCCAATGCTGATCTATCGGCCGGAATCCGGCGGCGCGACTAGAACGGATGTCGGTTGGTGGCTCATTCCCGAGTTCTGGAACCCCCACCAGAATGCCTCCACCCCGGCGACTGACGTGAACAGCTTTCGATTCGTGGCATCAAGCGGAGCTATCAGTGCCTCGCTTTCCGGCGTTCTCAATATCCCCCCGGCCCAGAACGCGGATCCGGCTTATGCCCCTCCCATAACGGTCGCGGCCGCACCTGCGCCGCTAGACTTCAGCAAGGACTTTGCCGCGAATTCCGAGTCGATCACTTTTTCCTCAAGCTCGGCGTTCTCCTTCAGCACCCCGCAGAGTTGCCGCTCAAACTATGGCGGACCCACATCACCCAGCGCGCGGAATCAATTCTCGGAATCGACCACGGATTTCTTCGGTATCAACCTGAACTACATGACCGCGGTTAATTTTAACCCGGTGAATTTCCCGCCCGTCCAGGCGAAGGGAAAGTTTCCGTATGCGAGATATCAGATTGCGGGTGCTCCGAACAATTTCCCGTCATTTGAGCTTCAGTTCTTGGATTCGGGCGCCCCCCCCATGTGGCGGACCTACGATTCCCTGCAGCAAGTTCAGTTTTTCTACACCAACACCGCACCCAACAGTGATCGCGATATGGGCCCGTTTTCATCGGCGAGCGTGGGGGGTAACCTCATAAAATTTGGCGATCCGCGAAACACGCGCTTCGGAGCCGTGATAGACCCGTTTTTCACTTCTCCGAGAAATCGCACTCTTCGGCCAGCAGAGTCATTTCCGGACTCGAATCGGGGAAACACGCAGGACGAGGTGGCGTTCGTCTGCGCGCCGAGTTCGACGATCCCCAATCAGGGTTTGACCACGCCGGCGCCCTCCAATCTGAAGCAGCCGCCAAGCACGTCCATTCCCGATCCCGCGAATATCGTACCCTCATTTGCCATTGCGAGCGGATGGACAACACCCGTTCAAGGACGGGAAGTTCTCTCCTTTACGGGCACCGTGCAGGAAAACCATCTTGCACGGAGTTCTGAGTCATTTGCTGAATCCAAAACGCGGTACTCGGATTTCGATGGAATCACCCGGCCGGCTGATGCCTATATGGGTTTCTTCCTGAACGGTACGACCCTAATATCGCACGCCAACGCGATGCAGACCAGCGGGGGCGATTTCCTCAATAAGCGCCCAATCATCCTGAACCGGCCGTTCAGGTCGGTCGGCGAACTCGGCTATGTCTTCCGTGATCAACCGTGGAAGTCGTTGGATTTTTTCTCTCCGTACTCCGCGGACGATGGACTGCTCGATCTGTTTTGCATCAATGACGTGGCGGTCGAAGAGGGCCAGGTGAACATCAATCGAACTCCGTCTCCAGTGCTCAAAGGCATCCTCAAAGGAGCTGGAGTGGACGATCGTAGTACGGGTCTCACACTCGATTCGGTGGATGCCACGGTGACCGCAATCCAATCGAGGATGGGTACGCCGGAAAGCACGACGCCCGTATTGTCCACCCCGGTCGTCAGCCGGGGCGAACTCGCTCGGCGTTTGTTTGACGTTATTCCGTTACCAACCAGCTCTGTGGCGACTCCAACTGCGAATACGGTGCTGAATCCTTATCTGAAAGTCCGCCGCGAGGCGGTCCTTCGTTCGCTCATCGAGACCGCCGGGACCACGACGTGGAATCTCGCGATCGACGTGATTGCCCAATCCGGTCGATATCCGACGACGGCAACGAGCCTCGCAGGATTCGTAGTCGATGCCGAATCCCGTTACTGGTTGCATGTTGCCATCGACCGCATGACTGGCGAAGTCGTGGACTATCAATGGGAGGTGGTGAATGAATAGGTGCTTCGTTTTCGTGCTCGCGGTGGTTCTGTATGTCAGTTCCGCTTTACTTCCGGCCCAAGAAGTCAAATCCCCACCATCGCCACCCTTTGTAAGTATCCCTCCGCGGGCGACATACGAGGTCGTTTCGACAAAGAAGCCGGGGGCTTCTGCGAATGATCACCTAAAGGGTCAGCCGCATGCAACTCGCGTCCGCGTCTCGATCTGGGACGGTTGGCGATGGGAACGCTTTTCTTGGAGCGATGGTTCGGAGAGCGATGTATACCTGTTGGATGGACTTTTGTACGGTCGCCGAACGGACTCCGAGCCGGTTCGGGTGGAAGCAATGCTGACCGGTTTGCTCCCACAAACGGTTCACACCGGGGTAGCCGGCTTCCAATGGCTAGCCGCGTCCAACTACGTGGGGGAGGTTCCCGAGGCAAGCGCACCTGGTTTTCTCTTCCGAAGCTCGCTGCCGTTGCAGGTTCATCCGCGAGGATTGGGGGTTCTCTATCATCCGAACAACCTGACAGACGACTCCAAGCCAAACGTGGATGTCGAAGCCGTGGTCGACCAAAAAACGCGCCGTCCGCAGATTCTGCGTATCGACGGAGGCGAGTACAAAGTGACGTTCGGTGAAGCACCAACTTCTCCGATCGCCCTCCCGCCGGAAATCAAGGCAGCGTACGAGGTGAATCGGAAGCGGGCGGAGAAGCTCACCTCGAAGGCACCCGGGCGTTGATGGCTTCGGCCCGAATTGCCTCTTGGCTTCCCGGGGCCGCTCCGGTTAATTCATCGGGCTTATGAGTGAATATCGCCTCGCTGCAGAAGAAGCCGCCCTCGTTGCCGGCGGACTCCTCCGTGCGCACTTCGGACGTTCCCTCAATGTGGATGCGCACGAGGCGCATGACATCAAGCTGGAACTCGACCGCCGGTCGCAGCGGCTGATCGAATCCCTCCTGCTCGAAAAATTTCCGCACCATGCGATCTATGGCGAGGAGGGGATCTCCGGCGATCAGGAAAGTGAGTTCCAATGGATCATCGATCCGATCGACGGCACGGTGAATTTTTTTTACAGCATCCCGCATTTCGCCGTTTCCATCGCACTCCGGCGCAACGGGAAGATCATCGCCGGTGTGATCCATGATCCCATGCGGGGGGAGACATGGTCGGTGGCAGAGGGACAACCCGCCACGCTGAACGGACTGCCGATCAAGGTGAGCGATCGGACCTCGCTCGCGGAATCGGTCATCTCCGTGGGCGTCTCGAAAACCCCGGACTCGATCGAATGGGGGCTCCCGGTTTTCCAAAAGTATCTCTTTTCCGCAAAGAAATGTCGGATGATGGGCAGTGCCTCGCTCGACATCGCCTATGTCGCGTGCGGTCGGTTGGATGCGTACATAGAGGGTCAGATCAGCCTTTGGGACATTGCGGCCGGGCTGCTGCTTGTGGAGTCGGCCGGCGGCAAGGTGGTGCTCACGCCACACGAAACCAAGGCTGAAAAATACCGCATCGTCGCCTCGAGCGGGCGGGTTCCCCTGCTCCAATGAACGCCGTTGGAATCGGGTACGATGTCCATCGCTTTGCCGAAGGGCGTCCGCTCGTGCTTGGCGGGGTCACGTTTGATTACCCACGCGGGCTCGATGGGCACTCGGACGCGGATGTCCTCTGCCATGCCATCGCGGACGCACTCCTCGGGGCGGCGGGTGAGGGCGATATCGGCGTTTTGTTTCCCAATTCCGACGAGTCCATCCGCGGAATCAGCAGCCTGGAGATCCTCCGCGTCGTGCGTGAGCGGTTGGTCACGCGCTATGCCGATATTGTGAACATCGACGCAACGCTCATTGCAGAGGCGCCCAAGATCAATCCCCGGGTGGCTGAAATGAAGGCCCTCATCGGGGAAGCGTTGGCGCTGACCCCGGATCGCATTGGAATTAAGGCCACGACGAACGAGCAACTGGGCTTCCTCGGCCGCGGAGAGGGCATCGCCGCGATGGCCGTGGCGTCGGTGGAACGCAGATAACATGGACGGATTGCGATTTTTCAACACGATGCAGCGGAGCATCGAACCGTTCGTTCCCCTCGACCCCGACGGGCGCAAGGTGAAGCTGTATACGTGCGGACCGACCGTTTACAACTTCGCCCACATCGGAAATTTTCGGGCATACGTCTTCGAGGATCTGCTCCAGCGTCACCTCGAGTTCCGCGGGTACGAGGTCGAGCGCGTGATGAATTTGACGGACGTTGACGACAAAACGATCCGGGGTTGCCGCGATGCGGGACTGTCGCTCGACGCGTTCACGCGGCCGTTCAAGCAGGCGTTTTTTGAGGATCTCACGACGCTGCGGATCCAGCCGGCGAAGTCGTTTCCCTCGGCCACGGATGCCGAAAACATCGCCCGTATGGTGGAGATGATCGCGCACTTGGTGGAGCACGGTCACGCGTATCAGGCGGACGATCGCTCCGTCTATTTCCGGCTGGGAACGTTCCCGCAGTACGGATCTCTCGCCCATCTGAATCTCGACGAATTGCGCCCCTCGGGTCGCATCACCCACGACGAGTACGAGAAGGAAAGCGTTGGCGATTTTGCGCTTTGGAAGGCGTGGGATCCCGCCGACGGCGAGGTGGGCTGGGAGAGTCCGTGGGGTCGGGGTCGACCCGGTTGGCACATCGAGTGCAGCGCGATGGCGACGCGGTTGCTCGGGCCGGAACTCGATATCCACTGCGGCGGGGTGGACAACATTTTCCCGCACCACGAGGCGGAGATTGCACAGAGTGAGTGCGTGACGGGGTGCACGTTCTCGCGGTTCTGGCTCCACTGCGCGCACTTGATGGTCGAGGGCCGGAAGATGTCGAAGTCCGAGGGCAATTTTTTCACCCTGCGCGATCTTCTGGGAAAAGGCTGGACCGGACGCGAGGTGCGCTACGTCCTCATTTCCGCGCATTATCGGTTGCCGCTCAATTTCACGTTTGAAGGACTCGCCGCCGCCCGCTCGGCGCTCCGGCGATTCGACGAATGGAGCGATCGCGTGCTCGCAGCATCGGTTGGCGCGACGAAAGCTGAATCGCATCCGGGGATCGAAACGCTGGGGTTCGGGTCGGCTCTCGACGACGACCTGAACATCTCCGCGGCGCTGGCGTGTCTTTTCGATGCGATCCGGGATTCGAATACGCTGCTCGACCGGGGCGAACTGACCCCATCGCAAGCGTTGGGTCTCTGGCAGTGGCGGGAGCGGATCAATGCTGTGCTGGCGATTCATGCCGACCCGGAGGAAATGCCCGAAGACGTGATTGCGCTGTTGGAAGCCCGGGCTCAGGCGCGTTTGGCGAAGGACTGGGCGGCGAGTGACACCCTCCGCGATGCGCTTCGCGAGAAGGGTTGGCTTGTGAAGGACATGAAGGACGGGCAAAAGTGCACTCCCCTGCCATGAGCGACCAACCTCAGATCTCCGAATTGTTCAGACCCGAAACGTACCTCGACCTCTCGCGCACCGAGCACCGGGTGATTTTCGACAACGTGGAAAACGTTTGGGAGGCCCTGCCGAAGATCGCGACCTACCTGCAGTTCCGGCTGAAGCCGGCCATTCACGGTCAGATGGTGGGTAAGCCGTTTGTCAGCACGAACGTCTTCATCGGGAAAGGAACGGTCATCGAGCACGGGGCGATGATCAAGGGCCCGGCGTGGATCGGGGAAGACTGCGAGATTCGCAACGGCTGTTACATCCGGGAAAACGTCATCGTCGGCAACGGCGCGGTGCTTGGGAATTCCTGTGAATTCAAAAACTGCCTGATCTTCGACGAAGCGCAGGTGCCGCATTTCAACTACGTGGGAGATTCCATCCTCGGTTACCGGGCGCACCTTGGAGCAGGCGTCATCCTTTCCAACGTCAAACTCGACCACGGGCAGGTGGCGGTCGCGACGGCAAAAGGCCCGGTCTCCACCGGTCTCCGCAAATTTGGAGCAATCATCGGCGACCTTGCGGAGATTGGGTGCAACTCCGTCATCAGCCCCGGATCGCTGATTGGAAAAGGCTCCGTGCTCTACCCCGGCACGCAATGGAAGGGCGTACTGGGTGAGTTAAAGATCGTGAAAACCCGCCAAACGCACGAAATCATCGCGCGGCGTTTTTAGTCGCGCAGCGCCGCTGCGGCGCGGCGGTCGTAGTCGACGTTCGGGAGCGTCCTGTGACAGCCGGCGTTTTTGCAAATAGGCATGGCATAACCATGTGACCGCAGCGCCGCTGCGCCGCTGCGCGAGTTACTCTGTTGCCGGAGGTGCCGGGAGTTTCTGTTTGAGGACTTGCTCCAATTCGGTCATCCAGCGGTCCGCTTCCGGATGGGCGGGATTGGCCTCGATGATCGCGATCATCTCCGTCGCCGCGCGGCCGGGTTGTTCGATGACGATGTATTCTTTCGCCTGATTCCATCGCATCGAGGGCAGACGAACCTGTTGGAAACGCTCCTGATCCATGGCGAGTTTGCCTCCCTGCGTTTTCTCGCCCTCAATCTTGATCTGCCAATCCCACGTTTGCACGACGGCGGGATTCTTCGCCTCCCTGAGGAGCGGGCGAAGCGTTTTCTCCAGAATGCCCTGTAGATTGCCCGGCGAGAGTTCCCAATCCTTGATGTTTCCGAGTTGTCCGGTCAGATCGAGGTAGTTTGCAAAAATGGAATCCGTGACGGGTTTATTCATGATCTGCGCGGATTCTCCCGCGAATCCGCCGGACTTCGAGAGCGCGCGTTCCGCCTCCGCGAGGGATTCCACGTAGCGGTTGAGGTCGGGAACCAGTGTCGCATTTTTCTCCCCACCCGCCTTGCGGATCGTCAGCGCAAGGTACCGCAAAGACAGGGGAAGGGCGGTCTCCATCGCTTCCGTCTTCTGATTTTCCCCCTCCTTCTTTCGCCATTCCTGAAAGTCACCCGCCGCTCCGGTTTTTCCCGAGAACTTCGTTTCCTTCACCGCATCCAGGTAAAAACCCCAAGCCGCGCCAGGGGTGGCCGATGCCGCCAGCACCTTCTGATACGCGGATTGCAGCAGTTGATCCTTCGCGTTCTTTTGCGTGCTCTTCAGCACTTCCAATCGCTTGAGAACAGACGCGGCGTCTATGTTGACGTCCTGCGCTCCTGCCGGGAGCAGGCCGAGGGTCAGAGAGAAAACGAACGAGAGTGCGAGGACAGCGCTGGCGGGAGTGAGGGGATGAGAAGGTTTCACAAGGATTTTCTGTACTACGGTCTTCAGGGGAGGGAGGAAAGGAGAAAGCGGGTCAGGACTCCGGATCGTTCGATTTTCCGGATCTCACCGCGCGCGGGATAAAGTACACCGCTCCCAGGAAGATGGCGCCGATTGCCGTGAAGACGATGCTCTTCCAGATTAAATCGAGTTCGGCGAGATCGACCAAAAACAGCCGGATCAGCAGCACCCCGAAGGTCGTCAACGCGAGAATCCGAAGAAACTTCAATGAAAGCGAGATCGCCGCGGCGAGCAGCGCAACCGCGTAAATCGCCCAGCCAATGCTTACCAATTGCGGGAACGAGGATGTGCCAAACGCCCGGGCCCACGTCAACAGAACCAACAAATGCGCCGCCGCTCCCAGGACAACGCGAATGGCGGGGGTTCGCACGCGGAACAGAAAGAATCCGGCTGGAACCAGCCACGCGATCGCGGCGGGCACGGTTTGCGGATCGGTTGCCCCGCGGGAAAGCAGGTTGGAAAATACGTACAACCAGCTCAGGAGGACCACCGCGAGCGCGGAAAACCCGACCTCCACCGCAGCCGGCCAGGCAAATGCAAAAACAGTGGCGACCGCGGCGACGCCCACTGCTGACCACGTTTCGCCCGCCTGAACGTCTACGAATGTCGCCAGTGCAACGGACGCCGCTGTCCAGAATCCGAGGAGTCGGTACGCAGCGGTAGACGTCTTCCCGATCTGTAAAAACGACGCTCCCACGAGCGCGGCGCACGCGAGACACGCGGTGATCACGGGGCCGACGTCCGGCGTTTCGTCAAAATTTGCCGCAAATGCCAGCGTGCCGAGAGTCAGGAAGATTCCCAAGACGTGACCCACGACGCGAAGCGCTCCGCCCATGCGTCCGGCGGCATGGGTGGCGAGAAACAGAACGATCAGCGCGGCCAGTTGCGCGTTGTCGGTAAAGGTGATCATCGCGGCAAGGGTGAGCATCAGACTGCCTGCACCGGCGAAGTGCTGGCCGACGGCGGCTCCCATTCGACGCCACAGGACCACCGCAGCCAGGATGGTCAGTACCGCGACGAGCAGCGCAAACAGCCCGGCGCGCGGCCGCTCGAAGTAATTCCAGAGCGTGCCGCTGAACAGCCAGGCAAAGAATGGGACCAGGTAAGCCGCAACTGCGATCTCCGGCATCCCAGCGCCGGCCTTGCTTGCGCGTCGCCAAAGTGGGGCGGCGCAGACTGCGAGTGCGGCAAAAACGATGCTTCCCTGGATGAGCACCGCTCCCTGTGGAACCTGCCACAGGACGGTCCATTCCGGGAAGCGGATCCCGAGCTTCGCCAGCACGCCGACTTCGCGCACGACCTGTCCGAAAACCGTAGCAACGAAAAGTCCCGTCCAGCCCCCGACCGCTCCAACCGCAAAGAGCTCCCGCCATCCCTTCCATGCGTAAGCGACCAGTGCGGCGCACAGCACCACATTCATGTGCACGCTCAACAGCGGGGCGGAAATACGGTCCGCTCCGAGCAGCAACGGCGAGAGTAACCCGCCGAGAGCGGCGATCACCGCGAGCAACCGGGCATCGTGCCACACGGCGAGGCCAAGGCCAATTCCAGCCACCAGCACGGAACAGGCGAACGCTCCACCTGGCGGGACGATTCCGTAAAGCATCCGCCCCGCGAGGACGACCGCGAAGGCACACGCAACGCCGCCACCCATCAGAATACGCCCAAACACCGGCCGCTCCGCGAACGAACGATGTCCAAACAGCACCAGTCCAATGCTGACAACCGAACCCACCAGAAGCTGGATCGGTGGCGAAAACCAACCGCGATCGACGGTCACCTTCAAAAAAAAGATCACGCCGAGAAAGAGCAGCGCGATTCCAATCCGCCCCAGCCAGCGTTCCGCCGCAGAGCCGTCGGAGGCGCGATCGGAAGCCCGGTGCGGGGGAGGCAGGGGCGGTGGGGTGGAGAGCGGCACGGGTGCTGGCTCGGAAGCCACCGGGAGAATCGGAGCCGCGGGCGGGGAAAAGACGACTTCGGGCGGCGCCGGACGGGAGGGGGCAGACGGAGCGATTGGTGGCTGAACCACGGGAGTTGCTTCGGGAGCGGGCGCTCGGACAGACTCGGGGGAAGGCACGCCCGCGAGACGCTCTAGACGCGCGATTCTCTCGCGCAACTCCCTGATTTCTTCTTGCAGCGTCATGGGGCGAGGCGTTCGATCAACCAGCCCTCGGCTGATTTCCGATACCGAAGCCGATCGTGCAGGCGACTCGGCCGACCTTGCCAGAATTCAACGCTCGATGCGTCCACGCAAAATCCGCCCCAGTTCGGAGGCAGCGGGATTTCCCGGCCTGCGTACTCCGTTTCCAACTCCCGGTAGCGCGTTTCGAGAACATCCCGGCTTGGGATGACCTCACTTTGAGGCGACACCCACGCGCCCAATTGGCTCTCGCGCGGACGGGAGCGGAAGTAGCGTTCGGAATCCTCCCGCGACACCGCCGCGCAGCGACCGAGGATTTTTACCTGCCTTTCCAGAGGGGCCCAGTAGAATGAGAGGGCCACGGAGGGGTTCTGGCCGATTTGCCGCGACTTGCGGCTGTCGTAATTGGTGAAGAATCGGAAGCCGTCGGAATCGAATCCTTTCAGCAGGACGATACGGGAGCTCACGATCCCCGAGGCGTCCGCGGTGGCGAGCGTCATCGCGTTTGGTTCCGGGATCTCCGGGCAGGCCAGGGCGTCGGCGAACCACTGCGCGAATTGGGCGAAGGGATCCGACGCCAAGTCTTCGAGTGTCAGCCCGCCCCATTCGTAGGAGCGTCGGAGATCGGCAACATCCATCAAATGAGAGTGGCGGATCCTACGGGGGAATTCCATCCCTAATCATCCGGCGTGCGCCCCGTTGGGGCGCTTCGTGTTTTTTGACGTTTACCCGGGGTTGCGCTTCGCTTCACCCCGGGCTATCCACCGCCATGCCGTTGGCATGGTTTGTCGGGCGTTGCCCGACTCGCAACACCGCACAAGCGCCCCCGACGGGGTGCACGTCGACAGCCCGGGGTGGAGCGGAGCGCAACCCCGGGAGCGCAACCCCCGGGAGGGGCATGCGACAACAATCCACCTTTTCCGGTATTTTCATTTGCGCTTCCGCCCTCTCTGCGGCATCTTCCTCCCCCTTTATGCGGAAATCAGTTGCTCGCAGTAAAACGAGGAAGTCGTTTGCGAAGCGCTTCAAATTGACCGGTACCGGTAAGGCTCTGCGAAACAGAGCCGGACGCCGACACCTTCTCAGTGCGAAGAACGCTTCCAGCAAACGCAAACTCGCGCGGTCCGCGGTCGTCGACAAGACGGACATGGGCCGTGTCAAAGCGGCGTTGCCCTTCGGTTAGTCACTAATAGTCACTAACTTAGGGCCGCCTGTGTTTTGGGATCTGACTCCGGGGAAGCCGGGGTCTGAAGGAACGAATGAGTTCCCTGACACTTTATGAAACCAACAGTTCGTTCCGAGGAGACCGCCGAGAGGCGGTTGTAATATGCCAAGAGCCACCAATGCTCCCGCTAGCCGTGAACGGCGCAAGCGGGTTGTAGACGCCGCGCGAGGATTTCGCGGGCGTCGTTCGAAACTCTTCCGCTACGCGAAAAACGCGGTGCAGAAGGCGAAGTATTTCGCATACCGCGATCGCAAAACGCGGAAACGCAATTTTCGTGCCCTGTGGGTCCAGCGCATCAATGCCGCGGTCCGCAACGAAGGCCTGACGTACAGCCGGTTCATCGAAGGCCTCAAGTACGCTGGGATCGAACTCGACCGCAAGGTCTTGGCCGACCTCGCCGTTACCGACGAGGCCTCCTTCAAGCAGATCGTTTCGCAGGCGCAAGCCGCCCTCGAAAAGAAGACCGCAGCATAGGAGCGGGGGGGCCTCCCGGTCCCCATCTTCGCTTCGCTTCTTTTCCCGTCGCCGGATGATCACGGAAATCGACCATCTCCGCGAAAAAGCGCGGACGGAAATCGACGCCGCACCGGACCTGGGCTCCCTTGAGGAAGCCCGGGTACGCCTGCTCGGCCGCTCGGGTGCCATTACCGCCCTGAGCGAACGCATGCGGGAAGTACCCAAGGAGGAAAAAGCCTCCGTGGGCAAGGCCCTCAACGCCCTTCGTGCGGACGTTACCTCGCAGCTCGAAGGCCGCATTGCCGAACTCCGCGGCTTGGCAGAGCGTGCCGCCCTGGCGGGAATCGACCTCACCCTGCCCGCCGTTCCCCTCACAAGAGGCGGATTGCATCCGCTCACGCATCTCATCGATCGCGCGGTCCGGATTTTCCGCCGGATGGGCTTTGCCATTGCCGACGGACCCGACATCGAAACGGAATGGCATTGTTTCGACGCCCTGAACACGCCGGCAGATCACCCGGCGCGGAACGATCAGGATACCTTTTACCTGCCGGACGGTCGACTCCTCCGCGCGCATACCTCGACGATCCAAATCCGGACGATGGAGTCCGTCCCGCCGCCGGTGCGCATCATTGCCCCGGGCGCGGCGTACCGTCGCGACGAGGTGGACGCCACGCACCTCGCCCAGTTCACCCAGATGGAAGGCCTGTACGTCGCCGAAGGCGTTTCCCTCGCGGACCTCAAGGGCACGATCGAGTTTTTCTTCCGCGAGCTCTTCGGCGAGGGCACGAAGGTTCGGTTCCGCCCCCATTTTTTCCCGTTCACCGAACCCAGCTTCGAGATCGATATTCTTTCGCGCGAACTCGGCGGCGATTGGATGGAACTCGCGGGTTGCGGCATGGTGGACCCCCGCGTGTTTGAGCAGGTGAACGAGCGTCGCGGGGACACAGCTTACGATCCCGAATTGGTGAGCGGCTTCGCGTTCGGTTTCGGGCTTGATCGCCTCGCGATGAACCTTTGCGGCGTGCCCGATATCCGGATGCTCACCGAGAACGACGTCCGTTTTCTCAAAACCTTTGCCTGACGCAGGCGTCACCCCTTTCCCATGCACATCTCGCTGAACTGGATTCGCGACTACCTGGACTGGAACGAGTCAACCGACGTCCTCGTCGACACGCTGACCCGGGCCGGGGTGAAAGTGGAGCGCGTCGAGGAACGCGGCGCGAATTTTGACAAAGTCGTCGTCGTCCAGATTTTGGAGTCGACCCAGCACCCGAACGCCGACCGCCTGAGCGTGTGTCGGGTGGACGACGGGTCGGGGACCCCGAGGCAGATCGTCTGCGGGGCAAAGAACTACCGCGTGGGCGACAAGGTTCCCGCTGCGTTGCCCGGGGCCGTCCTTCCCGGTGATTTCCGGATCAAGGTCGGAAAACTCCGCGGGGTGGAGAGCGAGGGCATGATGTGCAGTGGGCGCGAACTCGGGCTCTCCGAGGATTCGCAGGGACTGTTGATTCTGCCCGCGGAAACGCCTGTCGGGGCGCCCATTGGCACGGTGTTTCCCGCGGACACGCTCATTGAACTGGAAATTACTCCGAACCGACCCGACTGGCTGAGCCACATCGGCGTCGCCCGCGAACTCGCGGTTTTTCAGGGTGGGACATTGCGTGTCCCTGCCTCGGCGGAACCCGCGTTGCGGGAGGATTCGTCCGTGGCCACAATCGAGGCGACTTCGGCCTGTTCTTTCTACACGGTGCGTCGCGTCGAGGGTGTTCGTGTGGCTCCCTCGCCCGGGTGGATGAAATCCCGGTTGGAGGCTGTCGGCTTTCGTTCCATCAACAACATCGTGGACATCACGAATTACGTGATGATGGAGACCGGCCAGCCGTTGCATGCATTTGATGCCGACAAGGTTCGCGGCGGGATGGTGGTTCGCTACGCTTTGCCGGAGGAAAAGCTGGTCGCGCTCAACGGGCAGACCCTGACGCTGAAGGCGGACGATCTCGTGATTGCGGATGAAAGCGGCCCGATCGCGCTTGCGGGAGTGATGGGTGGCGCGTCGACCGAAGTCACTGATGCGACGACGCGGATCCTTTTGGAAAGCGCGTGTTTTGCCTCCGTCGGGATCCGGCGCACGGGGCGTTCGGTGGGGCTTTCTTCGGAATCCAGTTATCGATTCGAGCGCGGCGTGTCGTCGCAGGGAGCGATCGAAGCCGGGGAGCGGGCGGTGCAATTTTTGGCCGAACTGGCGGGCGGGTCCGCGGTCGATGGGGGCGTGGTGGCCGGAAGGACCGATTCTGCAGCGCCGAGCGTGACCCTTCGCGACGGGCGCGTGGCATCGCTTCTGGGCGTCGCCCTTCCTGCCGACCGAATCGACGCCATCCTCTCGCGGGTGGGCTGTCGGCTCGAGGAACGTTCCGGCGAAACCTCCCGTTGGGCGTCGCCTTATTTTCGCTTTGATCTTCTGCGCGAGGTCGACCTCATCGAGGAACTCGCACGCGTGCACGGGATTGAAAATATCCCCTCGCGCCTCACGGCAGCGCCGGCCGCGGTGAGTGCGGCGGACAAAGCCTATGACTTCGCGCGCGGGGTCCGTGAGCGCCTCGTCGGGGCGGGTTTCTTTGAGGCCCGCACGAGCACGCTGGTGGGTCCCACGGCTGCCGCACGCGGTGTGAGTCTTCGCAATCCGATGGGTGGGGAGCAGTCCGTGCTGCGGCCTGCGCTGCTTGGGGGATTGCTTGAGGCCATGGAGCGCAATTTGCGTCATGGGGCGTCGGCCGTTCGCCTTTTCGAAGTGGGTCGCGTGTTCCGGAATACCGGCACGGAGGAACAAACCTCGGTCGCTTTTGTGGTGACGGGGATTGTCTCCGAGCCCAACTGGCGCGGCGACGGTAACCGGGTGCTGGATTTGTTTGACGTGAAATCCGTCGTCGCCGCGCTGCTGCCGGTGGAGGTGGTGCTGGAGTCGGTTGCCTCGGAGGAATATCCGCTCGCGCTGGAGATTCGGGTTGGCTCCCGCGTGATCGGCATCGCGGGCCAGCTTGCCCCGTCCGAAGCTTCCCGCCTGCAGGCCCGGAACGCCGTGGCATTCGCGGAGTTGGACGTCGCCGCGTGCCAGGAAGTCAGCGGGGAGGCATTCGCGAAGTTTTCCATCCCGCGCTTTCCCTCGATCGTTCGTGATCTCGCGATCGTGGTGGATCGGAACGTGGCGTGGGGTGCGATTGATGCAGAGTTGCGGGCAGCGCAGATCGAGTTTCTGGCTGCGGTGAAACTCTTCGATGTGTTCACGGATCCGACCGGTCAGCGGTTGCCGACGGAGCGGAAATCCCTGGCCTTCTCCTTGACCTTTCGCTCCCCCGAGAAGACACTGGAGGCAGCGGAAGCCAACAAGGGATTCGACCGGATCAAGTCGGTCCTGCGCGAGCGGTTCGCTGCGGATTTCCGCGAGTAGTTCTTTCCAATTTCTCCTGATTTCTCCGCGAGAGCGGGGATCCGATCGCCCTACTGTGTTCGCGAAGTGGCGCAACTCCCGAACCGATATTCTTGTCAACTAGGAGGCTGGGCGCTGGGCGGTAATGACAGGCCTTGACTGGAAGTCAACGCTGCCCGGTGCGGTCGTCCGCCGTTTCCATGAGGGAACGGGAAATGCGTCTAAACGGCATAAGCGGGGCACGTCTCCTTCCGGCATAGCCCGGTCGGAGACGTTTTCGATCGGTCGCGCGGCGACGCAGCGGCGCAGCGGGTCCAATGCGCGTCGGAGCGTTTTCGTTTGTTTATGATCCGAACAGGAGCCGGGGCTTCCAAGCCCCGAACGTTCTGTCCTTCTACTGACTTTTGTAATCAGGCACCGTTTTGGGAGCGATTTTTTGATCCACGAGGAGTTTGTACTGCAAGATGCCCGCCGCAATCGCTGCCGCGTACCGGTCCCTCCAAGCGCGATCCGCAATTTTTCTTAGGTCTCCCCCGTTGCTCAGGAATCCACCCTCAATCAGGATCGAGGGGCGGGAGCAATTTCTGAGTACGCTGAATCTTGCCCGCTTGACGCCGCGATCCGCCATGTCCATGCGGCCAATGAGGGAGTGATGGACCGTGGTGGCCAGCACGAAACTGGGCTCATCGCTCGTGTTCCCGTCCTCCTTCACCATGTCGCGGACCCTCAGTTCGTCGTACTCTGTGGATGGGGAGCCCCGGGGCGTGACGCAGTACATCTCGAAGCCGTTTGCCAACGGATTGGTGTCCGTGGAGTTGAAATGGATGCTTACGAAGATGGAATTCTTTAGTCGGTTCGCGATGGATGCCCGATGGGGGAGTTCCAGAAACACGTCACTATTGCGGGTTTGCACTACCTTTAGGCCGGCGCGTTCAAGGAGGGGTCGGATGCGCCGGACCATATCGAGCGTGAAGTCCTTTTCGTATGCGACCGGACTGTAGGCGCCCCGATCATGCGCTCCGTGGCCGGCGTCGAGAACGACTGTCGTGATTGGCGGGAAATTCTCCACTGCGGTCGGGCGCATGGCCGGGTGGACGGTTTTTGCCAGATCCATCCGCGATACCAACCACTGCGCCTCACGTTCCAGCACCGGGAAGTTTAACCAATGGAGGACTCCATTAATCCGCGCTTCCCGGCTGTCCGCGGTGAACGTGAGACCCTCTTTGCCGGCCGAGAACGTCATACTCCGGTTCACCGGGACTGCCGTGCTGGGTAAACCATAGAACGCGGCGACGTCGCGCACGTCCACGTAGTCCCGCCCATCGATCCTCAGGACTTTCCACTCCGCGTGAACGGGTGAGATGCCCACCAGGAGGATGAGCGTTAATGCGACCGAGCGCAGGACGGAGATCAGAAGTTTACACCCATCTGTCCGCCGAGCACCAGCGCGTTGGGAATGTCGCCCGTTCCGCCGGGACGAATGACCCATTGGATGTCCGGTTGGATGTACAGAAATGGTGTCAGATGGAGTCGGTATGCCCATTCAAATACAAGTTCGTAGCTCGGACTGCCAAGGCCCGCCTGTCGCTGCGACTGGGCGTAATCTCCACTGAATTTACCGTAAACGACACCGAAAATTGTTTGGTCGGTATCGCGGGTCGGGATGAGACCCGTATAGAACATTCCCCCGTTGATCAGGAGCGGAAGTTTGGAAATTTGTTGTTGGGGCGAATATGTCAGACCGGACCACAGCGTCAGCCCTTCCGAGGACCCGGGACGCTCTTGGTACACCATCTGATCCGCATGGATGTAAAATCCGTACGCATTTTGATAGGCGTCCCCGCCAGTGAATTGGGAGTATTCCCAATTCGACCAGTAGGCGCCCAACCAGTAGTGACCAGGGAGTCCGGCGAGTTTCTTTTGTTTCACCGGGTTCTTGGAGGTCACCGTTTTCCCTTCCCTGGCCGCCTGGCCGAAGCGTGACGCCTTGTCCGCGATGTCCTTGCCGACGTCCGGTGTGCTCTCGGGGACCTCCTGCTTGTTGAACTCCGGCTTCCAGCCGATCTGGGCCACTGTGGAAAAGCCGTCGTTCGGGCGGATGCTGAAATCGATTCCGTGGTACTTCGGATTTCCGAGACGGTCAGTCGCCTGGTAGATACCGGTCTGGAAATAGACTTCCGGGGTGGGTTGGACGCGGAGTCGCGCGCCCCAGGTGGCGTTGGGGTATGAGGTGAAGGACGCATTGACGGGAAGCGACTGTGGGTTCCCGCAAATTCCGTTGTTCACATAGAGCCAATAGACCGGGGAACTCGCAAACTCATCGCCCGCCGCGATGCGTCCCAAGCGGATATTCGCCTTGCCATTGAAGAGGTCCTGATCGAGGTACAGGCCGTAGAAAACAAAGGTGGGGTTTCCCCAAAGCTGCGAAACCGTGAACTGGTTGCCGATGGAGTCCTGGGAAAGATTTCTTCCGGTACGGTCGAGAGCCGAAATGACGAAGTGCGCGTCATTCCAGCCGATCAGTTTTTCCAGATTCAAATCCATCTGCATGCCGACGTTGTGGTCGTATGCCGCGCCGAGGCTGGTTCCACCTACCACATTGCCCTGGATGTTGTTCGCGTAACTGCCGGTGATTTCTACCCCCTTGTCTATGAGGTAGGGTCTCAGGCCCAACCAAGCCCCGGAGCCCCAGTCGCCGGTCCAATATTGTCCGGAGGTCATGTAATCCGTTCCGATGTACCATTCCGGTGCCCATCGCACGATGTGTTGAGTCGTCGGCCCGACGTGGGCGCGCGGGGGAGGATCTGCGTGTGCGGGGATGAAGGAGAGCGAAACGGTCGAAACCGCGAGAAGAAACAGGGGGGATTTCATCTCGGGAAAGACTGAATGAAATGCACCCGGAGAGCAAGCGTGTGGCGGGGTAAATGCTGGCCGTCCTTTACCGAACGACGATATTTACCAATTTCTCCGGGACGACGATCACCTTGACGATTTCCTTCCCGCTGATGGCCTCCTGAATCTTCGCCGACTCCATTGCCACGCGTTCGGCGTCGGCTCGATCCGACCCCTTTGCGAGGAGCATCTTGTCGCGTAGCTTGCCGTTGATTTGCAACACCCACTCGACTTCGGACTCGATCAATCGCGCTTCATCGAACGTGGGCCATTCCTGTGCGGAAACGGGTTTTTCAAAACCCGGGAAAGTGCCGGCCAATCGCTCCCCGGCTTCCTCGCACAGGTGCGGCGCGAAGGGACTGAGCAGCTTCAATAGAACGCGCATGCACTCTGCCGGACGCGGGTTCGCGCCGGTGAACTCGTTCACGTAGATCATCATCTGTGCGATGGCCGTATTGAACGAAAGTGCCTCGACGTCCTCGGTCACCTTCTTGATCGATGCATGCACGACGCGATCCTGCGCCGACGTAAATGGCATTTCGTTGAGCTGCGGTGAAACCACCCAGTTGCCCTCCTGATCCTCCTCAAATGCCAGTCGCCACACCCGGGCGAGGAATCGCGACACGCCCTCGACGCCCGTGGCACTCCACGGCTTCATCTGCTCCAGCGGCCCCATGAACATTTCGTAAAGCCGCAGGGCGTCCGCTCCGTGCTGGCCCACGACCGTGTCTGGATTGACAACATTGCCCCGGCTCTTCGACATTTTCTGACCGTCCGGGCCGAGGATTAAGCCCTGGTTCACCAAGCGCTGGAAAGGCTCCGGAGTGGACACTTCGCCGAGGTCAAAGAGCACCTTGTGCCAAAAACGAGCGTACAGGAGATGCAGCACCGCATGCTCCGTTCCTCCGACATAAAGATCCACGCCGCCGGGCCGGGTCGATTCTCCCGCCCCGCTGCGGCCCATCCAGTAGGATTCCGCTTCTTTTCCAACGAAGCGTCCGGCGTTCCGCGGGTCGCAAAAACGCAGGTAGTACCAGCACGATCCCGCCCATTGTGGCATAGTGTTCACCTCCCGCCGTGCCGTTTCGGAATAGCGAATCCATTCCGTCGCCTTGGCCAGCGGAGGCTCGGCGGTTTTGGTCGGTTTGAAATCATCGAGATCCGGCGGCACCACCGGGAGTTCCTCATCGGAAAGGGGGCGGTGGCATCCATTCTCCCACACGATCGGAAACGGTTCTCCCCAGTAACGCTGGCGCGAAAACAGCCAGTCGCGCAAACGAACCTGCACCGCCCGGCGTCCGATCCCCTCGGTTTCCAGCCAGTCGAGCATCTTCGCCTTCGCCTCCGCAGTCGGAAGTCCGTTGATCGGCTGGGACGCGATGGCAATGCCTTCGCCTGCGAAACAGCCCTCCGTGGGCTCAGGCGGCTCGATTACGCGGATCACAGGCAGCGCAAACTTCTCGGCGAACTCAAAATCCCGGACGTCGTGCGCGGGCACCGCCATGATCGCCCCCGTGCCGTAGCTCGCGAGCACGTAATCCGCAATCCAAACGGGAATGCGGGCTCCATTGACCGGGTTAATCGCAAACGCCCCAGTGAACGTCCCCGTTTTCTCCTTTGCCAGCTCCGTGCGTTCCAAGTCGGACTTGGATGCGACGTCGGCCTGATATTTTTCAACTTCGCTGCGTTGCCCTTCGGTGGTGATCGCGCTCACCAGCGCATGTTCAGGCGACAGCACGATGTACGTGGCGCCGAAGAGTGTGTCGGGTCGGGTGGTGTAGACCTCCACCTTCGTGTCGCAGCCTTCGATGGGGAAAAAAACGCGCGCGCCCTCGCTGCGGCCGATCCAGTTCCGCTGGAGCTGCTTGATGGATTCGGGCCAGTCGAGGCCGTCGAGTTCGCTGATCAGGCGATCCGCGATCGCCGTGATGCGCAACACCCATTGACGCAGGGCGCGCCGTTCCACCGGAAAGCCGCCGACCTCGCTCAGGCCGTCGACGACTTCCTCGTTTGCCAGGACCGTTCCGAGTTCCGGACACCAATTCACCGGCATGTCCGCGACATACGCGAGACGATGGTTGTCCACGTTTGCACGGTGTTCCTCCGGAAGCTCCGCGATTGGGCGAACACGCTGGGTGGAGGGGTCGAACCAAGAGTTGTAAAGGCGGAGAAAAATCCATTGCGTCCAACGGAAATATGCGGGGTCGGTTGTGGAAATTTCCCGATCCCAGTCGTAGCTGAATCCGATCCCCTGCAACTGACTGCGGAAATTCGTGACGTTTTTTTCGGTGGTCACTCGCGGGTGCTGACCGGTACGGATCGCGTACTGTTCCGCTGGAAGTCCGAATGCGTCCCAACCCATCGGGTGCAGCACATTGAATCCCCGCATCCGCTTGTAGCGCGCGATGATGTCCGTTGCGGTGTAGCCTTCCACATGCCCCACGTGCAGCCCTTCGCCGCTCGGGTACGGGAACATGTCCAGAATGTAGTATTTCGGCCGGAGGGGGTCGAAATTCGGATCCCCGGGGTTCGTTGCCCGAAACGCGCCGGTTTGCACCCAGGTGCGTTGCCATTTGGGTTCGAACTCGGAGAATGGGTAGGGCTTGCGGGACATACGGACGGGCGTTGGAGGGACACCCTACCCAGGGTAGCTCGCTCCTCGCAACTCTGGGCTCGTTACTGAAATTCAAATCAACCTAAATCCCGCAGTTCAACAAGAAATGGTCAGATTCACCATGAAGTTCATGAAGGACATGAAGGGACAGAGGAATAGACGGCTCAGAAAATTGGCCCGCAACTTCACCCAAAAGGAGAAGACCCGTGGAGCCCGGGAACATGCCTCATTCATTCCTCTTCATGATCTTCAAGTGCTTCATGGTAATTCAAGCTGCGGTTTATAGGATCAAAGACCAAGGGCTACGACTCGCGCGTCCTTGCCTTGGGGAATGGTCTGAATATACTGAATTCGTGTTTGCGGGACTTGACGTGAAGACTCTCTCAAAAGTCGAAAAGCTTCGACTCATCGAAGCCCTCTGGGCAGATCTGGCGATGGATGACGCCAGCATCGCCTCTCCGCGATGGCATCAAGACGCGCTTCATGAAGCCGAGCGACTCCATTCCGAAGGGAAGGCGACGTTTTCCGATTGGAGCGTTGCGAAGGAGCGGATTCGTGCGGATGTCTCCGCCCGGTGAACATCCGAATTCTTGATCTGGCGGAACAAGACTTGCAGGCGGGCTTCTATTTTTATGAGGCCCAACAGACCGGCATCGGTGATTACTTCCTCGATTCGATGTATTCAGAAATCGACTCGCTTCTCCTCTATGCCGGGATCCACAAGCGGGCCTTTGGTTACCATCGGCAGATATGCAGGAGATTTCCGTACGCGATTTACTACGGGGTGGGAGACGATGAGATTTCCGTCTGGAGGGTGTTGGATTTGCGTCGCGATCCCACTTGGATTGCAGACCAGTTTCGAACAATTTCTTGAAATTGATGCGACCCCATGAGGGTCTGAACACTCCGGATCGCAGTAGGCAGGAGACGCAAGTTAGGCGCTGCGCGCCAACGGCGGAAATTTGTTTTGGGTCGGGTTCGGGTGACCCGGGCTCCTGTTCGTTTGGGTTTTCCAAATTTACGTTGCGTTTCACAAAATCCGGAGCATTGTCACCGATTCTTATGAGTCAGCATGCCAGTTTGAAGGGCCAAGGGGCCATTAAGGCGCGCCGGAACGTGCTTAAGCGTTTTGAGCGCGTGGAATTGATGAAAAAGCGCGGGCAGTTCAAGCCCGGGATGCGCGTCATCGGTCTCCCAAAAACCAAACCCGAGGAATAGGCGGTCTTCCCGCTTCAGCGACGGCATGCGGATGCGTCTCAATCGCTTCCTCGCCGCTGCGGGGCTGGGTTCTCGCCGTTCGTGCGAGGACATTATTCGCGACGGCCGTGTCGCCGTGAACGGGAGCAGGGTGGAAACCCTCGGTCTCTCGATTGACGAAAACGACGACGTCCGCGTGGACGGCCGAATCGTTCGCGCTCAAAGTCCCCTGTACGTCGTCCTGAACAAACCCGCCGGGTTGGTAACGACACGAAACGACCCCGCGGCGCGACACACGATTTACGACATTTTACCCCCGGAGCACCGGACCCTCGCGTATGTGGGTCGGCTCGATAAGGACAGCGAGGGACTGCTGCTTCTGACCAACGACGGGATGCTCGCCCAGCGGCTGACGCATCCCTCACATGAGATCGACAAGGAGTACGAGGTGGTCATTGATCGGGATTTCGACCCCGCGCACGCCGAGAAACTTTTGGCAGGATTCCATATTGAGGGCGGGAAGGCGCGGGTGCATGCCGTTCGCCGGATCGCTCCCACGAAGTTAAAATTGGTGTTGCGTCAGGGGATCAAGCGGCAGATCCGGCTGATGCTTTACGCGTTGGGCTATGAGGTCAAAAAGCTCGTCCGCGTGCGGATCGGCCCGCTGAAGCTCGGCAAGATGAACATGGGAGAATCCCGCCGTCTCACGGCACACGAAACGGATGCCCTGCGAGCCGCCGCGGCTGCTGTACCCGTGAAGGTGGTCGTTCGCAAGACCCCGCGCGATCCCCGCAAACGAAAAGTCGTTCCAGCGGAGGCGCGATCAAAGATATCGCCCAAAAAGGCGACAAGGGCGACCGGAAGGGCTACGGCAAGGGTCCGCCCGCCCCGTCGCTCCAACCGCCCTACTCCACTTTCTTGAGCGTGTGCCGGATGTCTTCCGCGGAGTACGCGTAAATGGCGTCTTCCGCCATGTTGGTGCACTGATCCCCAATCCGCTCCAGGGCTCGGGCAATGAAGATCAAATTGAGAAAGCCTTGGACAAATTCCGGCGCTTTCTGGATGTGCAGCACGAAGCGTTCGGCAATTTCCCCGTTCATCGCATCGAGCTCCCGATCTCGCATTTTCAGCGTCCGGGCGAGGTCCAAATCCCCATCCGCATAGCAGCGCACCGCGTCCTTGAACATCGCCGCCGCAAACGAAAACATTCCGTCCAACTCATGCAATTGCTGAAGCGGCGGTGAAACGTTCAGTTTGCGCGCCCGCCGGGCAATCGAGACAGATTGATCGGCCACACGCTCCACGTTCACGCTGTACTTCATCGCAGCGACGATGTGACGCAAGTCGTTGGCCACAGGCTGGTAACGCATGATGATGTCGACCCCGGCGCGGTCCACCTGAACCTCCAGTAAATCAATTTCCTCGTCGTCGGCGATCGCAACCGTGCACGCATCGTCGTCTCTCTCAATGAGCCCGCGGGTCGAATTCTGGAAATTGCGCTCCGTGAGGCTCGCCATCATCAGCACGTCGTTTCGGAGCGCCGTCATGGCGGCGTCGAACGTCCCAAGCGTGTGACGCGGGACGTTCATCGGGAGTAACTGATAATCCATAAGGCCTTGGGACAGATTGATTCCTCACCCTCGCCCATGGATTGCATTGCGAAAGCTTTCTGGTGTAACGATTTCGGCACGAAAGGGGTGGGAGGGGCTGCCAGCCCCTCTTTCCGCAACGCTGCCGGCGTCATTGGATGACCGATAGCAGCCTCGGCAAAAGCTCCGCAATCGGCACGCGCTCCTGGGTCATGGAATCACGGTGCCTCAACGTGACGGTGTCAAGAACCGACGGACCATTTTCCCCGAGCGTGTCGAAGTCGACCGTCACACCGAAGGGCGTTCCGATTTCATCCTGACGTCGATACCGTCGGCCGATGGCGCCAGCCTCGTCGTACGCGACCGCCATGGTGCCGCGGAGGCTGGACACGATCTCTTTCGCCTTCGCGACCAATTCGGGTCGGTTCTTCAAGAGCGGAAACACCGCGCACTTGACAGGCGCCATCCGCGGATGAAAGCGCAACACGGTCCGCGTCTCGGTCTTGCCATTGTCGCCCTCCACCGTTTCCTCGTCGTACGCCTGACAAATCAGGGCAAGGGTGGTGCGGTCCACGCCTGCACTCGGTTCGACCACATGGGGCACAAAGCGCGCTTTGGTTTCCTCGTCGAAGTAATCCAATGCCTTCCCGCTGCCTTTCGCGTGCTGGGTGAGGTCGTAGTCGGTTCGATACGCAATGCCTTCCAGTTCCTGAATGCCGAATGGGAATTCGTACTCCAGGTCGTACGTCTTGAGCGAATAAAACGCCCGCTCGCCATCGGGAATGTCCTTCACATGAATGCGGGCGCGGGGGATCCCGATGTCCTCGTAAAAGCGCAACCGCTCCTCGAGCCACGCGTCCAGCACCGGCAGGCCTTCCTCCGGACGACAGAAGTACTCAATCTCCATCTGCTCAAACTCGCGCGATCGGAACGTGAAGTTGCGGGGATTGATTTCATTGCGGAACGCCTTCCCGATCTGGGCGATACCGAAGGGAAGCTTCTGACGGGAGGTTTCCAGGACGTTTTTGAACTGAACAAAAATCGCCTGCGCGGTTTCGGGTCGGAGATACACCAGGTTGTCGTCGCTTTCCACCGGGCCGGCAAAGCTCTTGAACATGAGGTTAAACGCCCGGGGAGGGGTCAGATCGCGGCTATTGCACTGCGGACAAAACGGCACGCCTTCCGCGGAGGGCAGTTGATCCGCGCGGTGCCGGGATTTGCACCCGCGGCAGTCGACCATCGGGTCGCTGAATGTATCCTCGTGCCCGCTGGCCTTCCACACGGCGCGGCTCATGATGATCGAGCCGTCCATTCCGACCACGTCGTCCCTCTCACGAACATTGCGCCGCCACCAGAAGTCCTTGAGGTTCTTTTTGAGTTCCACGCCGAGCGGGCCGTAGTCCCAAAATCCGTTGATGCCGCCGTAGATTTCCGACGATTGGAAGATGAATCCCCGGCGTTTGCACAGGGATGTGATTTTTTCCATGGTGACCATAATTTGAAAGGAGACGGGGTCGTTGGACCCCGAGAAGGAATGCTTAGCGGATCATGTAGCGACCGTCGCCCACGCTGATCACCTCGATTTGCACGGGGGCGAGTCCGGCGTTGTAGAACCCGAGGTCCTTGGCGACGCGGGGGGTGACATCCAGGATGCGGCCATCGATGAACGGACCTCGGTCGTTGATGCGCAGGATCATGGATCGACCGTTTTTGAGGTTGGTGACTTTAATGCGGCACGGGAGGGGGAGGGTTTTGTGGGCGGCTTCCTTTGCGCCGCCGCTGAAGCCTTCGCCGAGGGACGTTTTGCCGCGGGAGAACAAACCGCCTTCTTTGTAATGGGATGCAATGCCGGTCTCCACGAAACCGATGGCTTCCCGGGGGGCGAGTGGGACGTAGGTCACTCCCCGGATGGTGTACGGCTTGTATTTGTACCCTCGGTAGTTGCGGGGCCCTTCGCAGCCGGTTCCGACCAATCCCAAGCCTGCAACCGCGAGGGCAGCGGCGACGGCGACGGCGCGATGGACGAGTTTTCCCGGGATCGGCATGCGTGGGGGTTGGTAATCAGGCTTCCGCGCGAAGTTGGCGTTCTGCCTCTACCCAATCGCTCGTCTCGTCGCCCGGCAAACCGCTTTTGCGGCGCTTTTCAGCGATGTAATAGGCCCGGAGCGCGATGTCTGCGGTCGTGATCTCCGACGCCTTCCGCTTGGACTTGCCTTTGACTTTCTTGGTCTCGGGAGCGGCTTTCTCTTTCTTGGGTGCCAGTTCCACTTCGGGAACCGGGGGAATCTCCGCGGGCTCCGATTTCGGAGTCGGCTTCCGAGCCGCAGGAGCGGTTGGTTGCTCCACGGCGACCGGCTTTTCTGACGACGCGGGCTTTTTGGTGAGTCGCGGCGCGGGTTTTAGCTCCGACGCAGGCGCGGGAGCGGTGGCGGTTGCGGTGGCGGTTGGTTTGGGTTTGGCGGGGGGGCTTTTGAGGATGCGGCTGAGTTTGCCCGCTTTGGCGGCTTTCTTGGTCCCGGCTTCTTCCAAGGCGGGCAGGTCGATTTTTTTCTTCGGCATTTCCAGAGTTCCCTTTGCGTGGTTCGCGTCCATCTGACCG
>Ga0247835_1001500_pt1 | contig 28379 bp, 33 predicted proteins | sample LaCtaG_3_FD_189912 | JGI IMG/M metagenome (GOLD analysis project Ga0247835, IMG submission 189912) | Freshwater microbial communities from meromictic Lake La Cruz, Castile-La Mancha, Spain - LaCruzMarch2015_13.5m | ecosystem: Environmental > Aquatic > Freshwater > Lake | place: Spain: Castile-La... | reverse complement strand
CGTGGGCTTTGCCGAATGTGTGACCACCCGCGACGAGGGCTACTGTTTCGTAGTCGTTCATCGCCATGCGAGCAAAGGTTTCACGGATATCGCGTGCGGATCCCATCGCGTCAGCGACACCGTTGGGTCCTTCGGGGTTGACGTAGATCAAGCCCATCTGCACTGCGGCAAGGGGATTTTCTAACTCACGATCACCCGTGTAACGGTTGTCAGCCAACCACTCATGCTCTGAACCCCAATAGGTTTCATCGGGTTGGAACACGTCGGCGCGACCGCCAGCGAATCCAAATGTGTCAAAGCCCATTGACTCAAGGGCGACATTTCCGGTCAGAATGAATAGATCTGCCCAGGAAAGATTCTTGCCGTACTTTTGCTTGACCGGCCATAGGAGGCGACGGGCTTTATCCAAGTTGACGTTGTCGGGCCAGCTGTTCAACGGTGCGAAGCGCTGCATTCCGTTTCCGCCTCCACCGCGTCCGTCACTGGTGCGGTAGGTACCGGCTGAATGCCACGCCATGCGAATAAAGAATGGGCCGTAGTGGCCGTAGTCGGCTGGCCACCATTCTTGGGAGTCGGTCATGACCTTGGTGAGGTCTGCCTTTACTTCAGCAAGATCCAGGGTTGCGAACGCCTTTGCGTAGTCGAAGTCTTCACCCATCGGGTTGCCCGATGGTGGGTTTTGATCAAGGACGCGCAGATTTAGTTGATTGGGCCACCAGTCATCATTCTGGGTTCCGCCGACGCCTACTCCGTGAAATACTGGACATTGTGCTTCAGTGCTCATAAGAACTATTCCTTCTGCCGTGGGATGCCTACATTCTCGCTCAAAAACTGCCATAAGTCTAATGAATAAAACTTTATGTAGCATAATCTGACGTTATGGACTTTGATCGACGAAAATGGCACCCCACCTACCCGCAGCTTCGAGCATTTGTTGCCGTGACCCAGGAGGGAAGTTTTGGCGCCGCCGCCAACGTCCTAGGAATTAGCCAGCCTGCGGTCAGTGTCCAAATCCGAGATTTGGAAGCCGCACTTGGTTTCCCACTATTGCAGCGGGGATCCCGCGGTGTTGAACTGACCTCGGTGGGTGCCGGGCTTATCCCGTTTGCCCGCCGCGCACTCGAGGCCCTCGCAGATTTCACCACTGCAGCAGCCCCGCACGGAGTTGACTCGGTTCTTCGGCTGGGCGCTATCCCTACGCTGGCACCGTATTTGTTACCGAAAATAGTTGCCGGATTGGGCAACAAGATCTCCTTGCAACTTTCAGAACAGCGCACGGATGTTCTCGTGAATTCATTGCGTGATCACTCAATTGACTTAGCCCTGCTGGCGCTGCCGATTACCCACTCCGACATTGAAACCATGGAACTCTTCACCGACACATTTCACCTCGCGGTTCCTGTAAACCATCCTTGGGCCGGGGCAACCGGGGTCGATCTCGGTGACGTTAATGAATTCCCTGTCCTCTTAATTGAAGATGGTCATTGCTTGCGCGGGCAAGCAGAAGAGATCTGCGCTAACGCAAAAATCTCGAACACTTACGACGTTGGCGCGGCCGGCCTTGCCACGGTTTGTCAGATGGTGGCCGCCGGAAACGGAGTAACACTTCTCCCGGAATGCGCGGTTGAACTGGAAGCAAGAACTGGCACTGGCATTGCGACTGCACAGATCGCCGACCCGCAACCATTTCGCACGATTGGCTTAGCTTGGAGTAAAAATGCGGTTCAAAAGGACAGGCTGCTCGAACTCTCTACCATCGTTAAACATTTACTCATGCCAATCGTTTCCTCTCCCACCAAGTAAGATATTTTCATGGATCCGGAAGATCAAAAACCTCAAACTGATTTCAAGGTTCGCGAATTACGCAAACTTCGGTTCTCCGCAACACTACAAATTTTCGCTGCGATTTTTTTCGCTGGCGCTGCATTCATCATTGGATCAGCCCATGGCTGGGGAGTTATGTCCGCGGTCTTTATCGCACTAGCTACCGCCAATATTGTCTTCTTCATTTTTATTCGCAAAGCAATGAAGTCACTTTCGCAGAATTAAGTCAAGCTACGAGTTAAACGCAAGCAGTACCGCAGCGCCGAGAGCCAGCACCACGCCCACGCTCTGCACTCGATTCATGCGCTCCTTGATCACAACACGAGCAAGCACAACCGTCGCCGCAGGGTAGAGCGAACCTAGAACAGCAACAATGGAAAGAAGCCCCCGTTGACTCGCTAGTTGAAAGAGGCCGTTTGCGGTCGAGTCAAGGACTCCCGTAATAATTGCCAGTTTCCAGGGAAAAGTTGACTTATCAAATGATCGCACAACCACCAGCACAAACGTGATCATGATGATGGAAGAAAACCAGCGCCCCATGGTTGCAACCCACACACCTGAATCAGCTGGTGCTAAACCAATGATTGTGAGGTATACACCGATGGCAAATCCAGATGCGATCGCAAACCAAATTGCAGAAATTGGTGTCTTTCCGTGGTGGTGGGCCGACTCACGACTCACCAGAACAACTGCGATTACAGCAAATCCCATTCCGACGAATGCATACGCGGATGGTTGATCTCCTCGAAACAGCCCGACCAGAACAGGAACTGCGCCACTCATCACCGCCGTTATCGGCGCAACAACCCCCATCTGGCCACGAACCATTGCGACATAGAGCAAGGAAACTGCGGTCACACCAGCCGACCCCGCGAGAATTGAGATGCCGATCAGTTCGGTGCTCAATGTTCCAGGAACAACAAAGATGGCTAGGAAAGTGATCGCAATGGCGCCGGCGGGATAAGTCACAGCCAAAACTTGAGCGGTTCCCGCTCGCCTAGCCGCCAATCCACCATAAAAATCTGCCACACCCCACGACAGGCTAGAGAGAAGTGCAAGCAGCGCTACCACGCGGACCTACCTTCATGGTCAGTCAAAATTTCCACTCAATTAAATATGAACTGCTGCAGCCGAGTCCCCCGCGGCCATGCCTTTTTTGGAAACACGGACCAAAACCACCCAGATGATTCCAGCTACTGCCAAGATTCCTGCACCCCACATGAACGCATCGACATAGCCTTCAACTTGGGCATTTGGATCAAATGGATCCACATTGTTTGCAATCACGTACGCGGCTGTTGCGCTCGTAGCTATCGTGTTCAAAAATGCAATACCTATTGATCCACCAATTTGCTGGCTGGTGTTCAACACAGCTGATGCAACACCCGCATCATGATTTCCAACGGCATACAGTGCAGTTGCCGATAGTGGGACGAAGATCAAGCCCATTCCTAGGCTAATGATGATGAGTGCCGGCAAGATATTTGGCCAGTATGAACTTGCGGCACCCAATTGTGTCAGCAACAGCATTCCTCCAGTCGCCAACACGAATCCACCGAAAGTCACGTAGCGCGGACCAAAGCGTGGAAGCAACTGGCTCGCAACACCCGCACTGATAATCACACCGGCTGAGAACGGAAGAAACAGCAATCCAGCCTTGAGAGGCGTGTAACCCAAAACAATTTGGAAGAAGTAAGTCAGGAAGAGGAACATTGCGAAAAGCCCAATACCGACGAAGAAACTCGCAAGATAAGCTCCACCGCGATTTCGATTTTTGATTATTGCTAGCGGTAGCAATGGGTGGCTGGACCGACTCTCAATGATGAAAAATACGACCAACAAGACAATGGATATGCCGGTAAAGAATAGAGTGCTTCCCCCCGTCCAACCTTCTGACTCAGCCCTGGTAATTCCGTACACCAGTGAAACGAGCCCGAGTGTTGCAGTGATCGCGCCAGGGATGTCGTACTTTGTATCACCGGTTGCCCGGCTTTCTTTCACATACGCAATTCCGAGGAACACTGCGATAAGTGCAATGGGAACGTTGACCAGCAGAGTCCAGTGCCATGAGGCATACTCGGTGAGTACTCCACCCAGTACCAGCCCGAGTGCTGCACCAGCGCCAGAAAGAGCACCGTAGACACCGAACGCTTTTGCGCGTTCCTTCGAATCGGTGAAAGTGACCGAGATCAAACTCAGTGCTGCTGGCGCAAGTAGCGCCGCAAAAACGCCTTGTAATCCGCGGGCGGCAAAAAGCATTTCTGCATTTACTGAAACCCCGCCAAGCGCTGAAGCCGCGGCAAAGCCGATCAACCCGACAATGAACATTCGCTTGCGTCCCTGGTAATCGGCGATGCGCCCACCGAGGAGAAGGAGTCCACCGAATGCCAGCGTGTAAGCGGTGACAACCCATTGACGGTCTGCGTCACTGATCCCAAGATCGGCCTGCATGCTGGGAAGGGCGATGTTCACAATTGAAGCGTCTAGGACAACCATCAACTGGGCGATCGCGATCACGACCAGTGCGCGCCAACGGTTGGGGTCTGGCGCAGAGAGATCAGAATTGTCAGCAGACTTGTCAAACTGTGAGGGAGGCGCAGTGCTCACGCATTTCTCCTTGTAAGAGATAAATGATTGTGCACCAAGTGATGCCGCCCAACTGTACTCAATAGTTGAGCCCTCAACCGCCTTAGGGTGATCAAGGGCTCACTTGTTAATCTTCCATGGCCCAATAGCCCAGATGGAAATGTATTTCGTTCCACGGGGCAAAGTGATCTTCTTTTTTAGGCTCCCACTCGAATTCACTACAGGAAATCCACTCATTCCTTTTGCCGAGATGGGGAAAACCACAACATCCGCATTTCCTTGATAGGTGAATGTCCGCGAACTATCACTCTTTGTAGTTTTGGGAAGCTGAATTACCTTGGGAACAATTCCAGATGTTTCCTTGGGGGCGCTCGTTAAGGGCAGTACTTCTAAAGTCCACTGATCCGGTGCCGCAATTTTGGCACCAATGAGTGGGGACGAATGCTTCTCTGCAAAGACACTCCCCGTCAGAGGTGCACTGCCTTCGAGCCAAGGAGTTGGCCTTTTGTCCTTGGTAAAAACTGGGGTCATAACCACCGGGCCCAATCCAGTAAATGTGAATTGAATAATCACTGATTTACTTACCGAACCCAGATCAACTACCCCATTACCCGAGCCCTGGAGAGCCGGCACGGCCGAAGCTACGGGGGCGAGCAAGAAAATGCCAAGAACTGCCGTTACTGCAACCGTAGAAACGAAGCTGGCGCGCATGTTCTTAATTGAGTATTGGGTTTAGCCCAGCATCAACAATTTCTTGCAACTTGGCTTCATCAACATCAAAACCCGTGTACTTCGTCGCAGTCTCTAAAACTTTCGATCGAGCTTTGTCAACGTCTTGGGCTGGCTTTGCATTTGCCGCCGCCCAATCTCTGTACAACTCCCAAGCAAGTTCACGCTGGCGTAAGGCTTTTTCGACCCGCTCCATTTGGGCATCGGTTACATCCAAGCGCCACGTTTCTCTGATCGCTCTGGGCAATATTGCGCGGTAATCGTGTCCACCCTCTGCAAATGTTCCGGGAGTTGGCACAAGCGCGTTCATCATGTCCAGGAAAGTCATGAGGAAAGTCGTGATTGGCACCCATTGCGTCCCCTTGGGGCTGCCCATCTGACGAATATCTTGCGGGCCCAACCAATCCGGCTTGCGCCACAAGACTTGAGATCCAAACTTGGGAATCGGGTCATCGCCATTTTGCAGTAACAGGAACTTGATGCGATCTCGCTCCTGATCCTCCAATTCGATCCAATCTTTCAAATTTCGGGGTAGGTAAATCCCCACTTCGTTCACCGACGGAGCTTCGGCTATTGAACTAGTCCCCCAAATCTGCTGCCTCCATTTAGTGGCGGCGGGAGTACCAATCCATAGTGCGGCGTCGAGTTCGGTGCCGAGAAGTCCCATGGAACCCAGGTTGCGGAACATTTCTTCGCTGACCTGCGATCCCAAACTTTCACCGAACAGGAAGAACTTAGGCCGCTTCTCTGCTGGAATCGCAAGAAGGCGTTCCAGTACTCCTTGAAGCACCATGCGGGTTTGCGCGGTTCCTTCATCGACTCGAGTGAGCGAAAGGGCTGAAGGTAACACCGAGTATTGAATTGCGGCAGATGCACAGTCTCCCTGCATCAAGTACTCGAATGTTTCGTTCGCCACGTAATTCACATAACCCGAACCGGTCGGTGAGAAGATCGCAAACGCTTTTCGTTCGAGGGCTTTCGTTCGGTCAATCTCACGCAAAAGAATCTGCGCACGTTCTTCATCCGAGGCTGCAACTTCAGTTGAAGCATAAACTCGAATTGGTTGTTTCGCGTTCTTAATTTGCATCACGCTATTAATAGTTTGCGGTGGCAGCGACATGCTCAACCACCTTGCACCTTCACGTGTTTGCTTATTCCACGGTAATCCTGATGCGGCTGAGCCCGTGACTTCTGGTGTTTCGGGCGCACTCTCTAAACCAGGGTCTATTCCTCCACCACTTTTACCTAAGAATCTGTCGACTTGGCCAATAGCAAGCCAGCCCACGGTGGTGAAAATAGCAAGGCTTGTTGTTCGTCCTAAGAAACGATGATCCTGTGGCTGGCCACCAAGAACGTAGGTTGCACCTTTGGACATTGTGTTTGTCAATAATGACTCAACATAAGAAAGTCCAAGAGTAATCGCCGCAACTCCGGTTCCAATGACAGCGGCTTTGACATGTGTGACTTCCCGGACTTGATCCTCAAAGAAGTATTTGCCCTTGAACTCGGTACTCACCGAAGTCTGCGGGTAGGTCGCCGAGCCCGGCAGTGCTTTCCAAGGTTGGGTCGACGCCCAGGACGCGGCACCGGACACAACGGCTACCCCAACGTGGCGCAAACCGGGGCCACCACTTTGATCACGTGAAACCGAGTTTGCCAGAACACTCGCACCCGACATTGTGGCCAGAGTTTGTGCAGCTAGCCTTCCCAACGCTCGTCCCGATGGTTCGTGCTCGCGCCAACGAAGGGCATAAGCCGCCCCGGCACCCAAGGCTCCAGCAACACCGGCAACAAGTAGGCGACTTCCTGCAGTCGGTTCATGGGTGCGACCCAAACGGGAAGCAACCGAGGTCAACAAGGCGTCTCCAGCGCTATATGCCTGGTAGGCAATCGCCGATGAAGCACCGGTAATGATCGCCTGATCTGTTGACCCACGAGTCAACAAGTTAGGTTGAAATGAGCGCCCAATTGCTAGGGCTGCACCAATAATTCCAGCGCTGGCTGACCTGTCCATACCGGGAGTCTACAGACGATTGTCAAGGCTAGGAAAGTGCCATTTACTTGAGGCTCGAAGCCGCCGATGGCATGAATCCAGCAACTCATAAACAAAGTGGAGCTGAGGGGAATTGAACCCCTGGCCTTCTCATTGCGAACGAGACGCGCTACCAACTGCGCCACAGCCCCTTGTGAGAGGCAGGTTAGCAGAGGCTATTCGTTCGCGGCGCGCGCTTGATAAGAAGAATTCGGACGGATGATCGGGATCTCGGCGGTTTCATCGGTCACGCTGGCAACTCGACCCTGTTGGGCTTTGTTGACCAAGTTCAACATGGACTCACCGGACCAATCACCATTGCGCTCAATATTGCGCGGGATCGCGGTTGCGCGAGGTGAGGTGATGTAGCTGGGAAGGGTTTGTGGAACCGCATCCCAGCCCGACGCCTCTTCTTCCCATGGATCCCATTTAGCGAACTCATCAAGTTGATTCTTTTGTAGCTCGGCTCGAGTTCGGGGACGCTGTTCCTTGCGCGGCTCCCGGACCTCCGCGACTTCATGAAATTCGCGGTATGCGCGCTTGGCACTGCTGGTACTGCTGGCACTGCGCGCCGACGCTTGTTCACGCTTGGAAGCTGTCAACATGGTGGTGACGAGGAATGCAACTAACAGGATTCCAGCCGTGACAGCGACGAAAGTCGGGATAAATCCAAGAACCATGCCAATCAATGCAATGGCAGTAATGCTGGTTAGTGCGGCGAGCACCATCGAGCGGCGTTTAGCCGCTTTGGCCCGGGCACGATCTCGTGGAGATGTGAACTCGCGGTCATGGCGCACCTGTCGATCTGACTCGGAATTAGCGCGCTCAACTCGATCAGCATGATCTCCAAGTGACTTCATCGCTGAACTAAACCGAGCCGTTGAACGAACTTCGCTGACTTGATCTTGGCGCTTGAGCCAGATGGGAATCAAAACGGCGGCCCAAAGACCAATGATCACTACATAGATCAGTCCAGTCACACCGTAAGATTAGGCGCAAGCGCCTACTTCTCTTGGTATTCCACGCTTTCTTCATTTGGCGTGTCGCGAAATTTAACAAAACCAATGTGGTCCCGCCAATCACCGTCGATATGTAAATACCTTGGTCGATACGACTCTTGGGTGAACCCCGCTTTCACGGCAACCGCACAAGAGGCTGCATTTTCTGGTCGAACATTGATTTCTATCCGATGCAAAAGCATCGTGTTGAAGCAGTAATCGGTTGCCATCTGTACGCAGGATGTCATGAGTCCTCGGCCGGCGACACTTTCATCAATCCAGTAACCAAAAAATGCACCGCGAGATGAGCCACCCCAAAGCCCACCGACGGTGAGCTGGCCAACAAATTTTCCTTCGAACTCAATGGCAAATGGGAGCGCCCGACCCTCGCGTGCCTCTTTCTTCATCATTCGCATCATCGAGTTATAGCCGGGAGACCTTTGCCCACCAATGTGGCCTTCCGGGGGCATGGTTGCATCCCATTGTTTTAACCATTGAGCATTCTTTTTGCGAACATCACGCCAGGCTCGCCGATCAGAGAACCTCAAGGGTCGCAGTACCAGTTGTCCTTGGGTTAATGTGACCGGCCAAAAACCAGAAACCGTCATGGTGGTTACCGATTGAACTCTTGAAGCCAGGCGGTGAGTTGGGGGCCGATGTCTGGGCGCTGACTTGCCAAAGTAATAACCGCCTGCAAGTAACTCAGTTTGTCGCCAGTGTCATAGCGCCTGCCGTCAAAAATAACTCCGAGAACTCCACCACCCTGCGCGGGTGACATCTTTGCTAGAACCCGAAGTGCATCGGTTAACTGGATTTCACCCCCACGACCCGGGGCAGTTTCTGAAAGTACCGCGAACACGGCAGGATCAAGAATGTAACGACCAATAATCGCTAAGTCACTAGGTGCATCGGCAATGTCAGGTTTCTCAACCAGATCGGTAACTGCAACAACTCCATTAATGGGATCAGCCTCGATACCAACGCAACCGTAGAGCGAAATAGTTTCCCGCGGTACCTGCATCAAACACAGAACCGAGCCACCAAATTCATTGCGAATGGCGATCATGCGTTCCAGGATTGGGTCCCGTGCGTCAATGAGATCATCACCTAGTAACACCGCAAATGGTTCGTCGCCAACATGTTGCTGGGCCACAAGCACTGCATGTCCTAGACCCAGGGGGTCGCCTTGGCGTACATAGTGAATGCGAGCCAGATCGGTGGCTTCGCGAACAAGCTGCAGTCGCTCTGTATCCCCTTTGCTTTCCAGTACCTGCTCAAGTTCATAGTTGCGATCAAAATGATCTTCGAGCGGACGCTTACTTCGCCCGGTCACAAAGAGGATGTCCTCCAGCCCGGCAGCAACCGCTTCTTCGACGACGTACTGAATCGCAGGTTTGTCAACGACGGGCAACATTTCCTTGGGGGTTGCTTTGGTCGCCGGCAGGAACCTGGTCCCTAGCCCTGCAGCTGGAATCACCGCTTTGCGAACACTCTCGAAGGTCATGAGAGGACCCTACGGCAATGCCACACATATATATAGGAACACGGGGTACTAATAAATGGGGTACACGGCGTACTCAATCCCAACAATTCAGGGTCCCCGCCAAATATTCTCCCGGGTGAGAGACCATGGGGGTGTGACTCAGGATTCAAGTACCCCTAAATCAACTAAGTCAGCTAAATCAACCCTGCGTTCGCAACTTAGAACCGCTCGAAAGCAACGTGATCTTGGTTCCGTCACAGAACTTGATTCGCAGATATCCCAGCAAATTTCCGATGTCCTAGAAACTATTGAGCTCACTCCCGGGAGTGTGATTGCTGCATATATCGCAATGCCGCACGAGCCTTCGGTAAACACATTACGTTCGCGATTGCAAGACATGGGTTGCACGGTGTTCATCCCCATTGTCAGCGGCGATCAGTTGCTGTGGGCTTTAGATGGCGATGAGGCATCTTGGACGCGCAACACATTTGGCACACTCGAGCCCGAGCCGCGCGGAGCACGGACCAGCGTAGAAGCATTACCCGCGTGTTCGGCAATTATTGTTCCCGCACAAGCCATAGATACACATGGTTTTCGACTTGGTCAGGGGAAAGGTTTCTATGACCGCGCTTTGGTTGATGTGGCTGGTTCTGAGCATTCACCGCTGATCATCGGGGTCACTTTTGAATCCGAATTTCTCCCGGAGATCCCTCACGAAGAACACGACATTCCGGTTGACGTCAGCGTTACCGAGTCCACCGTGCGCTGGTTCAGTACGCCCGACTGAGAAGCCAACCAAGCCACACAGATAGCAATGGGATTCCCGTAGCGGCAAAAACGACTGCCCCTAGGCGCGTGAATCGAGCCGAACGAGTATAACCAGATTCCACAAGACCGCGCGAAAAAATAGTCAGGGCTAGTGCCCAGCCAGAGAAAGTAGTGAAAGCGCCAGCTAATCCGGTGATGAGGAATATTCTCACATCACCGGAAAATGCACCAAGGCTAAATCCTGCAAGCATTGAACCGAGTGAGTTGATGACGAGCAGGGTGGTTAGTGCACTGCGTGTTCGGCTCGCAAATTGCTCAACTAACGCTCGCAGCGGGGCCCCGATGAAGGCGCCTATCGCTATTGCAGCAATCGTGATCATGGCTTGACCATTCGCCGGGTAATCCTGATTCCGAACTGCACGGCAACAAGACCCGCTCCCACGGTCACCGCGAGATACAGCACAGCCGTTGGCCACATGTTGTGATCAATAAGGTCTGCAGCTTCCAGTGCAAGGGCTGAGAAAGTAGTAAATCCACCGAGGAACCCGGTAATTAACAACGGACGCCAGTAGCTACCACGATCCTCCACTAGTGCGACAGCGAGTACTCCAATCAAGAGTGCGCCAAGTACGTTGACGGCGAGGGTTGCCCACGGAAACGCGGCGCCTTGATCCCCTAGTTCAATGGAAGCCGTACCAAAAAGTTCAGAAATTCCAGCCCTACTGAGTGCACCGAATACGCCACCGACCCCAATAACAACGAGTCGATTCGCTTCACGCATGGCAGTAACTCTAGGGTGGATCTGACCTGCGGTAGCCACTTGAACCGGGGTTAGGGCAGAATTAGGACTTCGTCAGGGTGAGTGTTAACTTCCCGGCTCATCGAATAACTGGAGGATTGCGTGCCCACCTACGAGTATTTGTGCACTGAGTGCAATACCAATCACGACATCGTTCAATCAATGGCGGATCCGACTTTAACCACCTGCCCGGCCTGCGGAAAGGAATCACTGCGCAAGCAATTCACGGGTGTTGGCGTTATGTTCAAAGGCTCTGGCTTCTACCGCACCGATTCACGGGCTGCTGAGAGTTCCGGTTCCACCACGTCACCGAAGTCTGATTCTGGATCGTCAACCTCAACTTCTCCATCACCGTCAACTTCAACGACAAATTCACCAAGTGCTCCAGCAAAACCAGCAGCCGAAAAATCGACCCCCAAGAAATCTGAATCCAGCTCAGGCTCTGCCACCAAGTCATAGAGCCTGTGGATAGCCAGTGGACGTGAATTGATTTCACGTTTAGGTTCGCCTCATGCACGTAAACACACTTCTGCGACTGCGTACGTTCCTCAACCGACACCGCAGGATTCTGGGATCGGTTTCGGCGGCACTCGCCGTCCTCCTGATTTTTGGCTCACTGTCTGCACCAGCACCGGCAACGGGACCCGAACGTATTGCCGCTGGTTTACCTGAGGGATTCGTTGCAGTTCCGGTAACCCTACGATCTGCAGCAATTGCTAGTTCTGTTCGTTTCGGGGACACGATTGACTTAGTAGCTCCTAGTGAAACTGGTGCCCCGCGCGTCATTGCAATTGATGCAGCCGTTCTCGATCTCCCCACTGCATCAGGTTTTGGTTCTCCCACATCGACGGTGATTTTGGTGAGTGTCGCGGCATGGCAGGGTGCAACATTAGCGGCGGAGGATTCTGATCAAATTTCCTTAGTAATCAAAACGCGCTAGAACATGGAGCTTGTCACACTCCGTGGTGCGGTGGAACATTGTCCAAAAATTCTCGATCACGCTGATCAAATTTGTTTACTCTAGTTTCGTCGTCTTTGCTGGTAAGTGCGCTCGTCGATCCGGCCGCGACCATGATTTTCTCAATTTGCAACCCAGCAGCGCGCAGCTCTGCCCGCGACTGCACAGCAGAGAGATCGATTTCTACTCCTGATTTCTTTATCTCCACCGAAACTCCCGGTAGACCTTGGGAGATTCTGGTGCCCAGGTCATCGGGGGCGCATGAATCAAAATGAATACCGATACTGGTTTCACCGTTAAACACCAGCGCTGAAACAAAACCTTGATTGCTCACTGGCGCAAAAGCAGCGGCGATCGTGAGATCTAAAGCACTTGGCTGGTCCACGTGATCAGGTTACTGGCAAAATGCCTATCTATGAACCGCACACTACCCCGCACTATGTGGCAGGAGGCTCAAACCGTGCATAAAGCACGAGCCGGTGCTCTCACATTGGGTAGGCGCGCCCGCAAGAAAATCGGTGAACGCGATCCGGTTGATGACTTCATGTTTGAGTACTACCCATACACACCCACAAAGCTGGAAACCTGGTTTCCCGGGATTGGAGTTACCCTAGAAATCGACTCAAAGGACTCATTTGATTTTCCCAATTACTACTCCAACGCAACAACCTGTGAATTAGACGCCCAATACCTGATTAAGCACCAATCGAGAATTGAATCAACATTGGAACTTCTACGCAATACTCAACTGCGCGAGGCGACATTCAACTGTTTTGGATTACATGAATGGGCCATGGTGTATCAGGCTGATCAACATGAAATTCGACATGGAGATCCGCTGCGCGTTAGCCATGATCAGATCAACTCCCTTATCGGTGAATTGGGACTTCGCTGCACTCACATTGATGCTTTTCGATTTTTCACCATTGAAGCCGCCCCTCAAAATGTAAATCGCCTAAACATCATCCCGACCCGTGAAAACCAAAAAGACATTGAACAAGCAGGTTGTCTTCATGCCAATATGGATCTCTACAAGCACTGCATGTGGTTTCACCCGATGATCCCCGGTGAGCTCGTTCTCGACTGCTTTGAGCTGGCTCGCAGTGCTCGAACCTTGGACATGCAAGCGAGTCCTTATGACCTCACCCAGTACGGATATGAGGCAATCAGGATTGAGACAAGCGCCGGTCGGTCAACGTATGTCGCGCGCCAGCGAGAGATCTCTCTTCGAGCACAGGACCTTCGATCTCACTTGATCGCCGTACTCGAGGCTGCGGCGTAACAATTGCCCTGGCCTGCTTCATGTGGGCTAATTAACGTGGGTTATCAGGCACACCATCAATTCATGTCGCATAATTCACTCATGAGAATGAAAACTAGGGTGATCGCAGTTTCCTTGGCACTCTTAATTCCCATTGGGATTGTGTCACCAACGGCAATGAATGCAGCGCCCAATACCACTAAACCGATCACACTTAGCGCAGTCAAAACCCACAACAGTCCATCCGATTGTTGGACTGTTGTGAACCGAAAGGTCTACAACCTCACCACGTGGATAAGTCGACATCCGGGTGGTTCCAGTCGAATCATTGCGATGTGTGGCAAGGACGCATCACAAGCATTTAATGCCCAACATTCGGGTCAAGGATCACCTAACAGCTACCTAGCCGAGTTCCAAATTGGCATAGTAAAGAAAAAACGTTGATCCCTGAGTTTGTTTTTGGCATTCCCGCACATCCACTCATAATTCACGCGGTAGTTGTTTTACTTCCGCTAAGCGCAATCGGCATGATCGCCATGGTCCTAATCCCACCATTTCGTGGCAAAGTGCAAAAGTATTTTGTTGCGGGGACATTAGTCGTTGCAACACTGAGCGCCTTCCTTGCAACGGAGTCGGGCAAGACCCTCAGCATGGTTGATTCCGTGTCCCAATACCACCAAGAATGGGGGACCCGTACCTTCTATGCTGCCTTAGGACTTACCGCTCTCAGTGCCGTCTGGTTGTGGCTGGACACCAAACCCGCGTCAATCTACAAGAGGATCACAGGGATTCTCGTCATCGCAGTTTCCCTTACCACTGTTACGACCACCGTTCTTGCAGGGCACTCTGGCGCCAAATCAGTTTGGTTGGAAGATTCAGATATGGCAGCCCAAACTGCAGTTATTCCTCCTAAGTCAACTATCGCTCGGTCGGAGGTGGCGCTACACGCAACAGTCGATGATTGCTGGTCGGTAGTTAATGGAAATGTTTACGATCTCACCCAGTGGATAAATGAACACCCTGGTGGGAGCGGTCCCGTTGAGTCAATGTGCGGGATTGATGCAAGCACCGCATTTAACAATCAACACAATGGTCAGGGAAAGCCCGAAACTACCCTTGCAAGCTTTCAAATCGGAGTACTGGGTTAAGCCCGTTCCGGTGGACCACCTGGTGGATTCTCCAACTGCATTTTTGCGACGTGTTCTTTCCACGCAAGCTCATCCGGATCTTGAACAGTTATTTCGGGGACAGACGGATCCTCTGCCATCGCTTCGAATCTTTTGGCCCGATCCCGGAAGTACTTATTGATGGACTTGGTCAGGCTGCCATGCTTTCGATAGCGGTTCCACACCACCACGGCAAAAATCCCAATGATTGGCCATTGAAAGGTGTACACCCAGGCGCGGGTGACTCCCTCTTGAGCTCGACTAAATTCAATCACGGTTGCGTAAGCGCAAAAGGCCAAAACAATTGCTAGTGGCACATGCAACTGCCAAAAATCTTTTCGCTTTTGCTGTGCATCTCTCATATTGACACCTCGAGACGATCATCAATGGTTTTCGTGGATCGTGGTTGCGCAGGACGCATCAAGATCAGAATGAACAGCACCGCAAAGAGGGTCACAACCCAAAACGACCAATCCAGTCCACCCGTGATCTCACGCTCCAGCCACCACCCGACTAGCGGGATGCCCACCACTGCGAATCCGGCCGTTGACCAGCTCCGATTGAGCGAGAGTGAACTGATGAATTGGTATCCAAGAAAAATAGTCAGTGCCGAACCCAGCAGCGCGAACCATTGGGCACCGATGCTTTGGCCAATGGTGACGGAAGTAAAAAAGGTGATGAAGAGATACAACCAAATGACCAATACGATTGCGCTTACATCGGGGTACTTGTGGAGGAATTTGACCGTTCCTTTGCCACGTGGGAGCAGATAGAAAAGGGAAAATGGCAGAAACAGACCCAGTGTCAAAAGTGCCACCCAGATTATTTGGTCCCCAGGCTGAAATTCGCCGGGGGGCGCCGTGCGCGAGAGTGCAACTGAGAGTCCCAGGACCAGGCCCATCCACAGCATCTCGCGTCCAGCCAGCAATGCAATCGCTACATTGTTTAGTGGACCTTGTTCAGCGCTATCGCCAATTCTCTGGCGTGCTCGCCAACCAAATGAAATCAAAACAATCAGAATTGAAATTTTTGCCAGCAAGATTGCACCATAAATCGAAGTGACAAGTGACACTGGACCATCAAGTCTCATTGATGCGTTGAGCATTCCACTCTCGACCAGCAAGATCACACTAATGAGGGCGAGTGCACTGAACCTGCGAATAACTACCCCTGAATCAGGACTGGCGCGCAGTAAATAGATCACTAAGGCAACCAATCCACCAATCCAAGCGCTCATTGCAACGATATGGATTCCAAGGCTGATTGATGCCGCATTATGGGTGTCCATCATGCTGGAATGGCCGGTGAACCCCGGCAGGAAAGCCGCAATAATTGCGAGTGCTGAAATGATTATCCCAGTGGCGCGATCAAGCACCACCCAGCCTAAAAACGCTATAAAAACAAGCAATACAGCTTGGACCAACATGACTTGGCCAACGGTGGTCTGCGAAAGGAGCGACCACCAAACGTCTAGGTTAAGTGAATCCGAAATTGAAAAAGCCAGTACCTCGGAAACGGTGTAGACCGATTGGGCCACAATGGCCAGAAGCCACACCAATGCGCTCAGGGAAGTTACCCGCCCTAAGAGGGCATCGGGTTTCGGCGCTAAAACCCCTCCAACGAGCGCCGATCCAACGGTGAGTGCCATCGCGACATCTCTGATCAACAAACTTAAGGGCAATCCCCACAAGGTTAACTCGGGAACCGTTGGCAATCCAATAATCTGATTTTCGCTCAATGCCCCGATCATGGCTAGCACCAAATACATGGAAGCTAAGGAACAGACACCAGCCAGCAGCAATGACCCGCGTGTGGAAATCTGATTATTTAATCGAAGGGGAAGCATCTAGCTACTGCTGTTTAAAGGTTCCAAATATCGCTGGATCGGTATTTGGGCTCACAACCAGGAAGGTTGTCAGGATCGCGCCAAGAAGGAATGCGACACACACCCATGTCATGTAATAGCCAGTCAACTGGGCCTGGTACCAATTTGCCTTGTCAATGAGTCCCTTGCGTGCCCGCATGAAAATCCCCATACCGAGAAACAACAAGAGAAGAAGATGGAAAATGTTACTCGCACACAAGAGCAAGACCGCTGACGCGTAGGCGCCATCTCCTGCATCAAACGGGAAAGTACTGATTTGGATCCACTGGAACACCAATGCGGCCACCGTTACAAGGAATGAAAGCCCTGCTCCGATCAATAATCCGGCATGGTTTCCACTTCGTGCACTTCGGTACCCAAACCACATCAACGCGGTAGCAGCCACGACTACCAGAAGGATCGCCCAGAAGGGCCATTCGACCGCAAAACTTGCAGTCGGCGGTGTCGTTGGAAGAGCGGTATTTGTTTGACTGGCGGTGAGTGTCGCTCCGGGAGGAGCCCAACCACCGTTGACGTTGAGTGACCACAAATAGGTGTAACTAATTACCAGCGCGATCGTGCCAGCAACGTCAGCAACGATGAAAAACCACATGCCCAGCCGTGAACGCCTGGCCATCGTTGCAATTGGTTCCCCTGTTGTTGGCGAAACGGGGAATGTCGAAGTGCTCACTTGGTACCCACTTTCTCCGTGAGGTCTTCATCCGTTGAGTCAAATTCAACTTCGTAGGGATCTGGGACGCCGTAGTCGTAAGGGCGATCTGTCACGACCGGGAGCACAGGGAAGTTCTCCAAGGGAACCGGAGTTGCTGTCTGCCATTCAAGTGACTTGGAACCCCAAGGATTGCTCGAGGCTAGGACTCCCGAACGCCATGAAGTGATGATTGCCGAGAGGAAGATCAACATTCCTATCCCAATGACGTACGCGCCAATCGTTGAAATCCAGTTGGAAAGATTGAACTGATCATCAAAATCAAGTACTCGTCGGGGTTGGCCCTGCAATCCGGCAACGAACATGGACATGAACGTGATCTGGAAACCAACGAAGGCGGTCCACAGTCCGATCGAACCGATTCGCTCGTCCAAGAAACGACCCGTCATTTTGGGGAAGAAGAATGCAATTCCGGCCATCGCGCCAAAAAGACCCGCTCCCATCAGCATGTAGTGGAAGTGTGCTACCACAAACATGCTGCCGTGGAAGTACTGGTCGGCCGGAACGTCCGAGAGATAAACCCCGGTGACGCCACCAATCATCTTGTTGAAAACAACCGCGTAAACCGCCATAAGCGGCAGTCGAGTCCAAGCGGTACCGCGCCAGAAAGTGCCAATCGCAACAAGTACCAAAAAGCCCACCGGAATCGAGATCAACTCCGTTGAGAGCATGAATGGGTAGTTAGCGGCGGGCGCCCAACCTGTCATATACATGTGGTGGGCCCACACCAAGCCACTCAATGCAACTACGCCAACGATGCCCGCCACTGCAAAATTGAATGAAAACAAAGGTTTGCGTAGGAATACCGGCATCAATTCAAGGGCCACGGCCATGGATGGAATCAAGATGACATAAACCTCAGGGTGACCGAGAAGCCAAAAAAGATTCTCATAGAGCCAAACACTGCCGCCGTTAAGCGGGTCAAAAAACGAAGTGTTAAAAACTCGGTCGCTCAACCCAAGAATCTGTGCGTACTGGAAAAACGGGAATGCATAAAGCCCCATTACTGATGCCGCAAAAATTCCATAGACAAAAATTGGCGTGCGCGACCAGGTCATGCCTTTTGCACGCATGGTCAAGATTGTGGTCATCAAGTTGACGCTCGCGACTGCCGTAGAAATTGCAAAGACAATGATGGTCAACTGGTAACCCAGCATTCCAGGAGGTGCCTGTGCTGCCAGCGGGTAATACACGGACCAGCCGTCTTGGATTCCGCCCATAAACATCGAGCTGACCAGCATCGGAACCGCGGATACAAATAGCCACAGAGACAAGGCATTCAAGCGCGGGAACGCCATATCACGGGCACCGATCATCATGGGGACGATGAAGTTGCCTAGAGGTCCACTAATAATAACGATCATGCCAATAATCATGGCAATTCCATGAGTACCGATCATGCTGTTATAAAACGAGGGGGTGAACAGCGAAGTCCAAGTCATACCGAGCTCTGTCCGAATAAGCATGGCAAGCAAACCGGCAAAACCAAGAACAAGCATTGCGACTATTAAGTACTGAATTCCTACGACTTTGTGATCGGTGGTGTATTTCCAGTAGCGCTTGCGGCCGAGGTCTTTTCCGGCCATGTATTCGGCGTCCGAGTGGGTAATGTCTCGACCCACAACCCATCGCAATGGGCCAACAAATGCACCCATTCCCAACATGAATCCGATGAACCAGCCAAGGAGAACTGCAAGATACACATAGGTTGGTTCCATCGGGGCGAAAGTGTCACTCGATGCTGAGCTTGGGGTGATTATCGCCGTGACCCAACCGGCGATGGTTGCCAATCCAATGCCACCGACAAGCCCGGTGCCAAAGTTCAGCCTTCTCATTACGCCGCCAGCCGCACCATGTTGTGGTGGTTGTGGAACTTCGGAACCAAATACTGTTTTCGTTTCTACCGCTGCGTCAACGCTCATGAGGTCTTCTTTCCTCCGCTTTCACGGACCCATGAATCGAAGGCGTCCTGTTCTAGTACCTGAATTTGCGTTTGCATATAGGCGTGGTGCATTCCGCACAACTCGGCGCAACGGACATTGAATGTGCCCAACTTGTTTGCAGTTACGCCAGTCTGAGTGATCGCGCCGGGGTTCGCATCAACTTTCACGCCCAGTTCAACCGCCCAGAAGTTATGGATCACATCTTTGGAAGTGACGTTGAAATACACGGGCCGGTCTAACGGCAAATACAGAACATCTGATGTCAACCCGTTGTGTTCGGGGTATTCAAATGTCCACACCCACTGTTGTCCGGTCACGTTAATGATCTCGGCACTTTTTTGACCAGGCTGTTCATTCGCGGCGATGGAACCAAAAGAATTGGCCGTTATTTGGGCTAATTCGACCAACCCCCACACCACCAAGAACATTGCTAGTAGCGTGGAAGAAACCGTCCACAAAATCACGCCAATTCTGTTGGTGCGAATCGCTGGGCTGTCCTGCATTGGCGGCTCGTCACCGGTTACGTGGCGCCAGCCAAGCAAGCTGTACACCAGTACGGCGAACACGAAGGCCGTTATCGGAATTGACACTATTGTAAAAACAAAGACGGTTTGTTCAATGTCTTTCATGATCTCTGAGGCGGGAGCACCCGTTTGGTTCATCCCTGCCAGGAGTAACCATGCCAGCGGCAACAACAAAAATCCGATGACCACGTTCAGAATCAAAATTTTGCGCGCATAGGGGCGCTGCAGCCACAACTTCACCCGCCGCATCGAAGGCGGACGGTTTGTCGGCGCTTCAGGTTCTTCAGGAATTAACGTTTCAGTGCTCATACGTCAACCACATCAAATGTGCCCGCCATCCAACCACGTGTTTGCATTGGCCCCCCAAATTCCTGGTACAGGTCACCACAGGGGAACTCGCAGTTCCACACGTAACTGCCGGCTTCTCCGGTCATAAACGTGACACTGATGATTTGCGGATCTACGGGATACCCCATTTTGTCTGTCTTGGCATTTGCCGGGTTCATCGGCAGTGGAATCGACATGAAGAAATAGGGCTGGGTTGACTCTGGGTATTGGTGCACCGTGAATGTGTGGCCCACTTCATCGGGCTTTATTTCAGTTACTTCCTTGCCATTCCACTTCATTTTGCCGTCAACGGTTCCGTGAACCTTGGCGAAATAAGGGTTGTAAATCGTACCGCCACTGTCGTACTGGCGAAAGTGAATGGTCACGAGCGAATTTGAGGGCACCTGCAAACTTGTTGAAGGGTGAAAAAACGGTTGACCGTCCAACAAAACGTTGTTAATAGGAGACTTGGTTTCCGGCTGGGGAACTTGCGAAGAACTATTGGGGTACACGTCTAAATAAAGTTCAGCGTGCGGCATTTCTTCACCAGAAGGTGCCGTCTTGGTACCCACCACGTTTGCTATCAGAACGGGAGGAGCCTCCCCCTGGACGGCATTGAACACGCCTACTCCAGCAACAATGGCACCCCCGAGGAGAACGGTGAGGAATGTGACCAAGAACTTTTTCACACAGAACCTTTCATCTCATACATAGTCAACGAGCCGTGCAAACCAAGAAGTTGCGGTCAACATAGCGCACCAGGACGCCGATTTGGTCAAAAGTAGACAAATTTTCTATGAACATACGCGCTCAGCACCGGAAATCTCATTTCAACTAGCCTGAGACCATGCAAATAGTGCCATTTGGCCTTCCGTTTTGGGAACCGGACTATTTTGCCTTCATTAACTTGCTGGCAATAGCCGCGCTCTACCTCTGGGCGGCGGGCAGAGCCAAGCGAATCACCGGCCAGTCGTGGTCGATCGTGCGAACCATTTCATTTCTCTCAGCCATAGCGATCATGATCGCCACCTACCTCGGCCCTTTTTCCGCGTGGTCACATGTCGCCTTTTGGCCCCACATGATGCAACATCTAGCGATCATGATGGTTGCCGCTCCGCTGATTGTGCTGTCAAATCCGGTCACTCTGACGTTCATCAACCTAGGACCACACGGTCGCCGAAATGTGGTCAAGGTTCTGCGCAGCCGCCCAATGAAATTAATCACTAACCCGTATTTTGGCTGGTGTTTATTTGCCTTCGTCTTATTGGGAACCCACGTGATTTTTGTCATGGAATGGATTCTCAACGATCACGACGCAATGCTCTTCATTGAACGACCTGTTTTCTTGCTAGCCGCTCTCATTTTTTACTACCCACTCATCGGTAACGACCTCATTGCCAAACGACCGGCTCCCAGTGTTCGCCTTGTTTCCCTTGGATTAATGATGATCCCCGAAACAGTTCTCGGCATGGTGATTCATTTCGCCCCCATCCCTCTTTATCCGACCTATATAGATGCCAGTTTCGTGACCGGACTCGACCCACTCACCGATCAAAAATTCGCCGGAGCACTCATGTGGGCATTGGGCATGGTGCTTGATGGATTCTGGATGATGCTCGCTGCACTGCAATGGTGGAAAGAGCAAGAAAAAGAAACTGACCAACTTGAACGCAGGGAAGCCCGTGAAGTCCAGGAGGCCCGAGAGACGCAGACCCGACCAACATGAAAAAGCTCGCCGTTCTATTTGTCCTCGCCGCATCCCTAACAGGTTGTGGGAACTTCATGTCTTCCAGTAGTGACACCACAATCTCAATCAACGAAAGCGACCTTGGAGGGGCATCCGCGCAACAGGCAACAGATGTTGGACTGACCTTCATCGCAAAACCAGATCGCGAACCTATCCCGGCAATTGCTGGACTTGATCTAGATCTAGAGCCCATCGCAATCGCTGATTTATTGGGGGACGTCACAGTAGTTAATGCTTGGGCAAGTTGGTGTGCTCCCTGCATTGAGGAAATGCCTGAACTTATCGCCACTCAAAAAGCTACGAAGAATTTGGGTGTTCAATTTCTTGGATTGAACGTTAACGATGACCTTGAATCCGCCCGTGAATTTTCACAAGAGATTCCTTATCCAAGTATCGCCGACCCAGAGGGTCGCCTACTTGCACTCATCCCGGGCATACCTCCTAGCGGACTACCCAGCACGCTCATCGTGGATAGAAACGGCCAAGTAGCGGTTCGAATAATCGGGCCGATCACCGAAGAGGTCCTGACCGCACTGATCACTGAAGTTGCAGCAGAGAAAGACTCTCAGTGATATACCTCTCCCATGTCTGAATCCACCTATACCGAAGTGATGCTTAACGTAGCTCGCGGATTTGAAATTGTCGCGACCGTAGTCATCGCGGTCGGATTAATCTGGGCAACCTACTTTTCGCTGCGAACCCTCGCCCGCACCAAGAAGGGCGCCACTGCTTATCAAGCAATGCGACAAACATTCGGTGGGGCGCTTCTCCTCGGATTGGAAATCCTCGTTGCCGGTGACCTCATTCGCACGGTTGCCGTCGAGCCAAACTTGGACAACGTACTCGTCCTCGGTGTCATTGTCTTAATCAGAACCCTCTTGAGTTTCAGTATCGAAGTAGAAATTGACGGCGTACTCCCTTGGCGTAAAGCGTTCGTGAGTGGAGCAACCGTTATGACTAAGGCCAAACGTGATGCAGACTCAGTCGAGTCTGCCTAGGCGACTTACTGCTATTACTCTTACGACATGTTCACAGGCTTCAGGGACTTCATTACAAGAGGAAACGTAATCGATGTTGCCGTTGGTTTCGTAGCTGGCGCAGCATTCACAGCATTGATCTCGGGAATCACCGGTGCGCTCATCACCCCACTCATTGGGTTGATTTCCGGGGGCGGAGTCGACGCTGGTGTGATAACGGTCAATGGGCAAGTTTTTGACATCACCATCGTGGTCAATGCGATCATCACCTTTATTCTGACGATGGCCCTGCTGTACTACGTCTTTGTCGCACCCATGAATCGATGGCGAGAACGAAACCAAAAAGCGGAAGCGGCGTCGGCTCAAATGACGGACATCGAACTACTCACTGAGATCCGTGATCTACTCAAACGAAATGTCCCGTGATGGCCGCAGTCATGCGCCATTTACATATTTGGCACCTTTAGGCGATTAACCCTGCCGCACTCGCACGGTGAACAAGTTCACCTCGACGGTGACTATTCAATTTCTTTGAAGCGTTCTGTATATGAAACTTAACCGTGCTTTCAGAAATGAACATTTCATGAGCTATTTGCTTATTACTTAATCCACGAGCTATCGCTCGAATTACGGAAACTTCACGCTCGGTCAAATGATCGAACTTGTCACGCGTGGAACCCAAACTGTTTGCTACAACTTTTCCAACGCCTCGACCCAAAACCGTGTCACCGTCTTGAATGGCTTTAACTCCCTTTGATAATTCATCAGCCTTCAAATCGTCTTTGCACAGGTACCCGTTAGCTCCACGACGCAACGCTTCAATCACGATCAACTCACTCAACGTATTTGCCAAAATTAAGATCCGCGTCGAAGGGTATCGATCAGCAACTTCTTCACAGATTTTCAATCCGCGCGTTGTGTCATCTCCCAAATCCAGATCAATAATCATGATGTCAGGGCCATGTTCGTCAATCACGTCAATTATTGAGTCGTAGGTTGATGCCTCGGCGACAACTGCCATTCCGGGATTGCGTTCCAAAATTGATCTGATTCCGACTCGCGTTATTACATTGCGATCGGCCACCACAATCCGGGTAGTTGCCATAGGCGAACGCCGACCCAGTGAGACCTCTGGTCGAACGTTAGGAGCCATATTCGATGCTAGCCGTCTACCTAGCCGTATGTCTAGGTAACTACCTAGCCAATCTGCTCGGTTAGGGCTAGGTCTGGTCATAAGCCCCAATAGTTCAGGCCGCGCGGATCTAATCTCAATCTAAGCGACGGCAAAATTGTCGTCATGAGAGGAAATCATGAGTGTTTATGCACAGCCCGGACAGGCAGGAAGCGTTGCTGAGTTTAAGGCACGCTACGACAACTGGATCGGCGGCGAATATGTTGCACCGGTCAAAGGTCAGTATTTTGAAAACGTTTCTCCCGTAACTGGCAAAGTCTTCTGTGAAGTTGCTCGCGGTACAGCCGAGGACATTGAACTAGCCCTTGACGCTGCGCACGCAGCAGCAAAATCTTGGGGTCAAACTTCAATAACCGAGCGTTCAATAATCTTGAACAAGATTGCCGACCGCATGGAGGCGAATCTCGAAATGATTGCAGTTGCTGAAACATGGGAGAACGGAAAACCGGTACGGGAAACAATGGCGGCTGACATCCCGCTTGCCATCGATCACTTCCGTTACTTTGCCGGAGCGATTCGTGCTCAAGAAGGATCGATCGGTGAAATAGATCACGACACCGTGGCCTACCACTTCCACGAGCCTTTAGGTGTCGTTGGCCAAATCATCCCTTGGAACTTCCCAATTTTGATGGCTGTATGGAAACTCGCTCCTGCACTGGCCGCGGGCAACTGCGTTGTCCTCAAGCCAGCCGAGCAAACCCCGGTCTCAATTCTCTTTTTAATGGATCTCATTGCTGATCTACTCCCAGCCGGTGTTGTCAATATTGTGAATGGTTTCGGAGTAGAAGCAGGCAAGCCACTTGCATCTTCTCGCCGGATCGCAAAGATTGCATTCACCGGTGAGACAACAACCGGTCGTTTGATCATGCAGTACGCATCCGAGAACATAATTCCCGTGACACTGGAATTGGGTGGCAAGTCTCCCAACGTGTTCTTCCGAGATATCGCGGATCAAAATGATGCGTTTTATGACAAGTGTCTTGAGGGTTTCAACATGTTTGCTCTGAACCAGGGTGAAGTGTGTACGGCACCTTCACGGGCACTCATTGATGCACCCATCTACGACACATTCCTAGCCGATGCCTTAGTGCGCACAAAGGCAATAACACAGGGCAATCCACTGGACACCAACACAATGATTGGCGCTCAAGTTTCAAATGACCAGTTGGAAAAAATCCTGAGTTACATTGAGATTGGCAAGCAAGAGGGTGCAAAGGTGCTCACAGGTGGCAAGCGCGCTGATCTTGGTGGGGATCTGTCCGACGGTTATTACGTAGAACCCACCGTCATGGAAGGTACAAACAACATGCGGATCTTCCAAGAGGAAATCTTTGGACCGGTGCTTGCCGTGACAAAGTTTGACGGCTTCGAGGAAGCAATGGAAATCTCTAACGACACGCTTTACGGCTTGGGAGCCGGTGTGTGGACCCGATACATGAACACGGCATACCGTGCGGGTCGAGAAATCCAAGCAGGTCGGGTGTGGACTAACTGCTATCACGCGTATCCTGCACATGCTGCTTTCGGTGGCTACAAGTCATCGGGTATCGGCCGCGAGAACCACAAGATGATGCTTGACCACTACCAGCAGACAAAGAACCTCCTTGTCAGCTACTCCGAGAACAAGCTCGGATTCTTCTAAAGTGACTAGAAATGCGGGAGGCCCTCGGGTCTCCCGCATTTCATTACAATGAAAGTGTTGGTAATTCATGTCCCTGACCTATGGCGGACTTCCATCTCGTATCGGTACCACAGAGGCCGCTAACGACTTGATTCGAAAACTCACCTCCAACAATGGTCCCTTAATGTTTCATCAATCAGGTGGTTGCTGCGATGGCTCAGCCCCCATGTGTTACACCGAGGGCGAGTTCAGAGTTGGTGGCTCGGACGTACTGTTGGGTGAACTCGTAATCGATCAAATTGTCGAACCCATTCGGGTCTGGATTTCATTAGAGCAATTCGAATACTGGAAGCACACCCACATAACGATTGATGCGGTCCCCGGTCGCGGCGGAGGCTTTTCCCTCGAGACCCCCGAAGGATTGCGATTTATTATTCACTCTCGATTATTCACCGACGAAGAATGGAAAAGCCTCAAAGACGAAAATGTTCTTCTGGGAAGTGGCACCTACACGGTTGTCTAGAATTGGGGCATGACCAACCCGCCTGGAGCCTCAGAACTCGGCCTACGGTTGACAATCGCATTGCGTGACTCACAAGGAAATACCCAGGAATTGCTTGGCATACTGCAAGAAGAACGAACAATTCGTAAGCGTGATGGCTCACTGGAGAACTTTGACCCTGACTTGATCACGCACTGGCGTGTGGTTACAGAAATTAATACGAAAGCAGGTTTCGGTGCACCACTGAGCATGCGGATCCGTGAGCTTGAAGCAGTAGCGCAAGCCGTATGGCCGACTGCTGTGAGCGACGAGTGTGGCATGTGGCTACTACGAGCATCTAGGGACAACACCCTCCACCGGAGTTCGGTACTACCAACTGGAGCCCGACCTTTCGGGGAACCAGGAATGGAAATCGATGAAGCCATTCACAAAGTTGATGGGTTCTACCGAAAAAACTCGTTGCCTCCCACCATCACTGTTCCAATTCCTGCCTATACCAAATTAGATGAGTACCTTGAAACAAGCGGCTGGATAGTCGCAGCCGAAATCAACATCATGGTGATAGATACCAACGATCTCCCACCATCGGACAAACCCGAAACATTCACCCTAAAAACTTCAACGGAACCAACGACCGAATGGCTTGCAGTTAACGGTCAACAATTCACAAGTGAAGTGCTCCAATACCCCGCCAACTACCTCTCGATTTTTATCGCTGATCAGATTGTTGCAAGCGGACGCATTGCGTTCACCGACAATTGGGGTGTTATCACCCATGTATTCGTCACACATGAGTATCGCCGACGAGGAATTGGTCGGTTGATCATGTACGCGTTAGCAGACACGGCACGCGAACAGGGCTGCTCAAGGCTCACACTCCAAGTCGACTCCAATAACTCGCCCGCATTGTCACTATGCGAATCACTTGGCTTCAGGCTTCACCACCGCGATCGGTGTCGCGTCTTACCTGCGAGTTAATCTCCTCGCTAAAGACCTTGCTGGCCTGATTCAGCAATCCGTTTGATCGCAGCGAGAGTTTTCGGAATCCCGTCGAGCGCCTGCTGGGTGCGGTCAGCGATCCGTGTGGCGGCCTCGTCCCCGTGTTTCTCTTCAAACATTGCAATTCCCTCGGGGAGGAATTCCCACATCTCGGTGAGAACTGTCCCGTCATCAACTGCGGTAAGGGTGTATCCCCACCGTACATATGTGCCACCGACCACCCAGGCAAACTCCCGACCAGGATCAGCGACTACCACCAACGAACGGGTATCCCATGTTCGTTCCGGCAGCACGTTGCGTCCGGTAAACCAAGCACCCACAGCACCGGCGCTCTCTTCGTCATCCCACCAGCAAGAAGTGCAGACCGGACTCCACTCACCCGTGCGGGTGATGTCAGAAACAATGTCGTAGAGGTCCTGCGCTGAGGCATTGACCGTGACTGATTCCTGATACGTGTTGATGATTTTTTCACTCATGGAACTATCTTGACAGACGGTTCGATGGTCAGGTGAGGCATCCGTGAATCCTGAGTGAGAGGCTTTGACCGTGTTCGAACTCCCACTCCCACTTCTTGTGATGACTGTGGTTGGAATCGTGGCTTTCGCTGCCTCCGGTGCAATCGCTGGTGCGCGAGCCGGCATGGACTGGTTGGGCGTCTCGACACTGGCGGCCGTCACAGCAATTGGCGGCGGAACATTGCGCGATTTACTGATGGTGACAACCCCCGGTTGGTTAATTGATTTTTGGCCTACTGTGAGTTTGATCGCGATCACCGTTGTTGTGGTGTGGATTGCGGTTCGGGTATTCCCCTGGCAACGCCACCGAACATGGATGAGCCGCTTTTTTGTCATCACCGATGCAATAGGCCTTGCCGCTTTCACGATCGTGGGAACCGACATTGCTCGTGATGCAGGTTTTGCTGCCGGGCCTGCTGTTGTCTTAGGCGTTATTAGTGGTGTCGGTGGTGGAATAATTCGAGATGTCCTTGCTGGGAAACGAATCTCCATTTTTGACGGTGAGGTCTACGCACTTGCTGCGGTAGCCGGTTCCGTTGCATTCCTGCTTACCCAAAGTTTTGGTGATTGGATTCCATTCTTGGTGGGAGTCACCGTTACCCTGATTATTCGATTGGGCGCGGTTGCAGCTGGGTGGCAGGTTCCCACGCTTCCCACTCAGGCCACCGATTCACCCGAGACCTGACTTCAATGATTCAGTAAATTAGTAGCACCTAGAAGCTCGAATCGAAGGGAACAAACGTTGAGGTGTAAACCAGCATGAAACACGCATCTGTGGGTGCCGCGTCTGGTGGGCATTCGATGTCATCAATGAACAGGCTTGCTTCATTAAAT
>Ga0247835_1001491_pt1 | contig 28482 bp, 17 predicted proteins | sample LaCtaG_3_FD_189912 | JGI IMG/M metagenome (GOLD analysis project Ga0247835, IMG submission 189912) | Freshwater microbial communities from meromictic Lake La Cruz, Castile-La Mancha, Spain - LaCruzMarch2015_13.5m | ecosystem: Environmental > Aquatic > Freshwater > Lake | place: Spain: Castile-La... | reverse complement strand
CACAGAGTTCCGGAAATTCCGATAAAACAGTAGTTCCACCCAAGGCAACCACATAGTCGGAGAGCAGCCCCAGGACCGGGTTCGCTGAAATCCCCGAAAATCCATCGGAGCCGCCACATTCCAAACCGACTATTAATTTATGTAAAGGAGCAGGCGCGCGCTGGCATTGGTTGGCAATTTTCAAGCCCTCCAAGGTTGCTTTGATGGCCGATTCCAGCAGTATTTCTTCCGAGCCAAGTGTCTGTTGATCAAAGTAATAAATCGGTTTTTCGAAATTGGGATTGCGTTTTTCAAGTTCCGATTTCAAAATTTCAAACTGTGCATTTTGGCATCCGAGGCTCAGGATGGTCGCTCCGGCAACATTGCCGTTGTTAAGGTAACCTGCCAGCAATCCACAAAGGGTATTTGCATCCTGGCGCGTGCCACCGCAACCCATGGTATGGGTGATGAAACGCACGCCATCTACATTTTCAAAAGGGCTTTCCCCTTGAAATTCGGTTTCCGAAAAATCGGCCATGGAAATATCGGCCGTTTCATCCGTCGTTATTTTTTGCAGAATACGCTTGGCATACGCTTTATATCGATGGTATTTTGAGTAGCCCAGTGCATCCGAGATCGCTTCCCGAATTACGTCGATATTCTTGTTTTCGCAAAAAACCAACGGAAACACCAACCAATAATTGGCTGTACCCACGCTTCCATCGCTGCGTTTGTAGCCCATAAACATTTTATCATGCCACTTTGAAACGTCGGGTTTGGCCCAATCCAAACGGGGCACTCGCTGGGTTACTTTGGACGTTTTGTGGCTTACATTGGCAGTGGTAATGACCGTTCCCTGGGGCAAATCGACATTGGCTTTGCCGACGATCACGCCATACATTTTAATTTCTTGCTGCGCTAAAATGGTGTGCTGCACGAACTTATGTTTGCGTTCGACGGCAGCAGGCAAGGTAATCACCTCGCCTTCCACCTCAATTGCTGCACCGGCCTCCAGGTTTTCAAGCGCGACGATCAGATTGTCGTTGGGGTGTACTTTTAGTGTTTTATGAAGCTTGTTCATGTGCTTTTTTTGGTATAAACTCAGACTGAATGATTTCTAAAACCGATTCCGTCAAATCATCTAATGCTGTTGATGGAATGTCCAGTGAAAAATAGGCTTCCAACTGATTTCGGACCATTTCCGCCAACTCAAGTGCTTCATTGGATTTAGCAGAAACAAAGTACCCTGCCAAACCCCGTACCATCCAGGGCGAAAAGCGCCCATGGATCTGGTAGAAGTGTAGCAGCAATGGAATACACCGAATTTTGAATTTTTCAGGATAATTGACGGTGATGGACGTCCAAAAGTGTCGAATATTTGGGTTACGGAACCGGTCCAATACGTCCGCAGCAAACTTACGTTTTACGGTTTCTGAAATTTCCATTGGAATAGAAACCTGAATATCTTCCATCAAAGCCGTTATAAATTCCTGAAAACGGGGATTTTCCATGGCCGCGCTGACGGTTTCGAGTTGGAGGTTGAGGGCCACCCCTGCCGAAAAACTATGCGCCGCATTGAGCAAACGCAATTTTAATTCTTTAAAAATGGAAATATCTTCGGTGATCTTGATGCCATCGGCGCATTGCGCAAACGAAAGCCAATCGCGGAGTACGGCGGGAGAACCTTCAATGGCCCACAGGTTATACGGTTCTGATTCAATGAGATAATGATCGGTATATTGAAGTTCGGATTGGTATCGTGCCAAAATTTCCGCTTCGGGTTTGCCCGGTACAATTCGATCCACCAGGGAATTACAAACCAGGACGTTTTTTTCAAACCACTGCTCAAATTCGACGGGAAGTGCATTGTATTTTGCCAAATCCTTCAAAAAAATGCGCAGTTTTTGGCCATTATTTTCTACCAATTCGGTTGGGATGATGCAAATTCTGGAGGAGTCCTGCGCTCCCATTTTTTGATAGCGGTGTAACAGATAGGCCAGGAGTTTTCCCGGAAAAGAAGCAGGCGCTTCGACGCCTATTTTTTCTTCCTGGTAAACGAATCCCTGTTCCGTTGTGTTGGAAAATACGATATCCACGTTGGGATTGGCGGCGCAATCCAAAATCTGCGCCCAATGATCGGTAGCAGAAAGCACACGGCTTATACTGGCATTTAAGTGGGTTTCATTTACGATATGCCCATTTTGTACGCCTTTAATGCGATGGGTATAGATAAAGTCCTGATTTTCAAAATCATCGATATTGCCGGGCGTTGTTTTAACCACCACAATGCGGCCCAGAAAAACACCCTGTTTGTTGGCAGCATCAATGTAAAAATCGGGCAAACCGCGTAATAAAACACCATTTCCAAATTGCAAAACACGCTCCGGTAAAGCCAAGAGGGATTTACCTGGAGCGGTTCGTTGCATGAAGATTTCTTTATTGAGTTGTTGCATGATTAGGGTAGTTTTACGGCTTGTCGCGCCCATAGTTTCCATTGTCGCCCCTGTTTTTGCCAAATTGTCAAAACGTGCAAGCTGATTTCACCGGGTGCTTTGCCCAAATCATTGGTTTTAGCCAAAAATTTGTGCCGCACAACGGCGGTATGCTTTTGAAGGGTAATTTGTTGATCCGAAAATGTGATTTCAACAAAATTAGAATTGCCCTTCAAAAGGTTTTCGATAAAACTTTTTTTGTCCTCCACCCTGCCACTGGAATGCCCATAAGACAGTTGTTCCATGACCAAAGCATCGAGTTTTTCGGCGCTTGGATCAATTAATACGCGTCGGAATGCTTCGATTTGCTCGGCTAATTTTTCTTCCGCGCTGTGCTGCCCGAAGGCAGGAAATAGTTGTAAAACAAACAGAGCCAAGCATATAGATTTTAAAATTTTCATGTACATCATTTTAAACTCCATTTGACCAAATCCACCATTGCCCGGTAATTATCAAAATCGGCGGGTAGTTTTCGACCGTTCACATATTCGTTGTAAATCCAGGGATCGCCGATGACAAATACCTTTCCTTTGCCATGCCGCGTGCTGGCCATGACGATGTCTCCGTTTTTACTGGCCACCTTGGTTACGCCTTTTTTAATATTCAGGGTAACCAATTCTTTCACATAGAATTTGCTGCCGCCTGGAAAAATCTCATTGTTCGGTTCGGCAAGTACTATACCATCTGGAAAATGGTCATTTTTTACGAAATTGATATTTTTCATGGTAAACTGGATGCCAAATTCCTGGGCTAAATGGCTGGAATAAAAAAGTTCGGCATTGGTCGTATCGTTGGCCATTAGGAGCAACACACCGCCGTCGCGCACCCATTTTTCAATGGTTTTTCCATACGTTTCCTGAATGTAGTTCGGATTGGGGTTGTCTTTTCGATGGTCGGGATCAACCAGGATATATACGTTTGCGTCCTTTAGCAACTCGGCGGTGGGTGCCGTATCGAGGTGTACCGTTTGGGCACCATAAAAATTAAACACCTCACCAAACCAGGAGAATCCGCTGTCATACGGGTCATCCCAGGTATAATGGAATCGTTTCCCATCCCGGTATTCGTTGTTAAAAAACCGATCGAGCACCACCTTTTTGCCTTTGCCGATGGCGGGCTGGGTAGCAAATTCATATTCAATGGCCGCCTGGATGAACGGCCCAATGGCCTTCAGATCGTCGTCTCGCTTGGGCTCTTTCACGTAATATTCATAGGAACCATCCCGGTATGGTACGCCGCCAAGGCCCGCCCCGGACACCGCCCGATTGAGGTGGTAAATGCCTTTTTCATCCTTCGTGACAAATTCTTTCAAAATACCGGTGTATCCGTTGAGGGCAGCCGGCTTCAAATCATCGGGCAATAAACCCAAGCGGATGCCTTTCAACATCGCCGCAACAAACATGCTGGAGCCCGAACTTTCCAAATAGTTATCTTTCTGTCCGGGTTTGTTGGTTACCTGCCACCAGGTATGGGTAGCAGGATCCTGAAATTTCACCAATGCCCGACTCAAGTTTTCCAGTATTTCAATTAAATCCTTCCGTTTGGGTTGATCCACCGGGAACTTTTCCAATACATCTACCAAGCCAATCATGTACCATCCCATGGCCCGACTCCAAAATTCGGGAGAATGTCCGGTTTTGGGGTCGGACCATCGTTGCACCCGGCTTTCGTCAAAGGCATGGTACATCAGCCCCGTTGCTGCATCCCGCGCGCCCGCAGCCATCCAGATAAACTGATTTGCTACATCGTCCCAGGCGCTGTCATCGCCCGTTAAAATCAAAAACTCGGTGCGAAAAGGCTGCCCCATGTACAATCCGTCGAGCCACATCTGGTACGGATATTTGAGTTTGTGCCAATAGCCACCCTGTTTGGTGCGCGGCTGCCAGTCGAGTTGATATTTCAAAATTTTGGCCGCTTGCAGGTATTTGGGGTCTTTGTACACCTGGTAAAGCGTAATCAATTGTCGTCCGGTCGGGATGTTATCAATATTGAATTCATCCATTTGATACGTGCGTATGTTGCCGTCTTTATCCAAAAAGTGGTCAAGAATGCGCTTCATGTATTGCAGGTACGCGGGATTGCCGGTACGCCGCCAAAGTCGGTCAAAGCCCGTGAGTACGACCCCAATTTCATAGTTCCAGTTGGCAGGGCGCTGATTCGCCTTGGCCAAATCCGTTTCCTTTGCATTGGGCATCAAGCCATCTTGCATCAAATGGTTGAGGTATTTTTTCACCACAATCGAATCCGAATATTGATGCATGATGGTGGCGGCCATGTTTTCTGCCATGGATATCTGTGCGTTTGCCAGGGTAACCAATCGGCAAAAAACAAGTATGAGTAATATGTACCTAAGCATTTTTGAAATTGTATTTTTTGACCAAAATCGGCACCCAAATATTTGGAGCACCGTTAACGGATAAGCTTAAAACTTTACTTCACCGGGAACAACTTGTTTATCCAAATTGATAAGATCCCCGTTTAGCCAGGGCATGTTGGAAAAAGCAATATTCTTGGTTTTTGAGCCCGAAATCCTGCATTTTTGTGCCGCATTATTCAACGGTGTTACCTGCTCAAACAACACGTTTTTGGCGTTCACCATTTTTAGAAATGCGCCGGAATGATGCTTTATTTCGACATTTTTAAAGAAAATATCGCTGCCTTCCTGGATACTGATGCCCTGCTGGGCTTCAATATCGGCATCGGTCAAATGGATATTTTTTACGTTACTTTCGGGCAAACCATCCAATTTGAAAGCCATCGCAGCGCCTTTACAGTGAATTTTCTCCATAAAAACATCCTTAAAAATGGGCGTTGCTTCGGTAAAAGGTTCTTCCTGATATTCCACAATCGGGGCATTGTCATCGGATAAAATGATTGGATCCTTGGCAGCATAATACATGCTGAAAAGAATGGCTTCCCCCGGAATCTTTGACATTTGAATATTGGAAATAAAAATATCGCTTACGGTACCGCCGCGTCCGCGCGCAGTTTTGAAACGCAAGCCAATGTCGGTACCAATAAATGTACAATTGTCAACAAAAATATGATGCACACCGCCCGACATTTCAGAACCGATTACAAAACCTCCATGTCCGTGCAACACCGTTATATTGCGTATGATCCAGTTGGCGGTAGGGATATTTCGTGTGCGGCCTTCTTTATCCCGGCCCGACTTAAGGGTAATGGCATCATCACCGGTATCAAAAAAACAATCTTCTAAGACCCCGTTTTGGCAGGATTCGAGGTCGATGGCATCGTTGTTTTGGCCAAACCAAGGGTTGGTTACGCGTACCCCGCGTACCGTTACATGCTGGCTCATCAAGGGGTGGATCGTCCAGGCAGGCGCGTTGTTGAACGAAAGTCCTTCAATCAAAACCAGGTTACAGGATACGAAACTTACAAAATTAGGGCGCAAATAGTCGCGTACGGTTTCATAATCAGCCAGTGTTTTGCCTTCCGTGATTTTTCTGGACCATTCTGCTTCTTCACCGCGTTTGTAGGCTTCGGAAGGATACCATATTTTTTCATCGTGTACGCCGCCCGATTTAATCAAACTTTCCCATTGATTTTCCGTGAGTTTTGCGCGTCTCACAGCCTTCCAGATATGGCCAGCGCCATCTATGATGCCTTTTCCGGTGAGGGCAATATTGGTTTGGTTTTTTGCGGAAATTGGGGCCTGGCACCGGTAGGCACGCTGCCCTTCCCAAGTTGTTTCGATGATGGGGTAATCTTTGCGGTCTTCCGAAAAATGGAGCAATGCGCCTTCTGCGAGGTGCAAATTGACATGATCTTTGAGTTCAATGGGTGCTGTCATCCATAGCCCGGAAGGAACCAATACCACGCCGCCGCCTTTTTGATGGGCGATGTCGATGGCACTTTGGATGGCGCTGGTGTTCAGTTTTTGAATACCTGGAACCGCCCCATAGTTTGTAATATTGAAGGTATCTTTTTTGAACACCGGGGTTGCCACATTGGGCAATTCGAAACAGAATTTTGAGGTATGCGGTGATTTTTTTAAATACAATCGCAGCGGGTGGCGCATTTGCACCAGCTCAGCAGCGGCCGCAGCAGCCATACACCGGGCACCATAAGGCGAGAAATGGGTATTATCCGCCACGCCATCGGGATATTTATCATAAATACCTCCTGTTGCATGCATAAACAAGTACTTGGATCGTTCGCTCCCATGCGCTTGCAGGATTTTTCCACTCGCTGCATGAAGGTCTAATAAATCCACATTTAAACGCTTGGCGACCTCTTTCATCACATTCGGATAATCGCCATGGGTGTCGATCAAATTGCCATTTCCATCAAAATTGCGCCGATATACGGGCGTTGCCAACAATGGAATCGCACCTTTACTCCTGATTTCCTGGATATATTGAATCAAATTTTCGCGATAAACCGTTTGTGCAGGCGCAAACCGCGTCGTATCGTCGACTTTTGCATCATTATGGCCAAATTGAAGGAGCACGTAATCATCCTTTCTCAATTGTTGAAAAACTTGCTGCCACTCCCCTTTCGTCCGATAACTTTTGGTGCTTCGTCCGTTGACAGCATGGTTGTGTATTTCAATTTTATCGGTAAAATACGTATGAAAAACCTGTCCCCAGCCCGTTTCAGGATCATCCCCTATTTTTTTAGTGGCCATCGTCGAATCACCGACGAGGAACACCCTTGGATGCGCATGGAACACAGGACTTATCAAATAAATCAACAAAAAGGAAAGGGAGAACGCCTTCATCATGAATGCAATATTTTAAAAACGAAAAAGCAACTTAGGGCGCATGTTTTTCCTTCAAGGATAAACAATGCGCCCTAAGCGCCTAAAAATGACTATAACTAATTGTAACCCGGGTTTTGAATAAATTCCGATTTATTGGTTACCGCATCCAGTTGTTTTTGCGGAATAGGACGCAAAACGTGGTAATCTTGAATTAATCCGGCTGCTGCTTTGTTGTAAAGTTTCACCCGTTCGATCAATTTACCCGTGCGTTTCAGGTCGAACCAACGCAATTGCTCCCCGGCAAACTCCCTTGCCCGTTCATCCAAAATAAAGTCGATGTTGATGTTCGAAGCCGTAATTTCCATGTTGGCTTCTTTGCCAGGCAGGGCCGCCCGTTTCCGAACCACATTGATGAGTTCTGCCGCTTTCGAATTGTTGCCAAGGTTCATTTCTGCTTCCGCTGCGATAAAATACATTTCAGCGAGGCGGATGATAAACGCATCCCGGGCACTTTGCGCCTCATTAAAGGTTGGGCGGGTTGGATCATCAAATTTTTTCAGTTGCAAAAACAGGGCATTGCCATTGAAGGATCCGTCGGCTTTGTACATTTTGGAGCGATCAATAATGAGGTATTTCTTCACCGAATCTATGGCGTCAGGAACATCATATTTGGTAGCCAAAATAGCCGTATCACCCACTGCAAGCGTAACAGTATATTCGGTGTTGCCTACTTTTTTCTTGTAAGAACCGGCTTTATTGCAAATCCAAACTTGTTTGAAGGTTGCATTGTAACGCGCATCGATGGTTTCATCAAATAAATCCACCAAGTGCGGCGTCGGCATATACCGGGCAAACGGGCGGCCGTTGGCCAAATCGCGCTGCATACCAATCGCGCCAGCAGCCGTACGCTCATAGGCCATGCAAAAGTGCAAGTGCCCATTGTTGCCGCCCCTTGGGTGACCGTCGGGGTTGGTAACTGAGTTGGTGAGGTCCGACAAGGTGAGGTCGGTGGTGTAATTGCAGGCCCAGATCACTTCTTTGTTTTTCAAATTGCTCATCGTCCACAAATCCGCATATTTTGCCTGCAACGCGTACGTACCCGATGCAATTACCTTTTGTGCCAGGGCAGATGCTTCGGTATATTTGCCTTCAAACAAATAAATTCGGGCTAAAAATGCTTCAGCAATCGGCTTGGTAGCACGACCGTATTGGGTAGTGGTAGCCGGTAAATTGGCCACCGCAAAATTCAAATCCTCGTTAATTTGCTTATAAATTTCGGATTTAGGGGTTTTATTAGCCGTTGTTTCCAAACCGGAGGTAGGCTTGATCGTAAAATGCACATCGCCCCACTGCTCGGTCAACAACCAATAAAAATGCGCCCTCAAAAAACGCAATTCAGCTTCACGGGTAATTTTCAAGGCGTCGCTCAGGCCCGAGTTGCCTACGCCTTCAATGCCGGTATTAATCAGGTTGAGCGCTTGATAAGATCGTTGCCAAAGTCGCTCCAAAAACACCTCGGTTGCAGATAAACCCGCCTCTGAACCCTGCAAATTGTTGTAAACCATCAAATCCAAACGGCGATTATCGACCCCTGGGTACCAAAGATCACTGCCCATTTCGGTCAGATTATAGGCTTCTTCTTTCGCATACCAGGCCCGGAGATAACCATAAGATGCCTGAACGAGCGACTCAAATCCGGCGGGCTCATTGTACACGATTTCACCGGTAAGGCCGGCACGGTTTTCTTCCTGCAACAAATTTTTTTCGCACCCAATATTGCAGCTTAGGAGCAGGATGGCAATGCCTATTTTTATGTTATGTTTCATTTTTTTGATTTTTGAAAAATTAAAAATCGAGGTTAATGCCTCCAACAATGACCTTATTCATGGGGCTGGAAATAGCGCCGTCGCGTTCGGGGTCGTAGTTGTCAATTTTGCTGTATGTCCACAGGTTTCTACCGGAAACATAAATTCGGAAATTTTCGGCCCGAACTTTACGCAGCACCGATTTTGGGAAAGTATATCCAAGGGTCAGGCCGCGCAATTTCAGGAACGAACCGTCGCGGTAAAACAGGGAAGAGTAAAACAGCGTGGCAGCCTGTGAACGGGCAGAACTTGGGCGCGGAAACGCATTGGTCGGATTTTCAGGCGTCCAATAGTCATGCTCCAGGCTATTTTCATTGGCCTGTGGGTCATACACACCCACCAAATCGTAGCGCACCATTTGTCCCCAACGTGCAAATAACTGGGCGTTCAAATCAAACCCGAAAAATTTCAAATCGGTGCTGAAATTGCCAATCCAGGCCGGCCGACCCGAGCCAATAATCACGCGGTCGTTGGTTGCATCAATTTTGCCATCGCCGTTTTGGTCTTTCACTTTAATATCGCCTGGAACCTGGTTGAAAACTTTTGCAGCATCTACTTCATTCGATTGCCAGATACCAATCTTTTCATAGTCGTAAAAAGAACGGGTTGTTTCGCCGATGAACCAGCCATTGGCCACATCATTGGAACTGGTAGCAAGTTTCACAATTTCCTCTTTCACTTTCGACCAGTTTGCACCGATGCTCCAACGCAATTTGGGCGTGTTTACAATGATCGCGTTTACGCCAATTTCTACGCCTTTGGTGTTGGTTTCGCCCACATTCTGAATAATCGACGAGGCGCCAGATGTCAGCGGCAACAAACGTTCTAGCAACAAATCCTTGGTATCTGTATTAAAAACATCCACCGAACCAATAATGCGGTTATTGAAAATACCGAAATCCAAGCCCGCATTGGTGGTCGATGAAATTTCCCATTTTAAATCCGGGTTACCGATGCGTGTTGCGTAAGAATATCCAATGGCAGCGGCTTCATCCCAGGCAAAAGGCACACGATTCAGCAGGTTTTGGGACGAATAGGGTTCTACTGCAGCATTGCCTGCCCTACCCCAGCTTGCCCGCAGTTTCAGGTCGGATATTAATTTGTTGTTGAGCAGGAATTTTTCTTGCGTCACCCGCCAGGCCGCAGAAACGGATGGAAAAAACGCCCATTTGTTGTCTGCGCTCAATTGGCTCGCACCATCGCGCCGTCCGGTAAAGGTCACCAGGTATTTGTCGGCATAATTGTACATCAAACGTCCGGTGTATGAGATCAATGCCGTTTCTTTTAGATCTGCCCCAATCGAAATCTGGGAATTGGCGTTGGCCAAACCGTAGTATAACTGACTCTTTACCAATTGATTCGTTCCTTGCGCGGTCACCGACTCAAATTTGTTGGTCAGTACCGAATGCACACCCGTCACGTTGAAGTGATGGTCCCCCGCTGAAACGTTGTAGTTGAGGATATTTTCCAGGTTTAAAGACAAGGAATTGCCCGCAATATACCTTGCTAAAGATTGTGCGCCGTTTCTAAAATAGGTTTGGGAATTGGCATAAAGCCCCTCGCGTGTACTGGTAAGGGTAGCACCCAAATTAGATTTAAAAGATAAGTTTTTCAAAATATTCACCCCCACATAAGCAGAAGAGAATACCCGCGTAGTGCGCAGGTTGTTCTCATAAGTATTTGGCTCGAGATCGGTCAAAGGGTTGATATTCCGACCGTTATTGATCAAAATGATCAAATTACCATTGGTATCATAAGGTTCCTCCATCGGCACTAATTTGTTGGCACCGCCCAATGGATCAAAACGCATATTTTGGTTGTAATACGTTATTTGGTTTTGCGTTCCGATGCTAAAAATCTCATTGATTTTATGGTCGAGGTTGGCCCGAACGGTGTAGCGTTTCAAATCATCCTTGGCAATAATCCCTTTTTCAGTAAAATAATCGAGCGAACAATAAAAATTCGTCTTTTCATTGCCTCCTGAAACACCTAATTGGTAATCGCTTTGCGAACCATTTTTGAGAAATAACTCGGGCCAATAAGTGCCTGTATTGTTCAATAAGTTGCCAAAGATTTTGGTATCGTCGGCCTCTGATAACCAGTTGCCTGTGGTTCTGTTGGCTTCGCGACGGAATTGTTTGTATTGCGCTGCATCCATGACCCTTGGGTAACCCGCCACCGAAGTAGATCCCACGTAGGAATTAAACGAAACCGTGGTTTTGTCTTTCCGGCCTTTTTTGGTGGTAATGATAATAACACCATTGGCCCCCCGCGATCCATAAATGGCGGTAGAGGCAGCATCTTTCAATACCTCCATGGATTCGATATCATTTGGATTAATATCCTGAACATTGCTGTACTGAATGCCGTCGACAACAAAAAGCGGTGAATTAGAGGCCGACAAAGAGCGATTACCGCGCACCAGTACATTCACCCCGGCACCAGCTGCTCCACTCGAACGGGTAATATCTACCCCCGGCAATTTGCCTTGCAATGCCTCCATTACGTTGGTAGTAGGCACCGTTTTCAGGTCGGCCGCTTTCACCGAAACAATCGCTCCGGTAACATTACTTTTTTTCACAGCACCATAACCAATGACTACCACCTCATCAATGAGTCGGACATTTACACTCATTGGGATGTTCACGGTGGTGCTGTTGTTGATCGCAACTTCCAAATTGTTGTAACCAGTGTATTTACATTCCAAAGTTCCATCAGATGGAGCCGTCAGAGCATAGCTTCCATTTATGTCGGTTGTGGCACCCACAGCAGTGCCTTTAACAAAAACTGTTGCGCCGATGAGTGGCTCTGCGGTGGACCCATCAACGACTTTTCCGGAGACCCTGATTTGTGTTTGTCCACACAAACAGGTAGCCAGCAAGACGAAGAGCAAAATAAAAGTTGGCTTCATTTCTGTTTAGTTTTTTTTAAAATTGAATGCGAATTTTCATCACCAACCGCTGAACAGGGTAACAATTTAAAGTATTTATTTACGCAAACGTTGTCAGAGCAAGCAGAAATGGCAATTAAAGGGCATTCTTACAAAGCCATTGTTAATTTAGCAGATGCATCTGTTTTCAGGATATCGTTTTGCCTAACCCAAATTGGCAAAATATTTACGCCTATTGCGGAGAGGATATTGGAAGCACCTCTTCGAAAAGCAAGGGTAAATGCACCGTCAAAGCCTGGCCGTTTTATAAGAGCATATGTATTTTACCGCTGCAACAAACCCGCCCAATGACCTAAAATTATATTCCATCAATAATTTTTTTTCCAAAATAATATTCTAATAGCAGTACGCTGCAAAAAGGAACACCCATGCAATACAGAAAATAGTCTGGAACCCTAAAGAGGCTTCCCAAGGGAAAGCAATCGGAGAGGTAATTTTATTTGGGACCGTTGGGCAGGATATTATGGTTGACTTTGTTTTGGTAAGGAACAGGTGTATTCCAACGCGGTTGTAATACCTGCTTGCGGGAAAATTGCCTGGCGTCTTTTCGGGTGATATTGTCTGAAAACCACACGTATGCCCCGCCCGATCGGGTACAATTTTTATAAAAAATACGTTTGCCCCATTGTACTAAATTCTGGGTGGCTACTTGATAAATTTCGGCGTCTGCCATTTCCTTCGAAAAATGACAATTGTTTAAATAGATTTGAGCGTCCCGATGAAAACGTCCCAGTTTAAACCCCGGATCACCTTCAAATTTTGAATCTTGAATCACTGAAACGGCGGTGCTGTCGGCCGAACCATCGTGCCAAATCGCTGCGTTCAGGTTATGACAAATAAAGTAAATATGCGACGCATAAGCCCAGCCGCGCGGACAATACAAATCGACCGCACCCTCCATGGTACAATCTGTAAAAACATAAGTACCATTTTCGACATCCCAAGGACTAACGGTGTCCCCCCCGAGTGAATAAAAATTGCAGTGTTTTACCTGCAAACGTTGTGTTGGCGGCATGGTGCGCAAGGCAAACTGGTGGCCGTCCCGACTAACTTCGACCGGTTTTCCCTGACAATCTATGGTATCAGCCTGCTGGAGGTCAAAACCAAAGGTATTGGCGATGGTCAAATTTTTTAGGCTTATATCATTTGCCCGGATATTGACAACGGCAGCCCCCCAATCGTCGGGATGAGAACATCGGAAAATTGCCCGATAAATTGGAAATTGGATCACGACCCCTGCCTTTTCCATTTGCCCTGTAGTCTTCAATGATTCCCAACTTTTGCCATAAATCGGAATACGGTCTCCTTCCAAAGAAATGTTGTTCTTGGATAAGAAGATTTGCTCCGTATAAACGCCCGATTTAATTTTTATAATTTTTTTTGTCCCGTCATCACGAAGACTATTGATCGCATCCTGTATGGTATGGAAAGGAGCGCTGCCGTCTTTTGCCACGGTTACCACGGTTTGCGCACTGGCCCATTGACAAAAAATGAAACCAAGCAATAATTGAATACCAACAGTACGTATCAATGACGTTTTCAAATCAATACAGATAAAAATATTATGCAAAACTTAGACAACCCGAACCGCCTTCCCATCCTCAATCCGCAAACAAACATCCTCCCCTGGCTTTGTGCCCGGATACGTACGCAAATGAAACCGCAATTCGCGGCTATCGTCCGACCATTTGATACTGCCTGCGTCTTCCATGCTGCCCCCTTCGTACAATACGTTTCCAGTAGCAACTTCTTTTAAAGTTGGCGAACAAACCCAGTGCGACATGCGCATTTCACTACAGCCCAGGTACAGGATATATAATCCGTCGGGAGATGGATATTCTTCGAGCATAAACCCAGATTTAAAAGAATTTGAAGGATGGATGGATAAAAACAATTGCAAATTTAGGCAAATTACTTTCTTTGTGCATGTATACGGGATAATAATGATCCCGCTTTTTAACACTACCCAACACCTATCTAAATGAAAAAACAATCTAAAACCCAACTTTTTGCCAGTCTGCGCAAAGCGTTTCAATTGGCCCTGGAAGCCAACCGCAAAGGCGTAAGCAGCGAAGAAATCGTGCAACGCGCTGAAGCACACACCATGGCACGTCGAAAATTTTTAGAAACCACCGGTAAAGCCATCCTCGTGGGCGGCGCGGCAACCCTGCTGCCCGGCACGGCGCATGCTCGTTCCCTGTTCGACAAACGCCCACCCCGCATTGTCATTGTAGGCGGCGGTATTGCGGGCCTAAGTGCCTTGCATGCCTTCAAAAAAGCGGGATTGGAAGCCACGATTTATGAAGCCTCCAACCGCACGGGCGGACGTATGTTTTCGGTGCAAAACGCAATGGGACCGGGCACCTGGACCGAATTTGGCGGCGAATTTGTGGATACCAACCATAAAGATATGTGGGACCTGGCCAATGAATTCAAATTAGAATACATTGATTACGGACAGGCTTCGGAAGAAAAACTCACCAAAGAAGCCTTCTTTTTTGAAGGAAAACACCATACCTTGACCGAAGTGGTAGAAGCATTTCGGGGCTTTGCCGACAAAATTGCGGCCGATGCCGAGCGCTTGCCGGATGATTTGGGCTTCAACACCAAAGATCCTTATGTGATTGGTCTCGACCGAATGTCGATGTCCGAATACTTAGAAAAAATTGGTGCCCAGGGCTGGATCAAACGCTTTATTGAGGTGAGTTACGAATCGGAATACGGATTATCGCCGGAAGTGCAATCGAGTATCAACCTGAGTATTTGGATTGGTACGGATACCACAGGCGGCAAATTTGAACTGTTTGGCGAAAGCGACGAACGGTATAAAATACGCGGCGGCAATCAACGTATTCCCGATGCTTTGGCGGCTAAATATGCAGGCAATATTCAACTAAACCGCGCTTTGGAGGCGATCACCCAAACCCGCAGCGGACTGAAGTTGCAGTTTTCGGGCCTGGGCGCACCCGTGAAAGCCGATTATGTGGTGATGACCATTCCTTTTACCAAATTGCGGCAGGTTGACGTGCGTTTGCCCCTTTCGGAGGTAAAAAAACGCAACATCGACACCTTAGGCTATGGCACCAATGCCAAACTGATGCTGGGTATGACCGATCACTTTTGGCGCGGAAAAGGCTACCAGGGCCTTTGTTATTCCGACAACGGCATCCCGAATGGCTGGGACAATGCGCAATTGCAAAATGCCGATCAGCAGGTGGCGGGTTTGTCCATTCTGTTTGGCGGTCCGTCGGGCGTGAAAGTGGGAGAAGGCTCGGTGGAGGCCCAAAAAGACATTTATTTGAAAAAATGGGATCAGATTTTCCCGGGTGCCATCGCGCATTACAACGGCAAGTCGGCGCGTATGCATTGGCCTTCTTACCAATATAACCTGGGCAGTTACATTTGTTATACGACCGGTCAGTACACCGGCATTGCAGGCGCGGAAGTGTTGCCGGTGGGCAATGTATATTTTGCCGGGGAACATTGCGGCGGCGATTTTTCAGGCTTTATGAACGGTGCGGCTTTAAGCGGTCGGGAAGCGGCGGAAGCGATCGTGGAAAAAGTGAAGTAAACCTGGTTTTGCGTGATCAATTTTTGTATCTTTGACCGTAATATTGAAATGCCACTTCGAATTTACGGTCATGATACAAAGATTGATCACTTCCACTTTATTGGAGTATTTGCAACATTTTCCGGCCGTTGGCCTGATTGGCGCGCGGCAAGTGGGAAAAACCACCCTGGCGAAGTCTTTATCGACTCAATTTTCAAATCCGGTCCGGTATTTTGATTTGGAGCGTTTGGAGGATTTTCAATTATTGAGCGGCGACCCTGGTTTTTTTCTTGGTCAGTACGAAAATGATTGTGTAATTATTGATGAAGTGCAGCGTTTACCCGCACTTTTTTCCGAATTACGTGCCTTAATAGATCAAAAACGTACGAATGGCCGGTTTTTGTTGTTGGGCTCTGCAGCACCTTTATTGATGAAGCAAAGCGCTGATTCGCTGGCGGGTAGGATTGCTTACCTGACCATGCATCCGTTTCATTTGTTGGAAGTAGGCGATGCTCAAACCGATATTCGAGACCATTGGTGGCGGGGCGGGTTTCCGGATGCCTGGCTTGCCGAAAATGATGCCTGGAGCATGACCTGGCGGGAACAGTTTATTCGAACATACGTGGAACGCGATTTGCCGTTTTTGGGTTTGCGCACAGACCCGGTTCGGTTTAGTATTTTTTTGCAAATGCTAGCCAGTGTCAATGGTCAATTGTGGAACGCGGAATCCATTGGACGCTCTTTAGGCACTTCCGGGAATACGGTCAAAACCTATTTAGATTTTCTGGAAAGCTCGTTTTTTGTGCATGTTTTGCGGCCATATTTTGCAAATCCAGGTAAAAGATTGGTAAAATCGCCCAAAGTGTACATCCGGGATACAGGTATTTTGCATGCCTTGACCGGGGTTCTCCGACCCGAAGATTTGCCTGTTTTTGCGCAGGCCGGGAATTCCTGGGAAGGGTACGTGATCGGTCAAATTTTACAGATTTTACCTTCGGGTTTGCATCCATATTTCTATCGAACGGCCGACGGCACCGAATGTGACCTCATTTTGGTGCGCGGACTGGAACCTGTCGCCTGCATTGAAATAAAACTGGGTACCGTGGTAAATGCCTCGCGCAATTTCCGCGCCTGTATTGCTGATCTTGGTACGCGGCATAATTTTATCATCAACTATGCTTCGGAGGCTTATCAATTGACGGAAAATATCACCGTGGTGGGGCTTTGGGGGTTCTTGAGCGGGAATTATCTGCGATAATGAGTTAAATTGAGAAAAAAAGGGTTCCACAGAGTAGCTCGGAGGTATGGAGATACACAGAGAAAAACCTCCGCGGAACTCCATACCTCCAAGCTACTCCGCGGAACCCTTCTCCTCTACGCCTGAATTTGCTCCAAAAGTGCATGCGCCCAGTGCCCCGTAAATTGATCAAATTGCTGAATTTTATCCAAATCCAAAGCCAGCAATCCGGGAAAACGATCGTATAAAAACGCGAGGATTTGTTTTTTCAATGCCTGGGTGGCTTCGTCTTCAAAAGTGGTTTGCATGGCCAGTTCAGCGGCCTTTCCTGCTTCAAATTGGCTGGCGATAGTAAGCATTTCGCTGGCGCGGGTACGCACGAGGCTGTTCCAATCTTTTATTTGGGCATCACTGAGATCATGAAAACCGGGCACTTGTTCGAACGCGAAATTGCGCACCAACAGTGTCAGTTCCCCTACCCTCCCCTGGTGGGCAACCTGGCGGCGGGCGCTTTCCATTTCTTCATCGAGTGAGCCGTAGGTACCGCGTTCACCTTTTCGTTTATCGATCCAATGGCCGCTTTCTTCTTTGCGTTCGGCTTTCACATATGTTTTTTTCTCCTTTCGGCGGTTGTAAAGGGCCAAAGAAAGGGCTACCAGGATAAATAAGGCAAAAAAGAGTTGCATGAATTGAACAGGTGATGATGAACTTGAATCTGCAAAGGTAAACCAAGATTAAAATGGATTTGAAGGATGGGTGGATAAAAAACGGATGCTCAACGGATTAGCATCCAGCCATTTTCATAAGCAGTTTGCGTTGGCTATTTGCTATTAAAAATGCTTGCTCAACCATAAAACGCTCCCCGAAATAAGCGCATTGCTGATCAAATTGACCCAATCATTGGTCATCCACGCTACGCCGCTGTACAGACGCGCGCCTGGCACAGGGACATCGGTGATTGCGCCCGTTTCCGGATCTTGGTAGCGCGCCTGCACCAGCGCCCCCAGTACACTGTCGAGCAGCATTCCGATAAAACCCGCTAAAACGAGGGTATAAAATCCGTTGTAAAAAGGATTATCGAGGCGATAATAAAGCATACCAAGACTACTTAAACAAACAGCCCCCAGTAATCCGCCCAAAGTACCGCCCAAACTAACGCCTCCGGATGCCCCGACTGCAATGGGGCGGAAACGCAAAATATCATACGTGCGCCCGCGCAGGAAGATGCCAATTTCGGAAGCCCAGGTATCGGCGGTACTAACCGAAAGGGAGGCAAACATGGCGAGTTCAATTGAAAATTGATTGGCAAAGCCCCAACCAATGCAACAGGGCAATAAGGCATATATCCCGCCATTGCAAAAAACCTGAAAGGCATCGCGGGGTTTTCCATGTTTTTGATCGGATGATACTTCCTTGACTTTCAACATTTTACCCAACAAAGTGCTGCTGATAAAAAAGAAAAACAAGGGAATGAGGTATATGTCCCCGCATTGATAGAGTATCCACAGGCCTATTGCAACGGCCAGTAAGGCGCCGCTCTGGGTGAGCATTTTTCGGGAGGTGGTGAACCAGATGAACAATGCGCAGCAGGGCAGGAGCAGGAAAAGCGGCAAATATGCTTCGATCATGTCTTATTTTGTATGCTTAGGATGCTGGCTACTGTTTTATTAAAAAACCGTTGCTCGGCAGCGCATCGCGTTTGGCCAATATTTCATCATTCCAGTTTCATCAACTTCCCACTTTTTATAGGTTCTCCAGCAGCAGTTACTTCCCAAAAGTACATCCCTGCAGGCAATGCACCCGTTTCAATTTCTGTGATACCAAAGTACAACTGCTCAACACGAACAAGCCTTCCTATGTGGTTATAAAGCCTAATGACCGGACTGCGGAGGTTTATACTCATCGCTACTGCCAATCTTTCACGGAACGGATTGGGCGAAACGGAAATATGCTCAACGATGTCTGGATTTTGGGCAGATGAGGCGTTGAAATGCAGCGTCCTGCAAAGAGTGTTGCTGCCATTGGCATTGCTTACAGTCAGGCAGACCTCGTAGTTTCCAGGAGCAGGAAAAGTATGTTGCGGATGCCGCTCGCTGCTACCGGGTAAGCCGTCGCCAAAATCCCAAGACCAGGTAGCAGGCTCGTAATATGAAAGGTCGTGAAAATACACCATGCTTGGCTCGAGCGTATCCTGTTCCGAACGCCACCAAGCGATGGGAAGGTTATCGATGCCAAGCGTATCACAGGAAGAACCGTCGAGCGGGCCGAGGCGGTAGTTGGGAAAAGTCGGTATAGATAAGGCATTATAAGTGGGCAAGGCTACCCCATGTTGTTCATAATAGCAAGCCAGGCCGGGTTCGTCCGGATTGTGGATGATGTGCATAGATTTTAAGCCCCCAGGACAGCTGGAATATATTTTTCCATCGGGTGCCAACTGCATCAAAAAAAATGTCGTGTTGGAGGGGTCTAAGAATCCGTCGTATTCGGCTACTTTGACCCTGCTTGCCCAAACATCCAGCGCTTCTAAATCGTATTGATAAGATTGAGTAAAATAGTTTATATATAAGTATTTGGAATTGGGCGAGAAAGATCCCCCTCCCCAGCCATTTGAATCAAAATGGTAATGACGGTGATTGCTGAACGATCCGCTACACCTATCAAAATTGTATAAATTAATATATGCACCTACTGTGCTGCTTACCGTCCCGTAAATAAAATAATGTTCCCCGTTTGGAGAAAATCCTGCTTGACCAACTCCATCGACCACCATTTCGCCAATTGTTTGACTTCCAAGCAAATGGATGCCATTGGGATCAACCAATATCCTGTAAAAACGGTTGGAATTTTTCTCGTTTACGAGAACCCACCAGTCGCGTCCATTAGCATGTTTAATGGCACTAATTTTTCCTACAGCCAAAGTGTCCTGGATCAAAATACTATCGCGATCAATTACCTTACCCAAGCCTTGTTCTAATGACAAGTCCATAATGCAGTACAACAATTTGGTTGCATGGAAGGATAGGGTAGTTGAATACCCTTCGTTTTCGTAAAAATAAAGTTGTTTTTGGGGTTGGCCTGGAAAAGGCAACGCCAGGAACCATTGAGGATAGACTTCTCCTTGCACTTCTGCCGCATTGGTCATATAATCCCCATTTTCCATGATCTCCCATGCCGCATTGCCTATATGTACCCCATTCGTATAACTAAGAACATTGCCACTTGAATCTGAGAAAGAAGTATTTGTTCCATTAAAATTAAATCGGAACAACGCTGTATTCTGTTCGATTTTTAAGCGCGCGTTAGGGAAGGTAAGTATCGAGATACCTCGAAGGTTGCTTAAAATCGTATCGTTGTTATACCCTAGTATCCAGGTGTTATCGAATATTTGACCAAATAGAACAGTAGGACAAAGTAATAGCAGAAAATGCACTAACTTTTTCATGTTGCTTTCGTATAAAAAGCACCAGGGCAGGAATTTATGCCCTGGTGCTTTCAGGCTTATATAGTTAGTTTGAAAACCTGAAATGCATCGGGGCTTTCCGTGTTTTTGATCTGATTGTATAGCATAAGCCATTCCAAGTTCAATCCCCCCTACTCCGGATGATACACCCGCTCCGCCTTCGCAAATACCTCCGAACGCTTTAAGGTCATCGGTTTGGTTTTAAAATTCAAAAACAACGGCGCCTGATCGGCGTAATGCGGACTGCCCGGCCGGCTTGAAGCGCCATATACGTTCACAGATTCAATAACTGGCCCCTCGGGAGTGAAGCGCGCAAGTTCGATGTAACAATCGCCTACCACGCCTTTTACCTTGCCTTTTTTGTAATCCATGCTGTATATAGCCGCGATATTGTCGGGCGCACCCGATAATGGCAGTTCTAATTTACCCCGTACTAATTTTTGATAATCACCCAGCGGCACATCCATGCGGCCAAATTGACGCATCATGTACTTGTGGGTGTATTCGGCAGCGTCGATGATTTCCGGTACGGTGAGTTTCTTGAAGGTATAAATATCCGGGATTTTGTATTTGATGACCACGTACTTGGCCATGACCATAAATACGGTGGCGCTGGTATTGGTGATTTCCGAACGGCGGTCCCAGGCTTTTACAATATCCAGGACCGGTTTAGCCGCCGGGTATTTTTTAGAATCCAATAAAAACAGACTGTCGAACTGCACGGCGTATGAAAGTTTGGCGGGCAGTTGCTGGTCGTATTTAATGCGTTTAAAATCCTGATAATCAACTTTTTCCAAGGGCGCGATGAGTTCCATAAAACGTTCGCTGCGGTTGTTTTCCCAAGTTTCAAAGCCCATGGTAGGGTCGATGCGGCTTTGGGGGATATTATCGGCCGCAGCAGAGGCATTGAAGGGCGTATTGTTGCTGTTGAACAAATACCCCGACTTCGGATTCAGGATTTGAGGCAGGTTTTTGATCGGCTGAAACTCCGTCCATACCGCCCGGGAGGTATTGCCCGGCAGTGTATGTTTCCAATCGAAACCAGCATTACGCACCGGCAATTTGGCATTGCTCAGGTAAAAAATGGTGTCATACCGATCGGCATACACCACATTGAATCCCGGAATTGCCCCCATGTTCAAGGCTGCATAAAACTCGGTAAAATTGCGGGCTTTGTTCATCCGAAACCACTCTTCCAAAGCCCGAATATCAAACATGCCGGTACTGCGGATGGCAAACATGCCTTTTTTATTTTTCAAAACGGGTCCGTGTACACTGTACCACGCTTTTTTATGCACGGAAATGGGAATGCCCGCCACTTTTAGCCGCAATTTGATGCGTCTTTCCTCCAAAGGCAGCCATTTTCCGTCGTATCGGTATTGCAAGCGGTTGTTTGGATTGATTTCTAATTCGTAAATATCGAGTTTGTCGGGATTGTTCACCGTGTGCGCCCAACCGAGGTATTCATTCACCCCGCTCAGGATATGCGGCGCACCGGGAAACAAGGCACCTATAATATTCAAGCCTTCTTCGCTGCACAAATGCGCCTCGTACCAGGCCACAATACCCTCCCAGGGCTGGTGCGAATTGATGGCAAGGTAGGTTTGTCCGTCCTTGGTTTTGCGCGAATTAAACGCATACGCATTGGAGCCATCGGCTTTGGGCATGGCCGCCATGGGTACTTTATTGCCCAAAATAGATTGAATTGCCCCATCGCCGCCGGTAAAAACAAACAATTGCAACACGCCATACACGGCCATATCGCGGGGCGTAATGGGAATCAAGGCTTTGTGGCGCACTTCGCGGGGATGCGCACGCGCGAAAGCATTGAACCCAGCGGCATACCCTTCCAATAATCGGTTGTATTCGGGTGAAATTTGCTTGCTGTACAACGAATCGACCAATTCGCGGGCGCGGATCAATTGCACGACAAAATCGATACCTGCACCGTCTTTGCCCATTACCCGCCCTAACAGCCCTTTGGAGGCCAAAAAACAGGTCTGCACCGTTTCAAAATCATCTTCGCAATGTGCCCACGCGAGGCCATACGCGACTTCTGCATCGGTTTTTGCAAAAATATGGGGCACGCCAAAGGAATCGCGTACAATTTGAATAGATTTGGGCTGTATTTGGGCGGAAAGCGACCAGGAACACAGCAAAAGCGACAGAGCAAGCAGGTAGATTTTGTGCATGGTTTTGGAACGCTGTTCTACAGGCACTTGTTTCAAAACTGGGTGGTTTTTTCTGGGGGTGACGAAGATCATCGGTTTGGGGGATAACTTAATGGATGGCAAGGTGTTTGAATGTAGGTTAAAAAAACAAATTATGAATACCGAAGTACTAGCCCGCATCCAATTTGCCTTTACGGTTTCCTTCCACTACATCTATCCGCCGCTGAGCATTGGGCTTGGACTGGTGTTGGTGGTGATGGAAGGCCTGTATTTGCGCACCCGCAAAAAAATATACGAAGACATGACCCGCTTTTGGATCAAAATCTTCGCCTTGATCTTCGGGATTGGGGTCGCCACGGGTATTGTCATGGAATTTGAATTTGGCACCAATTGGGCCACTTATTCCAAATATGTGGGCGATATTTTTGGTTCCGCGCTGGCAGCAGAGGGCATTTTTGCCTTTGCCTTAGAATCGGGCTTTTTGGGCGTCTTGTTGTTTGGCTGGCATCGGGTGAGTCCGCCGGTACACTTTTTTTCCACGGTGATGGTGTGGATCGGCTCCATGTTTTCGGCAGTGTGGATTGTGGTGGCCAATTCCTGGCAACAAACGCCAGCGGGCTATCATATTGTGGGCGAGGGCACCCAGGCACGCGCAGAAATCACCGATTTTTGGGCCATGGTATTCAATCCATCCAGTGTGGACCGCTTGCTGCATGTGTGGGTGGGTGCATTTTTAGCGGGTGCGTTTTTGGTATTGAGCGTCAATGCCTGGTATATCTTAAAAAAACGACATCTTGAAATTGCGCTGCCTTCTTTTAAAATAGCCCTCACCATCGCGGCTTTTGCCTCTATAACCCAATTGTTTCTGGGCCACCGCAGTGCCGACGGCGTTGCGCACAACCAACCCATCAAACTCGCAGCCTTAGAAGGCCATTACGACAGTCTGGCTGTAGCCGACTTATACCTGCTGGGCTGGGTGGATCAAAAAAACCGCACCACCTGCGGCATCAAGATACCTGGCGGACTGACCTTTATGTTGCACCAGGATTTTAAAACGCCAGTTCCGGGTTTGAACAGTTTTCCGCGCAACGACCAACCGAAGCAAATCAACGCTATTTTTCAGTTTTACCACATTATGATTTCGATTGGCATGGCCCTTATTTTCCTGAGTTGGCTGGCGATGTGGTTGTGGTGGCGGGGCAAATTATTTGATCAGCGCTGGTTGTTACAAATTTTCGTGTGGGCGGTGGCCTTGCCGCAAATTGCCAATCAGACCGGCTGGTTTGCGGCCGAAATGGGTCGGCAACCGTGGGTTGTGTATGGATTGTTGCGCACCAGCGATGCCTTTTCGCGCACCGTCACGGCCAACCAGATTTTGTTCTCCCTGATCCTGTTTACAGTGGTATATCTGGTCTTATTGATCCTGTTTTTGTATTTATTGACCAAAAAAATACAACACGGACCGGAATTGCACAGCGAAGAAAGCGATGCCGAAATACAATCGAAACGCCAACTCCCAAACCGCTAACAAAAACCCTGTTCACCCAAAATAAGCAATGTTATGTTTTTAGGAATCGATTATGCCACCTGGTGGTTTCTGGTTTTTGGCGCGGTGATTTCGGGGTACGCCATCCTCGATGGATTTGATTTAGGCGCCGGGGCCTTGCACCTGTTTTTGAAAAAAGAAGAAAGTCGGCGCATCGCCCTCAATGCGATCGGTCCGATTTGGGACGGTAATGAAGTGTGGCTGGTGATCGGCGGCGGTGCCCTGTTTGCGGGGTTTCCGGTGGCGTATGCGGCCATTTTTTCGGCATTTTACGTGCCTTTTATGATTTTTATCGTCGGCTTGATCTACCGGGCGGTGGCGATTGAGTTTCGGAGCAAAGAGCCTGGAAAGATCTGGCGCGCGAGCTGGGATTTCATATACTTTTTTTCCTGCACCATCGTCACCTTATCGCTGGGTTTGATGCTGGGCAATGTCGCCTTGGGCATTCCATTGGATGCAAACCACGAATTTGCGGGCAACTGGCTCGACTTTTTCAATCCCTTTTCAATCCTGGTTGCGGTGACCAATTTAGCCTTGTTTATGATGCATGGCGCCATCTTCCTGACGATGAAAACCGAAAACCGCTTGTTTGTAAAACTGACCATTTTGGCTAAAAACTTCACGATTTTCTTTGTGTTAGCCTTTACGCTCACCACCTTATACACCTTATTATATATACCCCATTTGAGCGACCGTATTCGCAGCAATCCGGCATTTTTCCTGCTTCCGGTGATGTTGGTGCTGGCGGTGGCCAATATTCCAAGACAACTCAACAAAGGCGCCTGGCGCTGGGCTTTTGCCAGTTCGAGCATCACCATCGCTACCCTGCTGTTGATGGTGGCTGTGGAAGTATTTCCTTACCTGGTTTACTCCCCGATCAACCCGGAAAACAGCATTACCATTGCCAATGCCGCCTCCAGTCCGAAAACGATGGGCTTGCTGTTGCGCATTGCTTTGATCGGAACGCCGTTGGTGGGCATGTACACGGCCTTTGTGTTTTGGACGTTTAAAGGGAAGGTGAAGTTAGATGAGATGAGTTATTGAGGAAAGGGAACTTGTTTTCACATTCTTGTTCTTTCCCCAGAAACCAAAAACTGCACCTTCCCCTCCAACAAACCCTTTTTTTTCAATTGTTTGCGCAGCAAATCTTCTGATTCTTTAAAATGACTCCAACCGCGGTAATGAATGGGAAGTACTTTATTAGGTTTTAAAACCGCGACTGCTTTCTCAAGGTCCTTACCATCCATGGTGTACCGCCCCAGACCCGATAAATACCGGAATTGCGCACTGCCCAGGTGAAAAATACCGATGTCGATTTTGGGAAAACGTTGGGCTACTTCCAGGATGCCTTTAAAATCCCGCTCCCCCTTTCGGCATATTAATTTACGCCGTATCTTTGCCTCATCTGAAAATACTTTTAGCGATCTTGATTTAATTATAATCCTTTTAAAAAGGTTTCGACCTTTTCATACCAACCCTTACTACGAGATTTTTAACCACAAAAATTTCTAGTATGCACCATTTTATTTTATTCCTGGTTTTAATCCTAAATACCTTTCCCTTATCTGGACAGTGCTGGAAACAAATTTCGGGCGGCTCTCTGCATTCCTTCGCAGCCACCCCGAATAATCGTTTATGGGCCTGGGGCGACAACGCGCTTGGACAATTGGGTAAAAACTACAATTTTCAGGTTTTTTCCCCCGTTTTAATTGACATTGGTCCCGACTGGGCCGGTATAGACGCCAACTACGGCAACTCTGCAGCCATCAAAACCGACGGATATTTATACATCTGGGGTTCCAATAACCGTGGACAATTAGGCATTGGGCCCGATGGACCCGACTTCGTAAAAGTGCCTACGCTGGTCAATTTGGCCAAATGGACCCAGGTTTCCATCGGCAACGAACATGTATTGGGGATTCAAACCGACGGAAGCCTTTGGGCCTGGGGCAGTAATACGTTTGGCGAATTGGGCAATGGCACACAAACTCCTTCAAATCACCCCATTCAAATCGGAACTGACAAAGACTGGAAAGCCATTTCCGCAGGCGATCACTTCTGTCTGGCCATCAAAAAGGACAGCTCTTTGTGGGCTTGGGGCAACAACCTGGTCGGACAATTGGGGGATTCCAGCTACCAGAACAGAAATGTGCCCGTACCCGTTCGAAAAGATAAAAAATGGAAACAGGTGGATGCTGGCTATAGGCATGCGTTGGCCATCGACGAGTCTGGGAAATTATGGAGTTGGGGTGAAGGCGCAATCGGGTCGAATCCAACATGGCCGCCCTATCCATCCACGCCGGTTTTGATCGATTCCATTAAATTGTGGCAGAAGGTTTGCGCTGGAAACAACATCTCATTGGCGCTCGATGATGCGCATGCCCTGTGGTCCTGGGGGTTCAACAATTCGGGTCAAATCGGGCAAGACAATACTTGGCAGGATATTGCCACCGGGAGCAATCACTTCCTGGCGATCGATCAATCGGGCGATCTTTGGACATGGGGATTTAACGTGCAGGGACAACTCGGACAAGGCAATACCCTGGATTTGAGCACGCCCACCAAAGTCAACTGCCCATATACTGATGCGCACGTTTTATCCGCCAAAGCGCCGGATGTGCAATTATTTCCATCGCCTACAAAGGATGCTTTATACTTACAATTATTTGATAATCAAACCCGTGCAATCAAATACAGCATCCTGAACCTACAGGGCGCGGAGGTTATACCTGTCGAGGTTTTGGGGCAGAATGCTTCTATTGATGTTGCTGCGCTGGTACCGGGTGTGTATTTCCTGCAATTGCAATTGAATGATCAAAGGATTATACGGAAGTTTGTAAAAATGTAATATATTTCAAATAGATCCCCACCAACATGAATCATCCCGAATTTTATTGAAACCCAAAATTCGGTTTTTTTTATCCATTACCACGAGAACTCAGCAAAATAGTCCTTATTAATACGAAAAAAAGGTACCAATGCTACCCAAATCATGCATAACAACTGAAGCCTCCTTAAGTCCCGTGTTAATGCGTAAATTCTATTGACGGGGCGACTTTTTCAGTCACCCCGCCAATAGAATTTACACACTACCACAAATCCTTGATAAAATTTTGAGCATCAAAAAATCGCGTATAAATGCACGAATGATTTTGCCTTATTGTGTAATCGTTTCTCTCGGGATGTTGAATGAAGTAAAACAGCCCAACCTACTTTCTCACCTGCATCGCCTCCACCACCGCCTCCGGAAGCAAAGGCAGCCCGATTTTTGCCCGCCAATCGTTTACGGTGTTTTCATCACCTTCCCAGGGCGACAATTCCACGCTGCCATCTTCCATATTTTGATAGTACAGCAGGTAACGCTGGGGTTTTCCCAATAAAACCCTGATATGGTCGTAACAAAAGGCATACATTTTCCAGGGGAGCTCACCCGCCAAACAAGCCTGTTCCAACGCAGGGAGCCAAGTTAGGTGCGCGGCGATATCGCCGGAGTTCATGAGCAAATGAAAAGCATTGTTCACGGCACTTTCGCTGTAGTTGCCTTTCTTGGGCCAGCCTGTTTTTTGCAAAATGGGATATATGGTTTTGTAACTCATTTCGGATTGCTTGCGGACGGCAGCATCGGTTTTACCGGGTATTTCTACTTCGTAACGGTCTTCACCGGGCACATTTCCCGGAAGACGGTTCAAGATTACCGCCAAGGGTTCGCCTTCATACCGACAAGTCTCAAACCGAAGCGAATCGATCAGGAAGGATTCTCTTGCATATTTGAGGTTTTTGTAACTGTTACGAACCTTCTTTTCCAGCAATGGCCATCGTTTGTCCGATCGCAAGCGTTCGAACCTGGGATCGAACAATAAGAGTATGCTCGAACCTTTTTCAACTTTTGCCGTCCATCGGTCGAGGTAGGAAAATGCGGCGGCTACATTATTTTCCTTCATTGCTTTCAATGCGTAACGATAATACATTGCCTCCAGGGTCAAGGTCAATTGCCAAATTTCGGTGCGGCGGTTTAGGATACGGCCTGCTTCCGTGGTATTCGGGCGATAGGGAGCAGCTCCGCCCATAGCGCGCGTGTAAAAGCGATAGGTAGGAATCTTTAGCACTTCGGTCAGGTAAGTATGTACTGCTTGCACCCGTTTTTGCGACAAGGCGATGTTGTCCTTGCCAATGCTATCCGTATGCCCCGATAATTCAAAAATCAAATCAGGGTATTTTTTTACATAAGTGGCAAAAGTATCCAAAACTGCTTGATGTTCAAGCGTTAATGCAAAGGCATCATTTTCATACAACAGGATTTGATTGTCCATCACAGGCGTTGCGCCCAGCGCTACGGGGTCGTAACGACTACAATAATAAATGGAACTATCCGAAACAGTAGACGCTGCTGTTTTTTCCACCACCGATACATTGTCGAGATAATAATGCACATTGGTATAACTACGAGATCTTGGCCAATGCGGGTCGGCAAAAACACCGATCATAAGGTAATTACTGGTGCACAGG
>Ga0247835_1001471_pt1 | contig 28882 bp, 11 predicted proteins | sample LaCtaG_3_FD_189912 | JGI IMG/M metagenome (GOLD analysis project Ga0247835, IMG submission 189912) | Freshwater microbial communities from meromictic Lake La Cruz, Castile-La Mancha, Spain - LaCruzMarch2015_13.5m | ecosystem: Environmental > Aquatic > Freshwater > Lake | place: Spain: Castile-La... | reverse complement strand
TTTTTCAGACCAATTAGCCGTTGGGCGATAGCCCCGGTTTTCCAATTGCTCGACATTCGTCGAGAACCGGGGCTAGCGCCCTTCGGCTAACAGTTTGTTTCACTTGAAGACTCATGCCGATGTGCTTTGCAACGAATCAGTAACCCATCCCAGAGGAATGGGGAATTTTCGTAAGCCGACGAAGTGAATTAAATAGTTTGTCCTGTCGCTTATGCGTCCACCATTTTTGAAAGCTGGCCAGTGCTTTTTCAAGCCGATTCGTTTCACGAGTTTGTTTTTGCTTTAGCTTGATTCGATCACGCCTCTTGGAAGTCGTAACGCTCAACTCATTCAGTATCGATATTGTCACGGCTCGATCGTTGATGTCTCCAAGTCGCTGCTGAAGAGTCTCGACAAGTGGAAAGACGGAACACGTGCGTTCCACTGGAAACGCAGCATCGAGCAACTCAATCGTATATCGCAGTTCTTTTGTCCTAATTCGGAAACAGTGTACGGATCGGAGATCATTGATATCGCTTGGACGGGCGTGATAGAATCGTTTGATTGCGTCACGTAATTGTTTTTTAGCCCAGACACCAACCAATCGCGAAGCGGATTCGTTGTTTTTTTGGATTCTCGCGAGCAACTTGAAAAGGCGGTTTTTCAGACCCTTCTTTCGGCCTGCTTTCACAAAACACCTTACGATTGGTCTTTGTGCTTTCTCACGTTGATGTTTGATTTGGGCCGCCAAAGAATTTGAAGACCCAGTGCCCGTTCCGATTACATGTTCCAAAAAAACATCTAAATCGCGAGCTTTGCCAGCGGCACGTCGAATTGTTTCGAGCTTCTTCCGAATGCTGCTCAGCTCCTTTTTAGGCAGTGCTCGCCGGTAAATATGTAACGCAGTCCCCATCCTACGGACCGAAACGCGAAGATGGTGAACATACTCGGCGTCATCGCATGATTTCTCTGCCGCCAAGGACAGAAAATGTAGTACAGCAGTCAACTGATGCTGCAGTGTCAAGCGGACTGCATCTCGTACCAAAGTATCACGTTTGATACCATTCATCCATCTATTTCGATTTCGGGCTATAACTTCGGACATAGGTGCGTTGCATCAACAGTGGTTACTTCGACAGGGCTTCTTCGGTCCACCCAAGAGAAACAAAGTGCGGCCAACAATTTCTTCATGAGATGATAGACTCGCATTGCGGTCTTGGTTGATCACGTTGGTTTAAGATCTTGTTCCGGGTGAAAATTAAGCAATGATTTGTTGTCGAGTTCGATTTGAACTTGCTCGCCGACGACTCGAATCGGGTAACTGCGGACATTGCAGCTAGGCTTCCTTTCCTCCAGGTAAGTACCGCTGCGAACACAGAATCGCCAATAATGAATTCGGCATCGAACCACGTCTCCTTCAACGATGCCATGCGACAAGGACGCACCAGCGTGCGGACACGCATCATCAATGGCATAGAATACTCCGGAAACGTTGAATACACCGAATGCCACCTCGTTGACCAAAATCATTCTAGCCTCGCCGACCGGGATGTCACTCACTTTGCAAATGTCGATAAATTCTGGCATATTTTCTGCATCGCCGTTCATTGCTATCGGGTCATTGATCGCTAGTAATCGCGATTGACCGCCGAAGGCAATGCGCGATCAAGGGCGTTGGTTGTACGGTGCATTTAGCGTACCAGGAACGTCGGGACGTCGCGTTTGATGCGTAGTAGGCGGCTACTTGCTGTTTTTCGGCGGCTGCGGTTCGCCTCTAACATTTTTAGTCTCCCCGCCCAGATAATCAATGACGGCACGGTACGCTTGCCACGCAAAGGGAGACGTTCCGATCAAAAAAGGGGAGGTGTTATTCGAAATCGACCCCACTTCCTATCAATACACCGTCAATCAGGCCAAGGCCGCATTGCAGGTCGCCCGAAGTGATGAAGCGCGGTTCGCGGCTGGAGTCAAAGTCGCTGAGGCTAACATTGCGAAAGTAGAAGCCGATGCTAGGGCTGCCAAGTCGACGTTGAATATGTCCGAGGCGGCAGGGACGGGTACGATCTCGAAACAAGAACTCATCGACGCTCGTGAAAGATACTCGGCCGCCGAAGCAATGTTGAAACAAACCGAGGCTAGCCGCGAGCAAGCCAACGCGGCTTATGCAGGTAGCAAGGATGCGATCGTGTTGTCTTAGGAGAAGCTCAAGACGGCGGAGTTTAGTTTGACTCAGTGTACCGTTCATGCTCCCGCAAACGGTTTTGTTACCAACTGGAATATTCGCGAAGGGACTTTTGTCGTCCCAACTCCTGCTGCCGCTGCGGGTACGTTTATCGATACGTCGGAACTTTCCATTGTCGCGCCATTCAAACAGCAGATTTTAGTCAACGTCAAGCCTGGTCAGGAAGTCGAACTCGTGTTCAAGAGTCATCCGGGCCGCTTATTTCATGGCAAAGTTGATTCCATTCTTGAGGCGACCGGGGAAGGGCAAGGGGCGGTCAGTGGGACATTGCCTTCCGCATCGAAAATCGGATCTCCAGGGATCCTCGCAGTCAAGATTTTGTTGAACGACGAGCAGGATAATAGCGGCCTGGATTTGGGAACAGCGGGCTCCGTTGCGATTTACACGGATTCGTTGAAGCCTATCCACATCATGAGCCGCGTAACCATGCGGATGAACAAATGGCTCTATTTCTTGCCATTCATGTGACAAGTCCTGAAGAACTTCGGGCTGGCCGGGCTTGCCAATAAGCACATCCGCAACTGTTTTTCAACCCAATTAGCCGTTGGGCGATAGCCCCGGTTTTCCAATTGCTCGACACTCGTCGAAAACCGGGGCTATCGCCCTTCGGCACTCAGTTTGTTTCACTCGAAGACTCATACCGATGTGCTTATCTCTGCCTGATCCTTATGTCGCATGCTCTCGAGCCGCTAACAAATCGGTTAACAAACCGCTTTTTTGAGGGAGCAACGTCAACTTAGTTTTGCAGTCCAATAGCTTTTGAGTTTCTAGGATTGTAAACATTGCTTCGGACGTTTCTTTATCTGCACAGATCTTCTTCAATGCATTTCCAACAAGTTCGGGCCGAATTGCGGCGGCCTTTGCAAATTCGATAGCAGCTTTGCGATCGGCGGTACTGGTAATAATGCTCACTTGGTTGGCACCATCCTGTTTGATGGCACTCGTCACTTGCCGCAATCGATTTACAACCTTGCTTTCAATCTGCCGAATCATTTCGGCATCACGAAAATGAACTTTGCGAATGTACACCGAACCGAGTCGGTAGCCCCATTCATCGGATCGAGGCGATACTTCTTCTCGTACGGTTGCGCTCATGCTGTGACGGTTGACCATCATGAGCGCCAGCGGCAAATTACTGAGGCAACGGACGGTGGAATTCGCAACATTGGCCGACAACGAGCCGCGAGGATCCATGTTTTTGAAAAGGAATGCCACTGGATCGCTTATAAACATTTCGTACCAAATCCCAATTCCCATCGGCGCGCCTTCTTCGGAATTCACTGGGGAACTTCGCAGGTAGACTTGGTCCAATCGCATGTCAAGGACATAGCATTTTCCAAGCCAGTTCACGACCAGAGCCTTCCATTCCATAAGAGGCCATAAGAAATGAAGTCCAGGCTCGTCGATAATTTCGACAACCTTTCCGAAAAGAACATAGACATGACATCGGCGTTCCTGGACGATGGTGTACACCCCGAATAAGCGTCCAATCGCCAATGCGACAGGTACGATGAAGAACGACAACACGAACGTAATGAGGAATGCAGCCAACGCAATCATGAGTCCACCTCCACAAAAGCTTGTTCCGAGCGACCGAATAGCGACATCCTGACGTTTCTCACGTATGCCTTGAGTACGCCGGAACCACTCTGTTTTAATGACTCAAGCTGCGTCGCCATTCTCTCCAATGGCTCGATCTCCGCCTGAGCTTTCAAAGTTTCAATTTCTACCGCCCGCTTGGACTGAACGATTTTTTGATCTGCGGCAGCTTGCGCTAAACTTATATCGGACGATACTTGGTTGTGTGCTGTGTTAATGGCAGCCAAGGCCGATTCAACCTCGGGAGGCGGATCGATTCCTGTTATGAGCGATGCGTCGAGTACCATTCCATACCTGGCTGCAGAAGAATGGCACTCGCGATCCATATGTTCGTTGAGGTCGCGCAAGTTCTTTCGTAAGTCATTGATTGAGACACCAAAGTTAACGCTGGCGTCCGCCTGAGTGTCACCTGCGACCATCACCTGAGGAATCGGAGGGGCTTCGAAGTTCGCGATTCTTTCGCGTAGCACAGACACAAAATAACCCATCACATGCGAGATCGGGCTTTTAACGCCAAACAGGTAAGCATAAAGATTGGCTTCCGAAACCCCATACCGAATCTGACCATCGAGTCCAATATTAAGTTGATCTTTGGTGACTGCATCCAAGATGGTTCCGCCCTTGTTGGCTTGTGGTTGATCGGGATCGTACGCCATATTCATGGTTGCTGTCGCGATGGATACGCGATGCACTTGCTGCCAAGGCCATTTCCAGTAGAAGCCGGGCTGCACGACGCGTACCTGCGGATAACAGTAGCGCTCTTGCTCATCCGGGGCCAAGGCTTCAGCGAGCGGTAAAGCCAAGGTCGTAGCTTCACCCAGTCGATCCGCTCTCCCAAACGTGGTGATTAAAGCTCGTTGATTTTGATCGATTATATAGAAGCCTGCAACGAAGTATCGAATGACAAACCACGCGACAAAACCTGCAGCAATTCCCATAAAAATTTCCATCTGCGGTTCCTCGTTTGAACAAGCATGAAGTAATGCACGACCATTAGGCAATCAGTTCAGTTTAAGCCAACGGTGTTAGAAGGCTCGAATTATTGCGAGAAAGGGCGCGAATTCTTGATTGATTTGGACTGCCAGATTTGAAATCCGACGAACGACGTTGGCCATCGAGCCGTAATCCCTTCAATGGGGGTATCGAAACCGAGATAGCTGAATGGAATCAGGGATAATTAAATTGCAAATCAGGGACAATTCCCATAAATTCAGTGACAATTGATCCTAAACCGGGATAAATACAAGTTCCACTTGTCAGTGCTCAACCAGGACTCGGATTCTCTTTCCCAACTTGTATCTGGTCGATCGAAAGGTTCGATTCGTGCCTGGCCCCTAACGGTTCGTGTCCTCGGAGTACCGAGGAACTTCGGGGTACCGAGCGGACAAGCATGGGGAAACGACCATCAAGTCGACGGTGGCCTCGATGTCCAACTCAGCCATCGCTTTGAATATTTCGATCAAGTTCGGTTGTTCGTCATTGCTGAAATTGCAATACGCTCTGCGCTCCACGCTGGCTTGCTCGCTTGACAGTGTTGGACTAGCGGCGAGGAATCATACCTCGGCATTTTAGCTAAAATAAGGCGCATCGCGATGTCCAACCTGTTGCCCCCTGATTTGGATTAGACTAATTTTGACGATTTCCAGCTAGATGTTTAGCCCCCTTCGCCGGAGCACTTCATCCTATCATGTCGCGCAACGCCATTTCGAATACTAGTCGCCAACGATCTAACGCTCGGAATCTCTTTCGACAACGAATGTTCGAACGACTAGAGCAGCGGTTGATGATGAACTCGGACTGGCGAAATCCTGCTCGTCCGTTGGATGTCAACAACGATATGTTCGTGTCGCCTCTCGACGCACTTGTCGTCATCAATGCACTTAATTCTCGAGGTGCTTCCAGCGACCTCGGTGCAAGACAAAATCGGCTCGACTCCTACCTGGACACCAATGGCGACCGAAGTATGAGTCCGCTGGACGCTTTGATCGTTATCAACGAGCTGAATCGTAGCGATCGAACATCGGACAACGCCAGCCAACGAATCGATGGCGAAGCCGAAACTGCTCCAGCTGGCTTCGTAAGTATCGTCATGGGAGGACTTCCCGGAACCCGCGATCAAATCGTCGCACTCTCGACGCAACTGACCATTGGTCGCGAAGAGTTCAATGAAATGGGACTATTTGTCGTTGATGGTCCCAACGGAGCGGTCAATGGAGTTTTGCCTAGCTCACCAAACTACTCGACCGAAGTGTTTGCGTTAGCCAACCGCCGAGTCCTCTATTCACGGCAATCCGTATTTCGTACTGCCAGCGATGCAACTTTCCCTGCGGGTACCACCCTGGGTGTCTATGTGCTCCAGGAAACCAGCGACAATGGTGACGGAGACAAACACCTTAGGGTTCGTGAGACCGGAACCTCCAAGGTGCGCATTGGCTGGGAAGAACATTTTTCTCCATCATCTTGGATTGGAGTAGGAGACCGTGGCTACGACGACGTCATGATCGATATGACAATCGGTCAACCCTACGATGGCAATGCCGAGCCTGTCATCACGGCGATACCAAATCAATTCATGAATGAAGAAACCGAGCTATCGATCCAAACGCTCGCGATGGACGCGGATTTACCCAATGACGCGTTAAGCTACTCGTTGGACATCGCACCGATCGGAGCGACCATTGACCCAACAACAGGCCGGTTCCGTTGGACTCCAACCGAAGCCCAAGGGCCAGGCAACTTTGAAGTTATCATTCGAGCGACCGATCTCGAAGGCGCTTTTGACACCGAAGCCTTCACGGTCACAGTACTAGAAGTCAATCGGCCACCGGTGCTGCAGACCATCCCAAATCGGCAAGTGCTTGTAGGGCAAACCGTTTCGTTTACAGCATCCGCGAGCGATCCGGATCTTCCTGCCAACACGTTGACTTATAGCTTGTTGGCTGGCGCGCCGAGCGGGGCAACGATCAACTCTGCAACGGGTGCGTTCTCATGGGCAGTACCTGCGGGCGCAACTAGCGGTGACTACCCTATTTCGATCCGAGCGACCGACAATGGCAGTCCTGCACTTTCGGACACGAAGAATTTTACCATCAGCGTTAGCGCGACCTGCGCGTTTGACGCCAACCTAACCGGTTGGACAGTATTCGAGAACGGCGGACCAAGCGATTCGAAGGGAAGCGTAACGTCTCAGTCTTGTTCGGCGGTGCTAAGAGAGGGTAACTCGTTTGAGGTTGGGTTGTCGAAAGATTTTGTAGTTCCGGCCAACTCCTCTGCAGTCAGTCTTTCGTATGACGGTTTAGTATTCGACGAGACCGCCAGTGGATTCATTCGCGATGCGTTTGAGATATCGCTATTGGATGAGTTTGGCAATTCGCTCGTGCAGAGTATCGAAAGCGAACGTGCTTCCATTTTCAACGCGACAGAAGGACTGCCAAACGCAATCGCATCGGGCATAAGAATTGAGAACGGAACGATAACAGTCGGGTTGGGTGGGATCGCTCCTGGGACGAAAGCAAAATTGGTTGCTCGACTGGTAAATGAGGATAAGGATACCACATCGCAAGTTGTGCTCACTGATTTCCGCATTGCTACCAGTAATCTCGCGGCAGTTCCAGCCGGTGGGGCTTCTTCTCAATCGCAACGACGTTCGCCTACCGCAACACCGACCGCAACATCGACCGCAACGGAGGGGCCGCAAGCCACGATAGGCGCCAATTTGCTTCCAAATGTTGGGAAAACAACGGGGACAAACAACAGTGGGATTGGAATTGGGAATGGGAATGGCAATGGCAATGGCAATGGAACCGCAAACTCGACACCTCAGTCTATTCGATTTATCCCTATATCCACACCTTTCAATTCGCCAATCGGCATCGACTACCATGCGCCAACCAATTCAGTGGTCATATCGGTCAATTACTCGTCTGGCAATCCCATTTCGTTTGAACGAATTGACAAAGACGGCAATCACACCCCATTTTCAAACGTCAGCGGTCTCGGTGACGAAGTCAAGATTGCGACGGTCAGGCCAGGCAACGTAGGCGGGTTTACCGCAGGCGACATGTTCTCAGGCAATGGCATCGATGGTGAGATTCTTAAGATTGGCGGCGATGGATTAATCGTTGATAATCCTTGGATAAGTCTACCTGGTAACGGTAATGGTTTAATGCGTGGTTCGCTTTACGTAGACAGAACCGGCGACTTTGGCGGAGACCTTATTGCCGCAACTACTTCCGGCGAAGTTTGGCGCATCAATTCGGCGGCTGTGCCAACACTTCTCGCTAGGATCGGAACGCACCTCGAGGGAGTTGTAACGGTCCCCAATCTTCCGGATCGCTTTGGCCCCCTAGCTGGAAAGATTATTGCTGGCGCAGAAGATCAGGGTCTGCTTTACGCAATCGATGCAACTGGAGCGGTGTCTTCGTATTCATTGGGCGTGAACATCGAAGATATCGAACTTGTACCACCAGGGGAGAACTTTTTTGGAGTCAACTTCGGAACCGGTAGGATCCTCGGTGCTCCGGCAGCTTCGTTCAAGTCCATGGTTGGCGACATACTTTTGACGCAAGAGTTCCACGGAGGTTCGGGACTGTATCGCTTATTCTGGGATGGTACTGTTCTCAAAACCGAGCAGTTGGGTTTGGCAAGCGATACAGCCGCAGTAGGACAATGGGAACACGTTACGTTCTCACCGTCGGGAATTTCCGAGCTAGACGAAGTTCCACAACCACCTGCGATCGTTGTTTCGGCACCAGTGCATTCCGCAGGCGTAGGCGAACGAGTTCTGCTTTCTGGCATTGCAGAAGCGTTTGGCAATTCTGCTCCAAATATTAGGAATCGCATTTCATACGTAACTGTCAATGGCAAGCCAGTTGATGTGCTCGACAATGGCGCAAGCTTCTTCCAATCAGAATTTGTTGGCCCCGGCATAAATCGCTTTGTCTTTGAAGCGACGGATGACATTGGGCAAACAGTGACTGCAGAACTAACCATAGAGGGTTTGATCAAGCAACCTGGCAGCATGGATTTCCGAAACTACGTTGACCTAACATCGGCTTATACCGGACTGTACTCAAGGACTTCCTTCAATGATGGATCGAAGGAACTTCTGGTCAACTTGGCGACAAGAAACGATGGTACCTTTGTGAGTGATGTGCCATTAATTGTAGGTGTGAAGAACATTAGCGACCCAACTGTATCTATCGTTGGCTTTGACGGCCTGACCCCAGATGGGATTCCATACGTTGACTATTCGCAACATGTTCCGAGCGGTACCTTAGCGCCGGGAGCCACAACCGGGTCACCCTCGATAGCATTTCATAACCCCAAAAGCATTCGATTCGACTACGAGCTTGTATTCTATGGAAAACAGAACACACCGCCTGAGATCACATCAATACCTGATATCGAGGCACTGTCTGGCAAACAATACGTTTATCCAGTCATCGCTATCGATGCAGACAACGATACGCTCATGTATCGACTGACCGAATCGCCAGCTGGAATGGCCATTGCAGAAACCACTGGCAAGATTACTTGGACGCCGACAGTGGCTCAGATTGGCAATCACAAAGTGGTCGTGCAAGTTGATGATGGACGTGGTGGCAAAGCAAACCAGACATACCCCGTCTCATTAATCGCCGCACCGCCCAATCGTCCACCGGTGATAACAAGTCGACCAGTTGTATCAGCAACGGTTTCGACAAGTGTTCCAGGGGACGGTTTCGCAGACGTCGTTCTGGGTTACTTTGCGGCTGGTTCTAGCGGAATCGCCGAACCTTATGGAGGAAACGTTAATCCCAATAGAGTGATCGGACTTGTGGAGAGCGTGAATCCGAATGTGGCTATCGGATCGCCTGGGATCGCCCCGTATACAACACAGAATCTTGGTGTCGATTGGTTAGCAATACCCAGAGATTCGTACGTTACTTTGGGCTTTGTGGACGAAGTAGTTATCGATGGCCCAGGCGACGACATCTACATTCGTAGTACAGATCCTTCCGATTCTGCGGGTGAGCGGGCAAATGTATATGTGAGCGATGGAATCAATGATTTTGTGCTGCTTGGACAAGTTCGCCAATTGGGCCGTCAAGGATTAGATTTGGCATCTATCAACTTCAAGCACCCAGTCCGAGCAATTCGAATTGAAGGTGTCGACAATCTTGGATGGTCGCCTGGCTTCGATCTATTTAGCGTCGAAGTTTTCCCGAACAGCATCGGAGATCCTCGAGACTATTTGTACGACGTCGATGCCGTAGATCCTGACGATGATGTTCTGAACTATTCTCTAACGACCAATCCTTCTGGAATGTCTATCAATCCCGTTTCGGGATTAATTCGTTGGTCGCCAACGCACGAACAAATCGGCGATCATCAAGTGAAAGTCGAGGTGTCCGACGGACGAGGCGGTCTCGCTTTTCAGGAATTCATTATCTGCGTCCACCCGGATCCGAATAATCATCCGCCTCTCATCGTTTCAAGTCCAAGTTCACAGTTCGATATTGCGGGAACTTCAAATGTTGCACGGGGTAATGTCACCCCTTCCGAGATCATTTTGAACACGACGGAAGCTAGAACCACACAGTCGGTTTCCATGGTTGTGCCCGATTCCGGAACTGATCTGGGCTCGGCAGATATTATTTTCATTGTTGACGAGTCAGGCTCTATGGCTGGTGAGCAAGCGTGGCTTGGCAACATCATTCAGTCTATGGACTCTTCCCTTTCCGCAGCAGGGTTGACGAACAATCGATTTGGTTTAGTAGGCTTCACGTCGAGTGGTCGAGTGCTTCGATCGGGGGCCGACGCTCTTATGACAGCCGCAAGTTTCAGAACGGCAACTGGTTTGCTCTCGACTGGGCAAGGTGGCGCGGAAGACGGATATCTCGGAATCGATTTCGCCTTGAGGAGTTTCCAGTTCCGTCCCGGTACTGTTCGCTGCGTTGTCTTGGTTACAGATGAAGAGCGTACAACTGTATCATCGAGTCTTACCTTCGCCTCTACACGTCAATTGTTGTTGTCTCAAAACATCAACTTCAGTCTCATAGCTAATGCCAATCTCAAGGATACTTCAGACTCTGCCGTATTCGGCGTTGCTGCCGACGGAACGGCCTACTCTAGCAATGGAAGTGGAGGATCGACATCAACTTCTGGAGGACGGTTCGTTGGCTCGGAGTCGGTGGGTGGTGGAGATATCGCAAACATAAAGACCGAGTATGTCGATCTTGCGTGGCAGGCCGACGGCATTACCTGGGATCTGAACTTCTTACGAGATTCGGCAGCGGCAGCCACGGTTTTCACGGAGGTTTTCGTAGACGTATTAAGTGACTCTATTGTTCGAGACATACCCATTGACGTACGGGCTTCGATTCCAGGCATCGGCTTCCAGAATCTCTCTGGCACTAAGGCAGGTGCTTTACCGGGGCAAACAGTTAGCTTTGACGTCTCATTTGATTCCAATCGACCTCTTCGATTTGACTTGCAGTTCATCAATGCAAACGATCAAACCGTGATTGCGTCCATTCCAGTCATTTTGAACAACAACTATCTTTACCAGGTACAAGCTGTTGACCCAGACGATGACGATATTTCTTACAGTCTTGTAAACCAAGTTCAAGGAATATCGATTGATCCAAACTCTGGAATAGTCTCATGGAATTCCCCAGTTCCAGGTACAACTACAGTCCAAGTTAGAGCATCCGATGGCCGAGGTGGTAGTGACATTCAGTTGCTTGAGCTAAATATTCGACAGGGAACAGGAGTACTCAAAGGGTTTGTGCGAGAAACGCCTCCGTCCACTGTTCCTTTAGGAGGTGTCGTTGTCTATCTGGACGGAAACAACAATGCTCGGCGCGACGCAGGGGAAACATTCACAACAACGGATCCCACCGGTGCGTACCAGATCGTCGGACTAAGCCCTGGCACGTATTCTGTCCGTTCCAATGGTAAGCTCGGCTATGCACAATCTTTCCCGCTTCTTCCGTTTCAAGGCTATCAGACGGAGCTAGTTGTAAATGAAACTAAATCCGATTTGGATTTTCTTCTCCAACCAATCTCAACATCAGTTCTGCCGCTGCAATTGTTGGACATTCCATTATTAGAGATCCAAGCGGGGCGGAAATTCAATTACCAGCTGGAGTCGCTTAATGCTAGGCCTGGAGCGTCGATCTATTCACTTTTGGCACCGTTCGAAGGTGTTGGAGTACATGCGACAAGTGGGATTCTGTCATGGCAACCGAGTCTCGATCAAATCGGCGAACAAAACCTAGCAGTAGGAGTTACAGACGGGAATGGCAGGTTCGACAGCCAAGTGATCAGGATTCGTGTTCAGAAACCGAACTCATCCCCAGCGTTCATTTCTACGATACCAACGCAAGCTGTTTTAGGCCGTTCCGTAGGTTTCGACCTGATACTTCAAGATGCTGATGGCGATTTTGTCAACATTCAACTCAGCTCTGGATCGGTCGGTTCACTGACCGAATCTTCGACTACGCTTCCAAATGGACAGCCAGGCCCGAAGCAATATCGCTTTGAATGGACCCCAAATTCCGCTGATGTTGCAGCAGGTAAGCGAACTATTAGCTTCGAGGCAAACGATGGTCGCGGTGGTGTCGCAATTCACTCCTTGGACGTTACGGTGCTTGCAACAGCACCAAATCGTAGGCCCTCAATTCTTTCAAAACCTCGCACCATCACTTATCCAGGAGTTCCGTACGCTCATCAAGTGATTGCTGAGGACCTAGATGGAAATCCGCTCCTGTATTCGCTGGCCAAAAAACCAACCGGTATGACGATCTCCGCGCACGGATTGATCCAGTGGTCAACTGATACGCTCCTCGCAGATCCGCAGGATATCGAAGTTGTGGTCGCCGACGGCCAAGGTGGCACCGCAACCCAAAAATTCCAGATTCGCGTTGCGTCTCAATTGGAAAACACGCGACCAACCATCGTCTCGAATCCGAAATTGGCTGGCCGCGAAGATCGACTTTACTCGTATGATGCTGTAGCAGACGATGCTCAGGGTGACGAAGTGGTTTGGTCGCTTGTTCGCGGGCCCATCGGAATGTCGATCGGCTCTAATGACGGACGTGTTCGCTGGACGCCTCGCGATGACCAAATGGGCATCAATACGGTCACTATCCGAGCGACAGACACGTTAGGTGCTTTTTCAGAGCAGAGCTTTGCGATTGATCTTGCGTGTGTCAATACACCTCCACTCATCCTTTCGAATCCGATCACGCAAGCCTATGTAGGGGAACTTTATCTCTACGGGGTACGCGGGATCGATCCAGACGGTGAGTCTGTGCAATTTAAAATAATCGCCGCTCCAACTGGAATGACCATCTCGGATACTGGACTCATTCGCTGGACGCCAGTCGCGGCTGACGAAGGGCAAACACGGCGAGTCGTTGTAGAAGTTTCCGATATCGACGGTGCAAAAGTCCTTCAGACTTATGACATCGTTGTCCAAGGCTCAACCAATCGGAATCGCCCACCGGTCATCAATTCATTCCCAGGCTTTTCTATCACGACAGGAGCTACCTACAGCTATACGGTCACGGCAACCGACCCAGACAATGATGCAGTCTCGTTTAGCTTGGTTACAAAACCGGTCGACATGACAATCAACGCGACCACCGGCGTTGTGACTTGGACTCCGACATCTGCTGCCGTCGAAAACGTTGTCGTTGAGGCCCGAGACGCTCGTGGTGCTATCTCGACGCAAGGCTTCGCGGTGAGCGTTCGCGACAATCGACCACCCGTCATCAGCTCGAACCCTCCAACACGAATCGAAGCAGGCGAAACCTATCGATATGCAATCTATGCCAACGATCCCGATGGCGATGTATTGACCTATGTCTACCTAGATGGTGGGCCCGGAAGCCTGATGGACGGGCAAGGCCGAATCACTTGGGATGTGCCAAGCGATTTCGCCAAGAATGGACCCGTTCAAGTTCCAATGTCTGTATTGGTCCGCGATTCCCGCGGTGCGGAAGTCAAACAGGATTACACGTTAACCGTTTCTGCGGACACCGAAGCTCCCCAAGTCCTACTACAGATTCGAGCTGGAAACTCCGTCTCTACCAACGAAGCCAATGTTGATATCGGTTCTAGTGTCGTTGTTCGAGTCTTGGCCACCGACAATGTCGGCATCGACGGTCTAACGCTTGACGTCGACGGTGTTTCCGTTCCGCTGAATGCTGCGGGCGAAGCGACAGTCCCCACGACAGTTCTCGGTACCATTGTCTTGCGTGGGCGAGCGACCGACCGATCCGGCAACCTTGGTGAGAAACTTGGCTCGATCAAAGTCGTGAACAGCGGTTCAGAACAACAACCACCGACCAACGATCCAACATTGCCGCCGAACCCTGGTCCCGCTCCCGGCGATACCAAGGCTCCGTTGGTTTCGATCACCAGCCCGGAAATCGGTGCTTCCGTAACCAACATCGTTCCAATCGTAGGGACGATCGACGATCCCGAAAACCATCTCTGGTACTGGCGAACTTACTATGCTCGGCTTGATCTGATCGACGTGAATTCGATTGATCTTTCCGATCCCGATCTGGTGCAGATTGCGCAAGGTACGAACGAAGTTATCAATGCCGAGATCGCCAAGTTCGACCCCACCAAGCTGGACAATGATTCCTACGTCATTCTCGTAGCTGCCTTCGATGTAAATGGCTCAGGCTACGTCGCAGCCACGATTGTCAACGTGGAGGGCAATGTAAAACTCGGGCAGTTCAATTTGGACTTCACCGATCTTTCTATTCCATTGGCAGGTATTCCTATTCAGGTAACGCGTACGTACGACACGCGTCAAGCCGGACGCGAAGGGGACTTTGGCTACGGTTGGTCGCTGGGAGTTCAGGACGCTCGCATTCTCGAGGTGGCAGCGATCGGTGCCAGCGGAGCGTTCGGAAACGGCGAGAGGACCTTCGTGCCAGACAAGACCAAGGTTTATCTCACCAATCCATCCGGTCAACGCGTCGGCTTCACGTACAAAGAAACCTATGCCAGCGGTGCCGCTTTCCTGATCGGCTGTTCCTTTGGTTGCTTCTACACACCATCGTTCGTTCCCGATCCAGGTGTGTATGACACATTGACCATTGACGAGACTTCCGTTTCGAGAGGCGGCATCCTGGGTGCACTGGTCGGAGGTATCAACCCAGCCAAGTACACGCTGACAACCAAGGATGGCACCAAGTATCGTTACGACGAAGCCAGCGGCCTGGAGAAAATCACAGATCGAAACAGCCAGACGGTTACCTTCACTGAGAATGGTATCAAGCACTCGTCGGGCACTGAGATTCAGTTCGTTCGCGACCATCGCGGCCGGATCAAAGAAGTTGTCGATCCGGATGGCAAGAAGATCGTTTATGAATACGATGTAGCAGGGGACTTAATAGGTATCACGAATGAAATTGGGCTTAAGTCAACGCTAACGTATCTAGCAACTCCAAAGCACTTCCTAAGTGAGCTTTTCGATTCTCAAAACGTGCGGTTTCTCAAAGCCGAGTTCGATTCGCAGAATAGGTTCATTGGCGTTCTGGATGCCCTGGGTAATCGAGTTGATAGTCGGAGCTTCGATTCTGATCGAAACGAAGCAGTTGTTCGCGACGCTCTCGGGAACGCTACTCGCATGTCCTACGATGCCAAAGGGAATGTCTTAAGTGAAACGGACTCGCTTGGCAATGTCATTCTCGCTTCCTATGACGCCAACAACAATCCAATCCAAGTGACAGATGCTAAGGGGATCAAAACGACCTTTTCTTATGATAACTCGGGAAATGTCGTCAAGTCGACCGATGCTCTCGGTCAGACCATTTCCTACACATACCGTAATAGTCTTGTACAAACCGTTACGGATCAACTTGGTAGGAAAATCACCTATGATTACGATTCAAAGGGAAACCTGATTCGCCAGACAGATGAAGCGGGCAGTGTTTTGCAATTCACATATGACAATTCAGGAAGGCTACAAAGCCGTACTGATCCCAAGGGTCTGGCTACTCGTTTTGAATATGCCGATTCTCGTGGATTACCAACAAGGGTGATCAATCCTGACGGGAGTAGCGTGTCGTTTCGATACGACTCGAGAGGGAACACTACACAATTCACAGACGAGCGCGGCAAAGTTACCAAGTACTTATACGACAACATTGGTCGCTTGCTTTCTACGACGGATCAAGCTGGTAAAACAGTCTCGTATGAATATGAGGGGCCGCGAGTAAAGAAACTTGTCGATCGACTGGGGCGATCAACTACGTTCGAATACGATGCTGCCGGAAGACGCACCAAAGCAATCGATGCAGAAGGGGGCGTTACAAGATATGAATACGATGCCGTCGGTCGTATGACAGCTCGAATTGATCCGAATGGAAGCAGATCGACGTTTGCGTACGACCCCAAAGGTAAGCTCGTATCGACGACACAACAAGGAATTACAGTCTCATACGCGTACGATCAGAATGGTAATATCGTTTCACATACGGACGCAAATGGCAACACAACTCGTTATGAGTATGACGCGCGAAACTACCGAACGAAGTCGATCGATGCCTTCGGCGGTCAAACTACATACGATTATGACGCGGCTGGCCAGTTAGCAAGTCTCTCGGATCCACGAGGATTTGCTACTCGATACACCTATCGCAGAAGTGGTCAAATAGCTACGATAACCGACCCTCTCGGAGGCTTAACCCAATATGGGTATGACTCGGTCGGCAATGTTACGTCCATCGTGGATTCGCTAGCTCGTGAAACAAAATTTGACTATGACTATGCTGGACGCGTAACAAAACAAATCGACGCACTTGGTGGAGAGTCTAGGTTTTTGTATGACCCAGCAGGCTATCAGCAGTCGGTTACTGACCAACTTGGACGCGTAACTTCCTACGACTACGATTCGGTCGGACGTTTGATCTCAACTAGAGACGCTTTAGGAGGGATAAACGTATATGTTCGTGACGCTGAAGGCAACGTCGTTCAGCACACGGACCCGCTCGGTAGAATCACAACCTATGCCTACGATGGCTTGAACCGATTGATATCGGCGACGAATCCCGTTGGTGGCACAACGCACTACAAATACGACGCGATCGGCAACTTGACGGAATACATTGATCCGCTGGGTAACAAGAACCAGTATCGTTTCGATGAACTTTCTCGCTTGGTGGTTGCGATTGACGCACTTGGCAATCAAAGCTCCTTCGAATACGACCCGGTCGGAAACGTCACACGCGAAATCGACTCGCTTGGGCGTGCAACTGCGTATGTCTATGATAGTTTGAACCGACTTAGCTCATCGACAGATCCGTCTGGTCTTACGACACGAAATTCTTACGACGCTAATGGGAATCTAGTTGGCCTAACAGATCCACTAACAGGCAACTCGACAAATCAATTCGATGGATTGAATCGACTTATCCAAACTCAGATCGCGAGCGGTGGTACAGCAACGTTTAAGTACGACTCCGTAGGTAACTTGGTTGAAACAACGGACCCGATCGGTTCGAAAGTACTCAGGTCTCATGACAAGCTAAACCGGCTTGTTACATCAGTTGACCCTAAAGGAGAGATTACTCGATATTCGTATGACGCCGTTGGCAACACAACTGAAATTCTGGACCCACTTGGAAACAAGAACCAGTTTCAATATGACTCTTTGGATCGACTCGTAAATCACGCTGATCCGATCAATAGTAACCGTCAATACCGCTATGACGCCGTTGGCAACGTTGTCGAATCAATAGATCGAAACGGTCGAACGAGAAGGTTTGCCTACACCAAACTTGATCAACTAGAAAACGAAAGTTGGTTGGACGTTGATAGGGTCATACATTCTATATCGTTCGAGTATGATGTCGAAGGCAACACGATCGGCGGACAGGATGCCTTTAGTCAGTACCGGTTTAATCGAGACGCAACGGATCGAATTGTGGAAGTGGAAGGGGGGAGTCGCTCGCTTCCGAATCCGTTGAAGTTGACTTATCAGTACGATGCCGTCGGCAACATTGCTACGATTAGCGATACTGCGGGCGGAAGCCTTACACAGAGTTACAACGTGCGTGATCAGATCGCAACGCAAACGTGGCGAACGAATGGCACTATGGGGGCACGAGTTGAGTATTCATATGGTGACAATGGTGCGATTAATGCAATAAAGCGATTCTCTTCTCCAGCAGGCACCGCAGTCGCTTCTCAATCAAGATACTCATACGACGCATTTGGACGACTGTCCGATATCACCCACTTAAACGCCCTTGATACGATCGTCGCTTCGCACGAGTATGACTACGATTCGCTAGATCGATTGATCGCGGAGTCGAATAACGCGAATCGATCAACATATACCTACGACGCAAACGCTCAGTTGGTTGGTGCGGATCATTCGGTCTTCGGAGACGAGAGTTATACCTATGATGCAAACGGAAACCGCGTTGGTGGAGGTATCACCGTCGGTGCGAGCAATCAGATATTGGCTGACGGCAAATACGACTACATCTACGATCGCGAAGGCAATCTCGTAACAAAAACGGAGCGGAGCACGGGAAATGTTTCGCACTATGAGTATGACCATCGCAATCGGATGACGTCGGTAATCATTAAAGACTCCAGCCAGCGAGCCATTTACACGGTAACATATGTTTACGATATTTTTGATCGACGCATTGGACGTATCGAGGATAGCGATGGCGAGGGGCCAGGCGCCGCCACTTCAGTGCACTTCGTTTACAACGGAGAACACGTTTGGGCCGATTTAGATAGCACGGGCAATATTGTTTCCCGATATCTCTACGGAAACGCGATTGACCAAATTCTTGCGAAGTATCAGCAAAGTGAAGGAGTCACTTGGCAGCTAACAGACCGGCTTGGCAGTGTTCGCGATGTGCTCGATGCAAACGGAGTACTGATCAACCATATCGATTACAACAGTTTTGGCGAAGTTGTTCGCGAAACAAATCCGAGCGAGTCCAGTCGATACAGATTCACCGGGCGAGAGTACGAGTCGTCAACAGGACTCTACTATTATCGGGCACGTTTTTATGATCCGGTCCAAGGTAGATTTCTCGGTCAAGATCCGTTGCAATTCGGGGGAGGGGATACCAATCTTTATCGGTACGTGTTCAATACACCTCTAAACGGCGTTGATCCCAGCGGCGAGGTCTCTTTGCTTTCATATGCAGCTCTTTCCGCGTTTATTATCGGGGCAACCATTGGGGCAATCGAAGGACTTGTGTGCGGTTACCTTGACGCTGCTGCTGGCGGTGGCGATCCTGGAGCAGGTGCAGCTCAGGGTGCGTTATATGGCGCTGCGTTTGGAGGCGCTTTCGGCGTAGTTTCCGTCACATCTACTGGCGGAATTGCTGGGCTATTCTTGTTCGTAGGACTTGTTCTTGACGCTTACGATATCGCGACATCGCAGAATGCGGCACAGTTCACCGTTCGAGCTGGTTGCGCCGTTGGATTTGTGCGAGTCACTCCTCGAGGTCCCAATGGTGGTCCAGGAGGATCTGGTGGCCCCGGCGGTTCTGGAGGTCCTGGAGGATCTGGCGGTCCCAACGGCTCTGGTGGCCCTAATGGACCCAATGGACCGAATGGGCCAAATGGACCAAACGGACCAAATGGACCAAACGGACCAAACGGACCAAACGGACCAAACGGACCAAACGGACCAAACGGACCGAACGGACCGAACGGACCAAACGGACCAAACGGACCAAACGGACCAAACGGACCGAACGGACCTAACGGACCCAATGGACCCAATGGACCCAATGGACCCAATGGACCCAATGGACCCAATGGACCGAATGGACCGAATGGACCGAACGGACCGAACGGGCCAAATGGACCCAACGGACCGAATGGACCGAATGGACCCAATGGACCCAATGGACCGAATGGACCCAATGGACCAAATGGACCAAATGGACCAAATGGACCAAATGGACCAAATGGACCAAATGGACCAAATGGACCAAACGGACCAAACGGACCAAACGGACCCAATAATCCGAATAATGGAGCGTGCTTTGTCGGAGATACCTTGGTTTGGCTTGCCCCAAGCGAGGAACCTCAGTTACCACCAGTGCTTATGGCCGGCGTCGCCCCGGGTATTTCTGGAAACGGCTGGAAGATAAGCGAAGTTCTAGTCGCATCTGCGGTCGCCGCGGTCGGAATCGCTGGTGCACGGTTAATCCGCGGAAAACGCAGAAGGACTAGGCCGATTCATACTCATGACCAAGCACTGCTTGCCGAGGATTTATTCAACGAACTTGAACCCAATATGAATGATGAGTTGACGTCAGGGGCGGAGTTCGTTCCAGATCCCTTGCTGATCCATGTTTTGGAAAAGCATTCATCGTTGAAAACAATTGTCGCTGACTCGCAACCTGGAAAAATGGACGCAGCCGAGACTTTAGGCTATGTCGAAGATGCTATTCATCCTACGAGACTAGTCAGTCATCGGAAGTCTGTTCGTCAAATTGAAGCTGCAGAAATAGGTGCAAAGACGGGAACCATCCGATCGCATCTTGCGCTGATTTGGCTGACGCTTTGTCTTCTTTCAGCAGGATTCATTGGGGTAAATTCAAATTGGTACGGACATTCAGTTTCCCCTGATTCGTCCTTCCGTAGCGTTGGTAGCCGCGCTAAAGAACCAGTGTTACGCCCTATTCGTGACGTAGCACTCGGCGATCGAGTGCTCGGGACCAATCCCTTGGGCAACGAACAACATCAACCTGAAGTCGATCCTAGAGAGTGGCGGCAGATTCACCTTAGCCTACAAAAGGGAGAAGATGAGAACGTCGATATCCAACTCCTTAGACCACAGAGTTGGATCGAATCGCACCAGGTAGAAGTGAAACGGCATGTAAGTCTTGACCTTCAGGAATTGGGAGTCTCTGGAGTCGCACAATTGATCAGCATTGATGCTTGCCCAGAAATTTCTGCAGGCGATGGACAGGTTGTCACGGGTAAGTTCATTCACCATTCTAATGACTTGGTCGAGATTCGCGTTGCTGAACTAAAGGACCCAATTAAATGCACTGCGAACCACCCCTTCTGGTCCGAGACCAAACAGGACTTCGTCAGGGCTGGTCAACTCTCGCAAGGGGAAATTCTACGTGGAGCAGAGTTGCGATTCGTAGTCGTTGGCGTGACCAAATCAGTAGGTTACGAGTCTGTCATGAATATCGAGGTGCAATACAGCCACGTTTTCTTGGTTTCCGACCTCGGCGTTCTCGTCCACAACTCCTGCAACCATCCAGGTAATGGAGTTGATCCGCAGATCGGACATACAACTCCGTGGTCACAGATGACTCCTGCACAGCAGCGAGCCTTTCAGCACTCGTACTCTCGACACGCTCAAGAACTTGGATTGCCGCCTTGGAGCCAGAGGAACGCAGAGGCTTTGCGTAATCAGTTCAATAACGTCGTTGGACACATCCGACAGAACGGAACCAAGATTCCTAATCCGCCCAAGAAGCCGTTCAACGGCCAGTCGGTGGACGTAAACTTCTACGAAGCTTGGTTCCATGGGACGAAATACTACTACTACGAGACGCTTTCTGGCGTCTTTATCAGCGCAGGGAAGGCGAGGTGATAGGATGGATGCTACAGAGATTTACGTTCTATGTCGTACTCGCTCGAAGTTAATCGCGAACGTTTTTTTGGATTCATTCGGTAAAAGTCGAACGCAAGTTGCAGAAGAGTATCCGTACCCTGAGTTCGCAGACGAACCAGAAATCACTTTTAAGAACCCATCGGAATTGATTGATCGCCTGGAGAGTGACTGCGATTCCAGTTACTCAGTCTATTGGGATTGCCATTCTGCAGATGAACCGGAGCAGGTCATGCTCTTCTTTACCAGTGATGGTCGAATGATTGTGGGCATTGGTGGTCCTAGGAATTCAATCGAAACCGAGCTACTGAAGATTATTGCGATTGTGGACGGAGAGTACGGATATGTAACAAGCGGTAGCTGCCCTCCCGACTCGTGCGATGAATTCGCTGAAATAGCGAAAGCCTCAACTCTACCTAATGTTGTTGAAGGTCGACTCCGTGGGTTGAACACGGACGGGTTGGCACGCCCAAGTTGAGCGCTGAACGAGTTTGCTGGGTGGCACGTCCCTGAGTCCTCGAAGGGCGTGCTTTTGGGGGCATGTTAGCTCCGATCTCTGTCTTTGTATCGCTGACTTGCCATTGGAGATGGAAATTGTCAGGGTAAATAGTTGGCGTAACACTATTCAAAGTCCAGCTGGCGCAGCGGCCGCTTCCTGTCTACTTTTCTGTTGCCGTAAAAGATCTCGCATAAATTCGCTGGGAGTCGCGTACAGCGTTCCATCCCCAGAATTCGCGTCAACGAATGCCCTCAACTCATCCGTTAACGACAGGTTGATCGATGAACTCATTTTCTTGTTTCCGTGTTAATGGATTGCTGGAACAATGCAGCATTTTAAAATGAATGGCAAATAACGTCAATAATCGCCATGGTGTCAGGTAGGTGCCAGGACTCTTTTCCGGCTTCGGCTGACTTAGTGGAATGTCAGTATGCGTAATCCGGGTTGATAAGCATTTGAAGTCAGCTGCCCTGCAGTCGAGGGAGCTGCAATCTCGACAGGTATTGATAGCATTCTCTAGTTTGTTTCAAGCCAGGCAGCTTGTGTCGATTGTTCCAGTGCTTTCGCAGGTGTCTTTAGAAGAATCCCTGAAAACAAAACAACCCACCCCCCGGTTTACCGATAATTGAGCTGGTTTACTATATTCTGACGGAACAGTTTGGGTACACGCCATGCATTCGAAATTTTGGTTCGGAACCGTTTTAGGATTACTAAGCATTAATGGAAGCCTTTCCGCTGGCGAGCCTACCCGAGCAATGCCTAATGATGAAGGTGCGTGCGATCAATCCGTTGCAACGTCCTGTGATGACCTTCGCATCAATGATCCGGGGATTGCGAAGTCTCTCTTTCGGAACTCGAAGTCAGCCTGCGATTGGCGTTTTCGTACGCCTGCCATGATGGGCGATTTTTATGCCGGTTCGATGGGGTTCCGTAGCGATTCGGTTCTCGATCGACTTGTCGTCTTGGCCGATGACTTGGATGCTCCTTTTGTTCTACCACCCAACTCAAGCGTTCTTACCCTTTCTGAACCGGGCCCAGTTGGGATTTTTAGCACTTCACTGCAGTCAAGCCAACAACTTCAAGTTCTCCTGCGTTCCGGATCGCCAATTCCTAGCGCAACGCTTGTGGGCATCGTAAACAGCAATGCGACGCTTACGACATCGCAAACCATTGCTCAGATCCAGTCTCAGCTTGCTTCCACCGGCCAAGCGTTTGACATCATTGCTATCCAGCCCCCTCCTGGTGCCTACAACTCAGCCGTTAATGCCGTGTTCCTAACCCGCAACTCGCTGCCAGCAACGACAACTCTGAATGCGAGCGCGTCGGGCTCCTTCCTCCAAGGTGGTGTTGATACATTGACGGGCGGTGAGGATTTCGATGCCTATTATTTTTACGACTATATCGTCCGTTTCAACACTGCCCTAGCCGATGCGTCCAGCGGCGGCGTTGGGCGAATGAAAATCGCGGAGGGAGGAACGATTCTCCCTCAAGATCGCTTCTTCTTTCGATACAGCTATCTCGACAATGTACGGTACAGCAACGGCGGCCAACATCTCAATCGCTACGTACCTGGTTTTGAGAAGTCGTTTGGGGATGGAATGTTTTCGGTCGAAGTTCGTGCCCCCTTTGCTGCCAATACAGTTACCTCGTCAACGCTCAATGGCGACACGTTCAGCAGCGGATCAGACACACGATTCGGAAATCTTACGGTCTACTTAAAATCATTGCTTCTCGATACTGGAAAATTCGCCGTATCCGGCGGCCTAGGAGTCGTCACTCCCACCGCTTCCGATACACGAGTTTCGTATGCCAATGGCACACCGCTCCTAAGTATCCAGAATGATTCGGTTCGGCTTCAACCGTTCCTTGGTGGACTGTACACACCCAATGATCGCCTTTTCGTCCAATCGTTCCTCCAATGGGATGGTGCCGCCAACGGAAACCGCGTGGCGATAAACTCGACGGGCACCGGTTTGACGAGCGCAGGTCGAATCACGGACCCAAGCAATCTCTTTCTCGACGTCGGAGCTGGCTACTGGCTCTACCGAAGCAATGAGAAGCGTGGGCTGACCGGGATCATCCCAATGGTCGAAATTCATCAGAACAGCGCACTCCAACCCGGCGACTTAGTCACCGCTGGTCCATTTCAAGTCGGCAATTTCACCGGAACGACAAGCCTAACCAACATCGTAGCGGGTACTACTTTCGAGTTCGGAAAGAGCTCCAACTTGACGGCATCGTATGTTGGCCCAGTTGGTGGTGGTTCCGACCGACAATTCGATGGTGGACTTCAGGTATTCTATAGCTTTACCCCAAAGTGAAATACTTGTTCAAGAGCAAGCCAACTCCTTGAACCTAAGTCTCTGCCTAGACGAGAAGATCAAACCTATGAAGCCAGATGCACCGAACCCTAGCATGTTACCTCCTAGAGATGCTCACACGCGTGGGCTGCACCGGATCATGACGTTGGGTGGGGAATACGGCACTCGCAATTACACCATCAAGCACCTTCAAAGCTTGAAGGGAAAGAGGGTTCTCACGGAGACGATGCCCTTTACGACGAGCGAGGCATCGGCAGCCGAAGAGGCTGGAATCGATACGCTTAAAGTCAAATTTGATCCAAGGAATCCGGCTAGCGCCATCGCGATTCGCAAAGCCGCTCCGAATACGTTCATGACATTCTGCATCGGGCTGACCAAGATTGCGACGGTGCAGGAAGCGGTCCGAGCGGGCTTCGACGCAATGGAAGCCGGTGCGGATGGAATCATGTGCCAATGGGGCCCCGAATTCATTCGGGCTGTTTCTAGCGTTGGTATTCCTGTTCAAGCGCATGCTGGACTGGTGCCCCGTTTGAGTACATGGACGGGTGGACTCAAGGCGGTTGGAAAGACCATGGACGAGGCTATCTGGGTGTTCGAGCAGATTAAGTCGTTCGAAGCAGCAGGCGCTTGGGCCGTCGAAGTGGAAGTGGTACCGGCCGAGTTGCTTACGGAGATTTCCAGTCGCACTTGCTTAGTGACTTCGTCGATTGGTGCGGGTAGTGGCGGTGATATTCAATTCATGTTTGCCGAAGATATCTTAGGCAATCATGCTCCACCCTATCCACGACACACGAAACAGTATCGAAACCTCTTCAAGATGGAACAGGCGATACAAGTGGAGCGAGTCGAAGGATTTCGCGACTATATCAACGACGTCAAAAGCGGCGGGTTTCCAGGTCCCGAACATGTCGTCAAAGCACCACAAGGGCTAATGGAACAATTCCTTGCTAGGCTCGACGGCCCATTGAGCGCGACTCAAGATGATCTACGTTTAAGTTGATTAACCAAACGGATCTTGACGTGACCCCGCCAATATGCGAATCCCTTATGCGTCGCTCGCTAGCTTAGGTTCCCAACGCTCTTTTTAAATTCGCCATGTTTCGAGTAAACGTTGTTCGATTTGCTCTTTTGATTTTCACCCTAATCTGTGTTTTGCAACAGCTGGGCTGTAGGTCACTCCTAGACCGACAACCTTACGCAAATCCCGTTAAAGAACGTACTCGGCCCGTCAAGATCACAAAGGAGTGGAAAGCAGAAATCACCACGGTACGGTTAGAAGAGCTCTCGCTGATTGAGGACAAAAAGACTTGGGAGATCGTTTGGGAAGCCTGCGCCGAGGGGCAAACTCCAACAGTTAACTTCGACCGTTACATGATATTAGCAGTACGAGGGGTGGCTCCGAACGAGCTTACAGTGCACAGTGTTTCTTTAAACCAGAAAAACGAGCTATTGGTAAAGAGTTATACGACGTTTATGGGTTCCGCTAACTTCTGCTATGTGTTTTTGCAAATTCCTAAGATTAAGGTTGAGGGTGCAAAAGGAGGTAACTTCGCGCGGCTGGCTTTAACCTCCAGCAGTATGCTTGTCGGAACAAAGGAGACGATCGGTGACGTAGTTGAATAGTGTTTGAAGAACGCTATTTTTGCTTGAACACTCGGTACGGGTTGGTGGGCGCGCCAGGCGGAATTCAACAGGAAACTCGATGCAGCCCCCGTTTCGATCCTCAGCGTCGAAATCGTAACCGTGATTTATGTTAATCTAACTCGCAAAGTGTGTACGTTGGACTCTAACCTGAACCAAGAGATAGCCCACTCGTGAGCGACATACCCAAGGGACAAGCAGCATCGATCTTCGTCAGCTATCGCATCAAGGACACGCTGCAAGCCGCCGATCGGCTTGCTGTGGAGCTGAGGAGAGCCTTCGGCAAGGACCAGGTCTTCTTTGATCGGCGAACGATCGAGGCAGGAGAGATTTGGCCCGGTCGAATCGAGGATGCGGTGAAAGAAGCAAAGGTGGTGCTCGTGCTGATCGGCAAACAATGGCTGACGGTACAGGACGAACACGGTTACGGTCGCCGACGGATCGACAACCATACCGACTGGGTTCGACGTGAAGTCGAAGAGGCTCTCACAATCAAAGACCGAGTCGTTCCAGTGCTCGTTGACGACGCATCACCCGTGCCAGCCGCGGCGTTGGTCGACCTTCCCAACATGGTGGAACTGGCGAGTTGCCATGGAGCGAAACTGCGTACCGAGGACTGGGACTCCGACTTCAACGCTCTGGTGAATCTCTTGAAATCAAAGGGCTTGCTCGTTCTAGCGCAGCAAGGCGATTCCGGTCAGAATGTCGACCGGGCTCGCCAAGCGGAACAGCTTATCTCGTCCTACCAGCTCGCGATCCAGCAGCGATGGCAAGAACTGTGGTCCGGCGACGGCACCAGCAACAAACCTCCTTTCATCGACACGCAAGGATTGCGGCTGCTGCTGGAAACGAACCGGCCTGAGCAATACTTGCATCCGGCCTATTTTCGCGTCGGGCGCGGAACGCGAGCGTCCATGGCCGAGCAAGATCTCGGTGACTGGGTTGAAGTGGATCGTAATGAATTGGCCGCAAACGAGCTGACGGTTGATGGCGAGACGCGAGTGGACCTGTCGCGATTGGTCATTACGACCGACGCCGGCGTGGGCAAGACAACGACCATGCAGTGGCTGGAAGCCGAATTGAATCGACCTGGCGCGGCAACAGTCGCCTTCCATCTGACCTTCAGCCATGTTCCGGCCCACGTGGATGAATTGCTTTGCGAACTTGCCCGACGGCTACTGCAGAAACGACAACGCGATGGCGAGAGCGTGAACTTGCTGACACAAGACGACGCTGTTCGCATCATCGAGTCGCTGCGAGACGAGGGTCGTTTGGTCCTGATACTGGATGCCTTGGACCAGGAACCCGCCGACGGTTCGGCGGCGATACTGGTTGGCGAGCTCCTCCAAGACTCCTCTTGGAAACGTTGCCGCATCGTGATCAGCGGTCGGCCTCACGCCTTGCAGCGGCATTGGCAGGCGCTGTTTGCCAGTCACCTCGGTTGGGGTTGGCGGTTTGTGCAGGTCGACGAGTTCACGCCCGACCAGCAGCGGCAGTTCCTGGGCGTTGACCAGCGCGGAAAGAATCGTCTGGAATTGATTCCGCAAGAGGCACGCGAAATCCTCTCCACCCCGCGTGTGCTCTCTTACCTGCGCAAGCTGCCGGACGCCGAGCTCAGAAAGATCCGCACGGCAGGCGACGTCTATTGGCATTCGGTCCAGCACCTGTTGATTGAGGGCATGCAGGGGAGCAAAGCAGCGAGACGAATCGGGCTAAAGATTGGCGAACCCACACCGGAGAAAGTGCAGGCACGATCCAAACAGCGCGCACTGGAGCTGCTGGCTGGGCTAGCGTTCGAGATGACTTCGACGCCGATCCCTGGTGGCGATGGCGAACTTGCAGAGACACCTTCGATACCTAATTTCGACGGCGTTCCGAGCGGCCGCTTTCCCCGGTTCCGACAACAACTGCAAAAGAGGCTCTCGGCTGATGACTCGTTGGACCGGGATCTGGACGGCTTGGCGGCATTGAACGAGTTCATCTCACAGGGCTTCTTCGACACGACAGTAGAGGGCTTGCAGGAAGTCTACTGGCGTAACCGCACCCTGCAGGAATTCTTTACGGCCCTGTGGCTGTCGCAATACTGCACCGATGACGACGCAAAACAACTTTGGAACTGGCTCCACTTGCCCGACCGTCCGGAGACCGAAGAGTATTACTGGGTCTGGCGTTTTGTCTGCGAGATGCACTCCAATAGCCGGGATCCTAAGTCGTGGCTTCGAGCGATCGAACCGATCTATCGCCCTGGGGACGGCACGGTCGCGGGTACACGACGTTCGAGCGAATTCATTTATCGCGCCTGGAAACCGCTGATGACGCTTGTCAAGCAGGCCGAGCCAGCGGCCATCGCCTTGCATGCTCGCTTCGTCGGTGAGTTCGCGAACGAGCTTCTCTCGGGCGTTCGCGGCACCGAGAAAGAGCAAGTCGCACGGCAGTTCTGCGACAGCTTCATCGACATTCCCGCCGGTGAGTTCCAGATGGGGTCGCCGCCCGAGAAACAAGGCATGGGTGAAGAATTGCGGGACCGCTGGCGAGCGTATATTGAGGAGGACGGAGATCCCGTTGAACGGGCTAAGAAGCACATCGTCGGTTGGAGTTTCACGCCTGGCAAACGTGGTCAGCAGGAACAAGAGTACTGGCTCGAATGGTTCACCCAAATATTCAGAGACAAGGATCTGCAGCGACTTGAAACCAGTCAGTTTCCTAAAAACGAGACACCCGCCACGCCCGTGCAGACGGTCGCTGCATTTCGGCTGTGCCGCACCCCAGTATTGAACGATTGGTTTCGATTGTTCTCGCCGGGGCACGGGGAATCGGACTCCAGCTATCGCGATAAGTTTGAGGATGCCAGTCCCACGCCGGACTGTCCGGTGATCTTTGTCAGTTGGTACGACGCCTGGGCCTTTGCCCAGTGGGCTCGCTGGGAGGAGGGCCGGTGCCGCTTGCCTTACGAGTACGAATGGGAATACGCGGCCAAAGCT
>Ga0247835_1001465_pt1 | contig 28955 bp, 33 predicted proteins | sample LaCtaG_3_FD_189912 | JGI IMG/M metagenome (GOLD analysis project Ga0247835, IMG submission 189912) | Freshwater microbial communities from meromictic Lake La Cruz, Castile-La Mancha, Spain - LaCruzMarch2015_13.5m | ecosystem: Environmental > Aquatic > Freshwater > Lake | place: Spain: Castile-La... | reverse complement strand
ATGGAAGCCAACGCGCAGGCGTGGTTTCCAGGAACCAAGTAGTTGAGATTTAGGCTCGGGGAGGGGGGAGGAGTGGAGAGGCGCGATCCGCGCCGAACAGATATTCAGTTGAGGAAAAGTGAGAAACCTCACGGGAGTTGGATATGCGGCCGGTGACGGTTTCCAGAACCCAAAGAAAATCAGCCGGTAGCGAGGAAAGCGCGGAAAGGGTCGTTGGCGTGGAAACGGGGCGGGTTTGGGCGATGCGCTCGCACAGACCGCAAGGGTGTTGTCCGTCGAAAGTTTTCTTCAGCCCTTCGCCGAAACCGGATTCTTGGGAGTAGGAGGTGAGCATCCAGCCCCAGGCGACCGTTTGCAGGAGCCCTTGCGGCAGACCGATCTGCCAAGCCAGGGCCAAGGTCATAACAAGGGCACAAAGACGTTTCACTTAAGTTGTCTTACTCCTATCCACAGAGGTGGTCAACTTATGGGAGAAAGATAGTTGCGGAGTAAGATGCGATTGCGGATCGTTTTGGCATGTCTGAAGTTCTTATTATCCAGCACCAAGCGATGGAGGGTCCGGGCACGATCGAGGAGGAGATCGTGAAGGCGGGGCATAAGGTTCGGAAAGTTCGAATCGATCAGGGGGATCAAGTGCCAAACGAAGTGGGCGGGATGAGTGGTTTGGTCGTGATGGGGGGATCGATGGGGGTGGGGGATCAGGGGAAATTGAGCCATCTGAAGGATGAGATCGCGCTTTTGAAACAGTTTCATAAAGCGGAGAAGCCGATTTTGGGGATATGTTTGGGAGCGCAGTTATTGGCCGCGGCGTTGGGCACCGAAGTGGCGGCGGGAGAAAAGGAGATTGGCTGGTTTCCTGTTCGAAAACTCCCGGATGCGTTCAAGGATCCTGTTTTACGAAGATTACCTGAGAATTTCCCTGCCTTGATGTGGCATGGAGATCATTTTGCCTTACCCAAAGGGGCAGTCCATCTGTTGAGTACAGACAAGTGTGCCTGTGCGGCTTTTCGGCATGGGAAAAAAGCGTATGGATTGGTTCCGCATCTGGAGATGACGGCGGCGATGGTGGACGAGATGGTGGCCGGATCGCGAAAAGAGTTGGGCGCGGCAGGAGTAGAGGTGGCGGGAATTTTGGAGGATACGTGGGAGAATGCGGAGCCGGTGGAGGAGTTGGCCAGGGTGATGTGGCGGGCGTGGGTCGGTTTGTTGGCTGAGTAGGGGTATCGATTTGACGTGGAGGATTCAGGACGGGGTGGGGTTGACAGTTGTAGGCAAGAGGGGAAAATGAACCTATGAGTGTGATGGAAATTAAAGAAGCAGTCCAAAAACTATCGCGGCAAGAGCGGGTGAAGCTGCTGGCGGAACTGTGTGAGTGGCCGGATGACGACTGGGATCGGCAGATGAAAGAAGATGCCGCTTCAGGTAAATTCGCTGGATTGAATGCCATGGCGGAGCAGGAGGCAAAGAAAGGCAAGCTTAAGTCGCTCGAGAAAGGCTTTCAGGAGGGGTGAAGTTTCAAAGCTCGGGAACGAGCGAATTTTGGCGCCTCTATCACAGTTTGCCGCCTCAGCGAAAAGAAGTAGCAAAAAAGTGCTATCGTCTATGGGCTCAAAATGCGCTCCACCCCTCTTTACGCTTTAAGCCCCTTTCGGGTTGGAACTGGTCGGTTCGGGTGGGAGCCCATATGAGAGCTGTGGGCGTCTTTCAAGGGGATCATTTTGCCTGGGAGTGGATTGGAACGCACGAAAGCTACAATAAGAAGTTTTAATATCTTGAGCTTTTCGATATGGCAAGAGGGTCGCTGGACGGGTGCCGCATGGTGAGATGACGGCGGAGATATTGGAGGCGGGCGTGGGTCGGTTTGTTGAGTTAGGCGTTCATCGCAAGGCAAAGGTCGGCGAGGCGGAAACAGGCGTCGGGTTTGGAGGCGACGGCGAGTTTGGCTTTCCACTCTTTCCAGCCCTTTCCATTTTCGGCAAGGGCCCGGCGAATCACGCCAACGGCTGTCTCACCATCGGGAGTGAGTTGCGCGACCCCAATTTCTTGCAGGAGGGCAAAGTTTCCCTCTTCTTGGCCGGGGACAACTTGGGTGACGAGAAAGGGAGTGCGGGAGGCGATGGTTTCTTGGGTGAGTGCACCACCCGCTTTGCCAATGACGAAGTGTTGTTGGGCGAGGATGGAGGGCATTTCCGTGGTCCAGCCGAGAAGCTCGACTTTCTTCAGCAGGGGTCCGAGAGCCTGTTCGACGCGACGTGCGATATTTGGATCCCGTCCGGTCCCAATGGTGACCGACCAGTTATCTTGGGCGGCGAGTGTTTTGGCCAATTGGGGCCCGCCTTGGAGACCCGAGCTGAGGAGATAGAGAACACGGGGTTTTTCGCCGGGGGGTTCGTCACCGGGGTGAGGGGCGGGCGCGGCAAAGCGCGGATCGACGGGGAAACCGATGGGATTTATTTTTTCCATCGGAATGCCCAGGGCGTGGAGGGACTGGGCGGTGGGGGGGTTGGGGACAATCCAAAGATCGGCTGGGGCGGTGGACCAGAGCCGATGAACGGAGATCGAATCGGTCACGATGGTGATGAGTTGGAAGGTGGCGCGGAGATCGCGGGGAAGAAGAGCGATGTAGTGGGAGTAGACGGGAAAGGTGAGGGCGACGACTTTGGGGCGATGGGTTTCGATCAAGTGACGGAGGCGAAAGAAGGCAGGACGATTGGTAAAAAGTGTCTTCTCGATAATGGGCAGGTGGTGACAAGCGAGGTAGAAAAGATTCCAGGCGTGAGGATAGCGGTTGATCAGGGTGAGATAGAGGCGGCGAAAAAAGTCGTTCATTTTGGGCCGAGATTCGGCGAAGGGATCGGCCACGATGGCAGTGCCTCCCCGTGATTGAATGGCGCTGGCCAAGCCACGGGCGGCGGCATTGTGGCCGTCGCCAAAGGCGGCGGTGAGAATGAGGACGGGGGCGGAGTTCACATCAAGCCGTCCCGTTCCAGTTCATCCAAGCGGCGGTCGTCCGATTGATCGACGATTTCCGTGACGCCAGAAAGCTCCAGAAGAACGTCGAGACTGAGGGCGATCTTTTCGCTGGGAAGGCCGGTTGTTTCGATGACACAGCGGCCGCGGGTCAGGTAGGCCCAGCAAAAGTCGTCTCCTTGAATGATGCGAAATTGGAGGTGGTCGGAGGGAAGGAGTTCTTCGGGTGAGGTGAGGGTAACGGTGCTGTTGCCCGCTTGGGCGCCGGGAATGACCTGTTCGACGCGGGAGAAGCGGTCGAGCCAAGAAGCCACCAGATTCCGAATGGAAGCATCGGAGTGCGGTTCAGCAAAAACGGCAACATACCCACGAGAAATCATAGGCGGAGGCTATCGAAGGACGGACCGCGTTAAAAGGGGAAGTGAGTGGCTTAGCGGGCTTCGCGGGGAAGGGAGTCGAACCGGGTAAAGCGGGGTTGAAAGAGGAGACGGATCCGATCGGTGGGCCCGTTGCGCTGTTTGGCGATATTGAGTTTGCAGGGAAATCCGCGGACATTGGCGGCCAGGGGTTGAGGTTCGCCCTCCTCGGCTTCGGCACTGCTTTCGGTCTCGCCCGAGGCGGTTTCCCGGCTGAGAAGAAGGACAAGATCGGCATCCTGTTCGATCGAGCCAGACTCGCGAAGGTGGTGCAGGGCGGGTTCGGCATTATTTTCCTCGGGTTTACGATTGAGCTGAGCGAGGACGACGACCGGAATTTGGAGTTCCATGGCGAGGGCTTTGAGGCCACGGGATATTTCGGAAACCTCGACCTGCCGGTTTTCTTTGCCCCGACTGGTGCCGGAGGTGAGAAGCTGGAGGTAATCGATGATCAGAATATCGATGCCGTACTGTTTTTTGATCCGGCGGGCCCGAGCCCGAAGTTGGCCGATGGTGAGCAGGCTGGACTCATCCAAAAAGAGGGGGAGATCGGAAATTTCGGCGGCCACGCCGCGCAGGGCGGTGATTTGGCTTTCGCTGAGATGCCCGCGGCGGATCTGCTCCGAATCGAGGCTGGCGTGGGAGGAGAGAAGTCGGAACATGAGCTGTTGGGCGGACATTTCCAAAGTGAAGAACGCGACATTGTAGCCCGGGCGGACAAAATCGTCTTTTTCCAGGTCGTAGCGTTGGCGGAGCATGTGGCGGGCCATGCTGAGGGCGAGGGCGGTTTTGCCGACACCTGGGCGGGCGGCGAGGACGATCATTTCCCCGGCTTTGAAGCCCGTGGTCAGTTGATCCAGCTCATCAAAACCGGAGGGAATCCCGCTGTAGTGACCTTTGCCTCGGACAAGATTTTCGATCAGGGTGATCGTTTGGGGAGTGACTTGGGATGCGCGCAGGACCCCTTTCGTTTCGCGGCGACCGCGAATTTCGAGAATATCGCGCTCCGCTTCGTCGAGGATGGTTTGGACCTCATGGGGACGTTCGTGGGCACCGACCACGATCTGGGCGCAGGCTTGTTGGAGTTCACGCAGGAGACTTTTGTCCTGGACCTGTTCGAGGTGAGTCTTGGCGGTGAAGACGCTGATGACCCCGGCAGCGAGGTCGCTGATGAGGGCAGGGCCCCCCGCGGCATCGGCCAGTTTACGGTCGGTCAGCCAAGCGAGAAGGGTTGAGGGGTCAATCGCCTGGCTACTTTCCCGCATTTCGGAGATGCCACGGAAGATGATTTGGTGGGCGGGGTGAAAGAAGTCCTCTTCGCGCATTCCTTTTTCGCGGGCGAGGTCCACGACTTGGTCGGGGTCGGCCAGCATGGCGCCGAGAAGGGAGCGCTCGGCCTCAAGATTGTGGTGAGGGAGAAGGCCTTCCATGGTGATGGGGGCGGGGGCATCCCGACGGACACGGGATTGAAAAGGTTGGGCGTCGGCGATCACGGAGTCCTATCGTTACGGATGGAGAGCCTGGGACAATCGCGGGACGAAAGTTGTTGGAGAATCTTTTGGGCAAAAGATGGATAAAGATGAATAACTTATTCACTCGAGGCGTGCCTTCGAGGGGGGTTGGGGCAGGGTGAGGGGATGAGGTTGATCTTGGCTTCGACTTCCCCTCGGCGGGCGGATCTTCTGCGGGAGTCAGGAATTTCCTTTCGGGTGGAGAGGCCTGAGGTGGAGGAGTGGGTGGCGGCGGATTTTCCAGAGGTGAGTCCGGGCGAGCTGGCTCGGGTGAACGCGCGGAGGAAGGCCAAGGCGGTGGCGGAGAGATATCCCGACAAGCCTGTCTTGGCGGCGGACACGTTGGTGGTGTGTGAAAGTCGAGTTTTAGGAAAGCCGGCGGACGAGAAGATGGCGGAGCAGATGTTGGGGTGGTTGAGTGGGAGAACGCATGAGGTGATCACGGCCACGGTGCTGATTTTGCCTGGCGGAAAAAAGACCAGGGAGGCGGTGGTTCGGACCAGGGTGCGGTTTCGAAATTTAGCGGCGGAGGATGTGCGATCGTATGTGCGGGAGGTGGAGGTGTTGGACAAAGCGGGAGCGTACGCGTTGCAGGATGGCGGGGATCGGATTGTGGAGCAGGTGGAGGGCTCGCGGAGTAACGTGATTGGATTACCGATGGAGACGGTGTTGCCGTGGTGCGAGGATTTGGTGGGGGAGGAAACTGCTTTCTAAAGATTCTTTTCGATGGCGGAGCGGAGTTCGGCGGGTTTCAGGGGGCCGCGGAAGCGTTGGAGAATTTTGCCTTGGGGGGTGAGAAGGAGAGTGTAGGGGATGGTCTCGATCGGTTCGAGTTGGTCGAGGGTTTTGGGGCCGGGTCGGACGAGGGGGTAGTGGAGGCCGTGTCGCTCGGCAAAAATGAGCAGACCGGCAGAGGGGGCTTCATCGAGAGAGACTCCCAAGACAACCAGACCGCGCGGGGCGAACTTCTCATGTAGGGCGACAAGTTCGGGAAGCTCTTTGGCGCTGGCGGGGCTCCAGGCGGCCCAGAGATTGAGGAGAACGAGCTTTCCACGGAGGGAGGCGGTGTCGAAAGGTTGGTCGGCAACAAGATCGGTAAAGGATAGGTCGGGTGGGAGCTGGAGGGCGGGAGGGGTGGAGCGACAGGAGGTCAAAGAGAGGACAAGGGCGACCGCAAGAATTCGAAAAAAAGGAAAAGGCACTGGAAAGAGTAGGGGAGGAGTGTGAGGGCACTCAACGCTCAACTTGTGAGAAGGAGGGGGGAAGGATAGGGTGGAACCAGTGTTATTCTTAACGATGAAAATGGAGAGAGAGACCGATGAGTCCTAAAAAGAGCTCTCCCGCAGCGCAGCGGATTCTGATTGTGGATGACGAGGCGGATGTGGCGTATTCGTTTCAGAGGGTATTGGCGGAGGAGCCGGTGGAGGTGGTGGGGGTGACGAGTGGGTTGGAGGGTCTCAAAAGGCTAAAAAAGGAGGCCTACGATCTGGTTTTACTGGATGTGAGAATTGGGGCGGAGCATGGGATCGAGATTTTTCGGCAAATCCGAAAGGAGAATCCGCGGCAGTTGGTCATCGTGATGACGGCGCATGGCACGGCGCAAACCGCGATTGAGGCGATGAAGTTGGGCGCGTTTGACTATATTTTGAAGCCGTTCGATGTGCCGGAACTGCTGTCCATCCTGCGGAGGGCGTTGCAGACGGCGGCTTCGATGCGTGAGCTGGTGCCAACCGAAGGGAAGCATGCGCCAGATGAAAAGGCTCCTGGGTTAATTGGAACCTCTCCGGCGATGCAAAAGATTTATAAACTGGTGGGCCAAGTGGCGCGGTCCGAGGCGTCGGTGCTGCTTTTGGGGGAGAGTGGTACGGGGAAGGAGTTGGTGGCTCGGGCGATCTATGCCAACAGTCCGCTGGCCGCTCGGCCCTATGTGGCGATTAACTGTGCGGCCATTCCGGACACGTTGCTGGAGAGTGAGCTGTTTGGGCATGAGCGGGGTGCCTTTACGGGGGCGCTGACGCAGAGGATCGGAAAGTTTGAGCGGGCGGACGGGGGAACGATCTTTTTGGATGAGATCGGGGATATGCCGTTGGCCTTGCAGGCCAAGCTTCTGCGGGTTTTGCAAAATGGGGAGTTTCAAAGATTGGGCGGGGATCAGACTCTGCGGACCAAGGTGAGGGTGATTGCGGCCACGAACAAAGATCTGATGGCGATGGTGAAGGAGAAGACCTTTCGGGAGGATCTTTACTATCGGATTCATGTGGTGCAGATCCAACTTCCGCCGTTGCGAGAGAGGTTGGAGGATGTTTTTCCATTGGCGGAGCATTTCTTAAAACGGGCGGGCAAAGATCGTGGGCTCACGTTTTCCACAGCCAGCAAAAAGGCCCTGCAGAGTTGGCGTTGGCCGGGGAATGTGAGGGAGTTGGAGAATGCGGTTACGCGGGCGGTGGTGTGTGCGGCGGCGGATTCGATTGAGCCAGGAGATTTGCCACCTGAAGTGGTGGGGGCCGTTTCAGCGAGAGAGGTTGGAGGTGAGACTGGGTGGTGGAGTACGGTGAGTCAGGTAGCGGGAGAGGGAGGAGATCTGCTGGCCGCGGGGGAAAAGATTTTAGTCGAGAAAGCCCTGCGAGAGGCGGATGGAAATGTGAAGCGGGCTTCGGAGATTCTAGGGGTGACCCGTGCTGCTTTGAGGACTCGGGTCGAGCGGTATGGCTTGAAGGGGGAGGAATAAAAACAGGGATTGGGTCTACTTCGACTGAAAATCGGCATAAATCCTGCTTGTGAAAGATATGCCAAAAAAAATTTCTAAAGAAAGTAAGCGCACATCGCTTTTGGCGGGGTTGACTGGGTACGGACCGGCGAAGGCCTTTGATGAGATGGCGGAAGGGAGGGGCAGGGTTCGGCGGGTGTATGAAGGATTGAGGGATTCCCTGCAATTGGTGGACCCGGTCCGTTTGGCGGAGGGGCGAGCCTCCTTGGAGGCCTCTTTTCTACGTCGCGGAATCACCTTTACCGTTTACAACGACCCACACGGAACAGAGCGGATTTTCCCTTTTGATCCTTTGCCACGGCTTATTCCTCTCCTGGAGTGGACAAGGATTGAAAAAGGGTTGGTGCAGAGAGTGACGGCCCTGAACCTTTTTCTTCAAGACGTGTACGGAGCGCAAAAGATTTTGCAGGAGAAATGGATTCCTGCGGAAATAATTCACTCCGCCAAACATTTACGTCGAGAGGCGGCAGGATTAAAAGTCCCTCACAATGTGTACATTCATATCTGCGGGACCGATTTAATTCGTGGGGATGGAGGGGAGTATATGGTGCTGGAGGATAATGGGCGTTGTCCTTCAGGGGTTTCTTATGTTCTAGAGAATCGCCGAGCACTGAAACAGGCGTTTCCGGAATGGTTTCGAAACCAGGCGGTTCGACCCGTCGATCATTACGGAGCGGATCTTTTGGAAACACTCAGGGAAATTTCTCCTAGGCAGGAGGGAGAGCCGGTCATCGTTCTCCTTGCCCCGGGACCGATGAATAGCGCGTATTTTGAGCACTCCTTTTTAGCGCGACAGACCGGAATCGAGCTCGTGCAGGGATGCGATCTTTTTGTGGAGGGACAAAAGGTTTTTATGCGGACAACTCGTGGTCCTAGGCAGGTGGACGTTATCTATCGAAGAATCGATGATGATTTCTTGGATCCGTTGGCTTTTCGAAAGGACTCGGTATTGGGTGTACCTGGTTTATTGCGGGCGGTGCGAGCCGGACAGGTATCCTTGGCGAATGCGATTGGCACGGGGGTTGCCGACGACAAAGCACTCTACGCCTACGTTCCGAAACTCATCCGGCATTATCTCGGGGAGGATGCTATCCTACCCAATGTCCCGACTTTTTTGGCGTCTCAGCCAAAGGATCTGAAATATATTTTACAAAATATGACCAAACTAGTTGTGAAACCAACGAATGAATCGGGTGGATATGGTTTATTGATCGGGCCCCAGGCCACAAAAAAGCAGATTGCCGAATTCCGGAGCCGAGTCCGAAAAGATCCGCGGAACTATATTGCCCAACCGGTAATCGCTCTTTCGACCCACCCTACAATCTGTGGAAACAAGGTTGAACCACGGCATATCGATCTTCGGCCATTTGTTCTCACCGGAAAGAAAACCCGAGTCCTTCCAGGTGGATTGACTCGGGTGGCCTTGCGAAAAGGGTCTCTGGTGGTGAACTCCTCTCAAGGGGGTGGCAGCAAAGACACTTGGGTTCTGGATTCGTAACGATGCTCTCCAGGGTTGCCGATGGTCTCTTTTGGATCAGCCGTTATATAGAACGGGCTGAAAACCTTGCCCGTATTGCCGATGTGTACCTGTTGGATGATCTGGATCGGGCCCATGGGCGACAGGCGGATTGGTCTGCTATTCTCCAAGCCAGTGGAGCCCAGGATGATTTTGCAGGATCGGGACTTACTCCCTCTGCTCATGCGGTTACCGACTTTCTGACTTACGACGAAAAGAATCCTAATTCGATCACCGCTTGTTTGGATCGCTCTCGTGAAAATGCACGGATGATACGGGATCAGTTAACGACCGAAATGTGGGAAGAGCTGAATCGGGCCTGGCTGAAACTGTCTGGATCCAGCGGTAAGCTTTTACGGCGGAATGGTCTCACAGGGTATTTTCGCGAAGTTCGTCGGGCCTCTCATCTGTTTCGCGGAACTACTGCGTCGACTCTTTCCAGAGGGGATGCGGCGGATTTTCTCGAGCTGGGAATGTATCTGGAAAGGGCGGACGCCACTTCGAGAATTTTAGAAGCACAAAGCCTTCGAAAGGATCAGATCGGAGAGGAGGAGCGGTGGGCAGCCCTGCTTCGGAGTTGCAGTGCTCGTGAGGCTTATCGAACGAATCACCAAGGGCCTTTGGAGGTGGGAGGTGTGTTGGCCTTTCTAATCCACGATCCATCATTTCCTCGGAGTCTCCATTACGGCCTTGTTCAAACTGGCAAGATTGCCACCCGATTGGCGCAACCTCACGATCAAGTGGAAGTGGAGGCACTGGTATTGGCAATTCGAGCTCGGTTGACACGCGCTCCGTTGAGCGAAGGGGCCGGACCGGCCCTTGCCCAATTTCTGGACAGTTGGCAGAAGGAACTTCAAAGTTTGGCTGACTGGATGAGAGAGCGAATTATTGGAGGAAAATTGGATTTGCCGGAGCGCAGTGCCTGGCGAAGTCAGCAGGAGCAGCAGCAACAAAACTTTGGGGGGCCGTTGCCATGGATCTAGAAGTCGAGCACGCGACCCATTTCACTTACCCTGAGCCGGTTCACGATAGTTTTAATGAAACTCGGCTTCAGCCGATTTCGAATCATCGGCAGGAGCGGGTGAGTTTTTCGTTGGAAGTCAGCCCCAGTGCCAGGCCGGGGGAGTACCGGGATTTTTACCAGAATGTAGTCCACTATTTTGAGGTGACTCCCCATCATTCAGAGTTAAAGGTGACGGCACGAAGTCGTGTCAGAACGAGTGGGGCATTGAAGGGAGAGAAGACTTCCGGAGGACCCGAGCCTATTCACGACTATCTGCAGGCCAGTCCTTTTGTCAGCTTGCCTGTAGAAATCTTTCGGGAGGCTGTGGATCATCAAGGGACCGGAAAAACAATTGAGGAGAGAGCCGTTTCATTAATGGAATATGTGAACCAGTCCTTTGCCTATGAAGCGAATGTCACGCAGGTGCATACCCATGTGGAAGAGGTCTTTCGTTTGCGTCGTGGAGTCTGTCAGGATTTGGCTCATGCGATGATTTCCCTTTGTCGATTGGTGAAAATTCCCGCCCGATATGTCAGTGGGTACGTTTACTCGGGGGATCGGGGTGAAATGCGTGGAGCGGAGGCAAGTCATGCCTGGGTGGAAGTGCATCTGGGCGAGGCGGGGTGGTTGGGACTCGATCCGACGAATCGTTGTCACGCAGGGGAAATGCACATTAAGGTCGCCCATGGGAGGGACTATCGGGACGTGCCTCCGCTGAGCGGGAATTACCATGGAAATGTCCAAGGCACGTTGACCGTGACCGTTGCGGTGCGAAAGGTCTAAGAGATGACGAGTTTCGCCAGGGGTTTGGGCAGAGGGGAGGTGAAGCGAAGCTCTTGAGTTGTCACGGGATGGATCAGTCGCAGAAAGGAGGAGTGGAGACCGAGACGGCCGGCGGGATCACTTTTGGCACCGTACTTTTCGTCCCCGACAATTGGGCAGCCCAACGAAGAGAGTTGAACGCGGATCTGATGGCGCCGACCTGTTTCGAGGGTGAGTTCGACGAGAGAGCGGTGACGATTGTGTTTGAGGAGTCGGTAGTGGGTGATGGCGTGCCGGGTGAGGGCGGAAGCAGGGCGAATGAAAACCTTGAAGGGGTTGGATTCGTCCAGATCGGATTTCAGGGTTCCGGTTTCTTGGGGTAAGTGTCCCTCGACGACCGCCTCATACTTCTTTTCAAACTGATCCCATCGACTTTGCAGGATTTCCTTGGTTTCGGGGGTTTTGGCAAAAACCATCAGGCCTGAAGTTTGGCGATCGAGGCGATGCACAATCCAAACCCTCTCCTTGGAGCGGGGATGAGCTTGCCGGACATATTCGGTCAGCTGGAAGTAGGCGGTTTTTTCCGGTTCGGCCTCACTGGCGATGCTGAGGAGGTTCTCGGGTTTGGCAATGACGAGAAGGTGGGCGTCCTCGTAAAAGATTTTGATGCCTGAGGGTAGGCTGGTTTTTGGGGCGGCGAAGCGATCCGATCGAATCGAGACAGAATCTCCGATAGCCAAGGGATGGTTGAACTGGGAAACGGGGCGGCCATTGACGGTGACGGCTTGAAATTTGAGCCAGGTTCGGATCTGTTTTTTCTTCTCGTCGGGCCAGGCGCTGAACATCTGTTCGAGTAATGGGCCAGGTTGGGAGGCGACGAACGGCTTGGGCATGGGGGTATCTTGGCGGAAAAGTTGGCTCAAGGGAATGTTTGGAGATTGGTCAAAAGAAAAGGGGAAGGTAGGCTTAACAGATGCGCATCCTTTTTCTGGGAGACATTGTGGCGGAGTACGGGCGGGAGGCGGTGCGGGACGGAATGCCGCGCTTGATTGAGGAGTTTGCCCCCGATTTTATCGTGGTGAATGGGGAGAATGTGGCGGGAGGCAACGGAATTACCCCCAAGTTGGCCTATGATATTTTTCGAGCCAAGGTAGATGTGATCACGCTGGGGGACCACTGTTGGGATCAGCGGGAGATCATGAGTTTCTTTGCGGAGGAGCCGAGGCTGATCCGGCCCTTCAACTTTCCTGCATCCTGTCCGGGCAAGGGTTGGATTGTGGTGACGGGCAATGGAAAGAAATTGGGGGTCGTCAATGCGATGGGGCGGACCTTTATGAAAGCGGATGTGGACAATCCCTTTTTGCAGACCGACCCGATCTTGCAGGAGATTCGACAAGAGACGTCGGCCATTCTGGTGGATTTTCATGCGGAGACGACCTCGGAGAAGATTGCCTTCGGGCATGCGTTCGATGGGAAGGTATCGGCGGTGGTGGGGACTCATACTCACGTGCAGACAGCGGACGAGAAGGTGTTGCCCGGAGGAACGGCGTATATTACGGATGTGGGCTTTTGTGGGGCTCATGACTCGGTGATTGGGCGGGAGAAAAGTTTTATCGTGGATCGGTTTCGGACCTTGATGCCGGTGAAGATGCATCTGGCGACGGGGGGAATTCAGTTGGATGGGGTGGTGATCGATGTGGATGAGGCGACGGGCAAGGCCACGGCGATTCAGAGGATTCAACGACCGAAGTGAATCGGGTGGAACCGCTGAGTGTGTCTGCGCTGACGGCGCAGATTAAGGAGATTCTGGAAGAGCAGGTGGGTGAGGTGTCGGTGCAGGGAGAGATTTCCAACCTGAGGCATCAATCTTCGGGGCACTACTACTTCACCTTGAAGGATGAAGGGTCCCAAATTCCGTGTGCGCTCTTTAAGGGGTCGGCACTGCGCCTAGGGGTGCAACCGAAGGACGGACTGAAGGTGGTGGCGGAAGGGGAGGTGTCGGTCTATGCGCCTCGTGGGGCGTATCAGTTGATCGTCAGGAATCTGGAGCCAGCGGGGAAAGGTGATTTGCACCAGCGTTTTGAGGAGTTGAAAAGGAAGTTGGAGGCGGAGGGGCTTTTTTCCGCGGAACGCAAAAGAGAGATTCCAGATTTTGTGGAGCGGGTGGTGCTGGTGACCAGTCCGACGGGAGCAGCCGTGCGGGATGCGATCCACGTTTTGCAGCGCCGATGTCCTCGGATCCAAATCACGGTCTTCGGGGTGAAAGTGCAGGGGGAAGGGGCGGCGGAGGAAGTGGCGGAGGCGATTGGCGAGATTGGTCGAAGGAATCTCGCGGACGTGGTGATGGTGGTGCGGGGGGGAGGGAGTTTGGAGGATTTGTGGGCGTTCAATGAGGAGGTGGTGGCACGAGCGGTGGTGGCGAGTCCGATCCCGGTGATCAGCGGAGTCGGGCATGAGACGGACTTTACGATTTGTGATTTTGTGGCGGATGTGAGGGCGCCGACCCCTTCGGCGGCGGCGGAGATCGTGAGTCGACCAGATGAGGATTGGCGGGAGGAGGTGCGAGGGTGGGGAGAGCGACTCGCTGAGGCGGTCATCGACTTTGTGGAAGAAAAGAAGAGGAGATTGGGGGATTTGGCGGGGAGTTATGTTTTTCGGGAGCCGGGGAAGATGGTGGAGATGAGTGGACAGCGCGTGGATGAGCTGGCGGTGCAGTTGATGCGAGGCTTGGAAAGTGGGTGGCGATATCGCAAGCAGTATGCGGAGGGTTTGTTGGGAAGATGGTCGGCTTTGCGACCGGAGCGGAGGTTGCGGGAATTCTCCTTACGGGTGCAGGCGGCGCTGGATCGGTTGCGGGCGATGGGGCCGGAGGAGACTTTAAAAAGGGGTTATGCGTTGGTGCAATCACCGGAAGGTAAATTGATACGAAAAGTGGAGCCTGCGCGCAGGCAGGGGGATTTGGTGGTGAGGTTTGCGGATGGTAGAGTGGAAGTTCAAGTGAAGGGAAAAAAGGAATAAGGACTCGACTTGGAACAGCTCCCAGAGGAATGATTTTATATGGCAAAAACGAGTAAGACATCGGGGGAGCCTTCTTTTGAGGAAAATCTAAAGCAGTTAGAGGGATTGGTGGAGCAGATGGAATCTCCCGAACTTCCGCTGGAGACGATCGTGGAGAAGTATGAAACAGGCATGAAGCTGGTGGCGGCATGCCACGAAAAGCTTAAGGCGGCCGAGAAACGCATCTCGTTACTCACGAAGAAGAAAGATGGATCCATGGAGGAGGGGGAGTTGGGCGAAATGGGGGAGGAGCCCCACAAATCTGGGCATGGAAAGAAGGCTGGTCGGGGAGCCCCCGATCTGCTCATCTAATTTGCTATTCATGGCAACTAAACTGTTGGATCAGATCAAGGGCCCGGCCGACGTTAAGAAAATCCCCCTGGAAAAACTTCCCCAGCTGGCGGAGGAAATTCGGGAGGAACTGATCAGCGTCCTCAGTAAAACGGGTGGCCATCTAGGGCCAAACCTTGGAGTGGTGGAGCTGACGATTGCTTTGCACCGAGTATTTGATACCCCGACCGATCACTTTATTTTTGACGTCAGTCACCAGGCCTACGTGCATAAGCTTTTGACGGGGCGACGGGATCGGTTTCACACCATCCGGCAGCAAGGTGGTTTGAACGGCTTCATGCTACGAACAGAAAGCGAACATGATTGCTTTGGTGCCGGGCACGCTGGGACAGCTCTTTCGGCGGCGTTGGGCATGGCATCGGCCCGAGATATGCGGGGAGGCAAGGAGCATGTGGTTTGTTTGGCAGGAGATGCCGCTTTTACCTGCGGGGTGACTTTCGAGGCTTTAAATAACGTTTCCCACCACACGAAACGTTTGATCACGATTTTGAACGACAACAAGTGGTCGATCGACAAGAACGTCGGGGCGATCGCTGGGTATTTGAATAAGATTACGACCGATTCTCGGTTTATTCATCTCCACGAGCGGGCGGCGCACTTTATTGAAAAGTTGGGCGGGACGAAGGCACTGAAGGTGGCTCGGCGGGCGGAGGAGCATGTGAAGGGAATGATTTTCCCGAGCGTGATTTTCGAGGAGTTGGGCGTGACCTATTACGGACCGGTGGATGGGCACGATATTCCGAATCTGATTAAGATGTTCGAGTTTTTGAAAACACAGAATTTCCCCGTCATTCTTCATGTGGTGACGACGAAGGGGAAGGGGTACGAGCCGGCGATGGCGAAGCAGAAAAAGTTTCACGGCCTGGGACCGTATGATCCCGAAACGGGTGAAACCAAAGCTTTGGGTCAGCCGACCTACAGTGAGGTTTTTGCCGATTCCCTTTCCAAAATGGCGGACAACGATCCCAGAATCGTGGCGATCACGGGGGCGATGCCCAACGGCACGGGGTTGGATCGTTTCCAACCCAAACATTTGGATCGATATTTTGATGTGGGAATCGCGGAGGAGCATGCGGTCCTTTTTGCGGCGGGAATGGCCACGAAGGGATTTAAGCCTTTCTGTGCGATCTACTCCACCTTCCTGCAAAGAGCGTATGACCAGATTATCCATGATGTGTGTCTGCAGAATCTTCCCGTGGTGTTTTGTATGGACCGAGGGGGTCTCTCGGGAGACGACGGGCCGACCCACCACGGACTCTTCGACATTTCCTATTTGCGGGGTGTGCCAAACCTGATTCACATGTCTCCGAAAGACGAAGATGAGTTTGTTGACATGCTCTATACGGCCAGTTTGCATGCTGGACCGGTGGCCATCCGCTATCCCCGGGGAATTGGTCCGAACGCGGCGATCAAGAAAACCCCTTTAGCCTTGCCGATGGGCAAGGCCGAGGTGATTCGGCACGGGCAAAAGGTGGTCATCTGGTCGTATGGCCAGATGTTGCCGATGGCGATGCAGCTCTCGGATGATTTGAAGAAGGAGGAGGGGATCGAAGCGGCGGTGATTAATGCGCGGTTTGCCAAGCCGATCGATACCGCCCTCTTGCAGCTTTTTGGTCAGAGCGCAGATGTGATCGTGACCTTTGAAGATCACGTGATCAAGGGAGGCTTTGGTAGCGCCATTTTGGAGGAGGTTTCGAATCTCGGCATGACCACCCCAGTGGTGCGGATTGGTTGGCCGGATGAGTTTGTCGATCACGGCAAGCCGGATGATTTACGAGCGCGCTACGGGCTCAGTGTGAAGGCGGCAAAGGAAAAGCTGTTGCCTCACCTGGCCAAGATCAAAGGGACGGCCCGCAAGTCTCAACCGGTCGCGGCCTAATCCCAAAGGGGATCTGCGCTCTGCCTCTTGGATGAAAATCGTTCTGGCTTATTCGGGAGGTTTGGACACCTCTGTGCTGCTCGCTTGGCTGAAGGAGACATATCGGGCGGAGGTGATTGCGTTTTGTGCAGATATTGGCCAAGAAGAGGAACTGCATGGCCTTAAGACCAAGGCGGCCAAGACAGGGGCATCGAAAATCTACATCGATAATCTTCAGGAGGAGTTTGCCAAGGATTTTATCTTTCCAATGATGCGGGCGGGAGCGATCTATGAGGGACAATATTTCTTAGGCACTTCGATTGCCCGGCCGTTAATTGCCAAGCGGATGGTGGAGATAGCACGGAAAGAAAAAGCTCAAGCCATTGCGCATGGGGCGACGGGGAAGGGGAACGATCAGGTTCGGTTTGAGCTGACCTCAGCCGCTTTGGCTCCGGATGTGGAAGTGATTGCGCCGTGGAGGGATGAACGTTTTCGGAAGCGGTTCCCGGGCCGAGCGGAGATGATTCGGTACTGCGAACAGCGAAAGATTCCTGTGCAAGCCACGGCGAAAAAGCCGTACTCGATGGATCGGAACCTACTGCACATTTCCTATGAGGCAGGGATTCTGGAGGATCCGTGGTTTGATGCGTTTGCTCCAGCGAACAAAAGGATGTTCACCCTTTCGGTTTCTCCTGAGGATGCGCCCAACAAGGCGGAGTATGTAACCTTGGAGTTCCGGAAGGGCGATTGCATTGCGGTGAATGGGAAGAAACTATCGCCCCTTGGGACCATGAGAGCGCTGAACAAGCTGGGCGGGAAACACGGGGTAGGGCGGGTGGATATGGTGGAGAACCGATTTGTGGGAATGAAGAGCCGGGGCGTCTACGAGACGCCAGGCGGTGCGATCCTCCACTTTGCCCATCGGCAGATGGAGAGTTTGACGATGGATCGCGAGGTGATGCACCTGCGGGATAGTCTGATCCCCAAATATAGCGAGTTGGTTTACTACGGTTTCTGGTTTGCGCCGGAGCGGTTGGCTCTCCAGGCGTTGGTGGAGGAGAGTCAGAGGAACGTGACGGGAGTGGTCAGGGTGAAGTTATACAAAGGGGGAATCTACGCGGCGGGCAGAAAGTCGAGACTAAGCCTCTACAATCCAGAGATTGCCACGATGGAGGCGGATCCGACCAAGGCCTACAATCAGGATGACGCGACAGGGTTTATTCGATTGAATGGACTGAGACTGAAAGTTGCGGCGAAGGTAAAAAAGTAGAGGGGGATTTAGCGGTAGATTTCCCTTCGGTGTCCCACCGCCACCACCAGCACAAGCACAGCGCGATCTTGGATCTGACATAAGACTCTGTAATCGCCAACGCGGTATCGCCATAACCCAGCCAAGTCTGATCGGAGGGGTTTGCCGATCGAGCGAGGATTGTGGGAGCCTTCAATTCGCTCGTCGAGGTAAGCAACGATTTGATTTTGGGCACTCGGGCCCAATTTCTTCAGCTCCTTGAGGGCGCGTGCATCAAAGCGGTAAACCCAATTCATTCTTCACTTCTTTGGACGAGTACGATCGGGCAGCACGGCGTAGTCTTTTCGAAGCTAGGTAGATATCCTCGAGGTCTTCCAGATGGGTGAGAATGGCCTCGCGTGCATAGAAGGTCTTGGTGCGACCACTCTTTTCCGCCAGAGCAGCGAGCCGTTTCTCAATCTGAAGTGGGAGCCGTATGGCCAACATGGTATCTACGATAAAACGCTATACACGTAGAGCAAGTCCAAGGTTTGCTACGCCGATTCAGGGGAGGTTGACCACCGTGCTTTTCGTATGCGGCTCGGCTACCGACGCCGTGCGCCGAAGGTGTATCCGCGGTGAGTGCGAACTCCCCGCATGCGGGTCTGGGCCACGGTATGACCCTCTTCAAACAGGGCGGTGAAGCGATAGGGGAAGCTTTCCAATTTCTTGCGGGGAAGCTTTTGTCCAAGCATTCGCTCGATGGCCTCGACGTGGGGGAGTTCTTCGGCAACAAAGAGGGTCAGGGCATCTCCCTCTTTGGCGGCACGACCTGTTCGACCGATACGGTGGACATAATCTTCTGGGTGCTGAGGCACGTCGTAATTAATGACATGGGTGACGCCTGCGATGTCGAGTCCGCGAGCTGCAATATCAGTCGCCACAAGAATGGGGTATTTTCCAGAGCGAAAACCTGCCAGGGCTTCCGTACGCTCTGTTTGTGATCGATCGGAATGTAAAACACCCACGGGATGGGGGAGGTTGGAAAGGCTACCAGCGACGCGGTCGGAGCCCATTCGGGTACGACAGAAGACGATGACGCTTTCGTAGTGGGTTTTTTCGAGGAGGCCGAGGAGGAGTTCGTGCTTTTGATCCGCGGCAACAGGATAGAGCGCGTGGGTAACGGTTTCTGCGGCCGATTGACGAAGACCGATTTCGACCGTGACGGGCTCTTTCAAGGCCCACTGGGTGAGACGTTCGATTTCGGGAGGGATGGTGGCAGAGAAAAAGAGAGTTTGGCGCTTTTCAGGGCAGAGGGAGACGATTCGTTTGACGTCGGGCAGGAACCCCATATCCAACATGCGATCCACTTCATCTAGGACGAGGTGTGTTAAATTGCCGAAGTTGAGGTCGCCTTGACCAACGAGGTCGAGGAGACGTCCCGGGGTGGCCACAAGAATATCGATGCCGCGTTGGATCTGTTCCCGTTGCGCTCCGTACCCGACCCCACCGTAGATCAGTCCGACGCGAAGACCCGTGTGCTTAGCGAACTTTTGCAGAGCCTCCGAAACCTGGTCAGCCAATTCGCGGGTGGGTTCCAGAACCAAGGCGCGGAGTTTACCCGGTTTTCCGAGGTGTTGCAGGATGGGGAGGGCGAAAGCGGCTGTTTTTCCAGTGCCCGTTTGCGCGGACCCGATGATGTCTTTTCCCGATAAGGCGATGGGGATGGCCTGAGCCTGAATGGGGGTAGGCTCCTGAAAGCCGAGATCTTGGGTGGCTTGAAGAACGGAGGCGGTGAGGCCGAGAGAGGCAAAATCCACTCGAAATCCTATTCGCAAAGGGGGAAGGGAGCAAGCGGGATGGGGTGACAATACGATGGACGAGAAGGTCGGTCGTTTTTATGGTGTTGGATTGATGAAGTCTGCTTATGAGCTTGCGATGGAGCGTCTTTCGGCTCACGAACCTGCCCGCAAGGTATCGGATTCGATGAAAAAAGCCCTGGCGGAAATTGATGCTACCTATCAGGCCAAAATTGCGGAGCGGGAGACATTTCTGGGGGGAAAGATTGCGGCGGCTCGCCGAAGCGGAGCGGAGGAGGAGGCAGGCATTTTAAGGGAAGAACTGGCAAGGGACCTGCGCGGAATTCGGGAAGAGTGGGAGATTAAAAAAGAGAAGGTCAGGTCCGCGCCCTCTCCATGACGGCGAAGGTTGCTCAGTCGGGTGTGGCCTCTTGGGTGGACCGGTGTCTGCACGGTTGGGCCAAACTGATCGTCCATCGTCGCCAGCGGGTGCTTTGGATTGTTCTTCTTTTGGTCGTGGTGTGTGGCGGGGTCACGGCGGCGCGTTTGGTCATTCGCAACAACACCCTTGATCTGATTCGCAAGGATTCGCCCGTATTTCAGAAGTATCTCGCGTACATGGAGGAGTTTGATGTTCGGGACGAAATCGTGGTGGTTCTGAAAAGTGAAACGTTGAAGGGCAGTCGGGATGCGGCCAATGCCTTGGCGGTCAAGTTTCAGCAAGAAAAGGGGTTGGATCGAGTGTACTACCGGCACGATTTTTCTCCCATGGCCGATCGGCTGCTTTTGCTGGCGGATGAGGAGCAGCTAACGGGAATCCGTAGGCAGATGGAGGAGTTGGCAACTTTGGTCAAAGGGAACAAGCAGGCGCTCAACCTTAATGGAATTTTAGCGGAGGCTTCGGCAAAATTTAACGATCCGTATCTGCGCAAATCTTCCAGCTGGGCCGAATTTATTCCGTTTATTGAGGAGTTTGTTCGCAACCTGAAGCGATTGGCCAAGGATTTGGAAACGCCTGCGGGAGTGCTCGAAAAAAAGGGGCTAGGTGAGCTCTCCGAGTTCGAGGCGGATCTTTTGAAAAATGAGTACCTCAGTTTGGGGGAGGATGGAAAAACAATTCTGATGTTACTTCGTCCGTCGAAAGAGGAGCAGAAAAGTGCGACCCCGTTTACCGGGGTGATTCAGCGGGTTCGCCGAGTCGTCCAAGAGACGCAGGCTGAGTTTCCCAAGGTGACTTTAGGGGTCACGGGGGAACCGGTTCTCTTAGATGATGAGCTGCGGCAGAGCGAGGCGGACATGAAGATTGCGACTCTGATCACTTTAGCGTTGATCACGATCATGTTTTTCTTTGCTTACGGGGAGATTTCCCGCCCCCTTCTGGCCCTAGTTGCACTGTTGGCCAGTGTGGTGGTCACACTAGGAATCACCAGTGTCACCATTGGGCACTTAAACATTATTTCGCAGGCATTCATCGTGATGTTGTTGGGATTGGGAATCGACTTTGGCATTCAGTTCCTCGGTCGGTACGAGGAAGAGATGGGTCGGGGGAAGAGCTCGGCCGAAGCGGTCGAAACTACTTTGACGACGACCGGGAAGGCACTGCTCACGGGTGGCGGGACGACGGCGGCCGCTTTTTATGCGATGTGTTTTAATGATTTCACCGGCTTAACGGAGTTGGGGTGGATCGCGGGAAGTGGAGTCGTTCTAGCGCTGGTGGCCAGCCTCTCCATTTTGCCCGCTCTTTTACTTTGGCGGGATCGAAATGGAGCAAAAATCAATCTGGATAAATTACGACTCGAACAAGGGGCGGTCTGGGATCGGAAGCTCACGTGTCATCCGTACTTGGTCTTGGCCGTGGCGGCGGGGATGACGCTGATCACGTGGAAGCAGTGTCGGAAGGTCTCTTTCGACCATAACTTGCTGCACTTGCAAAATCCCAAGATGGAGTCGGTTCGGCTGACGCGGGAACTCCTCAACATCGGAGATGGTTCCTTGATCTATGGCGTGGTCATGGCCGACAGCGTGGAGCAAGCGGATGAGCTGGCCGTCAAATTACGGGCCCTCCCGACCGTGAGTAAGGTGCGTACCTTGGGGGATTTGGTGCCGCGGGATCAAAAGAAGCGAATGGAGGAGGTAAGCCGGATCGCCCGTGTTTCGGGAGAGATTACATTGGGCTCAGGCGCCGAATCATCCGTCGATGTGCCCAAAGCTAAGCGGGACCTAGAATTCTTGTTGGAGTCGTCCCAAGAGGGGGCGAAGCAGGCCAAGCAGTACATTGGTCTTTCGGGGAGGGCACGGCAGGCGGTGACAACATTTGAAAAGTTGATTCCGCCCCTCGAAAGGGCGGTCGCCGCCTTGGATAAGTTGAGCTTGGCGGAGGCCAAACAGCGGTTGGATCGGCACCAAGTCAAACTGGTGGGATCGATCACGCAAAATCTGGGTTGGCTGAAGACGCAACGGGGGGATCGGCCCCTGACGGTGGATGATCTGCCCCCAGAATTACGGCAACGATATCTGTCGTCCCACGGCAAAGTTCTTTTGGAGGTGGTTCCGGCAGTCGACGTGTGGGAGAGGAAGCCGAACGAGGAGTTTGTCGCGGAGATGCAAAAGATCGCCCCTGGGGCAACGGGAACCCCCGTGATGAACTTGGAGTACATCGATCTTTTAATGAAGAGCTACATTCAGGCTTCTTTTTACGCGGCCGGGGTGATTCTTCTGCTCATCTTTCTCCTGTTTCGAAATCTCAAGGATCTCGTGCTGACTCTTCTTCCGCTCGGGCTGGGAATCTTGTGGTTGTTTGGTGCCATGGGTTTTTTCCACATCCAGCTCGATCCGGCCAATATTGTCACTATGCCGATGATCTTGGGCATCGGCGTGGCTTATGGGGTTTATGTGATGGATCGGTATCGAGAGGAGGGAGGAGTGCGGATCTTCGCCTCCAGCACCGGCAAGGCCGTCGTTCTTTCCGCCCTGACCACACTCTTCGGTTTTGGTTCTATGCTGTTTGGGCAGTACCGAGGCCTCGTGTCTTTGGGGTTGGTCATGAGCTTGGGGGTAATTTTTACTCTGATCAGCGCGTTGGTGGTTTTGCCCCAGATTCTGGCCCTGCAAGACAAGTGGGGCGGGGAGGAAGAAAAGGATCCCGGCCCGGCGGATTAATCGATTTAGAATTGAAACTGGTAGGGCTGGAGCCGGGCGGAAAGATCGGCCAGAACGCGGTTTTCGTCCTTTTTGTCCTTGGCGGCAAAGGTGACACTAAAGCGGACGTAAGCGCCTGCCTCATCCCAAGGGACGGTGGAGACAAGTTGCTCCTCGATCAGCCATTTGGAAAAAGATTCCCCGTTGGGGAACGATTGGGATTTGGCACCCGAGGAAGATCGAGGGGCCCGAGTGTACAAAAAGAAGGAGCCGGCCGGCTTTTCGGCAGCAAAACCGGCCCCGCGCAGGATGGTTACCAATCGATCCATCCGGTGGCTGTACTTGGCCGCAGTGTCCCGAGTGATTTGTGGGTTTTCGAAAGCGACTGCGGAAGCATTTTGCACGGCTAAAAATTGTCCAGAGTCGGTATTGTCCTTCACGTCCGCATAGGCTTTGACCAAGAGCGCATTCCCCGCCACAAAACCGCAGCGCCAGCCGGTCATGTTAAAGGCCTTGCTGGTGGTGTGAAGTTCGAGACCCACGTCTTTCGCTCCCGGGATGGAGAGGAAGCTAAGGGGTTTGCCCTCAAAAATAAGTGCCGTATAGGCGGCATCGTGGATGACGATGATTTCTTCCCTCTTGGCAAATTCGACCACCTGCTGAAAAAACTCAGGCGTGGCCGAGGCCCCAGTGGGATTATTGGGATAATTGAGAACGAGAACCTTAGCTTTGTTGAGAACTTCACGAGGGATCGTATCCAGCCGTGGAAGAAACTTATTTTCTGGAGTGAGGGGGAGGGAGTGAACGACTCCGCCGTAGTAGGTGGCGTGGGTCCCAAAAACTGGATAACCGGGAGTGGTCATCAGCACGACATCCCCTGGATCGATGAGCGCGGCCGGTAAAATGGATAGGGCTGCCTTGCTCCCAATCGAGTGCAGGATCTCGGTTTCGGAATCGAGGGAGACCCCGAACACCTCTTTCATGTAGTGATCGGCCGCCGCGCGCAGGCGTGGGCCGCCGTTGTCGGCATAACCACGATTTTCGGGAAGGGAGGCTTCTTGGGCCAAGGCTTGGACTACTTTGGCATCGGCCATCGAGTCGGGCTCTCCCACCCCGAAATCGAGTAGCTCCTTGCCTGGGTGGGCGGCGAGGGCCGCTCGCTTGGCGCGCTTGATCCGCTCGAACTTATAGATCGGGGCCTCTTGGAGCCCGTAGCCTGGGCCACCAATTCTTTGGGCGAAGAGGTTGTGAAGATAGGTCGACACTTTGTATGCTCCTTGAGCCATGAAGCTTATGACAAAACCTGCCCAAATGCAAAAGGCGGTATCCAGTTGGAAAAAGAGTGGGGATACGGTGGCTCTGGTTCCGACGATGGGGGCGCTGCATGCCGGGCACGTGGCGTTGATTCGACACGCGGCGAAGTTGGCCGATCGGGTTGTGGTCAGTGTCTATGTGAACCCAACCCAGTTCAATTCTCGCTCCGACTTCTTGGCCTACCCCAAGCGCCTACGGGACGATAGAAGAGCTTCGGCGCAATCGGGGGTTGATGTTCTCTTTCGGCCGCAAACGCTTTATGCCAAAGATGCTTCCACTTGGGTGGAGGAGCAGGAGGTTTCGAAAGGAAGGTGTGGGGCGAGGCGACCGGGTCACTTTCGGGGCGTGGCCACGGTGGTCGTGAAACTGCTGTCGATCGTCCAGCCGGATTGGATGGTGTTGGGGGAAAAGGATGGTCAACAGTGTGCCGTTTTAGAAAGAGTGGTGCGGGATCTGTTTTATCCCGTCCGAATCGTTCGGCATCCGACCGTTCGGGAGAAAGATGGGCTCCCCCTCAGCTCCCGGAATCATAGGCTGAATTCAGCCGAGCGGGTAGCCGCGGGACGACTGGCGAGGGCGGTGCAGATCGCGGCGGGAAAAGGGGCCCGAGGGGCAGTTCCGCATCTGCATCAACTTCTTCGCGGGATAAAAGGAGTACGGTTGGAGTATGCGGAGATCGTGGATGGGGTTTTCTGGGTGGCGGCTTGGGTGGGCAAGGTTCGGCTGATCGACCATCGCAGGTGTAGGGGTCGATGATTCGCCTCCTCTTTCTGGTGGGAGCAGGTTGGGCGGCCACTCTGCCGGCTTCGCCGACCTGGGAGATCGTCCGTGTGGGCAGGGTGGATTACGTTTCGTTAAAATCCTTTGCAAAATTCTATGGATTCACAATTCCGGAGGAAATTGAGCCCAACCGGCCGTTTGTCTTGGGTTCGGCCTATGGCAATTTGACGATGACCTTGGAGAGTCGGGAAATGCGGTGGAAAGGGGTGCGGTACTGGTTGAGTCACTCGTTGCGGCGAGTGGATGATGAAGTGTTGGTCCCGCGGGTGGATTTGGTGAAGACCTTCGATCCGCTTTTACGACCCAACGCGGAGATTGCGAAGCGTCCGTTGCAAGGGGTGGTGATCGACCCTGGACATGGGGGTGGAGATGAAGGCACGAGGGCAGCGCGGGGTTTAAGTGAAAAAACGGCGAATCTGGATGTGGGCAAGCGTCTGGCAAAACTTTTGGATGCGGCCGGAATTCCTTGGGTTCTGACCAGAAATAAGGATCGTTATCTGGACCATGCGGATCGATCCAAATTGGCGGATGATCGGCCAGGGTTTATTTTTGTGAGCATCCATTTTAACGAGGATTCCAGTCGATCGACCGACGGGTGGGAGACGTACAGCCTTTCCCCCCAGTATGCGCCTTCCACCTCTTCGGGGGGAACGTTGGTTGGAGATGAGGATGAGATCTGGGCGGGCAATAGTTACGACCACCACAACTTTCTGCTAACCCAAGCGATTCACCGTGCGGCGGTGACGGCGAAAACGAATGCGCCCAACGATCGTGGGGTGAAGCGGGCGCGATTTAAGGTGTTGCGCCTAGCTAACTCTCCGTCTGTCTTGGTGGAGGGAGGATTTATGTCGAACCCACGCGAAGCCAGTTTGATGCGGACGGAGGCGTACCGCCAGCAGGTGGCGGAGTGGATTTTTCAGGGGATCGTGGCCTATCGAAAATCCCAAGAAACTTTGCCTAGTGGAACACGATTGTCGGTGGCCAAGACGAACAAGGTTTCTTCATCCACGCCCGAGCTGCGTCCGGTGATGAATCTGGATTCGGTTCCTCCCTATCGACCGAAGGCGGCGAGCACGAATCCGTCTGTGGCGACGAACCAGTCCTCAGGGACGAATCCGGCGGCCACGGCGCAATCCATTGACGGAGAGGTGCGACGGGCAGTCCCCGTTATCCCAGACAAGAAAGCGAATTAGTTATGCCACTGGGTGTTTTTGATTCCGGAATCGGGGGGTTAACGGTGGTGCGGGCTTTGCGGTCAGCTTTTCCTCGCCGGGATATTTTGTATGTGGGGGACACGGCGAGAGTGCCGTATGGAAATAAGTCGGCCGAGACGGTGACAACGTACAGTCGGGAGATTATTCACTTTCTCAAAAAGAAAGGCGCGGATCGGATTGTGGTGGCTTGCAACACGGCATCGGCTTTAGCGGTGGGAAAGCTGCGTGAGTCGGCGGCGGTTCCTTTGCATGGAATGATTGAGTCGGGCGTGGAAGCCGCGCTAGCGGTGGGTGGTGATGGTCCGGTGGGAGTGATTGGGACCGCGGCGACGATCGCGAGTGGGGCCTATCAGGCGGCTTTGAGTCATGTTCGCCCGGAATGGAAAATATGGGCTCAACCTACCCCTCTTCTGGCGGCGCTGGTGGAGGAGGGTTGGTTGAAGGGCGAGGTGACCGAAAAAGTGGTTCGGCACTACCTCGAGCCGATGATGAGGGAGAAAATTCGGGTGCTGGTGCTGGCATGTACTCACTACCCCCTGCTGAAAGGGGTTTTTCGAAAGGTTTTGGGATCGGAGGTTGCGTTGGTGGATTCCTCGGAGGCGTGTGCCAAGTCGCTCGAGAGTACGGAGGCAAAAGTTTTAGAGAAGGGGGAGCTAAAGATTTTTTTGACGGATGAGCCCGGGCCTTTTTTTGGTCGGGTGGAAAACTTTTTAGGTTCGGGCTCGGTGGGTTCGCTTCAGCGGATTGTGTTGGAACCCGTGGGGTAGGAGTTACTCCTCAAAGCCGCTGTTCCAGCTGGGCGGAACGTGGAGAACGAGGGTTTCGGTTTCCCCGGAGGGGCGGCGGACTTTCAAGCGCAGGTCGGCCCTTTTTTTGCCCGCGGCTTCGCGTGCGGCGAGGTAGCGGGTGATGAAATCGGACAAATTCTCACCGGCCGGTTGGCCAGCGATTTCCAGGATCGTGTCGCCCCCGCGGAAGCCGGCTTTGGCTCCGGGGCTTTCTTTGAGGACGGAGAGGATTTGGGGGGTTGGATTTCCGATCAGGCAGAGGCCATCGGGGAAGTTGGGGATTTCCACGGGGGGCGGGGAGGTGCCGGGAGCGGGTTCGAGAACAAAGCGGAGGTTATCGGGGGTGGAAAGTTCGAGAGTTCGGCGGAAGTCGATCGGGTTGGTCCAGACGGTGCCGTAGGCCCGGTCCATGACTTTTCGTTCTGTTTCGGTCATGAGGCCTTTAGTGGTGACCTTGGGGGCGACGCGGGAAAAGGAGTCTTCGTCGACGCCACGACGGGATTTCTTTTCGCCTTCGGCGAGAGTGACGGGGCGAAAGATGGTGCGGAGGACGGTTCCTGCGGGAAGAATTTTATCTGGGGCGAGGAGGAGATCTTTCGAAAGGATGACGCGATCGTTTTTGACCTCGAGCGGGAAGGCGAGGCCGAGGGCGGGTTCCATCTTCGGATCCCACTCTGTGGCAATACCTTGGGCAAGTAGTCCGAGACTGAGCAGAAGGATGCAAGAAGTTTTAGGAAACATGGGGGGGATGTGGTATTGTAACAAGATTACCGGGGGCGTCACGGTTTCGATTCAAACTGGAAGCGACCTGCGGCAAGCCGAGGGCCCGGATTGGTTGGCCTCGTTAAAAAGCCGATCCACCAAAATAAAAGCTAACAACGAGTTGGCCCTCGCAGCCTAAAGTGCTGTGACGTTACTCCTCCGACCCCGGCTAGGGGGAAGTGACGTGTTTGCCGGGTCTGAGAATGGGTGAGCAACCGACCTGTTTTTAGGAATCAACGTGGATGCTACGGGGTACGGGCCAGTGGCAGGGCAACCGGACTCCCGACAATCAAGCTGCCAACAAGCTTGTAGATGCGGGTGGTAGCTGGTTTGAAGACGTGGGTTCAACTCCCACCGCCTCCATTTTTACCCTTGTCGCAAGCCGACTGACGAATGGTTTCAATTCAATCCTATGGATAGATACCTATCGTTGGATGGCTACGCCTCCGTTGACGTCGATAAAACGAGCGATAGGATACACGGATGAGCGTCACCGAAATCAAGCAGGCGATTTCCAAACTGAGCCCGCGGGATTATTGCGATCTGATGGCCGAACTTCACCCTTGGCCGGATGACGAATGGGATTTGCAAATGAAGACGGATGCTTCATCGGGACGATTGGACTTTGTCCGGCGTCACGCCGAAAAGGCAGCGGCCGAGGATCGTTTGGTCTCCCTAGATAGAATTCTTGCTGACTCTTGACCTTTTCTAGTCAAACGTCTCCCGAGTTTTGGGAATTATATCGGGCCTTGCCCCAAGAAATCAGGCAGCTCGCCAGAAAAAACTATCGGCTGTGGGCTCAGGATCCCTTTTATCCCTCCCTTCGTTTTAAGAAAGTGGGATCGGACCAGTGGAGTGTGCGAATTGGGGCTGATTATCGGGCCGTGGGCATGTTTGTAGGGGATTGTTTTGTTTGGGGCTGGATTGGTTCCCACCAAGATTACGATCAGAAGCTCTTCTAGCGGAAACTAAGTAGGGCGGTGCGACCTGCTTTTCTGAAGGGACAACTCTATCAACCTTAGTGCTTGCCTAGTGCTTTCAAGCGAAACACCGGGAAACCATTCGACGAAGTTCTGAATCGTGGCCCCATCCCGTAGATTTTCAAACAAGGCCCGCACGGGAACCCTGGTTCCGCGAAAAACATATTCTCCACTTTGGATTTCAGGACTCTTCTCAACCGAAAGGCAATCTTGCCAGCTCATATGGGTATTCTCGCTTTGGTTTTTAATGTGTCAACGGATCAGAGACTTGGTTTCTTTAATCCGCAGCAACCTTCCAAAACACTCTAGAATATGCACAAAGGTTTTTGACTCTTCGAGGGAGTGGGCAGTAGTGGTCACGCAGATCGCGAAAAAAAGAAAAACCCTGCCAAAAAACCTTTCGCAAGTCTTTGAAGTTGTTGAATATTAATTTTTTGCCACCCGATTCAACTCCCACCGCCTCCATATTTTCTCCCAAGATTGAGTCGGAGGGGTTGGGGCGATTCATGTAGCCTAAAATCGTAGGAGCGATTTCAGGGAAATCGGAAAAAGGATCTCAAGAAAGGTGGAACACTTCCCGTAGCGTGACGGCTTTCGGGGAGTGGTCGGGGTTGGAGGGCATGACATCACTCATATGGCGCCACCACTTCTGGCATTCGGGGGTTTGGGCAATGGCCTGCCACCGCGCCTCGTCCTCGATCTCCGCATAAGCGAAGAGTTGATGGGTCTCGGCATGGAGGA
>Ga0247835_1001460_pt1 | contig 29050 bp, 36 predicted proteins | sample LaCtaG_3_FD_189912 | JGI IMG/M metagenome (GOLD analysis project Ga0247835, IMG submission 189912) | Freshwater microbial communities from meromictic Lake La Cruz, Castile-La Mancha, Spain - LaCruzMarch2015_13.5m | ecosystem: Environmental > Aquatic > Freshwater > Lake | place: Spain: Castile-La... | reverse complement strand
ATTCAATCTTTTGTCTCTACCGTCCGTAAACTCCAATTCAATCCTTTCAATGAACTATTTACCGTTTTATCCGGCGGTATTCCGGAATATCGAAATAGCACTTGCTAACCAGTTACCCAAATTTAATCATGACAGCCGAACACAGTTACAACGTTTCGCTTCAGTGGGAACAAGACCGAAAAGGCATCCTGCGCTCACCCGAATTACCACAATCTATTGAAGTCGCCACACCACCCGACTTCCCGAAAGGTATGCCGGGAATTTGGTCGCCGGAGCATTTATTTGTTGCTGCAGCCAGTAGTTGCTTAATGACTACTTTTTTGGCCATTGCAGAGAATTCTAAGTTAGCATATCGTACTTTTACCTGCGAAGCCAACGGGGTGGTTGATAAAGTAGAAGGCAAGTTTCAGGTAACCGAAATTGTGTTGCAACCCACCGTAACCGTTGCCAATGAATCTTTGGTTGAAAAAGCGCTGCGCGTATTGGATATGAGCGAGCGCAATTGCCTGATTACCCATTCGATGAAAACGGCGGTTAAAATGGAGCCGACCGTACTGGTACACCGCCTGGAGGAAGCGGTTTAGATAGCCTATTCACACCTAAAACATACCATTGTTATGCAAAAAAACATGAGTAACCTCGATCGCATCATCCGCCTGTTGGTGGCGGCTGTTGCAGTGTACGCCTATTACGCGGGTTTGGTAACCGGCACGGTAGGTATTATCGCAATTGCTGTAGCGGGCATTTTTTTATTGACCAGTTTGGTTAGTTTTTGTCCGTTATACCGGATTTTTGGAATTAGTACTTGTCCGGTGCCGGGGAAATAAACCCATTAGTGACCAAATACCATAGGCTATGCAACTCAAACACTTGTGTAGCCTGTGGTATTTTAGGCAATTTGACCTTTAAAACAATTACTACGAAAAATGAAAACGAACAAAACACATTGGGAAGACGTATATGAAATAAAACTTCCACATGAGGTGAGTTGGACGCAGGATATCCCCTCCACTTCCCTGGAAATGATTGAGCGCGCTAATTTGCCCAAAAATGCACGTATTATTGATATAGGAGGGGGCGATAGCAAACTTGTGGATTATTTATTGCGTGAGGGCTATGAGGATATTTCGGTTTTAGACATTTCAGAGAAGGCGTTGGCCCGCGCTCAAAAACGACTGGGGCATTTAGCAGAAAACATAACATGGATTGCAGCCGACGTGACCGAGTTTCAACCTCAGGTATCCTATGATTTGTGGCATGATCGCGCAACTTTTCATTTTTTAACAACCCAACCGCAGATTAATCGATACCTAAATATTGCGTCCCAAGCAGTTAAAAACTATTTAGTCGTTGCTACTTTTTCTGAGAGCGGCCCGATAAAATGTAGCGGTCTTGAGATAAAACAGTATTCCGAGATTCAACTGGAAAGTGAATTTAAAAAAAATTTCGAAAAAATAATATGCAAAACAGAAGATCATTTAACGCCGTTTCAAACGAAACAAAACTTTACATTTTGCAGTTTTCATAAACGCGGTGATGCGCTAACTGCATAGTAATGGGTTAAAAAACATCACAAATATTGTATACACCGATGATGTCGGTCGGACGATTAATGTTTCACAATACAACCTAAATCTTCAAATTGGACTTGGATATACTTTCAATTTCAATCAAAATAAATTGATTTATTAGCGTTGTTGTATTGGGATATCTTGACGATAAAAAGCCCTTTTTTGATTAGTTTCGTTAAGTTTTTCGTCGAATATACCCGATTTCGACTGCAAAATTAATTTCCTAATCAAAAGAATTTGAATTCACGTACAGGTGCTACATGTGATAAAATTTAAAATTAGAACTGTTCATGATGGGTTGCATACTATTGCAATCCATCCTGAACTTTTAAAAAATTACATTATGATACGCTTTGTTTTTTATTTTCTTGTATTTTTTCCGTTTTACTTGGCGAATGCACAACAACCCGACCCCAAATCCTGCCTTGCCGATAGCACGGAATACAAAATATTGCAGGCCCAGTTTGATACAATACCTCTTTATGGGTTGCCCGATGCAATAATGCGTTTTGGCACGCTTTCTCAATATAACCGCGATTGTTTTTGCGAGCTACTCGTGTTTGCTAAAATTTTTAATCATTTACTAGAAATTGGTTTAGATTTAAAATACGACAAACGGAAAAATCCTCCAGAAAAAACATCTATTGTAATAGTCCGTCCAACGAAAGAAGAATTGGATTGGATTCAAAATATAAAAAAAAACAACGATAAATATATAGTCTTTCAGAGATTTATTTTGTTTAAAGAACATTACGAGCGGTATACTTTACCCAAATATAAAAAAGACCCTGCTCGATCGCTTGTAAAAGATGTAAATAACATAATATTATACGGCACTTATCAATATCCAAATAACCTAAAAGATATTCTGCTGTCAAAATATAGCTATATTACCCGCGAATAGTTAGAAAATTAAATAAAGAACTATTAGGGTAATAGCGTTGTTACCTAAGAATAAACCAACACCATGCAACACAAAGCAACCTCCATCCGAGCCTTTCTAGGCGCAAAAAACTTCGCAATATCCCGGCGTTTTTACCAAGACCTCGGGTTTGAAGAAAGTGTCATTTCCCACAATTTATCCTATTTCAATACGGGTGAACTGGGCTTCTATTTACAAGATGCTTACGTGCAGGATTGGGTGGATAACACCATGATCTTTTTGGAAGTAGACGATGTAGATCGGTATTGGCAGGAAATTTCGGCTTTAGACCTGCCTTCAAAGTATGAAAACGTGCGGCTGGTACCCATACGCGTACAGGATTGGGGGAAGGAGTTCTTTTTGCATGATCCATCGGGCATTCTTTGGCATATCGGGGCGTTTAATTAACACCTACCCAGTCGCGGTTTTAAAGATGAATAGGCCATATAAACAAATAAACATAAGCCCTTCCCAAACGGATATTTTTTTGTCGTCCCGCAAAGTTACCCATTATCGTATCAACGTTACATCTCCTTTTTGCAACAGTCGGCCACAAAACGCAGTAGACTCCTCTATAAAGTACAAGTAAACTCCGGCAGTGCAGGCTTTGCCGTTGCTTTCCCCGTTCCAACAGTCTTCCGGGTTGGTGGTAGAAAAGACAAGGTTTCCCCATCTGTCAAATATACTGAATTGATACCGGTCAAGCTGATCCTGTGCTGCGTGAAAGGGCCGAAAACAATCATTTGGGCCATCAAGCTGGGGGCTAAATACATTCGGGACGTATGTCTTAATATTGAACTGAACAGCAACCGTATCGAATATTTCACAGCCGTCCACATCAAAATAGGAAGCCCAATACAATCCGTTTGTATTAACCGTTTTTGTTTTTGCGATGTCAAAATCAAACCAACGTGTATTATCGTAGGCGCTGGTCAGGGTGTATTCGTTTGTAGTGCAAAGGGCAGTATCGGCCCCTAAAAAATCGCTTTGTACAATTTTTACGTTGAGGGCGATTACACTGTCGCACCCCAAAACGGTAAGTAAACTATCAAAATAAGTACCTGCGTTCGTGATAATTTGGCCGTCAAATTCAACGATACCACAAGGGGAGATTGTTGCGGTTTGATTTACCCGATACGTTGGGTTTACAAGCAAGGATAACACATCGGTACTGTCGCAGCCAGTTATTGATTGGTAAACATTTGCATAAGTACCCGATGCCGAATAACCCTGGTAGGTACGCCCGGCACAGATCGTTGCACTTTGGTTGGTGGTTATTTTTGGACGTACCGTGAGGGTTGTTAAAATTATTGTGTCGCAAGATGTATTAAATCGCAGGGTATCGGCATAAACACCGCTAACCGTATGCCCCTGGAAAGCGGTTCCATCACAAATAGCGACATTTCTGCTGATTATGGCGGTGGACTTGATTTCAGGAATCGTTATGTTTAGTTGCTTTGTACAGCCACTTTCGTCCTTTACATAAACCGAAAAGTCACCTGCGGGTAAATTTGAAAACGTATTCGTGTTTTTAAAAAGCGTATTATCCATCGAAAACTGCAACTGGTTGGTACCACCTGATGCCAGTACGGTTATTTTCCCATCCGTGGCACCACAGGGGGATCCAATAGTAATAATGCTATCAATAACTACGGGCCGCGCGCCCAGGAACTCATATTGCGAGGTGGCCCCTGCGATATTGCTGAGCGGTACGTTACATCGGAACGTTGTTGTATTGCTTAAAACATCAATTTCATAAACACTACTGTATGCGCATATGTACGTTACCGAATTAACACAGTCACTTACCGCAGAAAATATCCCATAAACATCTCCCAAAACATTAAAATTAAAAATGTTTATGCTGTTGCTGGGTTTTTCTAAATCAACTTGAATCAGCTGGTTATTGACAGCAGCCAGGTACAACACCCCCTGATTGAACGTCAAATCGCCTGCTCCTTTAAAGCCGATTCCCCCTAAAAAGGTCTTTTTTTTCGTTAATAGATCATAAGACCAGAGTTCTCCTTGATTTCCGGTGGCATAAATTAATCCATCGGCGGAGCAAACAAGGCTATTAAATTCTTGCCCACTAAACTCAAAAATTAAAGTATCCGCGCAGGTCGATAAGTCAATTTCATAAAGTTCGCCGCCGGAGCCAATACCGTAGAGTTTACCGTTCGGATGAATCGCGATATCGTACAAATTTTCTACATCACAAATTTGGTTGGCTTTACAAGTATTTAAGTCAAATTCAAATATTTGACCATAGCTTGTACACAAATATATATTTTGCGCATCCAACCGATCGGGCACAAAAAACACCATAAAAAAGAGTATCGGCAGGAAATATAATCTGTAACTGCGTCCACAGGACACCGGTAAGTGTTGTTTTTTTGCTCCTGCGTATAGCATGGACAAAAAATGTACTGCTGTTGGGAATGAAGCCATGTTTAGAACGGTTTATCTCTAAACAAAGTTAAATCAAAATTAAATAATTACCAAAAATTTAAAACGCCATGAAAATATACCCAGATTTAAATGGATTTGAAGGATGGATGGATAAAAAATGATTTTCGAAGGATTAGAATCCAACTCTTTTTATAACCACTTTGCGTTGACTATACACCTCGAAACAGAACGCTTCCTGCTCCGCGACCTCCTCGACTATGATATGAAATATTTATATATTGGGGCGATAAATTCTCAAAAATTTATTGGCTAAGTCATTCGCCTCCAACACTATACTTTCGTGTATGCGCTCTGCTAATGCTTGACTGTCAGCATCATACGTACATGCAATTATTCCATCTTTAAACGGATTCATTTTCTAAAATTTCAGCATCTATTTCTGCCTTATTGCCACGGTAATATGCCCATGCATTTGTCAAATCCTCTGCTCTGAGTGTAGGAAATGAAAGGAGCAACTGGGCTTCGCTGGCACCGCTAAGTTTTGCTTCAACCAACAACCAAACTGGAATTCTAGTACGAACAATACAAGCGCTTCCACCGCACACATTGGGCGTACGCTCAATCCCGGGTGTTTGAAAACTTAGGTCGTTCTCCACCCAACGCGCAATTTGGGCTTTTTCTCCGGTGGACATGGTAGACAAAAGTTGTTCTACTTTTTGAAGTGAAGTCATCTTTATAAAGTGATACTTTTGTACAAAGTTAGGGCAAATTCAAATATGTGCCAAATTTAAAACGCCATGAAAATACACCTGGAAACAGAACGCTTCCTGCTCCGCGACCTCCTCGCCACCGATGCGCAAGACATGTTCGAAATGGATTCCGACCCGGAAGTGCATAAATACTTAGGCAACAAACCGGTGCAAAGTATTGAAACCATTCAGGAAGTTATACAACACGTGCGGCAGCAATACGAAACCAATGGCGTCGGGCGCTGGGCGGTAATTGAAAAAGCAACGAATGCCTGGGTCGGTTGGTCGGGCCTGAAATACGAACAACGCATCACCGACGGTTCCCGATATTACGACGTTGGCTATCGGTTGAAACGCGCGTTTTGGGGCAAAGGCATTGCCACGGAAACAGCCCGGGCCTGCATTCAATACGGATTTGAGCAATTAAACCTGGATGTACTCCATGCTGCAGCGCATGTCTACAACGCTGCCTCCAACCGGGTGCTGCAAAAAGTGGGCTTTAACTTTGTAGAGACCTTTTATTACGATACGGAATTGTGCAATTGGTATCAGTTGGGAAAAGCCGATTTTTTTTAGTCAACGCAAAGTGGTTATGAAAAAAGACGGCTTCTAATCCATTGAAAATCAATTTTTATCCATCCATCCTTCAAATCCATTTAAATCTAGGTTTAAATCCGAGCACCCAGGGTAACCCGCCATACATCCCGGTCGAATACCACGCTGCCCGTTTGACGCAATTGCCACCACCAGGTATAGGATGTTTCTATGTTTAAATGGTCGTTCAACCGGTATTCAAGGCCCAGCATTACCCGGTTTTGATCAAAGCCGTGTTCGATGTTGCGGCCGGTTTGCAAGAGCAGTTCTTCGCTACAAAAGCCGGTCCAATGCGGTGTGAGCAAACGCCGCGTTTGTACCAGATACCTGCCGCGCAGGGCAGTGCGTCTTTTGGCACTTTGTTCGGAAGCACCTGGTTGAAAAAATAACCGTTCCTCCACCCGCAAGCGTTGCGAAAAGGTCCATTTTCCCCATTTCCCCAAAGATTGGGTGTAGGATTGCCAGGGCCGAATTTCATATAATTCAGCACTGGATTTGTTGGCATCGGGTATTTGAGTATTTAAATCGCCATAAGTAATGCCTACACTAGCCTTCGATTGATAGGTAGCATATAAATGGGTTACAAACAACTGTTGATCTTCGGAGGGCGCCATAAAACGCCGGTTTTCGGCCTCCGCTTGTAGACTCCAGGCGGTATTCATTTGCCAGCGTACGGTAATGCGTGCGCAATACAACGCCTGTTGTAAAACCACGTTTTGGCTTTGTATGCCAAGCGGTAAAAAGGCTAAAAAAATAGCCAGAAATTTAGTGTGCGGGCCCATATTTTTGGATGGCGTTCGGATCGAAACGCACGTTGATATTAATCCACATCAGGCGGGAAATCCGGAAGATGTACACGAAATTGACTACCATAAAAGTGATCAACATGGCCCAGGCGGTATTTTGCGGAAACCCAAGTCCCCAGAAAAAGATTCCCATAAACAAGAGGCAAAACCAGGCTGTCCAGATATAAGAAATAAACATGGCACCGTAATAATAGCCCGGCTCGGGATTGTAATTCAAATTGCATTTGGAGCAGCGCTCCCGCATATCGAACGATTTTTTGAACGACCAGCTGCCCGTTTCAAACATAGACTCCTCCTGACACCGTGGGCATTGCAGGTAAAAAATACTGTAGGATTTGCTCCCCTTCTTTAAGAATGACATGACTTTAAAATTTATTCCAGCTAAAACAGGCATTTGCATTATGGTAGCACAACACTGGACATTGTTCGCATCCCAGAAATCGCAACAAATGTCGGGAATTTCGGCCACTATGCAGTTGCACTTTTTACAGATACGATGGTGTTTTTTAAAGATAATGAAGATTTTTCCAAAGTTACAGCGGTATTATTTACTGATACCTATACTGAACGCCGCTCCAACTCGGTAAAATCATTGAAAAGTACCACGATCCCCCCGAATCCTCCAAGCAAACCCCTTCAAAACCACCCCACCTTTGCAGTATCATTTATTCAAACAACTGCAACATGTACCAAAATATCACGGAGGAAACCTTTTCCCACCTCAAAGAAGCACCCGATACGATCGTCCTGGACGTACGTAGTCCAATGGAATTGCTACAAGGCAAAATTGAAGGAGCCGAGAACATAGACCTCATGTCCCCAACTTTCGAAGCACAAGTGGCGGCTTTGTCAAAAGATAAAACGTATTTGGTGTATTGCCGGAGTGGTAATCGCTCCGGGCATGCATGTCAAATGCTCACACAATTAGGCTTTGAAAAGGTGTATAACCTCAATGGAGGCTTGATGTATTGGAGTGGTCCACTTTCAAATTAAACAACATGCTACAAAATTGGGATTTTATGCGCGTGATGCGGGCCGGTATGTCCGTATGGGCCTTTTACATGGCCTTTAGTACAGGTGATTGGATTTTGCTACCCTTTGGTGCTTTTTTCGGGTATCAAGCCTGGTTTAATATTGGGTGTTGTGGTACAGCCTGTGCACCACGTGCTACACAGCAAACAGAAACCACCGATCAATCAGTTCATTTTGAAGAAGTAAAATAAAAATTATGGAAAATACAATTCTTACCATGCCACGCATTGGTGACATTGCGCCCGACTTCGAGAGCATGACCACCACAGGCCCTTTGAAATTTTCAGAATATGCACACAACAGTTGGACCATTTTATTTTCGCATCCAGCTGATTTTACACCTGTTTGCACAACCGAAATGACTGGTTTTGCGCTGGAAAAAGATTTTTTCAAGGCACATGGCACCAAATTAATTGGGTTGAGCATCGACAGTATCCATGCACACATTGCCTGGGTAAACAACGTTCGGGAAAAAACAGGAGTTTTATTCGAGTTCCCGATTATTGCAGACATTGACATGTCGGTTGCTAAAAAATATGGCATGTTGCAGCCGGGTGAGAGCGAAACGGCTGCCGTACGCGCGGTCTTTTTTATCGATCCAGCTTTTAAAATCCGCTTGATCATGTACTACCCCCTTAATGTGGGGCGCAACATGGACGAAATAAAGCGGGCATTGTTGGCACTCCAAACATCGGATGCAAACAAATGTGCCATGCCACTTGATTGGCGGCCTGGTGATAAAGTAATTGTTCCTGCTCCTAAAACAGTGGATGCTCTGCAGGAAAGACTAAAAAGCAACCTTGAAATGGTGGATTTTTACCTTGCAAAACGGAGCCTGGATTAAGCATAGATAAAATATTCAAAACAGATCAAGTTCTCCAAATAATCTGTTGTATTTGCATGAAAAAATGCAACATTTGCATCAGGCAAAACCACTTTAGTTAATAAACCTGTGATGGTCTTTTGAAGAACCAAAGCAGGTATTTCGATAAGTTAACCCATTGCACGCATGTTGTGTTTTATGCAAAAACGCAACATGCCTATTTTAAATCACTCTGTCATGCTACAATTTCTTTCTCAACCCTGGCATTGGTCGGTAGCAGGTCTGCTCATTGGCCTTACAGTGCCTACGCTTTTAATTTTAGGCAATCGGGTATTTGGCATCTCCTCCAATTTACGACACATTTGCGCGGCCTGTTTGCCTGCTAAAATTCCATTTTTTAAATACGACTGGAAAAAAGAGGCCTGGAACCTGTTTTTTATCGGCGGCGCCATCCTTGGAGCGGTCATTGCTGCCAATTTCTTAAAAGATCCGGCGCCGTTTCAAGTGGCGGCTGCAACCCAACGCGATTTACAAGCCCTGGGCGTACAGGATTTTTCGGCAATGATGCCTTCCGATCTTTTTGGCGTAGATCAAATATTTACCATAAAAGGTTTGATTTTTATGGTTTTTGGCGGTTTTTTGATCGGTTTTGGAACCCGTTATGGCGGTGGTTGCACCAGTGGGCATGCCATCAGTGGTTTGTCGAACCTGCAATTTCCCTCCCTCATTGCCACGATTTCGTTTATGGCAGGCGGGTTCCTTATGACCCATTTTGGCTTACCCCTGCTGTTTAAATTGTTTTAAATCGGGCATCCAAAACATCCATCATCGTTAAAAGCAAACAACCATGTCTCCAATAATAAATACGCCCACTCCGGTAGAAACCAACACCGATTTTGAAGTGCGCTCGCTCGATGCGATGTGCGTCAATGATTCGCACCTGGTCGAGCCTTGGTATCACAATATTAAATATGCCCTGATCGGTATTTTATTTGGCATCACCTTCATCAAAGCGGAAATTGTCTCCTGGTTCCGCATTCAGGAAATGTTCCGTTTTCAGTCGTTTCACATGTACGGTGTGATTGGCGTTGCGGTGGTAGTGGGCGCAATTTCCATCCAAATCATCAAGCGTTTTAAGATCAAAACCATGTACGGCGAGGCCATCGAGTTACATGACAAAACCTTTAACAGGGGCCAAATTTACGGGGCTTTATTGTTTGGGTTTGGTTGGGCCATCACGGGCGCTTGTCCTGGACCACTTTTTGCCCAAATCGGCGCTGGTTTCCTGGCCATTGGTGTTACCTTGCTCTCAGCCATAGCAGGAACCTGGGTGTATGGCTACTTCCGCGCGCGGCTGCCACATTAATATCGCTGAGCCGTCTTTTTGAAGGTTTTTCAGGAATCCAATAACACCCGATCATTTTTTTAAATCTTGATTTCTATGCGTATTTTTTTGATTTTTACCATGCTTTTGCTGGGTTTTGCCTGTACGGAAAGCACCCAGGCACAAAGTAAACTCAATGCCGACCAGGTAGAAAACATGGTGAAAGCCAATAAATCGGTATTCCTGTTGGATGTGCGCACACCCGGCGAGGTTCAAAATACTGGCAAAATAGAAGGTGCGGTGAACATCAATTTCAACAGCCCCGATTTTCAGGCGCAATTGGCCAATCTCGACAAAGAAAAACCGGTCATCGTGTATTGCGCCGCCGGAGGCCGTAGCCCCCGTGCTGCTGCGCAAATGGCCAAATTAGGGTTCAAAACCGTATACGACTATCCGGGCGGCATGAACGACTGGTTAGCAAAGGGTAAAAAAACAGTACGGTAACGGTATGGGCAATTCCCTTTATTTCACGGTAATAGGCTTGGTTATCGCGGCCTTGGTAACCGGTATTTGCGTGGTGCTGGCTACGGTGCAGTTTCTGCGGCGCAATATCCTGGCGCAACCGGACCTGCAAGTACAATACAAACGCGAACTGCTTGGCCTGCAACGTATGCACGCTTTGTTGCTGTGTTGTATTTTGTTGCTGTGCTTGGGCGGCGCAGGAGCTTGGTTTGCAACACAATCTGCTCAAAAACACCAAATTGCAGCCTTGCGTGCGCAAATAACCCCCGTTTTCGATAAAAATAAAATGTGGGAAGCGCCTGATCACCGCTTGGCTGAAACGGACGCGCAGGCCACTTTGATTGCTTATGGTGCCGATCTGATTCGTAATACCCAGGATTATTTTGGGGCCAATGGGCTAGTGCGTCCGGCAAGCATCAATGGTTTGAATTGCCAAAACTGCCATTTGGAGGCCGGTAGCAAGCCGTTTGGCAACAATTATTTTGCCGTCGCGAGCACGTACCCGCAACTACGCGCACGCTCAGGCGCGCTCGAAACCATTCCCAAGCGCGTCAACGACTGCTTTATGCGCAGCCTGAATGGAACGCCCATTGATACCAACAGTTATGAAATGCGGGCGATTTTGGCCTACATGCAATGGTTGGGCACTGGCGTTCCCAAAGGTGAGAAACCCAAAGGCACGGGTTTGGTAGAAGTACCCATGCTCGATCGCCCGGCCGAACCTGAAAAAGGACGTTTGGTGTACGCTGCAAAATGCGCTTCCTGCCATGGTCCCGATGGACAAGGCCTGCCCATGCCGGAGGGCGCGCGCAATTACCCGCCGTTGTGGGGGCCGCATAGTTACAACGCTGGCGCAGGGCTGTTTCGGATGTCGCGCCTGGCGGGTTACGTGAAAGCCAACATGCCTTTTGGTGCCAATTACCAGAATCCGCAACTCAGCGATGCAGAAGCCTGGGATGTGGCGGCCTTTATCAATGCCCAGGAACGGCCTGCACATCCATTTTTGAGTACCGACTGGCCCAATATTGCCAAAAAGCCCTTCGATCATCCGTTTGGGCCGTACAAAGACACTTTTCCTGAAACACAACATAAATTCGGTCCGTTTGGGCCCATTGTTTCCTATTACAAGACCTTAAATTCAAAATAAAGCCATGCACACCAAGCCCGATGCACCCGACTATAACCTGAAAAGAAGAAGTTTTCTCCGCAATACCTTGTTGGCTGGTTTCGGCGCGGGTTTGGGGCCGTTTACCTTCACGTCGGAAGCGTCCCGCCCCACGTCGGAAGCGTCCTTTAACGCTTCCGACGTATCCGACATGAAGGGGGACGCTTCCGACGTGGGGGGGGACGCTTCCGACGTCCTTTCCATCCTACAAACCACCGACGTACACTGCCAGATCCACCCCCACGACGAATTATTTTGGGAAAACGATCAAATGGTGTTTCGCAAAACCGCCGGATACGCACACCTCGCCACGCTTTTTGAACAAGCCCGTAAAAGCAACCCGAACACGTTTATTATAGATACGGGCGACATGTTTCAAGGCAGTGAGCTGTCGGTAAAAACCACCGGCAAGGCCATGCAGCCCATTTTGAATGGCTTGGGGTATGATTTGTATTTGCCTGGCAATTGGGAGGTGGTCTATTTCAAGAAAAACATGCAAACGCTGCTGGGGGGATTAGATGCCCCTAAAATATGCGCAAATATGTTTCACGACCTTGGGGACGGCAAAAAAGGAGAACTTATATTTCCGCCCTATTTCACCTGGTCGCGCCTGGGCGTAAAAATTGGCTTCCTCGGCTACACCGATCCATTGGTGCCTTTGCGGCAATCCCCCGCCTACTCCAAAGGCATTATTTATACCAAACCTGAAGAAAATCTGGCCTATTACGTGCAGGTGTTGCGGGAGCAGGAACAATGCGATTTTATCATTATGTTATCGCATTTGGGACTTTCGCAGCAAATCGCCTTGTCGAATATGCCCGAATGCGCGGGGGTAAATTACATTTTTGGCGGCGACACCCACGAGCGCGTGCGTGTACCGATTGAAGGCAAATACGCCAAAGTCGTGGAGCCCGGCGCTTTTGGCTCTTTTGTTGGGCGCTTAGACCTGAAAATCAAAGATGGCAAAATTGTAGGGGAGCAGTATGAACTGATGGAGGTGTCACCTCGAAAATACAAGGCGCAAAAACAAATGACGCAATTGATCCAGCAGATGGAAGCACCTTTTACCGCCGACATTGAAAAAGTAGTAGGATACAGCAAGGTGCCCTTATACCGGTATTTTGTGATTGAAAATACCATTGATACCCTTATTTTGGATGCCCTTTCGTGGAAAGTCTCCGCCGATATCGTACTCTCCAACGGCTTTCGCTTTTGTCCACCCCGTAGTACGCCCAATGCCGAGGGCTTAATTCCAATCACGGAAGGTTACATTTTCGACATGTTGCCCGTTGACGCCCGCGTTCGTACGGGCAAAGTAAGCGGTGCCGAACTCTTGGTGTGGTTGGAAAAAGAGCTCAACAACGTGTTTGCCAAGGATGCTTCCAAACGTTTTGGCGGCTGGGTAGTAAAAATGCGGGGTATGGAAATCACCTTCAACGCCTTCGGGGAACAAGGCAAACGGGTACAATCGGCCCTCATTGGCGGACAACCATTACAAACAGCACGGATGTACCGTGTAGCCGCTTGCGAACGCGAAGGAGATCCGGCAACCATGCTGTGCCGCATCCCCAATGTACAGGACGGAGAAAACCTCGATTTTACGTTACACCCAGTCTTAAAGGAATATTTAGCAACCCATTCCCCGGTTTCGCCCCTCCCCAAAGGTGCGGCGCGGGCCCTGGATACTACGCCAAACTTACTTTCGCAAGTGAGCGGGGTACCTTATCAATTTCGCTAAACAGTAAAAAGTGCCATAAGAGACTTGGATTTTACCAGCATCCGAGCCCTTCTTAAGGAGACCTTTGCTGGACAAAAATTCAGATATGACCAATTACTGGCAACTTTTTACCAGCAGCGCAACAGGATATGCGCAGTATTTGTGGGATGCGGTGCTCAATCCCCATTGGAGCAATTATTTCTACTGGTTGATTGCAATTTCAGTGCTGGTATATGCACTGGAATTGCTTTTCCCCTGGCGCAAAAATCAAAAGGCAATTCGGGAAGATTTCTGGTTGGACGCGTTTTACATGTTTTTCAACTTTTTCCTGTTCGGGTTGGTTGGTTATGCCGCGTTGTCTACCGTCGTATCCCAAGCGTTCAATGATTTGTTGGCGAACGTTTTTGGCATAAAAAATCTGGTGGCCATTCAGGTGGGCAGCTTGCCGCATTGGGTACAATTGTTGATTTTATTTTTGGTGCGCGATTTTGTGCAGTGGAATGTGCATCGCCTGTTACATTGGTCGCCCTGGTTGTGGCAGTTTCATAAAGTGCATCATTCGGTGCGCGAAATGGGCTTTGCTGCACATTTGCGCTACCATTTTATGGAAACCTTTGTGTACCGCACCATAGAATATTTGCCTTTAGCCATGATTGGGTTTGGCATACAGGATTTTATTTTGGTGCATTTGTTTACCATTGTGATCGGGCACCTCAACCATGCCAACTTCAATTTGCCGTTGGGACCGCTTAAATACGTACTTAACAGTCCACAAATGCATATTTGGCACCACGCCAGGGACTTACCTGCGGGTAGCACAGGTATTAACTTTGGTATCACGCTATCTGTATGGGATTACCTTTTCGGCACAGCCTCCATTCCATACGACGGGCGTGATATCCCCTTGGGCTTTGACGAAGTGGACACCTATCCGCATGGTTTTTTTAGCCAAATGGCCAAACCGTTTAAAGAGAAATAAAAACTTCAAAAAATCATTGGGATGAAACCTTGGAACGATTTGAGATTGGTTTTGATAACCTGTATCTTTTTAGGCCTGGCACCTTTTGTGCCAGAGCCGCATATTATGGGCAAATTGCGCTGGGTAGCAGGCGGCGCCATTGGTATGCAGCCGATGGACTGGTTTGACCTGGCTTTTCATGGTTTGCCATGGGTCTTGCTGCTGCGCCTCGGAGTACTGCGCATGCTGGATAAAAAAGTATAAACGCGGCTGTATCTTGGCGCTTAAAATGAAAAATATGAAACAGTTTTGTTTGTTCTTATGCATTTGGGCTTTGCCCGCCATCGCTTGGTCGCAAACCGAGTCCCCCATTGTTACCAAAGAAAAACTCAAAATGGTTTTTCAGTTGACCTCCAACGATACGCTGGTGCAAAAAGCGCTGATAAAACAGTTGAACAACGTGCTCATCGCGGCTCCCAATGCCAAAATTGAAGTCGTTTGCCACAACAATGGCATCAGTTTTTTACAATCGGCCCTGACCAAACAAACCGATGGCATCAAAGCGCTGCACGGTAAAGGCGTCGATTTTGTGGCCTGCGCCAATACCTTGCGTGAACGCAAAATTAAAGTGGAGGAATTGTTGTCTGCTTGCCGAACCACCCCTTCTGGCGTGGTGGAAATTGCAATGAAACAACATAAAGGTTGGGCCTATTTAAAAGCAGGATTTTAAAAAATGGCCCAAAAAATTCCCACTTACAGCATTTGCAACTTGTTGGGCGCCGATCGGTGCATGACCGAAATTGTAGTGACCCGATTGCGGGATTTTGTCAATAGTCACCGCGACATTCAATTTCCGCATCGGCATGATTTTTACCAAATTGTACTGTTTACACGCGGTGGTGGCCAACATTCCATTGATTTTCAGCAATATGAGGTGATGCCCCACCATGTGTATTACATGGCCCCGGGCCAAATCCATACCTGGGATTTTGATGCGCAAACGGAGGGATACATTGTCAATTTCAATGAGTCCTTTTTTACCGCCATTTGCCACAACCCGAATTTTGTGCGCGATTTTCCCTTGTTCAACAACATCAGCAGTTTGCCCGTCAATACGCTCGACATGTCTTGTTGTTCAGAGGTAGAGCAAACTTTTGCCCAAATGCTGGAAGAGTTTGAAAAAGGCGGCGATTACCAGATGGATATTTTGCGGGGCATGTTGCTGGTGGTGTTGGTGCGTTTGTCGCGGGTAGCGCCCAGTACGTTTAAACCCGGCATTACCAAACATGCGATGATGCTGATGCGTCAATTTGAAAAACTGATTGAATCCAATTACCGCGACAAGCGACTGCCCAAAGCATACGCCGAAATGTTGTTTGTGACCCCCAACCACCTCAATGCGCTCACCAACGAAATCATTGGAAAAAGCGCGGGCGAACTAATTCGCGATCGGGTATTGCTGGAAGCCAAACGCCTGCTGGTTAATTCCGATATGATGGTGAGCCAAATTGCAGATACCCTCAATTTTGAGGACAATGCCTATTTCACCCGCTTCTTTAAAAAGTACACGGGTGCTACACCGGAAATGTTCCGAACTACGTTTGAAAGCAGCGCTGTTTAAGCTGCTTAAAACGGCAATATATTTTTAAAATGTACAATGTCCAGGCTTCAAAGGGTGACTAAACCCGGGAGCCTGAAAGCCTGTTTGTACCTACCTAAAACCGTCGTTTTTTATTAATAACGACCATTTTTTGCGATTTTTGCGATTTTCAATCAATCTCTACTATGATGTTCATCATAGGGAAGCCCGTGTTTTACCGCCAATTTTGTAGCATGATTATTAGAAAAAATCAACGACTATGAAACGATTGGTAATTCTTGGCGCGGGTACGGCAGGTACCATGATGGCCAACCACCTGAACCACCATTTGCATGCGCCCGATTGGGAAATTGACATTATTGACGAAAGGAAAACCCATTATTATCAACCGGGTTATTTGTTTCTGCCGTTCGATATTTATGAACCCGATGATATCATTAAACCCATCCAGGATTTTATTCCGAAGCACGTCAACCTGATTCAGGAAAAAATTAACCGCGTGTTCCCAAAAGACAATTATGTTGAACTGGGCGACGGACTTAAAATTCCGTACGATGTGCTCATTATTGCCACAGGGGCCAAAATTGCACCCGAAGAAGTGCCTGGCATGCAAGGCAGTGGTTGGCAAAAAGATGTATTTGATTTTTACACATTTGAAGGCGCTTTGGCTTTGCGCGACAAATTGCGCGATTGGACAGGCGGCAAATTGGTGGTACACATAACCGAAATGCCCATCAAATGCCCGGTTGCACCCCTTGAATTTGCTTTTTTAGCCGATTCTTATTTTAAAAACAAACATATCCGCGATCAGGTGGAAATCACGTTTGTGACACCTTTAAGTGGCGCTTTTACCAAACCCAAAGCGACTGCAGCACTACAGCATTTGCTGGATGAAAAAAACATCCACATTGAAAGTGATTTCGCGATCGAACAAGTGGATAATGACCGCAAAGTGATTGTGGATTACGGCGGCCGAGAAGTGCCTTATGATTTGCTGGTAACCGTTCCGACCAATAAAGGGGATGAGGTGATCGCCCGTTCTGAAATGGGTGATGACCTCAACTTTGTCCCCACCAACAAAGCAACCCTGCAATCGCTGGTGTACGACAATATTTTTGCTTTGGGCGATGCGACCAATATCGCCGCTTCCAAAGCCGGTTCGGTGGCACACTTTGAAGCAGAAATACTCACCAACAACATCCTGCATTTTATTCATGGCGAGCCATTGCGCGCTGAATTTGACGGCCATGCCAACTGTTTTATCGAAACGGGCGGCGGAAAAGCGTTGCTGATTGATTTCAATTATAGCCACGAACCCGTGGAAGGCGAATTCCCTTTTCCGGGCGTAGGCCCCTTGCGCTTGCTAAAAGAAAGCCGCGTAAACCACATGGGCAAACTGGCTTTTCGCTGGATTTACTGGAATATGCTACTCAAAGGCACCCATATCCCCTTTGTTTCGGCTAAAATGCAGGAAGCCGGTAAACATTTTTAACAAACTCAACCAAACACAATATGAACAAGATCATTGCAGACAGCACCATTCTGGTAAACGAAGAAGGGTACCTGACCGATTTTTCACAATGGAATCAGGCTATTGGAACCGCCCTGGCTACCGAAGCCAATATTGTCATGACCCCGCGCCACTGGGAAGTAATTGATTACCTCCAGGCTGAATTTAAAAAAGACATACCGCTTAGTATTCGAAAAATCGGAAAGAGTAATGTGGTGGATATCAAGGAGTTTTATGCGTTGTTTCCGGTAGCACCGCTAAAAACGGCCTCTAAAATTGCGGGCATTCCCAAACCTGCCAGTTGTATTTAATTCCCGCGATCGGCAAAAATGCGGGGTCACTCTTTTTATCATTTGCCCAAAATTTGGGTGCAAAACTGTAAACCATGAACGAATTCCACGGAGAAATCCGAAAAATGATGATTATATTGTCTAAAGCCACTTTAGATAACGTGTATGCTGCTTTTGTGCTGGCCAATGGTGCCCGTATGGAAGGGATTGAAGCTGAAATGTTTTTTACTTTTTTCGGCTTGGAAGCAATCCACAAAGGCAAACTGGAACACCTCCATATCGCAACCGTTGGTAATCCTGCTATGCATATTCCTACCCTTTTAGGCGGTTTGCCCGGTATGGAAACCCTGGCTACCAATATGATGAAAAAAGAAATGGAACGTATTGATATGCCTGATGTTCATGAATTTCTTGATATCTTGACGGCATCCGGCGTGAAACTTTGGGCCTGTAAACTGGCGATGGATATGTTTCACTATAAAAAAGAAGACCTTTACGAAGGCGTAGACGATGTTATTACCGTGGGTGATTTCTATAAAAAAGGCGAAGGCCTGGGCACCCACATGTTGTTTATTTAAATTGGCTTTTAACCACAAAAAACACGCACACCCCATGAAAATTGCCTTTTACTCCGCCCAATCGTACGATAAAACGTATTTCGACCAGGCCAATACCACCCAGGAAATCCGTTACCTCGAAGCCCGTTTGGAGCCCCACACGGTCGGCCTGGCTGCCGGATGTACCGCCGTTTGCCTCTTTGTAAATGACCAGGCCAACGCGGAAGCCATCCAGGAGTTTTCAAAATTGGGCATAAAATTAATCGCCCTGCGCTGCGCCGGGTTCAACAATGTGGACATTGAGGCGGCTAAATCCTGCGGAATTCCGGTGGTAAAAGTACCTGCCTACTCTCCCCACGCCATTGCTGAACACGCCGTAGCGCTCATCCTTACCCTCGACCGAAAAACGCACAAAGCCTACAATCGGGTGCGGGATGGGAATTTCTCGCTGGAACGCCTGATCGGGTTCGATTTGTTCGGAAAAACCGTTGGGGTAGTCGGAACCGGCAAAATTGGCGCGGTTTTTTGCGAAATTATGCTCGGATTTGGCTGTAAAGTGCTCGCCTACGATATTGCTGCCAATGCAGCCTTGCAAGCCAAAGGGGTGCAATATGTCCCGCTCACTGACTTGCTGGCCCAATCGGATATCGTTTCCCTGCATTGTCCGCTCACTCCGGAAACCCGCCATCTGGTTAATCCAGACAGCGTAAAAGCCATGAAACCCGGTGCTATGCTGATCAATACCAGCCGCGGCGGATTAGTGGATTCAAGTGCGGTCATTGATGCCCTGAAATCGGGACAATTGGGGTATTTGGGCATCGATGTGTACGAACAGGAGGAAAAACTATTTGCACGCGATCTGTCCGATACGATTATTCAGGACGACCTGATCTTGCAATTAATGACTTTCCCCAACGTGTTGATCACCGCCCATCAGGCCTATTTGACCGAGGAAGCATTGCGCGAAATAGCCCGCATTACCTTGTTGAACATAGACGCTTTTGAAAAAGGAGCTGTTTTGACCAACCAGGTGGTGTTGTAGCGGGGCCGGGAGTCAATGCCCGACATGACCCCCATCATCGTTTTACGCTCCGGTATGCCACTATTTTGTGGCATGTCTATTAGAAGAAACGTTTATATTTTGAAAAACAGCACCCTGTTATTCTGCGCAGTGTGCTGTTTTGCTGCCTGCAAAAAGAAAGCGGAACAAATACAACCTACTGTGCAGCGCATCACGGAATCGGTGTACGCATCGGGCATGATCAAAAGCAAAGACCAATATCAGGTGTATGCTACGGTAGCGGGCATTGTGCAACAAATCAAGGTAAAAGAAGGGGATTTAGTAAAAAAAGGCGATGTTTTGTTTGTCATCCACAACGAAACATCGGTGCTGAATGCGCAAAATGCACAAATTGCCGCCGATTTTGCCCAATGGAATACGCAGGGCGACCGCTTGGCAACGCTCAAAAATGCCATTGATCTTGCGCAAAGTAAAGTGGCCAATGACTCTCTTTTGGTGGAGCGACAACGCGGACTGTGGGCCCAACAAATCGGCTCAAAAGTAGAACTCGAACAGCGCGAATTGGCCCTGCTGGCTTCCAAAAATAATTACAGCGCTGCCGTACTCGCATACCGGGATTTGCAAAAACAACTCAAATTTGCCGCCGCCCAATCCCAAAAGCAACTGGCAATCAGTAAAAACACGGCCCAGGATTATGTCGTTCGAAGCCAAACCGACGGTCGGGTGTACAGTGTTGATAAAGAAGTGGGCGAAATCGTCAATCCCCAAACTTCCGTGGCCGTGATCGGAAAAGCCGATGATTTTGAAACGGAACTACAAATTGATGAAAACGATATTGTGCGGGTCCGGCTCGGACAACAAGTGTTCCTGACGCTGGATAGTTACAAAGGCCAGGTATTTGAAGCGGTGGTAACGAAAATTGATCCGCTCATGCACGAACGCACGCGAACGTTTACGGTTTTAGCAAATTTCGTGAAAAAACCGCCCACTTTATACCCTAATTTAACCACCGAGGCCAATATTTTACTGTCTACCAAAGAAAACGCCCTCACCATTCCCAGGGGTTTTCTGCTCAATGACTCCACCGTCATACTGGCCAACAAATCAACCCAAACGGTAAAAATTGGCCTGAAAGATTATCAAAAAGTGGAAATCCTGAGTGGCCTCACCGCGCAAGCAACCATCCTGAAACCGGCCAAATGAAGTACAAACTCATTGCAGAAATTGCCAGTTCGCTGCTCTTCGCGCGTTGGCGGCAATCGCTGGTGGCTGCCGTTGGCGTAATGTTCAGCATCACCATGTTCATTGCCCTCCTGGGATTTATGAACGGCCTCAACGATATGCTCGATGGCCTGGTACTAAACCGGACGCCCCATGTGCGCCTTTTTAATGAAATAAAACCCAATCCCAACCAGCCCATTGATCGGTCGCCCGACTTCAATACCGGGCATAATTTTATCCAATCCATCAAATCAAGCGGCGGGCGACTCGAAATTTACAACAGCGCAGCCATTGTCAGCACCGTAAGCGCCGACCCGCGCGTGAAGGGTCTTGCGCCTAAAATAACGGCCCCGGTATTGTACAACGCGGGCGCCATCGACATTACCGGCGTGGTGAGTGGCATTGATGTGGTGGCCGAAAATAAATTGTTTTCATTCGCCGATTATGTCACCTCGGGCAATACGCTGGATTTGAAAAATGTGCCCAACAGCATTGTGCTGGGCATTGGCGTCGCCCAAAAACTGCTGGCACAGATTGGAGACGTCATTCAGGTAACTACCGCCAAAGGCGACCAATTGTCCTTAAAAGTGGTGGGCATATTTGAATCAGGCGTAAAAGACCTGGACAAAGTGCAAAGTTATGCCTCTATCGCAACGGCCCAAAAACTGCTGGATCAGTCTAATACCTACCTTACCGACCTGCAAATCAATTTAAAAGACCTGAACATGGCGCCGCAAGTGGCCAAAGAATACGCCCGCTTGTTTGATTGCGACGCAGAGGACATTCAAACCGCCAATGCACAGTTTGAAACGGGCACCTTTATCCGAACCCTCATTTCGTATGTGGTCGGCATTACCTTGCTTATCGTGGCAGGATTTGGCATTTACAACATCCTCAACATGATGATTTATGAAAAAATGGACACCATCGCGATTTTGAAAGCCACCGGTTTTTCGGGCCGCGATGTACGCAACATATTTTTGGGCATCGCCTTGAGCATTGGCATCGTAGGCGGCGCAAGTGGGCTCTTGTTCGGATTTTTACTTTCCATTGCCATCGAGCATGTGCCGTTTAATACCGCCGCTTTGCCCCTTGTAACGCATTATCCGGTCAATTACGACCCATTTTACTATTGTGTCGGACTCACCTTTGCCTTGGTAACCACCTATTTAGCGGGTTTGTTTCCGGCTTTAAAAGCAAGCAAAGTGGATCCGGTTATCATCATTCGGGGGAAATAACATGGCTGATATTGTTTTACAAGCAAAAAAAATCAACAAATACTTCAACGACCCCGTGCGGGTACAAGTGTTGAACGAGATAGATTTTGCCATACATCCAGGCGAATTTGTGGCCATTACCGGCAAATCTGGCTGCGGAAAATCGACCCTGCTGTACATTCTTTCCACGATGGATACCGATTATGAAGGTGAATTGAGCATAGACGGTGAAATCATGCGCGATAAAACGGAGGCCGAACTGGCGCACATTCGCAATGAAAAAATCGGCTTCGTTTTTCAATTCCACTACCTCCTAAATGAGTTTTCCGTGCTGAAAAACGTGATGCTACCCGGCTTAAAACTTGGCAAACTTTCGGAAGCAGAAGTAGAACACCGCGCCATGGAGCACCTGACAAAATTAGACATCCAAAGTTTGGCCCTCAAAAAAGCCAACCAACTTTCCGGCGGCGAAAAGCAACGGGTAGCCATTGCCCGGGCCTTGATCAATGACCCCATCATGATTATGGGCGATGAACCAACGGGCAACTTAGATAAAAAGAACAGCGATATCGTGTTCGGTATTTTCAAACAACTCGCCACAGAAGCGAAACAAACGCTGCTGATCGTCACCCATGATCAGAGCTTTGCGAATAATACCAATCGGATTATTGAGATGGAGGACGGGCGGGTTATTTCTTCATGATTTCGGTGTTGGATATTCGGTGTTCGGAGTTCGATATTTTAAAAAGGGAATAGCAGAATATCGAACACCGAACACCGAATTTCGAAATTTCCGATGTGGGAGGTCCTCACGCTCGCCACGCTCGATGTTACTAGCAGAGTGTTGTCTTCCGTTTTTTCCAGGCAGGAATCGTTTGGCCAAGATCCGTTCCAATACCCGGTTCAGCGCCCCCTTTATTTCGAAATTCGGTGTTCGGTGTTCTGCTGTTCGATATTTTAAAAAAGGAACACCGAACACCAAATTTCAAAACCTAATTCGTCCCAACCTTATCCTTTCCAGCCAGGAATTTTTCCAACACATCCGGCATTTTTTCAAAAGCGGCCGCCAGCCCTTTGCTGTTGCGGGTAGGAACAAAGGAAATCTCGGAGGCGCGGGTTACCAAAAAGCCCAGCGGCTCCACGCCAATCCCTGCACCAGCGCCCGAACCACCGCCATGCGATTTTTTATCGTCTTCTCCCTCGCCACCACCGTAGCCAAAGCCTAATCCTACGCGGATGACTGGCACACAACTAAATTCGCCCAAGGTGAATTCTTTGCCAATCACGGTTTCTGTTTTGGCCTCCGATTTTAAAAAGTCGGTAACTTTTGTGAGTACTTCTTCAAAATTCGTTTGCATGATTGTTCATTTTTTAGTGAAAAAAAGGACGCGCACGACAACCAGGATCAAATACCACGGCCGCGTTTGCAGACAAATTGCTACGTTTTGTTCGCCTTGAAAATTGATCCGCAACTGGCGTTTCCCCCGACTTGCCGCCTGAAATGCCGGATATAACCAGGCATTGAGCAGAAAATCGTCGGTATCCCAGTTGACCCGCAAATACTCCAGATGCAAGACTTTCCAACCGCCTTTCGCCAAAGCCCATAACTGCTTCAGAGTCAAATTTCTACGGCTTTTTTTTGTCGGTTTTTTGGGTTTCAAGGTCGCTTTGGGCGCTATTGCTGATTTTAATTCCATTTTCCAGAAAAAAACCTGCACCCACCAATGCCATTGCTCGCCAGCAGTTTCGGCCCACAACTTGAAAATACCGCGCCATTGTACTTGATAAATCCCTTGCTCGGTATCAAGTTCTACTCGGAAGGGCATCCACAGCGCCAAGCCAAGCAGCACGAGCAACAAACACAAAAAGTACAGCAGCCAAATCACCGGTTTAAGTTTAGGTCTGCAAGCTGTGGGCATTGCAATCGGGCCGCAATGACGCGCATCAACGAGCGGGGTAACGTTTTCACGGTTTTTTCAAGTTGATAAAAGTCATACACCAACTTATTATTAGTCAGCTAAGCCCAACAGAAGCCGAGGCAACTTTGCCAACTTGTTTCATCAGCCCGACCATCTATGCTCTACCACCGCCTTGGAAAAATTCCGCGGAAGCGACACGTTCAATTCCGTAATGAAGACAATGGTAAATTATACGCCGAAGAACTCGTTGGCACACAAGGCTTTTCGGGGGTTTCGTCGCTCGTTTACCATCTTTACCCACCTACCATCGTCAAATTCAGGGGCGAACCCTATCCCGTAGCGCCTCAAATTGCGGTGCAAAAAAACCTGGAAGCACTCAGTTTTCAGGGATTTGACCTTCCTGTCAACGATAATTACCTCGAAAGCCGCACCACACTTTTTGTCAACCACGATCTACATTTGGGCCTTGCTGCACCTTTAAACGGAACCGAAGACTATTACTTTAAAAACGCCGACGCCGACGAAATTCTATTTGTGCATAAAGGCAGTGGTATGTTGAAAACGGCTTTCGGAATGATCCCGTTTCAATACGGCGATTACCTCGTGATTCCGCGCGGCACCATTTATCAGGTCGAATTTGATACCCAGGACAATCGTTTGCTGGTGATGGAATCTTTCAGCCCCGTGCGCACACCCGAGCGTTACCGCAACCGCTACGGACAATTACTGGAACACTCGCCGTTTTGTGAGCGCGATTTCAAGTTGCCGCAAGACCTCGAAACGTATGACGAACGCGGTGATTTTCAAATATTTATCAAAAAACAGGGCATGATGTACCCCTACGTGTATGGTACGCACCCCTTCGATGTAATCGGTTGGGATGGCTACCATTATCCGTATGGTTTTTCCATTTTTGATTTTGAACCCATCACCGGCCGCATCCACATGCCACCCCCCATCCACCAGCAATTTGAAGCCGATGGTTTTGTGGTGTGTTCCTTTGTCCCGCGCATGTACGATTACCATCCCGAGGCCATTCCAGCGCCTTACCACCACAGCAACATCGACTCCGACGAAATGCTGTACTACGTGGATGGCGACTTTATGAGCCGCAACAACATCAAAAAAGGGCAAATCACCTTACACCCCGCCGGAATTCCCCATGGTCCACATCCGGGCGCCATTGAACGCAGCATCGGCAAAAAGTCAACCGAAGAATTAGCCGTCATGATCGACCCCTTTAAACCGATGATGATTACCACCGCTGCATTGCAACTCAATGTGGAAGATTATTACAAATCCTGGATGATGGACGGGTTTTAATTCCGCCTTAAAGCCCTTTTTGAAAGTATTGAGGCAGAACAAGAACGGCGCGGCACGCTTTAACTGAAAAAACATGCAATTTAAGACCATTATCGAGCCTTTTCGCATCAAAACCGTGGAGCGGATTCGCCTTACGACCCCGGAACAACGCGAGGAATACCTCCAACATGCCCATTTTAATCCGTTTTTGTTACACTCGGATCAGGTAATCATTGATTTGCTGACGGATAGCGGTACTTCGGCGATGAGCAGCGCGCAATGGGCGGGCATCATGCGCGGCGATGAAAGTTATGCGGGAGCTTCGAGTTGGTTGCGCATGGAAAAAGCGGTGCAGGACCTGACGGGTTGTCCTTATATTTTGCCTACCCACCAGGGGCGTGCGGCCGAGCATTTGTTGTACACCCGCATTGGCGGCGCGGGTAAAGTGTTCATCAGCAATACCCATTTTGACACCACTCGGGCTAATATCGAATTTTCGGGCGCAACCGCCATCGATTGCCCGATCCGCGAAAACAGCGACCCCGCGCTGTTGCACCCCTTCAAAGGCAACCTCGATACGGTAAAGCTGCTGGAAAATATTGAAAAATACGGACCGGAAAACGTCGCGGCCGTGGTGCTCACCGTCACCAACAACAGCGGAGGCGGGCAACCGGTAAGTATGGATAATGCCCGTCAGGTATCGGAAATTTGTAAAAAATACGGCATCCGGTTTTTCTTAGATGCTTGCCGGATCGCCGAAAACGCCTGGTTTGTCAAACACCGCGAGCCTGGTTTTGAAAATACCACCTATCGGGAAATTGCCCAGCAAATGTTTGCCCTCGCCGATGGTTGCATCATGAGCGCCAAAAAAGATGCGTTGGTCAATATGGGCGGCTTCCTGGCCCTGCGCGACCTCGATTTGGCGGTCCAATGCCGCACCGTATTGATCATCACCGAAGGATATTCAACGTATGGCGGACTGTCGGGCCGCGACATGGAGGCCATTGCAATCGGTTTGGAAGAGGTTTTTGAGCCCGATTATTTGCATTACCGCATCAAAAGCACCGAATATTTAGCCGAAAACCTGCATAGTTTGGGCATTCCCATCATGCGTCCCGCGGGTGGCCATGCCGTATACATTGATGCCCGCGCTTTTTATCCCGACATTCCATTGCATCAATATCCCGGGCAGGTCATGGTGTGCGAATTGTATCGTTTGGCGGGAATTCGCTGCTGTGAAATCGGTTCCGTGATGTTTGGCAAATACGATGCAAATGGGAAACTCATACCCGCCACCATGGATCTGGTGCGGCTCGCCATCCCGCGGCGCGTGTACACCCAAAGCCATATTGATTACGTGATTGAAACATTTGAGGAATTGCGCAAACACCGCGCAAAGGCAAGTGGCTTTAAAATATCCTATGAGCCGCCATTTTTACGGCATTTTACGGCTCACTTTACACCTGTTTAGGGCATTTTTTGTCCAATAATCCAGTATACCAACATTTTTTACCCTGTTAATTCATTTTTTCTCATGAACATTTTCATCACCTTAAATGCATACATTTTCGCCAACACCACCCGTTTGTTGCGTTGGGCCATTGGGATCAATTACTTCTGGTTTGGCATCCTCAAGTTTTTCGATGGCTTAAGTCCGGCAGAAATGTTGGCCAAAGATACCATCCGGGTGATCACGTTTGGGCTCATTCCGGATGATGTGAACCTGATGTTATTGGCAATTTGGGAAGTCGCCATCGGGGTAATTTTCTTGAGTGGGCGCTTCACCCGCATCGGCGCGCAGGCGGCAGTAGTCCACATGCTTTTCACGTTTTTGCCCTTGTTTTTCTTTCCACACGTTTCCTTTACGCATGCACCTTATGGGTTTACCATTGTAGGGCAGTATATTGTAAAAAACCTGGTGTTTTTGGCGGGTTTGGCGGTTATTTTGAAAGAAGAGAAACTTTCAAGGCCTTATTAGCGGTCGTACGTTAAGTTGTACCCCAAAACCACCCCCAACCTTGTTTTTACAGTAAAATTTATGTACTTTTGAATGGCAGAAACAAGTGGAAGAACAAACCTCGGTTTTAGCATGGTCGTTTTTCCAACCAGAAAACAATAATTCCCGCTATTTTTGTGCCGCTTTCAGCCAATCTATATTGGCTGAAAGATACTTGTATATACAAACATTGTTACGACCATGAAACATCTGATCCATTCCAGCATACTTTTACTTGCATTCATGACCTTCACGGCCTGCGATGCACAAATTCAACACGCCAAAACGGTTCAAACGACGGTGTATGGCGATTGCGGCATGTGCGAAAAAACCATTAAAAAAGCCGCATTTGTAAAAGGGGAAGCGCAGGCTATCTGGGATATGGACACCAAAATCGCCATCTTTACTTTCGACAGCACCCGCACGAACGTAGATGCCATTTTGGCGCGTATTGCCGCAGCCGGGTACGATAGCGACAAATTCACGGCTGCCGATACCATCTACAACAACTTGCCGACCTGTTGCCAATATGAGCGCCCGGTGAAAGTTGCTGCGGCCATCATCCCGGATGCGAAGCCCACGGGCGGCATGACCAAAAAACAGGCGGTTGTGGTAAACCCATTATCGGCTGTGTATGCCGCTTATTTTGAACTAAAAGATGCCTTAGTCGCCACCGATGGTAAAATGGCCGCTGCAAAGGCAAAAGTGCTTTCGGATGCGCTGGCACAAGTAAACACCGGGGCAATGACCGCTCCACAAAATACTGCCTGGACCAACCTAAAAACAGGCCTGGGTGCCGATGCCACAAAAATTCAGGGCATTACAGACACCCAAAAACAACGCGCCGCTTTTTCTGATCTGACCAGCAAGGTGTACGACTTAATGAAGGAAGTAAAACCAGGTACCACTGTGTACTTCGATTATTGCCCCATGTACAACAACGGCAAAGGCGGAAACTGGCTGAGCCTGGAAGAAGAAATTAACAATCCGTATTTCGGAAAACAGATGCTGCATTGTGGTAGCACAACGGCTGTACTCAAGCCGCAGTAACTTCTAAACTTGCCAGATATTCGTGGTAATGCGTAATCGCTACGGTCGGGTCGACTTTTTCAGTCACCCCGACACTAGCGCATACATTCTGGTATAAAAATCCCGAATTTTAGTGAAAACCAAAATTCGGGATCAATCATCTGTACGGAAATATATTACAGGTTTCCAACCATATCTTCCGGCCGCACCCATGCATCAAATTGATCGGAGGTCATGTGTTTGAAATCGAGTCCTTTCAATTCGAATTCGAGGGCCGATTCTTTTAGCGTAATGCCTTTTTTGTGCGCATTTTGGGCAATACCCGCTGCGTTGTAGTAGCCAATTTTGGTATTCAGCGCTGTCACCAACATCAGGGAGTTGTTTACGTGCTTCTGAATGTTGTCGTATAAAGGCTCAATTCCTACCGCACATTTATCGTTAAACGACACACAAGCCTCGCCAATCAGGCGCGCCGAGTGCAGGAAGTTGTAAATCATCATGGGTTTGAACACATTCAGTTCAAAATGGCCGTTGGAGCCGCCAATGTTGATCGCCACATCGTTGCCCATGACCTGCGCCGCCACCATGGTAAGCGCCTCGCATTGGGTCGGATTTACTTTGCCGGGCATGATGGAAGAGCCCGGCTCATTGTCGGGAATAAACAACTCACCGATGCCTGCGCGCGGACCAGAAGACAGCATGCGCACATCGTTGGCAATTTTCATCAAACTCACCGCAACCGTTTTCAGTGCACCGTGGGCTTCTACAATACCATCGTGGGCAGCCAGCGATTCAA
>Ga0247835_1001453_pt1 | contig 29083 bp, 33 predicted proteins | sample LaCtaG_3_FD_189912 | JGI IMG/M metagenome (GOLD analysis project Ga0247835, IMG submission 189912) | Freshwater microbial communities from meromictic Lake La Cruz, Castile-La Mancha, Spain - LaCruzMarch2015_13.5m | ecosystem: Environmental > Aquatic > Freshwater > Lake | place: Spain: Castile-La... | reverse complement strand
TCTTGTTAAATAGGTATTTTTGGATTTGCAGGATTGAAAAATCCGGTTCGATCTCGTAGCTCAGCCGGTAGAGCACTTGACTTTTAATCAAGGGGTCATGGGTTCGAATCCCATCGAGATCACATTGAAGCCTGGACGACTGTCCGGGCTTTTTTATTTTACCCATAATTTCGCTGCGCTTTTCCGATGGGAAAACGTCAGCCATTATATTTTTCCAAGTTGGAAGGAAGTTCAATCATTAGGGATTTGTCCACCTCAACGGCGTTAACCCGCTCATTGTAGATTTTAACGAGGCTAACAAGGCTATGTTTGAGTTTGTCGGCTGCGAAAACGCTGATTTCTTCAATGTTTTGAGAAATGAACGATTCGAGCGATCCAACGGCAATTTGACCTTTACAATGCCTATCAGCATATTGACGTGTACCCACAAGTATTTCGTCAGGCACAATCAGATATGGCTTTAGCCCATCTTCAAGGTTCTCTTGGCATTTTTTGTAAACACCCTCCATAGGGGAAACGGTCACATGAAAGACCGTGTTGCCTATTGCAAAGTCCCCAGAGCGGTTGGTTGGTTTATCAGCTGTACTTGCCGATTCATTAGATACTTTTACCTCTGGAAATCGGAGTTGCAATTTAGCACCTACTAAGTGTTGCGCCACAGCCCCGAATTTACCTTCATTTTCGGCAATTTCAAGAAGGTTACGAATGACTTGCCAGGTCGAAAGTTTCGAGTCGAAGACTAATTTGATTTTTTGGCGATTATGGAAATCCCGTACACGTTCAACTAAAAACGCTTGAAAAGAGGCCAAAATCTTGTTTCGATCTTCCTGCTCTAATAAACCGAGTTTTAGAGGCTCTAAAGATTTGAATAGTGGCCTAATATCGCCTTGCCCTCCGCGATTCGTCCGCCCGCCTTCTTTTGCAAAGGGTCGGGTTTCGCCCAAAGTTCTTAGAATTGAAGCAACCGCCGCGCCGCTTGCCCCTTTGATTTGTGCGCCGCCGGGCGCTACATGGGTATCAAAGTCCAAATCGTATTTTTCCTTCAACCGTTCGAGCAAAACGAGCGTTGCAGCAATTGTGCCATTAGCCGGGCCATTGTTTGCTTTAACAATTTTTAGAGACAAGTACCATTCTTCAAATGTCGATAGCGGCTGTTCGGTATTCATTTTTATGATCCTGCTTTAATGTTAAGTTGTTAATCTCTGCAAGTAAGGGGTTGAGGTAGTTTTCACCAATCCACGTTACCACTGGGACACAAACGGCGTCTCCAAAACCAAATAACGCTTGGTTGATATTTCCGGAAATATGGTATTCGTCTGCGCCCATCAACCTTGCGCATTCGCGAGGGGACAAAAGGCGAATACTTATTTCACCTTTGCCAACACGAAGTAAAATTTGCCTTGCACTTCCTCCTTTGGGCGTTCTTAAACATCCCGCTATTCCATCCGAACGAATTTCTGCCATAGAACGGCCTTCTCTTTCCCTTCGAAATGCGGTAAAGTAAGTGTATTCATTTTTACCTTTTGCCGCTTCGATCAAAACACGATGCCTATCGAATGTTTGATTAAGAAGGTATTGCACCCGTTCTTCATTCCACCAATCTTTCGACTCTTTCGGTATTTCTTCGATAATATCGACCAACCGTAAACTACTTTTAGGCAAATTGGGTAAATTTCGGATGCTCCAATTGATTTCGGGGTGTCTTAAAATGAAGTCTGCAAGTTTCGGCGTTCTTAAATCGCTTTGGTAAAGGGTTAACTGGCGATCGTTGAGTATTTCAGGTTCTCCGATGGATTTATGTCCAATAACAAATAGACGTACCCTGCTTTGAGGAACGAATCTAACAGCGTCAATTATGAAGGCGTCAACGGCGTACCCTAATCCATTCAAGGCTAATAAGGCTTCTTTGAAATCTTGTCCTTTGTTTGAAGTCAAAAAACCTTCTACATTTTCAAGTAATACAATTGGCGGGCGACGTTCGCCCATATCCTCCAAGACATTTACGAACCCCCAAAACGCGGAAGATTGACTTCCTGACAATCCTTCCCTACGTCCAGCTAAAGACAAGTCTGTACAAGGAAAAGAGGCGGTTGCCAAACTTACATTAGGTATTTGGCTTCCCTTCAATTGGTGGATATCCCCAAGGTTGAAATGGTTTATCGGATCGTTGAAATGCGTTTGATAAATACGCTCTTTAGTAGGGTCAATGTCGTTCGCAAACGCAATTTCCCATCCTGCTTTTTCCAAACCCAAACGCATTAACCCTATCCCTGCAAAGAATTCAGCAAACAACTTTGGGCCATGTTCATTTCGATAGTAAGTCATTTCAAGTTACCTTTTGAACAAAGATAGATGGTTTGTTTTAAATAAAACATACTTTTTGTTTTAAATTCGCAATGAGATTTAAGTATTAGTGTTTTGCTAATGCATATATTCTTTGATTATAAATTTTTATTTCAAAACTTCGAGACAAATCTTTTACTGTTTAAATGGGCCAAAGCCGACTAATTCCATTATTCGCTTGACTATTAATCAAAAGGTCATAGGGGCGAATCCCATCGAGATCACAATAATACCAGCCATTTTAGTGGTATCTTTCCCCCTTAATTGGTATTTTTGGAAGCATTCGGCCATATTAAGAACGCAATGCTCTTACCGGAAATTACCAGCATTCGATCCATCACACATGCGTGAAAATCAAAACATAGAATGGAAGAGCATCCTTCCATCCCTTTTAACCCGGATATTGCGGCTGCATTTTTCAGAGCCGGTCTGATCGAGGCTTGGGGACGAGGCACCCTAAAAATCGTCCGGGAATGCAGGGAAGCCGGACTTCCTGCACCCATTTTTACCTATGACCTTTCCGGGTTTAGGATTGAATTTAAAAAAGAAGCCGGAAAAAGTTCGGAGAAAAGTTCGGACGAAATTCGGTGTTCGATATTCCCCTTCCCCCTCTTTTTCCTACCAAACACAGCCCAATCCCCGCCAAAAAACGAAAGCCTCCCGGCTAGGGCTACTCGGCGCCCCATCTTTGTATCATCAAACAGCGCACAACGCTACTACACGATACAAAAAAGGTTACCATGAAATTCTTCGCAATCGTTCTCGTTTTCTTCCCAATGTTGCTCACCGCGCAGTTCGCTGCAAAATTGCAAAACGCATCCAGCCCAGTTGCTGCTGAACTGCACCTCAACAATACCAACACTACTACCACCGTAAAATACAACTGGAAACGCGGCATTCGCCAAGCCATCCTGCCTGGTACCCTGGCTTTCGCTTCAGGCGTTTCTGGCGGCCTGCGCGAATCCATCCTTTGGAGAAAAGATGTGTTCTTCAAGCGCTTCCCAAATGCCAACCGCAACTTCTGGACGGCTCCAAATACCCTGAAAGACGCGCCCGCCAACGCGCAGCCTTACTCAAAAGCACACAAAGTGCTCACCACCGCGCACAACGCATTTTTGGCAACTGCTGTCATCAGCGCAACCATTCCGCTCGTAAAACACGGTAAAAAAGAAAAATTGGGCCATAAATTGGCAGATATTGGCTTGCAGGCACTCGCCATCAGCCTGGGCTACTCGCTCGGATTTGAAGGCACCTTTGGCCACTTCTTCAAAAGATAAGGGGATTGAACGAATTGCAAACACAAGCAGTCGGGCGCTTGGATTAGGAAGACCAACACCGACTTTTATTTCAGATTGGTAATTTTATCTGCCGCACGAGGAAACTTGGGCGGCAGTTTTTTTTCCCCGAATGAAATTCGAGGGTCACAAGATGATAGATGTGATTCAAAATTTCGCATAAATGCGATTACGTCCACTCCAATAGAATCGCATAATACCCTTATCAGCGACGAATACGGTAATTAACCTTGTACCGGATAACGGTGGAATCGCAAAGTCGCCGGAATGATTGGTAGGTTTATGTGTGCGCCTTAAATATGAAGCAAATGCAAAATTTTGACAAACATATTTACTGTCTTTTTTAATAGTAATACTATTTTTGCTTTTAAAATCCTCCACATGAAAAAAACAATATTGCTACTTGGAATAATATCATTGTGCATTCAATGCCGCATGCTCGGCCCAGCAGACTTTGCGGTAACGCCCATACCCACTAAAATTGATTTACCACGCCTGGAAATACTTACCCACCAGCAAAGTTTTGGGGCCATGTTTGGCAACGCGCTTTGGGGAAATCAGTTTTTGATGTACGACAACAGTTGGTCGACCTTCATGCCGGTGGGGTATCAGCGCAGCATCGCACCACGCAAAATCCTGGATGCCATGGGATATCTGGAGCGTGAGACGGCTGCTATCAGTCGGCGCACAGGCAATGCGCACGGTTATGCACGGTACAAATTGATGTATTATGAAGTGCGGCAACCCGGGTTTGGCTGGGAAATTTTATCCTCCCTCACCTGTTTTATCCCCAATTTTTTTGGGATGCCGTTTAACAGGCTGCGCACCGATCTGGAATTGCAATTAGAAATTGTAGATGCGCAGGGCAATATACTTTCTACGTATCGCAGCGCGCAATCGGCGCTGGTTTGGTCGGCGCCTTATTGGGGCTATTGGTGGACCGATGCCGTTCGGAAGGCGTGTATTTCGGCCCTTCAAATGGCGATGACTGATATAAAAGGACAAATAGCGTTGGATCGGAATACCTTAGAAACCCAATTGTTGGATGGTGGACAATTGCCGCCCTTTGTTTCGGAAGGGTACCGGCGTTGAACGGTTGGTGTTTTGTAATTTTAAAATAAAATATGGAGTAAGCCCTGAGCGCAGGACTTACTCCATATTTTATTTCGATAGTACCTCCAATCCCATTTTTTCAATAATGCCGAGTACTACTTCGTCCCATTGCATGTTCAGGCTATAACCCAGTTCAATATCGGTTTTTTTCAGGCCATCTACAATACATGCATAATCTGTTGAGGGACAAGCAAGCGCATCGGCATACCAGGTTCGACTATTTACAAATTCGCCAAAATCGACGATGGCTTCTTCTGCCGAGTAATACACGCGAAACTTGGTTGCGGCATCGTCGTGCCACTTTGAATACGTCTTACCTGTCCAGGGGCTGCTGGCTTTAATGCCAAACGGATTGCCTGCATTTATAAACAGTTCGCTACTAAACCCGGATTCATTGATTGCAATGGCAATCACCACGGGTGCTGCGACGCCTGTGCGACTTTCCAATTGAACTGCGGCGCGTACAAATGATTCGACAGTTCCGGCATCGGCATGGTAAATTTCCGTAATGCGCGCAGCCACCAGCAGCATGGTTTCTTCGGTTGGGGTGGTTGCTTGATTTATATGGTTAACTAGGCGCGCCTCCTGGCTAAAGGCATTAAAGGAAAAAGAACACAATAAATTAGCCAGAACAAAAACGATAAACATCCATTTGTTTTGCATGGTTTGTGGGTTAAACTGTAAAAAGAGGTAAAAAAAACCGTGTTAACGGTCGTCAACACGGTATATTATGGCCTTGAACAAAGCGTATAAAGTGCCCCTAAGGCAATGAACAGAAAATGCAAATGAAGAAGGAGGAGGGCCTTTGCGAGGGAAAGAACATGTGTTTTAATTCACTGAAAATTAAATATTTCCGCCCCGTATTATCCGCAGAATGACTGCGATGATGGCAATCACCAACAGGATATGAATAAGGCCTCCAGCGTGAAAACCGATGAATCCGATGGCCCATCCGATGATGAGGATGACCGCAATGAGGTAAAGTAGATTGCCCATGTGTGTTGTTTGTATTAGTGTTTGTTTGAGTAACAAAGGTGCTGGAATGTGCGGTTCAATCTGTTACATTATACACGCAATATATTGCATTATTCACAGGTGTAATTGATATGTGAATAATGTAAGTATTTAATTTAATTATGTAACAGATTCATTTTAAAAGGCCCTGACCTTTGCATCTTAATTCACACTAAATATCAAACATGAAACACACAATCAATTATACCATGATGCTCCTTGCCTCGATCGCCTTGTTTTTGGGCAGCATCCAGTATGCAAGCGCACAAAATGTCGAATTTGGCATTCGATTTATGCCTACGTTTTCAAAGTTTAACTTGAAATCCAATACGGGCACTACCATTAATGGACAAGTAACCGTAGGATATGGAGCAAGTGCATTTTTGGGCATTAATTTGACCGATTATGTAGGCATTCAAGGGGAAGTGATTTATAGTGCTGTATCCCAAAAATACACGGAAGTGGATGTGGAGCGGAACATTAAACTGAAATATGTAAATATTCCCCTGCTGCTTTCATTGAACACCGGGAAAACGCGTAAGGTGAATCTGAACATTGTTGCGGGCCCACAAATTGGCATCAGCGCCGGAACCGATCTGGAAATAGCGGGCGGCGAAATCTCTACCCGGGACAATGGTGTACTTTCTATTAAAAAAGGCGATTTGGGGTTTGCATATGGTGCAGGACTTGATTTTGGTTTGAATCCAACCCGTACCGTACGTTTAGGCGTAGGCTATCGGGGTGTATCAGGACTTATCGATATCAGTGACCGCGGCAATACCCTTTCTACCGAGCAGTATTATTTGGTAGACCGGACCCACCTCCGAACCAATGCGGTGTATGCAGGATTATCCATTCTATTTTAATATAAAAGCCCTTAAAAACCATCTTTGAGTAAACTGCAGCCCGTTTCATTTCAAACTTGAAACGGGCTTTTCTTTTCGCTTCTATCTATTGTGGTGGTGCATGTGTGAATGATGTAACTTCTTCCATTTTAACTGTAATGCTTTGAATTGCGCAGATGCCCACCTTTGTTTAACAAAATTTGATTCACACTTAAAATCAATACCATTGAAACATTTAACCGCATTCCTGATTGCAGCATTCATGTTGCTGAATTTTATTCCTACTGCTGTGAATGCCAACACGGTAGCGGCGAAAACCCCTCCAACTGCACCAGCCGATTCTACTGCAGCCACCATCGTGATGGCGCGTTTGACGCAAATTATGCACTTGGATAAAAAAGCCCTTTCCAGCACAGAAAAGAAAGCCTTGCGCACCGAATTGCGCACGATCAAAAACCACAAGGACCTTTCTGGCGGCGTGTATTTGTCGGCGGGTGCTGTATTGCTGATCGTCATTCTGATCATCATCCTGCTGTAAGATAATCAAGTAACCTTGCGTGGAACCGTTAGCTCCTGGTTTCAAAAATATGAAGCCGAACGGATTGCCTGGGACGCACTGGGTATGTGGAATGTAGAGAATGAATTAGCGATTGAATATGCACTTTAAACGGCTGTTAAAAAGCGGGCGGCAACGGGCGCTCGTTTTTTGCAGTCGATTAGAAATCACCCATTTTAAAACAAACAAATAAATCATGGATTCAGGTAAAGTATTACTAGGCTTGTTGGCCGGATTAGCCGCCGGCGCCACGCTGGGCATTTTATTGGCACCAGAAAAAGGCAAAACCACCCGCCGCCGCATGATCAATAAAGGAAACGATTATGTGGAGGAGTTGGAAGACAAATTCAATGATTACATGGAAGGCGTCACCGAAAGATTCAACAAAACCAAGGCAGATGCTACGAAAATGGCCGCCCAATGGAAGCAAAAAGTTGAAAAAGCAGAACACGAAATGCTCGATGGAAAACAATAGGTAATCCTTGCCTAATTTAATAAGTTTCCCATCATTCAAGCGGTGAACTTTGTAGGGCTCAAATGCACAAATCAAAAACATGAAACATTCATTCCGAATTTTTATCGCATTGCTTTTATCCTTTATCCTGGCGCACTCCCTGCGCGCGCAGGAGGCCAATACCCCCCGATTTGGCTTCAAGGCGGGCCTGAATTACTCCAACCTGTACGCCAAGGACGCCGATAATTCCAAAACACACGCTGGCCTGAATGTGGGCTTTTTTGCCAAAGTACCCTTGACGAATTGGGTGTCTATTCAGCCTGAGGTGTACTATACGACCAAGGGCGCGGATGTCACATACAACAATCTATTTGCAACAGGCACGGCCAAGTTCAATTTGAATTATGTAGAAGTTCCGCTGCTGTTCGTCTTCCACGTTACCCGCAATTTTAATGTACACCTTGGTCCCTACGCGGCCGTGCTGGTGTCCGGCAAAGTCACCAACAAATCGAATGTAACCCTTTTTGATTTTGAAGAAAACATTCAGGTCGACGATTACAACCGCTTAGATGCCGGTGTGGCAGCAGGTTTGGGCATTGATTTGGGGGCATTGAGCATCGGTGCGCGCTACAATTACGGCTTAACCAAAGTAGGCAAAGAACGCAGTGTGCTGGGCGTCCAATACACCTTGCCCGATGCCGTAAATGGCGTGTTTAACCTGTACGTATCGGTTTCAGTGCATTAATTCCCCTTTTTAAAGTACAAAATCCTAAATCATGAATACGATTAAAAACATCATCGTGCCAACCGATTTCTCGGTCACCGCGCGCAATGCCTTCCATTATGCCCGCCTGGTGCCCCATGCATCTGGCGTAAATGTGAGAAAGATGTAACTACTGCCCGGATAGATGTAACAGTGTCGGCAGCAGAAGCACCCACCTTTACACCACCCAAACAACACATCCTGTAACCCGGGAAAGCCGGAAATAAAAAACAAACACCATGAATACTACTGAATTAAAAGGCAACTGGAACGAGCAAAAAGGAAAGCTCAAACAAAAATTTGCTGAGCTGACCGACAACGACCTGATGTTCGAAGAGGGCAAAAAGGAAGAAATGCTTGGACGGATCCAAATCAAACTTGGTAAAACCAAAGAAGAACTGCACAGTATAATCTCTGGGCTTTAATCACCTGCCCTGAAAAGGTTCCGTTGGTCGGTCAGGAATCGTTAAACGGACCTTTTCAGCAGTTTTTCAAAAAAAACAGTTTTAAAATCAAACAAAATAAAATGAATAAGTCACTTTTTACGATTACCACGATTTCGCTTTTTTTACTCGGTATGTTATTCACCAGTTGCCAAACACCTGCCGAAAAAGTTGACAGCGCAGAAAACAAGGTAAAAGACGCTAAAACGGAACTCAAACAAGAGCAAAATGACTCGAGCATTGCTGCACAAAAAGCCGAAAATGCTGCCGCCTGGGTAATGTTCAAAAACGAACAAAATGCGATGATTGCCGCCAACGACAAAAACATTGCCGAACTGAAAGCCCAAAAGAAAGCAAAAGGCAAAGCAATGGACGCTATGTATTTGAAGGACATTGCTGCTTTAGAGCAAAAAAACATCGACCTGAACAACCGCATTATTGCCTATGATAAGGACCAAAATAACTGGGACGTATTCAAAGCAGAATTCAGCCGCGACATGAACGAACTCGGAAAATCCCTGACCGACTTTACGATCAAAAATAAAAAGTAAGTGGACTTGTTGCCGATTTAAATAAAGGTGGGTCTCCCGCCCGCCTTTATTTCATTTGCTGATAAAAGAAAACACCTAAACAATGGACTATAATACCGAACTGGATTAAAATGATCCTGACCATCATCAAAAGTGGATACGAAGAATAAACATATTCCTAAAAACAAACATGATGAGCAAAGATAAAGGTACCAAAAACGTCAAAAAAGCCCCAGCCGATAAAAAAGGCAAGGTAATATCCAGCTACAAATCAGAAGGAAAAAGCGGACTCGACAAACAACCAACATTAGAAGCATTTATCCCCAAAACCGACCCCAAATCAGCCGGATCTAGCAAAAAAGGCAAATGATTAAGGTAACAAAACACGGGGTCATCCTCAATAAAACCGATGCCGGATTTGAAAATGAAGGTGTATTAAACCCCGCGATACAACAGGAAGGTGATACCATCCACTTGTTCTACCGAGCCGTAAGTAAAGGGAATTATTCAAGCATTGGCTACAGCAAATTGAAAGGACCGCTCGCGGTGGAAGAACGATTTGATGTGCCTTTGCTTTTCCCACAAATGGAATACGAATCGCACGGCATCGAAGATCCGCGGATTACCAAAATAGAGGATACCTATTACATGACCTACACGGCCTACGATGGCGTGAATGCAATGAATTCAAGCATTTGGTAGGATTTGTAAAGGCGATTAATGGCAAATACGAGCGCTACAACAACCGCAATAACCTGCTGACCATCCCGGATAAACAAATCCTGGTATGGGACAAAAACCTGATCTTTTTTCCGCGCCGCATCCAGGGGCACTTGTTTTTCCTGCACCGCATCAAACCGGATATCCAAATCGTGGGCGTAAAGGCGCTGGAAGAACTTACGAAAGATTTCTGGGAACAATACCTGATTCATATTCGGGAAAACATTGTGATCTCCTCTAAATACGACCATGAAGCCAGTTATGTAGGTGGGGGCTGTCCACCCATCGAAACAGAAGCCGGTTGGTTGATTATTTACCACGGCGTACACGATACCCCCAAAGGATTTGTCTATACCGCATGTGCAGCATTGCTGGATTTGGATAATCCACAAACAGAACTATCACGCCTGCCTTATGCCTTGTTTAGTCCGGAATACCAATGGGAACTCAATGGAGAAGTGAATAATGTGTGTTTCCCCACAGGCACCGCACTTTTTGAAGATACTTTATACATCTACTACGGCGCTGCCGACGAACGCATCGCTTGTGCTTCGGTCAGTTTAAAAGCGCTAACGGCAGAGCTGGTAAAAAACATTCAAAAACATGAGAAATGACCTCGCTTATAACCGCGTACCTGAAATAGAAACCTTGTTGTTCCGGCATGTGACGCCAAAGCAACCCGTACTCCTTACCACCCCTTGATACCACCGATGCGGCACAATACGTAGCCTTGGCAGCTACGGTTAACAGCGATAAAAACATCAAATTTGTGCTCGTTCAACACGAGTTCGGCTTTTTTGAAAATGGTGGAGCGTCTGCTTTTTTGCAGTTTCTGTATGTCATAACCAAACCCATCGTGCTGGTTTTTCATACCGTGTTACCCAATCCCGATGAAATATTAAAAGCTAAAGTGCGCCGTATTGCGGCCGTTTGCGCCGCAGTAGTGGTGATGACGAAAAACGCTGCCCAAATTCTGAACACAGATTATGGTGTTGATACCGAAAAAACAAGCGTGATCCCACATGGTACACACTTAGTGCCCCATTTGAATAAAAATACCCTGAAAGAAAGATATGGCTTAAGCGGACGCAAAGTATTGGCCACTTTCGGATTGCTCAGTTCTGGCAAAAGCATCGAAACAACCCTCCATGCATTGCCCGAAATCAGCCTGGAACACGTGAAAAAAATGACCACCCAAGTGGGCATGATTCAGTTTTCCATCATTAACCAACCCGATCTCGCATCCGGGTACACCCTCGACGACAACGCGCGCGCCATGATCGCCTTGTGTATGCACTATGCACTTACCCAGGAGGAAAGCGATTTAATTGATATTAAAACATACCTGGATTTTATTGGCTTTTGTCAACAGCCTGCTGGTAATTTCCTGAATTATGTGGATGAAAATCAGCAATTTACCCCACAAAACGACGAAACAAACCTCGCCGATTCTAACGGACGCGCAATTTGGGCACTGGGATTTTTAATTTCCAAACGCGCTGTTTTACCTTCCAATTTGGTTGCACAAAGGATACCGCGCCTTGCCCGTTTGTTATGATGGCGTGGAAGATTTACACATCAATTTGAACCAGGGCGCGGAATCAACCCTGAGTTATTTAATGGCTCGGCTTACGCTGGAGCAAAAAGTCCGTTAAACCTAAATATTCTCCAAATTCCCCATCCGCTTCTGCTTCAACTGCTTATAAAACGAAGGCGTGAGTCCAGTGATCTTTTTAAACTGGTTGGACAAATGTGCCACACTACTGTAATTGAGTTTCTGAGAAATCTCCGTCAAATTCAACTCGTCGTACAACAACAGCTCCTTTACCCGTTCAATTTTGTGGATAATGATAAACTGTTGAATCGTAATGCCTTTTACCTCCGAAAAGACATTCGATAAATAAGTATAGTCGTAATGTAATTTTTCGCTGATGTAATCCGAATAGTTCATCGTTGGAAACTCATCCGAATAGTGAATCATTTCCACAATTACATTTTTTATTTTTTCAATTAGAATCGCCTTTTTATCGTCCAGCAACTCTAACCCAGATCGCAATAAATTGATTTTGAGCGTTTCACGCAATTCCGGTGTGATTTCATCCATCAAATCTACCATACCCAATTCAACGATGGCATGGCGAATATCCAGTCTTTTTAGCTCGTCTTTTACCACCATCTTACAGCGCAGACTCACCATGTATTTGATATAGAGTTTCATATCCGACAGTTTAGAAGAAAGAACGGATATACGAAGGGCAGTCAAACAAGACCAAGCGAGTGTTCCCGCTTAAGCCACTAAAGGTAATCAATATAAATTGATAATCCAGCGGGTTTTATTTAAAAAATATTGATAATCAATACTTTATTTGAAACATTCCTTTTGCGCGTTCCCGCTTTTAGACAAACTTTCGAAGCGCATGCGCTCAGAAATGAAACGAACGAAACTTTCACTTGTTAAACAGGACAAGGGTTTCTTTTATCTTCGCCCTATGCAAACCTTCGCGGATAAAATCATCGCCTACAACGCACAGTTGGAATACACCGGCTCCCTGCCGGATGGTATTCAAATCATGAATCCATTCAAGGAACGGGCGGCCCAAGAATATAGCCATCAGTTTTACAAGAAATATTACAACGATATGCAATCCCGCCAACTCATCCTGGGCATCAATCCCGGTCGATTCGGCGGTGGCATTACCGGCATTCCTTTCACCGATCCCAAGCGCCTGGCCGATGTTTGCGGCATTCCCTACACGGGCGAAAAAGCCCACGAGCCCTCCTCCGTATTTGTGTACGAGGTCATCGAAGCAATGGGCGGCCCCGAAGCGTTTTACCAGCAATTTTACATCAATTCCTTATGTCCGCTCGGCTTTACCAAATCGACACCCGCCGGGAAAGTGGTCAATTATAATTATTACGACAGTAAGGAACTCACCGCCGCGGTGTACGATTTTATCCTCCAAAACCTACAACAACACATCGAAATGGGCCTCCGCACCGACACCGTGTTTTGCCTCGGAACCGGTCAGAATTACACATTTTTGAACAAATTAAATCAAAAAACGGGCTTTTTTGGCAACATTGTGCCGCTCGATCATCCGCGTTTTGTGATGCAATACCGGGCCAAACGCAAAGGGGAGTATGTGGAGAAATACCGGGAATTATTGATGGGATAGCGAGGTCCTTAGGCTATAAAAATGAAACCAAATTTTAAATAGGGTCAATTTGATTATTGGGGCTTCGAGGGATGGGATTGAAGGTAGATGGGGCAAAGCAAGTTATTTCAGTTCCTTTGAAAAGAGAAATCATCTCATGTTTAACATCTGGATGTGCATAAAATACACTAAGCCAAACAGAAAAAAAACCGCGCTCCTCAGCAAATCGCGCAACAGCATTTGCACTAATTTCTCCGTTTTCAAAAGCCTTGAGTTTTCTCATGGCTTTTTCCCACGCAGTACGTCGGTGTTCCCAGCGTTTATCATTTTCTGGAAAACCCATTTTATGTCTCTGAGTTGGAGAATATTTTGGGTTACCAGGGTATTTGTCTAATCCAACCAAATTTAATAACGCATTTGCCTTTGTTTTTTGATTATTTTGTTCAACTTGTGGATGAATGGCAACTAGGCCGCCCTCTTTATATTCAAAAATAAAGAGCGTGTTTTGGAGATGTGGCAAATAAATATTGTTCAAATCCACAAGTTTATTGGATTTGTTGTCCTTCCCATTACATCGTCCACAGGCAAGCAGAAAATTATCCCACTCTGTTTTTTTTGAATCATTTTGATTTTTGGGAATTACATGTTCTACTTCTAAATCTGAGCTAAAAATTTCACAATAACTGCAATAGTTGCCCAGATTTAACTGTAAAATTGAATTCGCATTTCCGTATGGGCTATAATTTTCCAATACGGTTACTTGATTTCCATTTTGAAGGATCATTTGACCCGCCCTCCATTTTGTTACTGGTCTCATAAAGTTGAGGCTTCTCTTTCAAGTTTAAGGGTTGCGACAAAAGCAGCGTCATCGCTAAATCTTTCCTCCATCTCGTTGAGTTGTCGGCGCAGCTCGGCCAATTCATTGTCGTTTTTACTATTCTTGCCTTCAGCAATTAGCCTGTAATACTGGGAGGCTATATTCACTCGATCTTTAAAAGCATCACTTCGGGCAACATCATCTACACCCATCTCTATTTCTGCTACATCCTCGATGCCGTAATTAAAAGGATTTGTTTCAACGCCTATTTGGTCCATATCTAAGTTGATCAACTCGTCTTTAGCAAGACTCTGAACAATAAAAGGAGAATGCGTAGTGGCTACAAACTGAATTTTTGGGAAAACTCGTTTTAAATCGGCGACCACATGACGTTGCCAATTGGGGTGTAGGTGCAAGTCAAGTTCGTCAATCAAAACGATGCCGGGTGTTTCGGCCACTGCATATTCGCCCAAATGCGGATTGAGTTGAATACAGCGATAGGCAATATCTGCAACTAAACCAATGATATTTCGAAATCCATCGCTCAATTGGCGGTAGGCTAATTTATGTTTTTGGCCTGCGGCATCAGTGAATACACCCACCAGTTCTTCCTGTTTTCGATCAAAAGCCATGTCTTGCCATCTTTTGTCCGGTATCAGTGCAAGGATGGTGTTTTTAAAAGCGGTTAGATGGGCTCTTTCTGAAGGCTGGTCGAATTTTAAAATGCTGTCTTCCTGTGTTTTGTACCATTCCAAAAATTCCCTGCTACTAGACTTGGCAGAAAGGCAATTATTATAGGCCATCTTGATGCCTTCCTCTTGCTTTTGAAAGCCAACTTTTTCATGTTCAGCCCATAATCTACCTGTACCATGATAGGCAAATACAGGGAAAACCACATTTTCACCTTTCCTACTTTTTTGCATTAATTTTTGCGCTAATTGGCTCACTGTTTTGGCATCTTTAGATGTAGTTTTTTGTTTTAAAATTTCCCTTTTCCATGACAATTCCTTTTCATTTATGATCCCATTTGCTAAGATAGTTACTGGCAATTGAGGACGTGCTTGTCCGTTGGTATTGATTGTTCTTATTTCATGATCTTGGATCGTACGGGTTTTAATACCGATGCCCATTTCAATAAAAAAACTACCTATAGAAACCGCAAGTGCATCTAAAATGGATGTTTTTCCAGTGGCGTTGTCACCAATAAACAAGGTAAAATGAGGATTCAATAGGAACACTTTGTCGTCAATTCCTTTAAAGTTTTTGATGTGGATATTTTTGATCTTCATTTTAAAAAAATTTGGTTGTTAATAACCAAGTTATCGGATTCAAACGCACAAAATCGGGCCATACTCAGTATCTTTAGATAAATCTACTCCGTTTTGTAGACCCTATCCGAAAGATAGACAATAGTTTCGTAGCATCTCGAAATCACAAAAATAACTTAGAATTGTGAAAATCAAATAATAAGTTTAGTTATAAGGGATCAACAATTCAATTTACCCTCATCTCATCACAAAATAGGCTTCCGACGAACACAATTGCTACTAATGATATTTTTTCACTCCAGACAAAGCACGGTATGCAGCAATTGCACCAGGATACTCAGAAGCATTTTGTTGTTGCCAAATTGATTGGAGGAACGCTTTCTCCAATTATTGGACCAAAAAAGGGTTAGAACCTTAATCCATTTTCCCAAACAACTTATTTCGGTGGTTTTGCCCCCATTCCCGCAGCGCAACAATCACATGATCCAACGACTTGCCATAATCGGACAAACTATACTCCACCGTAACAGGAATTGTATCATACACTTTTCTAATAATTAATTGATTCACTTCCAGATCCCTAAGTTCCTTCGACAGCATTCGGGGCGTAATACCCTCCACATCTCTTTCCAGCTCTTTAAAGCGCCTGTTGCCCAACGACAATGCAATGAGAATCGGCAACTTCCACTTGCCGTTAATGATGTCGAGCACGTCTCTGACGGGCCGAATATATTCGATACACTCTTTGGATGATTTCATCTGCTTGATAATCAAGGTGCTATACTCCAGAATACCAGTATACTTTAGTATAGTACTATATTTAGTATAGCGAAGGTAGGTAATTTTGCCCCACAAATTAACAACAAACTAAAAAAAGATGAAAGTACTCGTTTACGGTGCAGGCGGCTCGCAACAGTTTCCTGTAATCCAAGCGCTCAAAAACAAAGGCGCCTCAGTTGTCGCAACCACACACCAACCCGAAAAAGTCGAATTACTCACCAATGCGGGGGCCGAAGCAGTCATTGCCAACATGGCCAACCGCGCACGCATCCATGAAATTACCCAAGGGGTGGATGCAATTTCATTTTTGGCCCCGTTCTTTCTCGCCAATCCGATGGATGGATTGGACTACGCTAAAAATGTAATTGACGCAGCCGTTGCGCATAAGGTAAAGCACTTTGTATGGAACAGCAGCGGCTTTATACTTCCAGTAAAAATTGGCAACCCATCCCTGGATGTACGCATCGATATTGCCGATTATTTGAAGGAAAGTGGAATTCCGTTCATCATCATACAGCCATCTGTTTATGCAGAAAACCTGTTAGGCCCCTGGACCGCACCTTTTGTTCAAGCAGAAAATACCGTAACCTACCCAACCCCGGAAGAAATGCCCGTTGGCTGGATTGCCACAAAAGATGTTGCTGCCTTGGTTGCAGAAGCAATTTTTAGCCCGCACCTGGCAAATGCCTCCTTTCAAGTGAGCGGTATCGAAAATCTAACCGGCCATCAACTGGCAGAGAAGTTTTCAATAGGTTTAAATAAACAAATTCAATACCGCCAAATGCCCCCGAAAGACTTTGGAAAAATCTTAGACAGTTTGATGGGCGAGGGCGCAGGACAAGGTGCAGCGGCTGTTTATCAGGAAATAACAGATACGAAAAACTACCCAGTCATGCATGCATCTGATATGGACAATGTGCTCAAAAAATTGCCGGTGCCCATGACAAGTCTTGAGGATTGGGTAGCACAAAATAAATCCGCTTTTTTAGAATAGTGAAAACTTTATAAAATCGCTTTCGAGGTGGAGGCCGTTGATTTAAGATATAAGATTACATGATTTAAGATTTCAGATGGAAGCGCTTTTTCGGGGCATTCATTCGTATTTTGATGATTTAAAACGGATTATGAATACAATCTAATCCTTTCTAATGCCAAGGGTTGTACCACCCCTTCTAAAATCTTAAATCATGTAATCTTAATTCTTAAATCCAGAACGAAGCCCTTTCCCGATCAAAAAAACCATGATCCAAAACGCAACGCACTGACCTCGCAAATGGTCATATATTTGTAGCAACGTTCAATGCCAAACCACCCCGCCCGACCTCGCTAGAGGTCGCATATCTACCCCGACACAACTAAAAAAACAAATTATTTAAACTTAAAATCAATAAATTATACATTAAATAATGATAACAACAACCATAAGGCCATTTACCGAAGCAGAAAAAAAGCAACAGATCCAACAACTGCCAAGCGTTTACAAACGCTTCGAAGGGTTTGTTATGAAACTTATTTTCATCGTATTTGCCCTGACTATTCCACTCCTGGTTTATGACCATTTCGTACCTCTATCTTCGCAAACCCAAGCTGTCTATTGTATCGCAATCGTAATCATAGCCATACTTTTGACCTATTGGATCACAATAAAATGGGAGATCTTTCCCAATACCGAGTTTGAGTTTTTAAGGAAAAAAGGGAGCGACGAGTTTATATCTTTCAAAACCTTGGGACAATATTTCGAAGAAGAGAAAACGTTGCCGCCATTTGACAAAGCAACTTGGGATAATGGTACTTTTCCGGCAAATGGTCAAATGATAGACCAAACAATTGACCAAATAAATTGAACTTTACGCGCCCAAAATCGCCAGAACCAAACCAATACATCCGCACCAGAACCGTAAATATCACCAGCGACAACCCATCCTCATGAATCCAGAAGTGAATTGGTTTTTTACAAAAAAATCAAAATGGCAAGCAGCATACGCGGAATTGAGAATGCTGGTGCTCGACTGTGGTCTGACGGAAACCTTGAAATGGGGATGCCCCTGTTACACCCACAACGACAATAACATCCTCTTAATCCACGGATTTAAAGATTATTGTGCTTTGTTGTTGATGCAAGGCGCTTTACTAAAAGACCCCGAAGGAATTTTGGTCCAACAAACCCAAAATGTACAAGCCGCCCGACAATTACGGTTCGCCAACCTGGAGGAAATTGAAAAGAAACAATCTACCATCCTCGCCTATATCCAGGAAGCCATTGAATTGGACAAAGCAGGCTTGAAAATGGAACTAAAAAAGACGAGCGAGTTCGCCATACCCGAAGAATTTCAACTTGTTTTGGATGAAATGCCTGAATTAAAAACGGCGTTCGAAGCCCTCACACCCGGGCGGCAAAGAGGCTACCTGCTCTATTTTTCAGCCGCCAAGCAATCGAAAACCCGCACGGCAAGAATTGAGAAATACCTTCCACAAATATTGGACGGAAAAGGATTAGAGAATTAAAACTTAGACTATACTAAACCAACCAAATGAACATCTTCCTCACCACGCTCCTAATCCTGGCAGCCATCATTGTCCTGCTCCTCCTCCTTGCCCTTTTCATGAAAAAGGACCATTACGTCAACCGGGAAATCATCATCAATGCGCCCCGGCAAAAAGTATATGACTTCCTTAAATACCTCGAAAACCAGGAAAAATTCAACAAATGGGCAAAAGCAGGCGAGGAGCGCATCGTAACGCATAAAGGAACCGACGGAACCATCGGGTATATTTATGCCTGGACCGGCGATAAAAGCGTGGGCATTGGCGAAAAAGAAATTACCAACTTAGTGGAAGGCGAACGCGTTGAAACCGAAATTCGTTTTGAAAAACCCATGCGCATCACCGCAGCCGTAATCATGGAAATTGCAAATTATGGCACGGATCAAACCAAAGTAAACATGATCAATAAAGGCATTTTGAAATACCCGTTGAACCTGTTGATCCCCATGGCAGAGAAAAACTTTGCAAAAGATATGGATGTTAGTTTGGTTACGTTGAAAGGGATATTGGAAAATCAAAATGTCAAGTTTTAAGATCAGAAAACTTGACATTTTAATCATAATTCGTACCTTTGCAGCATGACCGTAGCGATGCAAATACGAAATCAAATAGAGCAACTGCCCGAAGGCAAAACCTTTGGTTATGCCGATTTGCCCATTAGCAAAGAAGCGTATCAAACCGCTGCTAAAGCCTTGGAGCGCATGCAAACCCAAGGCATCATCAAAAAATTATCGAAAGGCGTTTTTTATAAACCCAAACAAACCATCTTCGGAGCACTCAAGCCTGATTATAACGAGCAGTTACGTCCTTATTTGTTTAACAACGGTAAACGGATAGCCTACGAAACAGGATTTTCGCTGTATAACCGAATGGGCTTAACGACCCAAATGGCCTTTCGAATAAAATTAGCCAGCCAGCGCAAACGCATTTCCATCAATAGGGGAGCCTTAAAAGTGGATGCCATAAAAAGCTATGCCGAGGTTACTGATGCCAATTTCGAACTGTTGGGATTTTTAGATGCCATTAAAGACATCAAACGCATTCCCGATTGTAGCGTAAGCCAAGCGACAAAGATTATAAGCAGTAAAATCAGCAAATTGAGCGACCGACAAATCACGGAATTGATTCAATACGCGCTGCTTTATCCACCCAGGGTACGGGCATTGGTAGGTGCGATGTTAGAAAGTTTAAAAATAAATGCAAACACTACGAATTTAAAAGAAAGTCTAAACCCGCTCACTACCATAAAATTGGGTTTGAAAGAAACGGATTTACCCAACCTTAAAAATTGGAATATCGCATGATTTTGCACCAAAACACAGCACTTTTTGAGGATGCAGTGCGATTCACTGCAGAGCAAATGAATATTCCACCTGCGTTTATAGAAAAAGACTATTGGGTTACCTATGCCTTATTTACCATTTTTAATCACGAAATTGGCAAAGACACTGTATTTAAAGGCGGAACGGCATTGTCCAAATGTTATAATTTGATAGAACGCTTTTCAGAGGATATTGATCTGGTCATATTGAGGCGTGACGGCGAATCAGACAGTAAATTGAAATCAAAGTTAAAAACAGTAAGTGCCGTTATCGAGGAAGTCTTACCTGAAGAAGAAATGGCGGTATTTGACACCTTGAAAATGATAAAAGAAAGATTAAATACGATTTCATGGTCTATAGAAATTGAAACTGAACACCGAATATCGAACACCGAACACCGAATTTCAAAATAGCGCGGTACCTCTGGCTTCACAACCACTAAAAGCCCAAGGCAACGCCCCTTTATTTCGGAGTTCGATGTTCGGTGTTCGATATTTTCTAAACCGGTTGCGCGCCCCCTTATTTCGGAGTTCGATATTCGGTGTTCGATATTTTCTATTCACACAATCGAAGTTCCTTCCACCCCAAAACAACCCCAAACCCTTTCTCCAAAAAATACCCCCGCGTCTCCGCTTCCCCGCGCGCACTCGTAACCAACACAAAATCTCCCCCCCAAGCCCCCAAACTCTTCACCGCCCCCCAATAATCCGAAAAATACAGGGATTTGGCCGTCGGCAACTCCAACGCCGCGCCAATGCATTGTTCATGCGCGATCACCACCCGTTCAAAAGCCTCCAAATCTTCGGCAGCCAACATTTGCCGCGTCAAATCAGAAACTTCCGCAACTTTAGCAGCCGTGCCACTGCCCAAATTCCGGTACCGCAAGATCCCCGCCCGACTATCCTGTTTTTTATCCAAATACACAAAATACAAGTGCTCGGCATACGGCGGATCAAAAACCACTGGTTTAACCTCCGGCGTTTGGCCCTCCAAACGATACAACAACGGCCCTTCCGCGTACGCACACGCGAGGTCGTAGCCCGAACCACCCATCGTTTCAAATAAAACGGTGTACGGATTTGCTTCCGCCCAACGCGCCACCGCCGCAATCAACGTACTACTGGTACCCAAACCCCAATTGCGTGGAAAGTTATTCTGTGTCAATACTTTAAGCCCCGTTTTGCCATCCAAAAAATGCGGATTCTGCTGCTGACAAGCGTTCAAAATGCCCCGCAAATTATCCGATATTTTCCGATCGGTATCGGTGAGCACTTCCAAATCCGGCAAGGCAAATTCAGCCAAATACCAAGCCACCCCTTCCTCGTTTTTACTGGTCCACGACAAACTGGCGGGTTCTTTCCAGGTCTCCACCCGCAACGATTGCCCAAACCGCACCGGCAACGCCAAGGCCAGCGCCCCGTCCAGCACGAAATATTCGCCGCTCAACAGCAGCTTACCCTGCGCAAAGGTTTCAAAAACCAGCTTGTTGTGTTCCATAAAAGGGAGATATGCTTATGAAATGGTGCAACGCAAGTATTTAATGGTCTTACCCGCCGCCAAATGTTTGCCCTCGTATAACGTCTGGATCCCCAATTCCGGATACAACATCGGCGTGGCATAAATATCCTGATTTTCGTACAGCAAGGTACAACGCGGGTCCGATTCAATCACCCGCAAACTGTACCTAAAAAAATGCGGATCATCGTGTTTTAAATGTACCAATCCACCCGGCACCAACACCTCCCGATAACGCTCCAAAAACATCGGCGAGGTAAGCCGCCGGTTCTCCTTGCTCTCCCGCGGAAACGGATCCGGAAACGTAATCCAGATTTCCGATACCTCCCCGGGTGCAAAAAACGCACTCAAAACCTCAATGCGCGTGCGCAAAAAAGCAGCATTGTGCAGTCCGCCGTCCAACGCGTTTTTGGCCCCCTGCCACAAGCGGTTGCCTTTAATATCAATACCGATAAAATTGCGCTCCGGAAAACGCCGCGCCAAATCCACCGTGTACTCCCCACCCCCGCAAGCCAATTCCAGCGTAATCGGGTGGTCGTTTTTAAAATGATCCCGGTGCCACACCCCTTTCATTTCTACCGGCTCCATATTGGCCCCCACCAGTGATGGTTCCTGCACATTGTAACACTCATACACGTTCGGGAACGAAAGGATTTCAGCAAATTTGCGCAATTTATTTTTACGACTCATAGCAGGATGGCAAAGACAACGTTGCCCGATAATTTGAAAAAATGAATAATTTTTTGCGGTTTTAAACGCTGCAAAAACCCAAACAGGCCGTTTTTTAAGCACATTATTAGCCAAACGCCTGTTTCGGGGGGCGAATTTCCGTTTTTTCTCCGAAACCATCCGATTCCTGTGCAAGATCCTGCATAAAAGCACCCCAATCGCCCGCGCTTCGTCGTACCTTTGCATTTTTAACAAGTAAATGCGCACAGACTCTGCACGTTCCGTCTGATACCAATATATGAATTTTTTAACACTCGAAAATGTCACGAAGAGCTACGGTGAAAAAGTGCTGTTCCAGAACCTCTCTCTTCACATCGATAAAGGGCAAAAAATCGGTCTGATTGCCAAAAACGGCACTGGTAAAAGTACCCTCATGCGCGTAATTGCCGGCAAAGAAGGCTCCGAAGGCGAAAACGCCAAGATTATCCTCCGCAAAGACATCCGCATCGGCTGGCTCGACCAGGAACCCGATTTTCACCCCAGTTTGGATGTACTCGGCGCGGTACTCGATAATAAAAACCCCATGGTGAAGGCCGTGCAGCAATACGAACACGCCCTCGCCCATCCCAGCGACAAAGGTACGGCCCTCGAAGATGCTATGGCACTTATGGACGACCTGAAAGCCTGGTCTTTTGATGCGAAAGTGAAAGAAACGCTGTTTAGTTTCGGCATGACCAACTTCGAACAAAAGGTCAATTCGTTGTCGGGTGGACAAAAAAAGCGCGTCGCCCTGGTAAAAGTACTGCTCGAAGAACCCGATTTCCTGATTCTCGATGAGCCGACCAACCACTTGGACGTGGAAATGATCGAATGGCTGGAAGAATACCTCCAACAGCCTGGCGTTACCCTGTTTATGGTCACGCACGATCGCTATTTCCTTGAAAATGTGTGCGATAGCATCATCGAACTCGAAGGCGGACAATTACGGCGCTACTCGGGCAACTACTCCGATTATCTGGAGAAAAAAGCCCTGCGCGAAGAAGTGGAAGCTACCACCTACGAACGCACCAATAAACTGCTCAAAAACGAACTTGATTGGGTGCGCAAAAGCCCGCAAGCCCGTACCACCAAGGCCAAAGCCCGCGTGGATGCCTATTTTGAACGGAAGGAAACCAACGATACCCTGAAAGTCAAAAAAGACGAAATGAGCATCCAGATCAAAGAAAACTGGATGGGCGGCAAAATCGTCGAGTTGCACAACGTCAGCAAGTCGTACGGACCGAAAAAACTGATTGAAAATTTTTCCTATAAATTCAAACGCAAGGAACGCGTGGGCATCGTGGGCGCCAATGGAGCCGGAAAGTCTACGTTTCTGCAACTGCTCACCCAGGCCATTGAACCCGATACCGGCAAAATTGTGGTGGGCGATACCATCATTTTTGGCCATTACCGCCAGGAAGGCATTCAACTGGCCGACGATCGCCGCGTCATTGACGTGATACGCGATATCGCCGATGTAATTCCGCTCGAAAAAGGCAAGGAACTCACAGCAGCCCAACTGCTGGAAAAATTCCTGTTCAGCCGCTCCCAACAACAGGTGTATGCCAGTCAACTCTCCGGGGGCGAACGCCGGCGCTTGTACCTGCTCACCATTTTGATGAAAAACCCCAACTTCCTGATCCTCGATGAGCCGACGAACGACTTGGACGTGATGACCTTGCAGGTTTTAGAGGATTTTCTGGAAGATTACCCCGGTTGCCTGATTGTAGTAACGCACGACCGGTATTTTATGGACCGACTGGTAGATCACCTTTTTGTCTTTGAAGGAAACGGCAAAGTGCGCGATTTCAACGGCACCCACGCCGAATACCGCGCCCTCAAACGCACCGAAGAGCAAGATCGAAAAGCGCTGGAAAAACAACAATCTACCGTTGCAAAACCCGTCCAAGTTGCAGCACCCGTATCCAATTTGCCCGCACTCAGCAGCACCGAACGCAACGAATTGAAAAAATTGGAGCGCGAAATTGCCCAACACGAGCAAAAAAAGACCGAAATACTGCAAAAATTCGATGCCCCCGATTTAAGCGCCGCCGATGCAGCCGCCCTTTCCCTCGAACTCGGAAAAATACAGGAATCTATGGAAATGAAGGAATTGCGCTGGCTGGAACTGGCCGAACGCGCCTGATACATGCCTATTTTTTAGTCCTATGATCGTAAAAATACTCGATAAAAAAGTCCCCGACACCATGGTGGTGCCGCTCGCCCAGGATGCACAACTAGCCGATCGCTTGGTAGAAATTGCCGCGCGCACAGGCGCAGACGCAGCCACGCTACAAAACGATTTCCGCGCAGAAGCCAAGGAAATATTCGTGCTGTATGCCACAGGCAGTCCCGGACGACGCCTTTACCTGTGTGGCATGGGCAAAAAGACCGGGTTTCAGGAAATTTTTTCCACCCTGCGCCTTTTTTGTCACCGCTATAAAAGCAAATTGCCGCAAAAAGTAGGGTTCGACTTGCGCCATTTCCCGCAGGAATCCCTCGCGCGCTACACGGAAGCAGCCACCTCAGGCGCTTTGCTCGGCCTGTACGACATCGGCAAATACCGCACCGAAACCAAGCCGGAAGCGGAATTTGGTGGACCAAAATCAGAAATCAACATCGTACTGCCCACTAAAGGACTAAAGGAAATGGAAGCGCCCGCCCGCCGCGGACAAATTTTTGCGCGCACCTATCTTTCCTTATTCGACCTGCTCAACGCGCCCGGCAATTACAAAACGCCCGAACAAATGGCCAGTTGGGCCGTAAAAGCAGGCAAAGAATGCGGCTTTTATGTACATGTTTTAAACAAGACAGCCCTCACCGAACAGGGTTTGAAAGCCCTTGCGGCAGTAGGCCAGGGCAGCCCCAATTTACCCGTCTTAATCGTACTCGAATACGGCACTAAAACCCGCAAAACCAAAACACCCGTGTTCGGCCTCGTCGGCAAAGGGGTCACCTTCGATACCGGCGGCGTAAGCCTGAAGCCTTCCACCAACATGCACCTCATGAAAAGTGACATGGGGGGCGCCGCAGCTGTTTTAGGTGCCTTCATGGTCGCCGCGCACCTGCAATTGCCCGTGCGCATGATCGGCGTCATCCCCGCCGCCGAAAATATGATCGACGGCTTGGCCATCAAACCGGGCGACGTAATTGGCTCATTGTCAGGTAAAACCATCGAAGTAACCGATACCGACGCCGAAGGTCGCCTGATTTTGGCCGACGGACTGGCCTATTTGCTCAAACAGGAAACACCCGATGTACTCATCGACCTGGCCACCCTCACCGGCAGTATTATCCGGGCGATTGGCACCCAGGCAGGTGGTCTATTCACCAAAAGTGACCAATTGGCCGACATGTTGAGCACAGCAGGCATGGAATGTGGCGAACGTTTGTGGCGCATGCCCATGTGGGACGAATACGGCAGCGATTTGAAAAGTGATGTGGCCGATTTGCGCAATTTTACCGGCAAACCTATGGCCGAAAGTATCTCTGCCGCCAAATTTCTCGAACATTTCACCGCCGAGCACCCACATTGGGCACACCTCGACATTGCCGGAATGGCTTTTGCCGATTCGGATTTTGCCACCTCCAAAAGCGCAACCGGATATGGCGTGCGCTTGTTAATCGAATTTATTGAAAAATGGTCCAACATAACAGAAACGCCTTCATGAAAAGGAATCGTATCCTCCTAATTTGCCTCTTTTTATCCATTACCGCCTCCATTATTGGCAGCGCAGCCTATTCCGATAAAACCAATCATACCGTTTTTGTTCCTCAATACCAGGGAAAACAGCCCAAAAACATCATCCTGCTCATTGGGGATGGCATGGGACTTACCCAAATTTCAGCCGGGTTGTATTCAAACAACAACCACCTAAACCTGGAGCAATTTCCGATCACCGGACTCATAAAAACCAACGCCCACAAACGTTTGATCACTGATTCGGGGGCCGCAGCGACTTCCTTTGCCTGTGGCTGCAAAACCTACAACGGCGCCATTGGGGTAAATAAAAACAAAAAGCCCTGCCTCAGCATACTCGAACAAGCCAGCCAAAATGGCCTGGCCACCGGATTAATCGCCAGTTCGAGCATCACCCATGCCACCCCGGCTTCGTTTATTGCCCACGTACCCGATCGGGCCGATATGGAAGGCATTGCCCCGTTTTTCCTGCAAACCAAACTGGATTTACTCATTGGCGGTGGACTGAATTATTTCCGCAAACGTCGCAGCGATGCCATCAATTTATACCAGCAAATGCAGGATGCCGGGTATCAAATGGGCAATTACACCGAAAACAAACTGAGCAGTTACAAACCCGCTGGCGATCGCCCGTTTGCCTGGTTTTCGGCCGATGAAGAGCCCGAAAGCGTTGGAAATGGCCGCGATTACCTGCCCTTAGCCGCCGAATTGGCCGGACCATTTTTGAAAAAACGCAGCCCAAAAGGCTTTTTCCTGATGCTCGAAGGCTCTCAAATCGACTGGGCTTGCCATAAAAACAATGGCCCGTATGCCATCCAGGAAATGCTCGATTTCGATGCAGCCATCGGCGCCGTCCTCAAATTCGCGGAAGCAGATGGCGAAACCCTCGTGATCGTTACCGCCGACCATGAAACCGGCGGTATGGCCATCAAACAAGGCTCTGAAATGGACAGTTTGATCATCGGCTTCTCTACCGAGCAGCACACCGCTACCATGGTACCCGTTTTCGCGTACGGACCCGGCGCTGAACAGTTTAGCGGAATTTATGAAAACACAGAAATATTTTTCAAAATGCAGGCCCTTTTTGGCTTCCCAACAACCGCCATTGACCCAAAAAAGTAAAATGATTGCCTAATTTTCAACGAAATCCCCAAAGAATTGTTAAACGGGCTATCTTTGCGGCCGCAATTTTTTATTGCTTTTAAAAAAGTGAAATCAGGCCTCAACCGCCAACCAGGCCCTTCCGGCCAAACTTAACACTAAGGCTATCGCCATGAAAAATATTCGTAATTTTTGCATCATCGCACACATCGACCACGGCAAAAGTACCCTCGCCGACCGATTGCTGGAGTACACCAATACGATCAGCAAACGCGACATGCAGGATCAGGCACTCGATAACATGGATCTCGAAAGAGAGCGCGGCATTACCATCAAAAGCCACGCCATCCAGATGCATTATATCGACCCAAAAACCAAGGAAGAATACATCATCAACCTGATTGATACACCCGGCCACGTCGACTTTTCCTACGAAGTGAGTCGCTCTATCGCCGCCTGCGAAGGGGCATTGTTGCTGGTAGATGCCTCTCAAGGTATTCAGGCACAAACGATTAGTAACCTTTACCTCGCCGTTGACCACAATTTGGAGATCATCCCGATTGTCAACAAAGTGGATATGGCCAGCGCCATGATCGAAGAGGTACAGGATCAAATTATGGACCTCATTGGTTGCGAACGGGAAGATATTATCTCCGCATCGGGCCGCACAGGCCTGGGTATTCCAGAAATTCTGGATGCCGCCATCCACCGTATTCCTGCCCCTAAAGGCGATGTGGATGCACCTTTGCAAACCATGATTTTCGATTCCATGTTCAACTCGTACCGCGGCGTAATCGCCTACGTGCGCGTCATGAACGGCGTCATGAAAAAAGGCGACAAACTGCGTTTTTACAACACTGGCAAAGAAGTAATCGCGGAAGAAGTAGGCGTTTTGCGCCTCGGCCAGTTCGAATCGGCCGAAATCCGTGCCGGCGATGTTGGCTATGTGATTACCGGCATCAAAGTGAGCCGCGAAATTAAAGTGGGTGATACCATTACCCACGTCGCCCGTCCTTGCGCCGAACCCGTACGCGGTTTCGAAGAGGTAAAACCGATGGTATTTGCCGGTATTTACCCCTTGGACAACGATGATTTTGAAGATTTGCGCGATTCCTTGGAGAAATTGCAACTCAACGACGCCTCCCTGGTATTCGAGCCGGAAAGCTCCGTTGCCCTCGGTTTTGGTTTCCGTTGTGGCTTCTTAGGCATGTTGCACCTCGAAATTGTGCAGGAACGCCTGTACCGCGAATTCAACCAAGACATCATCACCACCGTACCAAACGTAACGTATTTCGCGACCAACATGAAAGACGAGCGTTTCACCGTGCGTCAGCCCAGCGATTTACCAGAGCCCAACCACTTACAATCAGCCGAAGAGCCCTATATTTTTGCACAAATCATCACCAAGCCCGATTATATCGGCTCCATCATGAAGTTGTGCCTCGACAAGCGCGGGATGCTGCAAAAGCAAACCTACCTCACGCCGTCGCGCCTGGAAATGAACTTCCACATGCCGCTGGCCGAAATCGTGTTCGACTTTTACGACCAACTCAAGTCGCTCACCCGCGGTTATGCCTCCTTCGATTACCATGTAATCGACTACCGCCTAACCGACCTCGTGCGCCTCGACATCAAACTCAACCAGGAACAGGTAGATGCCCTGAGCGCCCTCGTACACCGCAGCAAAGCGGAACAAATGGGCCGCAAAATGTGTGAAAAACTCAAAACCCTGCTCCCACGCCAGCAATTCCAGATCGCCATCCAGGCAGCCATTGGCGCAAAAGTTATTGCCCGCGAAACCATCAGTGCCCTGCGCAAAGACGTAACCGCCAAATGTTATGGTGGTGACATCTCTCGTAAACGCAAACTGTTAGAGAAACAGAAAGAGGGTAAAAAGAAAATGAAACAGTTTGGCTCGGTGGAAGTACCGCAGGAAGCGTTTTTGAAGGTGTTGAAACTCAACGATTAAGAGGGGAAAGGGTTCCACGGAGTAGCGCGGAGGTATGGAGTTGCGCGGAGTATATAGATCCGTTATTTTAGTTTAAAAAGACTAGAATAACGGATTTTTTTATGTTTAGACAAAATGAATCAGGTTGC
>Ga0247835_1001447_pt1 | contig 29174 bp, 26 predicted proteins | sample LaCtaG_3_FD_189912 | JGI IMG/M metagenome (GOLD analysis project Ga0247835, IMG submission 189912) | Freshwater microbial communities from meromictic Lake La Cruz, Castile-La Mancha, Spain - LaCruzMarch2015_13.5m | ecosystem: Environmental > Aquatic > Freshwater > Lake | place: Spain: Castile-La... | reverse complement strand
TCTCATAGTTTTTAAAAACGGTGTTCACCGGCGCTCCGTGCCACATGGATGCAGGATACTTTGTTCGAACCAAGTAATTAAATGCACCCATGTCGCCGGTGTACGCCGTTTTATTATCCACATTATAGGTCGTGTGCAAGGTGCAAAGCGCTGCCAAAAACGACTGCATCACGGTAATATTTCCCCCAAAAACACCACAATTTAACAGGGTCGCATCCTTAAAATCTGCTTCAAAGGCACCATAATCGGCTATTTTCGAACGCAAATGGGCGCCATGGTCCAGCATCCAGGCATCTCCCAGCAGTTTAGGTTCATCGCCGCAAAATAAAGTGCCTGGTTTTTCCAAAAACAAAGGCGCTACAAACGGATTTTGGCAAACGACCACATCCCCCACATCGGTAACAAATACGTTTTGAACCAAAGCGGCATGTTGCGCCAAAAATTCGCGGTACACCAAATACCGAAATACATTGGGATTGAGCGGCGGGTGGTAGGCTACTTCAAGCAGTTGGACATGCTTAGATTGGTGGCGCGCACACGTTTCGGTAGAAAAATTATTGTGAAATAACACGCCTTGTAAACCAAGCGCCTCAATAGAATCAACCCAATCTTGAACCAGCGAAAAATCATCGTCTGGCAAGGTTGTGCTGCGGTTTACGTCATAAATACCCGTGAAATGGCAAGCCATAATCAGGTTTGGCCCGGGCTGAAATGTATCCATCGCCGTCAGATTTAAGAGAGTGCAGGATCAAATGCCGTTTTCAAACGGGTGCAAATGCTGGTTGGACTGTTGCGGTAATATATATAGGTGCGCAAGTTTACTTTCCGAACCGAAAAATACTGGGCAGCATGCTCATAAAAATGGGCATCTGCTGCGTACATCTGCTGGAATTTTACCCGCATAAAGACTTCTCGTTTGCCAAAAAGCGTGGCAAAAAGCACACAATCATCCACATGTACCAACTGACTCAGGTCGTGTTTGTTGGGTACATAATAATCGTCCTCATGATCAACGATGGTGTGGGTGGTAGAGGCAATCAAATCCGCATGCTGCATTTCCGCTAAGCAGGCACGTAAATGGTTGGGTTTGTACGCATCATCGGCATCCAAGATGGCAATATAATGACCTGTACTGTTCAAAATACCTCGGTTGATGGAATTGGCCTGCCCCCGGTTTTTATGCCAGAGGTAGGAAATTTTATCCGAATGCAATTTGGCATAATTTAACAACTGATTCGACAATTCGTGGGTACTGCCATCATCAATCAGGATAATTTCAAAATCCTGAAAATCTTGCGCAAATACTGAATCAATGGCCCTTTTGACAAAAGTAAAATCTGTATTATAAACCGACATTAACACAGAAATGGTTACTCGAGATTCCATTTTTTAAAAATGCATAAAAACAATGGGTACAATAACCCGCGAGCCTTAAGGTACGAAACATTAAACTACAATTCCTTGATTAAGTTTGTTAAATAAAAATGAATAAAACGATATCCTGCCCCGCAGACGGGTTTTGAGGACAAAAGCCATTGAATCCCAAATAGTTAACTACCTGGTATTCGGCGTTCGATATTCAAACACCGAATACCGAACACCGAATGAAATATACGTGCATGCAACCTAGGTCCAGATCACAATAGATTTGAAGCCTACCAAACTGCCATCATCGGCAAGCCCCACCACATACACGGGATGTTCTGCCCCAATGCTGCTGTTATCTTCCCCTTGCACCACGATAATATGTTGACGCAGATTTTTTACCATTAAATCAACCAGCGCTTGAGCCTGTATATCCAGTCCAAAATCCATGTGTTGGCGTACAAAAATCGGGAAAAACGTTTGTGCTTCCCGGTACCGTGCAATCACTTCTTCCGGTTTGTTTTGCTCCAAGCCCAAGGCTGCGGCAAACGTTGTTTCAGAAAGCACCGTCAAGTTGGAAGCAATATGCACCGCTTCAATCGGCATGCTGGCCTCCGAACCCAGGTAATCAAAAAACAAATCCTGGGTTAAGCCCTGCATCTGAACAAACACCTGGGCGGCCGGAATTACCTGACCCGAACGGGCGGTTTGATACAACTGGTGGGCCAGATTTATCCCAGTTTTTGGGGCCAGTTCCTTCAGATTGTCCTGATCTTTTTCGGTCATAACATGCTCAGAGACAACATATTTTGGGAAAATTTCTGCTTTTACCTTGGCAACAGCAAGTTCAATATCTTTTTCCGTGATGTGATTGGCCCCTTGTTTATCAATTTCCACTACAAAAAGGTAAAGTGCTTCGGTTAAATCGCGCATTTCCCCGGAAAGGGTGTTTAATTTTTGGCGGATTTCGCGGGTAGACAATTTTTCGTCTTGCCCGGCGGCGCGCATCAGGTGTTTGGCAGCCTCTTGTAGGGCGGCGTCAATCGATTGAATGGTGGTGTTGGTCATGTTAAAATTTTATAAATCAATTTGTTAGGAATGCTTGTGTACTAGATGCCCTTTCGTCGGGTAATAAATTTAGATGCACAAAAATGACAAGCAATTGTTATTTGAATATTAATCTTTATCTGCCAAAGCAAAAGGTTTTGTGCTAACAGATCTAACATAATCGGAATATTTAGCACAAAACCTTTTGCGACGGCGGATGAGGGTTCCCGTTTTGTGCTAACAGATCTAACATAATCGGAATATTTAGCACAAAACCTTTTGCGACGGCGGCTGTTCCTGAAAGTGCGTGAAAAAAACATCGCTTTACACCCGATGACGCAAATCCTGGAAGAGCCTGCTACCCATGCGCCCCTCCAACAATCGGTTGGTATCACGGATCCGGTGCAATTTATTTTGCGTTTGGGTTATGTGGATAAATATCCCGACCCGGTTACGTTGCGGCGGCCGGTGGATTGGTTTGTAACGCAGGCAACATAACATATTGACTTTATTATATTGACAATCAACGCATTAAAAAAAGCACCCGCCGGATCTGTTTCCGTCGGGTGCTTCCTAATTTCACTCGATTTATAATTTGATAAACTGTTCCACTGCTAATTTTTCTTTCCCATCTACCAGCACCACCACGTATATACCTGCTGGCAAAGAAGCCACGTCGAGTACATTCGAATACGTTTGCTCCAACCACCGACGACCATTCATGTCATTGATTAACAAGCGCGTATCTTCCCCGACAGTGCCCTCCCAGCGGAGGTTCAACAACCGACTTACCGGGTTTGGAAAAACCAGCAAGGCATCCTGTTTCAGGACCGTCAGGGTAACGGTACCATCTGTCAGGGAAGCACTTTCTTGTCCTTGTTGAAATCCGGCAGGCGTATTGAGCGGCAAGGCGGCCGAGTAAGCCGAACAATTGGCCTTTACCCGCCACGCATAATTCGTAGAAGGCTGCAAACCATTGAGCGACACTTGGGTACTGGAAACCGTGCCCAGGGTGTAATACACGTTGGAATTGGCATATTTTAATTGCAACGTGTACGTACTGGCGCCACTGACCGGCGACCACGACAATACCGCCGAAGTTGCAGTGACCGACACGTTGGTCAGGTTGGCGGGTGCATTGCAATTGCCATTGCCCGCAGCCAGGGTGGTAAAACTGGCCGTGGCCGAATAAACAGAGCAATTGGCCTTCACCCGCCAGTTATAGGTAGTAGAAGCGGCTAAACCGGTAATGGTCAAATTGGTTGCAACCACCGTTCCGGCACTCAACCAGGTTCCGCTGCTGTTTGTTTTGTACTGAATGCTATAGTTGGCTGCGCCCTGCACAGCGCTCCACGACAAACTGGCGCTGGTATTGGTCAGGTTGGTACTCGCCAAACCCATAGGGGTATTGCAAGTGCCGCCGCCGCCGCTGTTGCTCAGGGTGGTAAAATTGAGTTGACCCGAATAATCCGAACAATTGGCTTTTACCCGCCAGTTGTACGTCGTGGCAGCGTTCAAACCGCTCAAATTATAACTGGTACCAGCGGTATTGCCCGCAGTAAGCCAGGTTCCGCTGATGCTTGTTTTGTATTGTACCGTATAGTTTGAAGCCCCCGATACGGTCGCCCAACTAAAGATGGCGCTGCTCGAAGTCAGGTTGCTGGTCAGCAAACTGGTAGGTAACGTACAGGTATTGCCGCCGCCGCCAATGTTGGTAGTCGTAAAACTAGCACTGGCACTGAACGCCGAACAATCGGTTTTTACCTGCCAATTATATCCCGTATTGGCCAGCAACCCACTCAAATTCAACGTTGTAGTTGCCGTGCTGCCAGCGGTTGTCCAGGTGCTGGTACTGCTGGTTTTATATTGTACGGTATAACTGGTGGCACCTGCAATGGCCCCCCACGATAAGGTGGCGGTGTTGCCGGTAATATTGGTGGTACTCAAGGATCCTGGCGCTGTACCCGTTTGACTTAAACAACTGGCTGCCAACACTTTACTGCGAATATGGTTGCCTGGTACCGAGCCAAAGCCATTGTTAAAATTAATACCATAACTGGTTAAGTGACAGTAACTCATGATGGTGCCACCATTGGATGGGGCAGGACCCGGCGAACATCCGCCTTCAGGCGATACACAATTATCGAGGGCGCCGTTGGGCCATTGACAAGAATGCGTGTGCCAGGAGCCCAGGTTGTGCCCCAATTCATGCGTTAACACCTCCACGGACCAGGAGTACGTAGGTACATTTTGAAACGTATTGGTAATGGCACTCACCCCAAAAGCGTATTGTTTGAGGCAAATCACATCCACATACGCAATGCCGCCACCCAAGTTGCGGGTACTTAAAAAATGCGCCAGATTGCCATTAAAATTGGTGCCTTTATTGCTCCGAAAAGCATTCAGGACCGAACTGGTGCTGCCCATCGATGCATAAGGATCGGTGGAAGTCCAAACATAAATTTCGGAAATAGCGATCCCAACGTTTTCATTGGCATATAAAGCCGCCACTTGATTGAACAGGGAGGTCACATAAGCATTTACATTTGCTACACTGTTTCCCCGATCCTGAAACAATTTGAAATCGCATTCGAAATAAACCTGCACCGTTTTGCAGCCTACCCCGCGGTCCTCTACTTGTGGTGTGCCGGAAACTTCTTCCATGGTTTCATCATTAAAACAAGTGTGGGGGGCCTGTTCATGCAAATCTTCGCTGCGGTACAAAATGTATTGCGCCGAGCCATCTTCCATTTTTGCCACCTGGTAAGTACCGCTTTCGTCGGTGTACATGGCAACAATACCGTCGCTAAAAATGCTCAGGGTTGCAATTGACAGGGGGTTTCCCTGCACGATACCGCGATAGTGTAGGCCGTTGTCGACCGTTACCGCCGATTGTGCATTGGTCCCCAGGGTTCCAATTTTAAAATCGGGTGAAAGAATGTCCACTTGTGCCATTTCCAACACCACCGGAGTGGCATTTACCTGTGGAATTTGGAAAGCAATCGTGCTCGGAGCAGCCTTTTGAATTTTGGCTAATTGCGTTGCATCCAGGCTGAATTGGGTAAGGTGATCGGCCACCAAGGGCAAGTCCGAGCGATCTTGTGCCGCACGTAATAACTGAAATGCTGGAAAATTGCCCGACAGTCGGTAACTTTCCAGCCAGTTTGAAATGTTTCCCGTATTTTGGGTAAACGAGAAGGCTGGCATGCAAACAGACAACACCAGCAAAAGCACGAAGGATCGGAATTTGATTAAAAAAGTGCTCATAATGTGTAAATAAAGATTAATTGTGAAGAAATCGGTTTAAAATGGCCCTGAATTTCAATGGATTATTGCTGGATCAATGGCCTGCGGAACTTTGGGCGGTTCAGCGGGGACTGTACTTTGGGGATACTTTTTTTGAGTCGATCAGGGTATTGAATGGCCGCATTCCACTGTTGGAAGCCCATTGGGAGCGCTTGTTGGGCGGATTAAAAGCAATGGATTACCAGATTCCATCCGAATGGACGATTCCATTTTGGGAAAAAGAAATCCTGCGCGTGACAAGGTCGCCCAATGCCCGCGTTCGATTGACCGTCTGGCGTGCACCAGGCGGATACTATTTTCCGGAAAATGACCAGGCACAATTCCTGATTACGGCATTGCCGCTGGAATCAGCCCAATTCGAATGGTCAAATGAAGGGTTGAAGACCGGATTAATCAAGTCTGTTCGCCTGCCCGTGGATGCATGGTCGGGATACAAAACCCTGAATGCTGCACGGTATGTAGCGGCGGCAAAAGAAGCGCATTCGATGGGGTGGGATGATGGTATTATATTAAATGCGTACGAACGTGTTTGTGAAGCCTGTAGCAGCAACGTATTTTGGTTTGAAGGATCCGTGTTATGTACGCCGCCGCTGTCGGATGGCTGTGTAACGGGAACCATGCGAAAAATATTATTGCTGTTAAGAGCCGAGAAGGCTTTGCCAGTACAAGAGAAAGCTGCTACATTCGCCACGTTATTAGCGGCCGATGAGCTGTTGTTCACCAATGCCATACGGGGCATCCGATGGGTACGGGAATTCGAGGGAAAGGTGTACGAACACCATAAAACGAAAGCCTTGTTTCAGGAAATGGTGGATGCCATGAATGCTTTTTAAGCCGCTTTTACGCATGTTTGCTATCCTTGCTATGTCCTCTTTTTTAGTTAAAACTTTGATTGTGAGTCGTTAAAACTTTAACATTTAACGTACGTTAAAATTTTCAATTTCCTTGTTCCATGAAAAAAATCCTTGTTGCCAACCGCGGAGAAATTGCACTTAGGGTAATGCGCACTGCCCGTCGCATGGGTATCAAAACCGTCGCCGTATTCTCTGAAGCCGACCGCAATGCCTTGCATGTACGTTTTGCCGATGAAGCCGTTTGTATCGGTCCGGCCCCCTCTGCCCAAAGTTATTTGCTGGCCGATAAAATTCTGGAAGTAGCCCTTCAAACCGGCACCGATGGCATCCACCCGGGATATGGATTTTTGAGCGAAAATGCAGGCTTTGCCCAAAAAGTAGCCGACGCGGGTATCACGTTCATTGGCCCAAGCCCTGCCAGCATCGAAATGATGGGCAGTAAACTGGCCGCCAAAGATGCCGCTAAAAAATTCGGGGTGCCCATGGTTCCCGGCATCGAACAAGCCATCACCGATATTGCAATGGCCAAAGAAATCGGCCAACGGGTGGGGTATCCAGTGCTCATCAAAGCCTCGGCTGGCGGCGGCGGTAAAGGCATGCGCGTGGTTGATACGGAAGCCGACTTGCAAGAACAAATGGAACGGGCCATTTCTGAAGCGATTTCAGCGTTTGGTGATGGCGCGGTTTTTATCGAAAAATATGTGACCTCGCCGCGCCATGTGGAAATGCAAATGCTGGGCGACACCCACGGCAATATTGTGTATCTGTTTGAACGTGAATGCTCTATACAACGCCGACACCAAAAAGTAGTAGAAGAAGCGCCGAGCGCCATCCTTACCCCCGAACTGCGCAAAGCCATGGGTGAAGCAGCCATTAAGGTGTGCAAAGCCTGCAACTATGTCGGCGCCGGTACCGTGGAGTTTTTGATGGACGACCAGATGAACTTTTACTTTCTGGAAATGAATACCCGCCTGCAAGTAGAACATCCGGTTACGGAAATGATTACCGGCCTGGATTTGGTGGAAATGCAAATCCGCATCGCCCGAGGTGAAGCGCTGCCATTTACCCAGGAAGACCTGCGTATCAACGGGCATGCCATCGAATTGCGGGTATGTGCCGAAGACCCCATGAACAATTTCCTGCCTTCTGTGGGCACCTTAAATCGTTATCGACTCCCCGAAGGCTTTGATGTGCGGGTGGATAGCGGATACGAAGAAGGCATGGAAGTACCCATTTTTTATGATCCTTTGCTGGCAAAACTGGCTGTACATGGCAAAACACGCGCTGAAGCCATTCAACGCATGAAAGAAGCCATTGCCCAGTATGAAGTGGAAGGTGTGGCCACTACCCTACCCTTCGGCCGTTTTGTGATGGACCATGAGGCCTTTGTTTCCGGAAAATTTGATACAAACTTCATCAAATATTATTATTCACCCGAAAAAATGATCGAAAGCCACCAGGAAGAAGCCGAAGTGGCGGCCCTCTTGGCTTTGCGGGCTTATTTGGCAAATAAAAAAGGCCTGGTAGTGGCAGAATCGGTGGAAAGCAAGTGGAAAGCGCGGGTACATTAAACTTGTTGAGAAAATAAATCCACGCCACAAACGTTCCCTGCCTCAACAAAACATATTTGATCACCCACTTTTTTTAAAAAATTCATGATGCGATTTAACAATTTATTCCTGCTTTTCCTCGCGCTGGGCATCAGCCTCTCCTCCTGTGTCACCAAAAAGAAATACACCGCGTTGCTGACACAACTGGAAACCGCCAACAAAGACCTGGGCGCTTGTGGCACCAAACTCAATAACCTGATGAACCAACTCAGTGCCTGCGAAAAGGAAAAAGAACGTTTGAAAGGCGATATCAATGGCAATCAGGGTGCCCTGAAACTAAAAGACGAACAAATTACCGACCTTAAAGCACAAATTGCAGACCTCAAAGCGCAACGCGACAAACAACTCACCCAGGTGGGCGATTTGACCGTTTTGTCTAAATCGGCCAACGATAATATCCGCGAAACCCTGTCTCAACTGCAAAACAAAGACAAATACATCCAACTGCTCCAATTGGCTAAAACCAAAGCCGATTCGATCAACCTCGCCCTGGCGGTCAACCTGAAAAGTGTCCTGAAAGACGGCCTGGACGACCAGGATGTAGATGTTAAAGTGGATAAAACGGTGGTATTCATCAATTTGTCGGATAAAATGCTGTACCAAAGTGGCAGCGCCAACCTTACCCCTAAAGCAAACGATGTACTGGCTAAAATTGCAAAAATCATCGCCTCGCGTCCAGAATTTGAAGTGATGGTGGAAGGATACACCGATAATTTGCCGATCAAAAATGCCTGTATGGACGACAACTGGGACCTGAGTGTAAAACGCGCTACCTCTGTGGTGCGGGCACTGCAGGTTACCCACAAAATTGATCCAAACCGCTTGATCGCAGCGGGCCGTGGCCAATACAACACCCTGATGGCCAACGATACCGAAGCAGGTCGTGCTGCAAACCGCCGTACGCGCATCATTATTTTGCCAAAAATCAATCAGTTTTATGACCTGTTGAACCCAAATCTGGTTCCTGGTAACTAATATAACCAACTTTTGCAGCACAATTTGCCTAACACCAGGGCAGGTTGTGCTGCTTTTTTTTTAGAGAAACCATATAGTCCCCTCCTTGCTAAAAATATTTAAATACACCGACCACAAGTTTTGTCATCCATTAGCATCTTATTATTAAAACGAATCCTGTAATTGACTGACGCGGAGATCCTGGTACTTCTGAAAGATAATGATACAACTGCCTACCGGCATCTGGTAGACCGGTTCGGACCCTTTGTGTACAATACAGTGTTGGGTGTTTTGCAACATCCCGGAGATGCTGAAGATATTACACAGGAAGTTTTTGTGCAGGTTTTTCAATCGATTCACCAATTTAAAGGAGAATCAAAACTGTCAACCTGGATGTACCGCATTGCCGTGACCAAATCGCTCGAATTACTGCGCAGCCGCAAACGCAAAAAACGCTTTGCTTTTGTGCAAAGTTTGACCCAACCGGGTAATAATCAATTAACCATTGATCCGCCGCATTTTCAACACCCCGGCGTAATCATGGAACAAAAAGAACACGCCCAATATTTGTTTAAAGCCATTGAAAAATTGCCTGAAAAACAAAAAACTGCGTTTATTCTGCACAAATTGGAAGACCAAAGCTACCAGGAAATTGCAGAAATTATGCAGGTTTCGCTTTCATCCGTAGAATCCCTGATGTTTCGCGCAAAACAACAATTGCGCAAATTACTGGGCGACTATTATGAAAATCTCAAACCCTAGAACCGACTTTTTAATTAAAGTGAATCATCTAATCAACATGCACACACAAGAAAAAGAAAATTGGATCGATGCCGCGCTCAATTCCCTGGATGCAATAGAGCGGGCAACACCACCGGCCGATTTGTACGCGCGTATCCTTGACCGCCAAAACACACCCCGTCAAAACGCCTTGCGCGTCCGTATGACGCCCCCGCAGCGCTGGATGGTCGCTGCAAGCATTGCCTTGTTGCTGTTTGTCAATGTAATGACTTGCATCAAAATGAAACAACAATTTGCAGTGCGGGCCAATCCGGCTGGTGTTTTCGCCACCGAGTATTTTGGTTTTTTGAAACCTGTTGACATCTAAGCCCTTTCCTTCCTAACCGAATTCAAATGCCATGGAAAACACTCGATTTTTAAAATTCCTGATTGGCGCTTTGTTGCTTATAAATCTCAGCACCCTTGCCTTTTTCTGGTTTGCCGGTCCGCCAAGGCCAAAAGGTGGACCTGCAAAATACCTGATAGAGACCTTGCAACTAGATGAGCAACAACAAATTGCGTATACTAAAATACGGGAGGAACATCAGCAAAAAACGCGGGCGTATCAGCAGGAATTGAATGCCCGCCACAAACGGTTGTTTGACTTATTGGCCACACCGGTGGTAGACTCTGTTCGAATGCTCCAAATTGCGGACTCCATCTCGATACGTCAAAAAGCAATGGAACTCTATACGTTTGAGCATTTCCGAACTCTTCGGGCAATTTGTCGTCCAGATCAACAGCAGAAATTTGATGCGATCATTGGGGAAGCCGTAAAACAAATGGGACCTCCTCCTGGGGGCAGACCGCGCCGATAAGTTTTGGAGCAGCTGGCCCAACCTTTACCCTATATTTGCGTATTAAGGATATTAGTTAACGACTAAAACTAAAATCATGACGCATAAAAAATGGAGTACTTGGGTTATCCTTTTAATGATTTCAATGCAATGGAGCCTGTTTTCTTGTAAAAAATCGCCAGACCCTATAAATACGGACAATTTCAGCGGTTTTTACGAGTGCCACAACCTAATCAGTTGGGACAGTACCAAAATGAATCAAGCACTGATTGGTACCTGGAACTGGCAGTTTATTGGGTGTTATTTCAAAACCAAGATAGAAAGTTTCGATACTTACAAAGGTTTTTCTGTTGAATTTAAAGCGGATCATACCCTGATTACGCAACAAGACGGCATCCATACGGATACTGCCAGCTGGCATTTTACACCAATTAATAATGGTGGTTTCACTTTGGAAACCGTACCCAGTGTGGGACAATTATGGGGTATTGTACTTTTTTGTGATGATCGTGTAGAGTTTGCTGACGGGTATGTTGACGGGTGCGACAATTATTTTATTCGGAAAAAATAGGATAGCACTAATTGAATTCAATGAAAGCGGCACGGATATTTGTGATAACTTCTTCACCAAAGTACCTTAGCGGGAAAATTTCACCCATCCATGCAACAAGCGGTCAACCAAGGCGAAAACAACCGTTTTCTGTTTAACGAACTCCAGGAATCCGACTTCACCCGCGATTTATTAGCCCGCGATGCGCAAGTATTTTACCACCAAACCCTTTCCTCTCCGGTTTTTAATACCGTGGTCAAGGCGGAAGGCGCTTATTTGTACGATGGTGCGGGCAACCAATACCTGGATCTACACGGCAATGGGGTGCATACAGTGGGATACAATAACCCCGATTTGATTCAGGCCATCAAAGACCAAATAGATGCTGGCCTCACGTTTGCTCCTCGGCGTTTTACCAATTTGCCCGCGGTCGAACTGGCGGAAAAACTGGCCAGCCTCGCGCCCGATACGCTCAATCGGGTGCTCTTTTGCCCAGGCGGCTCGGAAGCCATTGAAATGGCAACCATGCTTGCGAAACATTACACCGGTAAGTGGAAAACACTCTCCTATTATGGCACGTTTCATGGCGCAGGCTTTCAAGCGGTGTCGATTGGCGCCGACCCACACTTTCGCGCAGGACTTGGGCCCATGATGCCTGGCGCGATACACCTCGAATTGCCCGATTATTACCGCAATCCGTGGGGTTGGACCGATCAGCAACAGATTGATGATGAATACATTCGGCAGCTTAAAATGCAACTCGAGTTTAATTCAGAAATCGCGGCCCTTGTTACGGAACCCATTTTTTATAACTCTACTGTACCAACCCGATATTACTGGGAGCAGGTAAAACAACTGTGTACCGAACACGGTATTTTGCTGATTTTTGATGAAATTTACACGGCATTTGGACGTACCGGCAAAATGTTTGCCGCCGAACATTTTGTTACACCCGATATTATCGTGGTGGGCAAAGGTTTTGGCGGTGGGATTGTCCCTTTTGCCGGCATCATTGGCCACGAAGACCTCAATATCTTGGAGCACAAATCCATCGGGCATTATACCCATGAAAAAAGTCCGTTTTGTGCCGCCGTTGCAAAAGCCATGATTGATTATGTAGAAAACAATCAATTGGTAGCCTACGCTGCCAGTATGGGCGCACATTTTAGGGCTGGCCTGGAAGACCTGCAAGCTGAATTTGAACGCGTGGGCAATGTAAGCGGCTTGGGCATGAACCTGTCGCTGGATATGGTCCTGGACCGCAAAACCAAAGTCCGGGCGTTCGACCAGGCCCAGGCGCTCATGAATTTTTGTATGAATCGCGGCATTTCATTTAAACTCATTCAGGGTAATATTCTAAATTTGAAGCCATCTTTGGTTGTGACAAAAGCCGAAATTGATTTTGTTTTGGAAACCTTGCGGACCGGACTTCGTATCATTGATTAAACTTACACCATGAAATACTTCCAATTATCCATTTTTTTGTTCCTTTTTCTATGCCAAAATGCTGCGGCTCAAACCGAAGAAGCAGCCATTCGTCAGGTAATTGAAGCAGAAAGCAAAGCCTATCATTTCAATGCGGATCGCACGGCTTTTTTAGCGTATTGGCATGTAACCCCGGATGCCCGCATGGTTTACTCGGAACCTGCCATCACCGTGCTATTGGGCAGCGAACAACTTTCACCGACGAATCCGCAACTTTTGCAATCGAAACCGGATTTTGCAGTGAATACCTACTCCAATGTGGTCATTAGAGCGCATGGAACGGTCGCCTGGGCTACCTTAGATCAAAAAAGTGCGTTGCCAGATGGGACTGTCTCCTTTTTCCATGAATTTCGTGGCATGGAAAAGGTGGAGGGTGCGTGGAAAATTGTGAATTCTTCGGTGCAGAAGTACAAGCCTTGATTTTTTGATTCTATTGCTTACTTTACACGTTAAAATCCAACATTATATGCGCATCCTGTCCTTCCTGCTAATTATCTGCTTAGCCAATGCCTGTCAACCCGCCCAACCAACCCAAGCCCCTGCCAACGCCTTGAAATCCTACTTTTCAAGCCCTGATACCGGCGTGCTGACGGGCGGTGTGCGCCTGATTCCGATTCAAACACCCAAAGGCAGCTTCAAGGTTTGGACCAAACGTTTTGGCAATAACCCTACGACCAAAGTGCTGCTCCTGCACGGCGGACCCGCGTGTACGCATGAGTATTTTGAATCGTTTGAGAGCTTTTTACCCCAGGAAGGCATTGAATTTATCTATTACGATCAATTGGGTTCTGCGTTTTCGGACCAGCCTAAAGACACTTCATTGTGGGATTTATCCCGTTTTGTGGAAGAAGTGGAACAAGTACGGGTGGCTTTGGGGCTGAACAAAGACAATTTTTACCTGCTGGGACATTCCTGGGGTGGAATTTTGGCCATGCAATATGCCCTGAAATACCAGGACAATATAAAAGGCTTGATTGTAAGTAATATGATGGCCAGTTGTCCAAAATATGGCCAATATGCCGATTCGGTGTTGGGCAAACAAATGGACCCCTCGGTGCTTAAAACCATCAAAGATCTGGAAGCGAAAAAGGACTTTGCCAATCCACAGTACATGGCGTTATTGATGCCTAATTTTTATGAAAAACATATTCTGCGGCGCCCTTCCGCCCAATGGCCGGATGCGGTAAATCGCAATTTTTCCAGGGTAAACCAGGAAATTTATGTCGCTATGCAAGGCCCCAGCGAATTTGGCATTTCCGGTAAACTGGAAAAATGGGATGTTAGCGCGGAATTGAAAAACATCAAAACCCGCACCTTGGTCATTGGCGCCACCCATGATACCATGGATCCTGCCTACATGGCCTGGATGGCTAAACAGTTTCCAAACGGACAGTTTTTGCTGTGCCCGGATGGCAGTCACATGAGCATGTGGGACGATCAAACGCATTATTTCCCGGGATTATTAGCATTTTTGAAAGGATAACCCCGATCCGCAATGTGCAAATGGAACCTGTGATTGCGTAAGTGGTAGAATGCCTTTCTGCGTAATCTGCTACCTTTGAACTTTCAGGCACATCGGGTTATGTATCAGGATTTTAAAAAACAAGGGCTGATTTTTTTGGGACTGCTTTGGCTGGCAGTGTTGCCTTGTTTTGCTCAAAAATCAGGATCAGAAATACAGCAAACGTTTTCCCGCTACCAGCATTTTACGATGGAGCAGGGGCTTTCCAACAATTCGGTCAGCGCAATCGCGCAAGACGATGACGGGTTTATTTGGTTTGGAACGGAGGAAGGCTTGTGCCGTTTTGATGGAAAACGTTTTACCAATTTTTTCCAGCACGCGGATGGAAAAGGGTTATTGAGCGACCACGTAACCCAAATTGTGTCCCTGCCCCAAAACCGTCTATTGATCGGCACTTCCGAAGGCCTGTGTGTTTTGCAAACGCGCACACAGGTTTTTTCTAAAATAGCATTACCGGGACCTCCTGAACATCCACGATCCACGGAATCCATCTGGAAACTATTTAAAACACACCATGGCGAGATTTGGGTAGCCAATGAAAATGCGGTATATGTGTTGGATCAGGCGTTGCGGCTGTTGCGCGTTTTTTATCAACCCAATAAGGCAGAACAAGCAAAGCCTTTTGCACGCGACTTTTTAGAATTGCCGGATAGCAGGGTGGCGGTAAAGTTTACCCAGTCCCAGTACCCGAAATATACGCCTTGGCAAATTATTGATTTTCAAGCAAATAAGACTACGCCATTAGGTCTTTTGGAACCCGCTTATGCTTGTTTAGATTCTGCATATACCCCCACCTGTCTTTTTAACGATTGGCCCACTACCTGCTGGTTTACCACCATGGGCACCCACAGCCCTGGCAAGATTTTTTCATTTAACTGGCCAAGCCGCACCTTGACCCAAAAATATGCAAACCTTCACACAGGAGCACAAACGCAAAAAAACGAACAGTTTTACCTGCCGTTTTTACTACCCGATAGCCTGCTGTTGTTGCAGCGTTTTTTTGGAACCACCCTTATTTTAAACCTTAAAAATGGCCAAATAACCAATATACCACCTTGGAAATCATCGTTACCAGATGGAAAGTCCATCTTAAATTTTACAGATCGCGACGGCAATCTTTGGCTTTGTCCGCGTTTTGAAGGCATTTACCTGGTACATTTGAATACTTTGCCAACCACGGAAATGACCGCCTTAAATACCGCGCACAAGGAGACAATGGCCCGCATGAAGGTCTCCGAGGAATGGTTTTCGTTTTCCTGCATTTCCTTTAAAGATAAATGGGTAGTGAGCAGCCCCAATGGCGGTTTGTATAGCATGCCGAAAGCAAAACGCGGTGTGCAAGGAACTATAGTCACCAATCCGTTTAGTGGTTATGCGTATGTGTATGAATTTGTGCCATTTATAGGCGATACAATATGGATTAACACGCTGGATGGGCTGTTTTGGTACGATCCTGTACACAATCGGAACGGCCCTTTACACCAACGAATACCCGAACTGAAAATACTCGATGAGAAATTTATTTACCGCGATCATGTCGGATATATTTGGGGCCGCGTCCTCGATAATGGAGTAGCCTGCTTTGACACCCGACGTCAAAAACTGCTACATTTCCCCAGTATCGGCCCCAATGCGTCTTACCCCATAAAATCGGCGACCTGCTGCACAGAAAGCCCCAACAACGATATTTGGTTTGGTTTTGGCGCCGAAGAAAAATATTTGGTCTGTTATCGGCGCGCAACCGGCCTTTTTGAAAAAATTGAGCCCATTTCTCCATCCGGTTTCCATTGCGCCAAAGCGACGCAATTGTTGGCCGATTTGCATGGAAACTTGTGGATTTATGCAGAACAACGCTGGTTTATCATGAACCTGGCCACCCGCGTGGTACAGCCCTTCGGCAAAGAAAACGGGCTGGTTACCAATAATCCATCAGGTATATGTATGGACCGCGACGGCAATATATGGCTGGCGACGTCTTTCGGATTAAGCCGCTATGATGGCCAAAACAAAAAACTGCGCACCTTTTACCAAACAGACGGCTTGTTATCCAATGTTATTTTAAATGTAGCACTCATTGATACTGCGCAAAATATCCTTTTTGTTTCTACCGACCGCGGATTATGCTTGTTTGAGCCGGATAAAATCGGGAAAGCACCGGAAGCAGGCCCCACGTTTATTACAGCCATCAAAGTATCCGAAAATGCCATACAACTGCCCGAAAACGGCAAAATATACCTTCCATACAATCAAAATGACCTGCGGATTGAATTTACAGGCCTTCATTTTAGCAGCAATACCCAGGAACGTTTTCAATACAGCATGGAGCGCGAAGGCAAAGTGGCCAACTGGAAAGACACTGGAGTAGATCATTTTGCTAATTTTCTCAACCTTGCACCGGGAAACTATGTTTTTCAGGCCCGTACCGCCAACAGCGATGGTATCTGGAGCGACGCAACTGCTACCCTCGCTGTGCGTATTTATCCGCCTTGGTGGCTTACCTGGACTTTTCAATTAAGTTTGCTTGCGGTTTTGGCCATACTAGCCTGGTGGCTTTATCAACGACAAATCGGGCATGCAGCGGCGCGAGAAGCCGAAAAAGCAAGGGTGCAGCAACAATTGGCCGAGCTGGAAATGCGGGCACTGCGGGCACAAATGAACCCGCATTTTGTGTTTAACGCGCTCAATTCCGTCCAGAATTTTATTTTGAAAAACGACACCCGGGAAGCCAGCCGTTACCTCACAAAATTTGCCCGCTTGATGCGTCTGATTCTGGAAAATTCAGAATCCCCCATGGTGCCGCTTGCCCGGGAAATAGAACTGCTGCGCTATTACATCGAAATGGAAGCCCTGCGCTTTAACCAACGCTTTTCTGTTGATATTCAAATAGATCCAGGCCTGCATGCTGAATCCATTGCGATTCCCGGCATGCTCATTCAGCCACATATCGAAAATGCAATTTGGCATGGATTGATGCACAAGGATGGTGCGGGCAAATTGTTGTTAAGTTTCGAAAAATCGGGCGATAATACCTTAATTTGCGTCATTGAAGACAATGGTGTGGGCAGGGATAATGCCGCTATGATAGAAAAAAACCGGGTAAAAAACCACCGTTCTACCGGACTAAGCAATATTCGAAATCGCCTGGATTTGCTCAATGCGGAACTGAAAAACGATATTAGTTTTGCCTTTCAAGACCTAAAAGATGCACAAGGCAATGCAATTGGAACCAGGGTAATTGTGCGGATCCCCCTTGTATACAACCCTGGCATTATTTCACCATCCAAAACCTAATATTCCAATGACCGCAATGCTCATCGACGATGAACCCAATGCCACCGAAGCGCTGACGAATATGTTGCGCATGACTTGTCCGGATGTGGCGGTGATCGCCACGGCCAATGACGCGCAAAATGGGCTAGAGCAATTGCGCACACTTACCCCCGATCTGCTATTCTTAGACATTCAGATGCCACACATGACGGGGTTTGAACTGCTGGAAAAACTGGGTAAATTTAACTTTTCGGTCATTTTTAGCACCGCTTACGACCAATATGCTTTGCAGGCTTTTAAAGTTTCGGCGGTCGACTATTTGCTCAAGCCTATTGACCTGGATGAGTTGGAGGCAGCCGTTGCCAAAGTGCGAGCACGCATGCACACGACCACCCAACCCGATTTAAGCGCCCTTGAGCGCCTCTTTCAACAAGTGCAAAAAGCAGAACCTCAACGGATTGCGCTGCCCATTGGCGAAGGGCTACAATTTATTCAAGTAGCCGATATTGTACGCCTGGAATCGGATTCCAATTACACCACTTTTTATATGGTAAATCGCGAAAAACTGCTCATTTCACGCACTATGGGGCATTTTGAAGCCATTTTACCCAAACAAAATTTCTTTCGCGTGCATCATTCGCACCTGATCAACCTAGACCAAATCAGCCGCTACCTCAAAACCGATGGCGGCTATGTGGAAATGACGGATGGCTCAAAAGTGGAAATTTCGCGTAGAAAGAAAGATGACTTTTTACGCGAAATTTCCAAATTCGATGCTTAGTTAAACCTTATCCCAAGGCGCAAAAGCGTTTTTCACCTTGCGCAAAGAAGGTTCCAAATCCGGGAAGTGCCGAAGCAAAACATCCTTCATGGTATTGTTTTGCACCCAGTTGAAACCGGTTTCCGTGTACACCTGTTTGTTAAAATTGCCTGCAATAAAACGATCGCTTTTCAAACGGCGTGAGGCCATCAGGATAAACACCCGGAATGCCGTGTCGCTAAAACCAAATCCTTTGGGCAGCGGCTCGCACAAGGTACCCACCAACAGATCCACTTTTTCGATATCGCCGCCATACACTTCCCGCACTTCCTGGGCGATTTCCAAATTACCACCGGTCAGTTCTTCGAACGATTCGGCCGGTTTCATGTGAAAAAGACGGCGGAATTCGTTGTAACGCGGCACCGAACGCTCGCGATCGCGCAAAATATCCACCGCTGCCATATCCAAATGTTTGCCATCGGGCGTGCGCAGGTCGCGCAAGAAATTCGGGAAATTGCGGATGGTAATTGCCCCCGGATAAGCCACGCCAAAGGAGTAAAAAACATCGGAGAACGTCAATCCGTCGCGCAAAGGCGTACGCGCGCGCTCGAAGGCGACATCGTTCATCACATGGGTGCTGCGGTATGCACCCGTTTGAACATCATAAAATTTAATATCATCGGGCAGTAAAGAATGCAAACGATACACGGCCACAAATTCTTCGGTTAAAGAATAGGGCGCTCCATGGTGCTCCACGCCCGAACTTGGAATACCGCTGATGGTTTCCGCTTTGGAGATGCGCCCCAGCATTTTATACAACCGTTCGCCCATCAATCCCCACCAATTGGCATTCATACCGATATCCAATACCGGATGCGCCAAAATGCCGGGCGTCCACTCCACGGTATGAATTTTTGCCATTAAAGCCGTATTTACCAGGCGTGCTTTGTCAAACAATTGATCGCCCGTCCACTCGGGATGTTCTTTGCGCAACGCATCACAAATCGCGTTATGCTCCTGGGCAAACAAGGTGTGCAGCAACTCGAGGCCCAACCACCAGTTGTCGTTAAAACCCGTCACCGGAATACCACGTTCATCGCGGGGCAAAAACACATCCTCCGAGCCTTCCTCCAGGATCAGTTTGCCATCGGGCGATTTACCGCGCAAAATTTCCGTTTGGGCTTCCGTCGATCCATAAATCTGAGAGCCATCCCACCAATGGGTATTTTTGTTTTTATATACCGGATGCGTTTTATCCATATCATGCAGCGGTTCATCGGGTTGCGTCCGAAACAACTTCATGGTTGGATCGCTCCAGGTATCCCCTTCCGGTAGTGGAATTTCCAGTTCTTCTGTGCTTTCATAGTGCCCCACCCAGTCATGCACTTGAAATTGAATCCAGGCAGCAGCCAGTAAATTAAGGATGGTGGCAGGTTTAAATTCATCCCGGGCCAGCAAGCGTTCACTAATTATCCGCGGATTGGGCGTCATCAATTCCTCGTGGGTAGGTGCTTTGGTGTACGCGCGCGGCACATTTCGGCCAAAACGCATGCCCGAGCAACCCATCAACGGCTTTTCATCATCATTAAATTTCCCATCCGAATGGCGGGCGGTCAAATAGCGCGGGTCGTGAAAAGGACAGGTTTTCACATCACCCTGTGCATTCGGATCCGGATAGGTATCGTGCAGGTTTTTTGCCCGCAACTCGCTGCGAAAGGCAATGAGGTTTACCACACCGAGCCACTTTGGCAACCGATGCCAGGCTACAACCTTGTTAATGCTTCTGAAGGAGCCGACTAGAATGCGCTGGCCGAGGGAAAGGTTTGTCATAGTGATGAATGATGAATGATGAATGATGAATGATGAATGATGAATGATGAATGATGAATGATGAATGATGAATGAATTTCTCAACAATTCATTGTCATTCAATTGAATATAATATATAAAATATCGTGGAATCATTCCGACTTCGGAGAAGTCGCGCATTTGTAGCAATAATCGAACACCAATCAATCCCGACTTCTCCGAAGTCGGGCATTTGTAGAAACAACGGACCAACCATTTATTCCGACTTCGGAGAAGTCACGCATTTGTAGAAACAACAGATAACCAATTCCTTACGACTTCGGAGAAGTTGCGCATTTATAGCATTTGTAGAATGAATGATGAATTAATGAATTGATTAATTTCATTAAATTGAAATGCCTTTTAGCGCAATATCAACAATTATTAAAGTTTATTTTTTGGAAAATTAAACCTGAAAAACCAACTCATCACTCATCATTCATCACTCATCACTCCTCACTAATCACTCCTCACTAATACTCCATCGCATCAAAATGATTCGCAATGTGCATCGCATTGGCGCGTTCATACTGGCTTTTGCTCAAATTTCCATAGGCGAAATGGGGACTTAACGGCCCGTCATACCCCAAAAAGGTACGAATACTGCCTTGGAGCCGTTCAATAGCCTCCTCCAAGGTAGGCAGCGGCGGTTCAAACGAATCACCCGGAATTTCTTCCGTCAGGTTGTGGCTCATGTAGCCCCGGGCATCAAATACGTGAAAGGCGGTAGCGCCAACCAGCGTTTGAAAAACCACGTTCTTTTGTTCGGGAAAACCCAGCATGGAATGCTCGATGCTGCGCGCACAATGGTCGAGGGTATGCGGAAGATCCCAACCCGGCGACAAGAGGATGCGCGTGGATTGGCGAAGTTTATCCAACTCCAAAAGCGCCGATTCAAGGGATTGAAGTCGGAATTTTCGAACAATAGGTTCGGCAGCAAATGTAAATTCGGGCATGACAGGGTATTAGGTGCAATCAACAAGTCTGTTAATTCAAATTGGGAAACTCCGTCTTCAATTCATCGTCCAATTGATCGGCCCAGAATTCAAAATCGCTGATAAAAATGTTAAGTTCTTTAAAATCAAGGCCTTGAATATCGCGCTCGTAAGAAGCCCAAACCTTGTTGGAATTGGCGACTAAACTGAATTTAATACCCAATTTAATGTCATTGAGTTCGAGCAATTTGCGATAAAAGCTCAACAGATTGGTGGTAGCTGGAAATTCCATCACCGGACAGAAAATGCGCAGGAAATCGCGGCGAGAGCCATTGTCGAAACGGAGGCGCTGGATCAAAACCTCAATATTGGCAGAGCCTTTGCGCCACATCCAGCCTTTGGTTTCTTTGTTGAATACGTTGTCGCGGTCGAGGCCAACCGATTCAGCATAGCAATGCACCATTTCTACTACTTTCAAATAATTTGCCTCGAAAGCATCCACGGGTGCAGGGTTTTGCAAGTTTTCCATATGTTTTATGTGTTTATAGGTGTTTTTGTCAGTTGAAGGGGCAAATAAACGATTCAAAATGCCGCTATTGAAGGGTTAGCGCGCAAGTGGTGGGTTTCATTGCGTAACTGGATATATGCGCCGTTTCCATTTGCTCATTCAAATACACCATTTGCACAACGCAGCTTATATAGTCCAGAAAAGCCCTCCATATTTGCATCGTAATGCCTTTAAGCAGCACACAAAAGAACAAAAACTTCATTAAATTTTAAAATCAGTGTTCTTAAAAAAATTTCACCGATTTCTTTATCTATTCCTGATGCTGTTTCCGTTGTTGCAAGGCTGTTTTAATCAAAATCGGTTGCATTTGCTTTGGCATACGCCTATTGCTTCTGAAATGAGCCCTAAAGTGCAGGATGGACTCGTGTATGTGAATGGTTTTATGAGCGGACATGCAGGCATTCCAGTATTGCGATGATGAAAGAGGGTACATCGGGCGTTTGGGCCTATAAAATGCCATAATACCATGCACAAACTTGTTAAAATATCAGCAATTCGCGCAATCATGATTTTTGGATTTATCGCTACTTTACTGGGCTGCGGGGATGGGAAACCCAATGTTTTCAGCAGCAACGGCTATCATATTGGCAAGGAAAAAGTCTGGTATAAAACTTCTTTGGGCATGGATATCAGGATCACGGAAATCGTGGGCGCCCATGCTAAAACATTTGTGGTTCAATCAGTTACAAGCAAAGTGACCGGCCGTACCTCGGAATATGGAAAGGATCAAGGTTGTATTTACTATGGTGGCGCGGCTTTACCTGGGTGCGATGTGGCCAGTTTTGAGTACGTAGGCGGCGGTTACAGCAAAGACAAAAATCGGGTGTATTATATGTCGGATGTGTTATGCGACGATGTGGCACATTTTGAAATGATGGATGATCAATTTGCGAAAGATGCGTCCCATGTTTATTTTGGAAATAGTGTATTCTCTGAGGATGCCGCTACAGACGAAACCCGGGTATTTTACCAAATGAATGAAGTGGAAGGCGCCGACGTAAAATCGTATCAATTATTGGATAAACAATATACCAAAGACACGCATAAAGTGTACCGGGAAGGCCAGGCCATGGAAGGTGCAGATCCCGCCAGTTTTCGGGTGCTGGACCAGCATTACACCCTTGACCACCAACAATGTTATTACGATTTGCAGGCCATCCCAACGGCCGATCCTGCTACGTTTCAATTGGTGGATGAATTTTATGCGAAAGATGCGCGCTCCGTATTTATCAGCGAAAAACGCATAGAGGGCGCCGATCCTGCTACATTTCGGGTGCTCAATGGCAATGCGGGTTGTAGCTGTGATACGCGTTATGCCTACAACATGGAAAATCGCATCCAAGGAATAAATGCGGCGCTGATTCCTGTGGGTGCGCGCTGTACAAGCTGCAATGGAACAGGTATTACCTATTAATCCCAAACCGATTTTAGTAAAACTTGCAAGTACCTTGGGTGGCGGCAGCGTCTATTTAGGAAGATAGAAAGCTGGTCGTCACCCGTTTTTTAGCGTTTTACTTAATTTCCGGACGACTGTGCCATTCATGAAACAACCCATCGGTGTCCCTTTGGGCCCTGATTTCCTGGATTTTTTTCAAATTTTCGTTCGACAAAAAAGGTGCGGTGCGCTTATGCAAACCCTCATCTGCCAATTGAATACCCGTACTCAAATGGCTCATTTCCCGCATCAAATTGGCTGCCCAATCGGCATATTTGGGCGTATCCGCTGCGTTTTTCCAGTTGCCATACAGGGCCAGATATATATTATCTTCATTTGAATACACCATATCGGTTTGAATATTGCCAGGATGCCAGTTCAACCACAAAAAGTGAGCCGGGGCAGGCGGTAAGGTTCGGGCAATCTCTTTGATGTAGGGCATCAATTCATCGATGGACGCATGTGTCCACATGTTGTCGACACCCCAATAATAGTTTTCCGGGTAATGCGTCATGACCGTTTTGTACAACAAATCAATACCGGGGTCGAAGGCAGGTGTGGCAACAAAGGCTTTCTTTTTGATCGGGCTGTTTTTCATAAAAGCCATGGCCGCCTCGAACTCATCTTTGGTATCGGCAAAAATGGGCGCAACCGATTCAATGCCCGGTCCAAAAAAACCAGCCATTTTATTGCTCATAATCATTTGAAATTCAACTGCTTTGGGTATGCTTGGGCCTACTTCATGCGCCCAATTGTACACAGCTTCCAAATGTTTCATCAAAAAATCGTGTACAATAATGGCCCTGTATTTGGGCAATACCGACAATTTTAAATGAAAACGAACCACTACCCCAAAAAATCCGCCCCCCGAGCCACGCGCTGCCCAAAACAAATCGGCATTTTCGGTTTCGCTGGCATGCAGGTATTCGCCATCGGCGGTGACCATATCAATACCGATTACATGTTCGCAGGCCATTCCTGTTTTTCTGCCATTCCAGCCATAACCGCCTTGCAACAAATAACCGCCGATGCACACGCCTTTGCAATGTCCCGCCGGGAAGAACAAATTATGCTTATACAATTCCAGCATTAAAACACTGCCGCCCACACCCGGACCGGCGGTTGCGGTCTTTTCTTTCACGTTCACTTCAAATTGATTGAAGTGTTTCATCATAATCAAAATGCTGTTGTCGCGCAAATGATTCGCACTCCAACTGTGTCCACCGGAGCAAACCGTCACCTTTTTACCATGTGATTTTGCGTATTTTATGGTTTCGATGACATCTTGTATAGACTTGGCTTCTACCACTTTTACGGGTCTTCTGCCCGGGTCAATTTTATTGAACAAAGAACCCATGACTACACTTTCAAAATCTTCATCCGTTCTTTCAATCACACGGCCTTCAACGTTGAGTTTTTCAATGGTTTGATTCATTTCAGCATACAATTTCGGCAAAAAAGCGGCCAAATGGTTCATTTCTTCCGAACAATGCTTGCATAAATCATAGGCAAAAGTGGGCGGCAACTTTCTCATTTTTTGAATAAAGGACGAAACCAAATCTGCCATTACACCTGCTTTTCGAATATGAATGTAATTTCCACCCATCCAAAAACGAGAACGCATTTCCGAACCACCTTCTACCGCACGCACCTGATGTACCAAATAGCCATAATCGAGCGGTAAAGTTGGATGCCCAATTCTTGCACAGATATAAACTGCTTTCGAAGGATCCTTGATGGCATCCTGGGAAAAACCAAATTCGGTGGGTGCTTTGAATTGAATGGCAGCAGCGGTAAAGAAATCGCCGATATACTCTTCAATCAAGGAGTCCCTGCCAATATAGCCAATGTCGTCTTTACCGTCGGCCCATACCGCGCTCACATGCGATTTTGGGTGCCATAACTTGTAGCGACTGTCTTTGCAACCGTGCCAACCAAACCACCAATCCCACATTTCGGGCGTTACGCCGGGCATGTGGGTGAGCATGGCCACGTGTGCAGCACCGTCGGGCTCATCAGTGTAACCCATTTCCAATTTAGTGTAGCCTTCCGCTTCCAAATACGGGGCCTCGGAAAAAGGGGGTAATTCGCCTGCGGGAAAAGGCGTATTATCCAAAACGTATTGCACTTGGGGCGCAATTTCTAAATTGGATTCATCGTAATATTTCCCATACGACTTTTTGAAATCTTCGGGTGTATAGCCCGGCTGCTTTTTATTTGCCATTGCAATTGCTGATTAAGAATGATACAGCAAAGGACGGGTGTCTTTTTGGGGTTCGCACTTGAACTAATTCAAGAAATACACCAAGATTAAAGTGAATTTGAAGGATGGATGGATAAAAATTGATTTTCAATGGATTAGAATCCAGCCGTTTTCATAAACACCTACCGTTGACTATATTAGATGCGGTGTTTTAGTTTACTCAACCACTCGGAAGAGATCCCCATAAACTCGGCAATGTATTTGGCAGGCACTTGCTGGATCACTTTGGGGCAATGGCTCATTAAAAAACCATACAGCCGTTCGGAGGAAAAGGAAATAATTTTTAGTTTAAAATCATTTTCTTCCTGAAAGGCGCGGGTCACAATAGCATGATATAAATGAAAGAGTTGAATATCCTGGTAAATCAGTTCGTCTATGTCTTTTTTATTAAATTCTACCACTTCCGCATTGGAGATCGCCCTTAGTTCGCACTGTGTTTTGGTTTCTGAAAAATAGCTATCGACACAACTCATAAATGGATGAAAATCTTCCAAATAGAAATTAATGGTTTTTTCAATTTCTAAAGTCGGATCGATATAGCGGCATACAAAACCACCTTTTAGTACAAAAAATATTTTATCACAGACGGTATTGGGCTTTACCAGAATCGTTTGGCTTTTAACCTTGTACAATTTCCCCTTTTGGATAATCGTTTCAATTTTTTCAGGGGAAATGTTTAAATTTTGTAATTCTTCTAAAAATTTGTGCATGGTTAAATTTGTTTACCTTTTAATACAAGGTCATAGTCTTCCCATTTTTTTAATCAAATAGTTCAATATTATTTTTTCTTGTATTATTTGCCAAGTCAATTACATCAAAGCGTCGGATTTGGGTAAAAGACCCCATATCGGTATCGCTATTTATCAGGATTGCACCAGCAAGAATAACGTATTTGCAATTATATTTTGTCTTGTCTACCAACTCATTGATGCGTTTGTCAATGGCTTCGTAAATAACTTCCGTGGCTTCAAACAAGGGTGTTTGAGCGTTTAAAACTCTATCTTTTTCTTCGTAGAGCATTTGCTCAATCCGGTTCATTTGGTAGTCTATTTCGGTAATGTTGCCTGGTATAATTTGATTGTTGGTGAGTTTTGATAACGCCCCTTTTGCAGCGCCGCAACAACCACTATTTTTATGCTGCCCGAAACGTTGAATTTCGCCAATTGTTCCATCTTTGGTCACGCCAATATGTGGTCCATAATAAATAAATACGGCTCCCTCATCCGGGACATGGCTTGCAAATGCGCCCATCCCGGTTAAACCGGTAAATGGAAAACCGTCTAGGCCCCCCATTTTAAAAGGTCCTAAAAATTCTTGCGTCCTTGCAGGGTATTGAATGCTGTTCACATCATCGCTACAAATACTGTCGGCAAGCATTACCTGTTTGGGCTCCAGATCTAGGTCGAATTCTACAAAATCGATGATTTTATTTACGCCGTCAATGGTGGTGATTGCTTTGGGATACCATTGGTGGATAATGGCTAATTTTTCTCTTTTTTTCATTGCTGTAAATGATTTGAATTTACATTAAGATGTTGTTTATGGATGTAATGGGCGCTGGAAGATTGCTTTCGTCCAGCATATCCCGCAAGTCAATTTCAATGGTTCGGCTTAAAGCAGCCATTGGAATATCATTGGCGCCGCCTTCAAATGGATTTTCCGTCGCTTCTCCAACTTTTTCCATGGAGGTAAAAACCCAGGAAACAATCACAGAAAAAGGAAGGGTCAGCCAGGCAAAACCTTCCCCTAATTTTTGAAACTCATTGAGCATACCAAAAGGCATCAGCAAGACCAATAACCTAACCAAAAACAGGTTAATGCTGGCAAATTGTCTGGGATATGGAAAATTCTTGATGCGTTCACACCGCCCTTGATGGTCATACAAATCGGCCAATCGCCTTTCCATCTCTACATATTCGTAGTGTTCAATGCTCCCTGCTGTCCTGAGCGATTTTAGATGTTTGGATTGTAAAGCGATTAACTGTGTCGCTCTATTTTTTTTACCTAAAACATACACACGTTCCGCTTCGGTAAGGTATTTTTTAAGTTCTTCTTCCAAATTTCCTTCCCATTCTGGAATTTGGAAATAATTGCGGTATTCTTTAAAATGGGGCTTGTCGGTATTTTCCCAGGATTGTGGCTTTCGGAGTTGAAAACGCAAGGCCGTAAGCCAGGCACAATGTCGATAAATAAGTTGTTCGATCGCTGGGTTATCCGCTTTTACAAAATCTTTACTCATGATACCCCAAGTTCGACTTGTGTTAATAATTGACCCCCAAATTTGTCTGGCCTCCCATAGTCGATTGTAGGTCTGGGTATTTTTAAAACCCACCGTAAAAGCCGCTGCTGTACCCACCAAAGCCACCGGCATCCAGGGAATAGCGATCCATTTAATATCAAATACTTGAAATAAAACCGTTGGAATGACGGCTAACAAAAACAATACGTAAATATCACGTCTAGTCCAAATTAAAAATTCTATGAACTTATAATTAGATCCTGTGTGCATGAAGGTTTTGTATTTTATGCGTGGTTTACTTCGCGCTGTATTGTTTTGTTTTTAAGTTTAGACCTAAAACATTGACAATCAGCGTTCAGTAAGTCAATACATGATGACAGCCAAATGACATTGCGTATATGCACTGCAATAATAGTAAAACTGTTGGTTTTCATGCACCAAATTCATAAATCTTCCTATAAAAAATATGCTTCTATGACCTTCTAATCAAGATATACGTTTAAATAGGCTATTAACTGCTTGCCAATCTCCTCAATGGTCATTAATACCGCTTCCTTCTGAATTCGATGGGTTGCTTCATTGTTGTCAAGTTCGTTTTCCTGTTTTTTGGATAGCTGGTCCTTTGTTACAATAGCAGAAAAAGGAACCAGGCCCGTTCTAACATCCAGCAGGGCAGGTATGTTTCATCGTGATTGAAGTTTTATGTTAACATATAAATGTACGCATCTGCCTTTTTATTTTATTTTATATGTCAAACCAAAACGAAATAATCTTGCATAACACTCATTTATCCCGCCAACATAACCAGATTTATAGTTTGCAAGTCCTATTGAATTTCCTAAATATGCCCCCACTTTTTTAAAGCCCATGGAAACCTGAAATCTTGGCCTAATGTCTGTATTTATTGTTTTTCGGTCTAATAAAGTCGAAAACGCAGTCCCTTGTGATGTGGTAGCTTTGCCTTTTTCCCATGCACTTATGTAAAATGCAACATCAAATCCAGTCAGTAAATCTATTGATACTTGCTTCACGCTTAGTCTATAACCAATTTGTGGGTTTAGATTTATGAAATTAGCGTTTAAAAAGGTTTGTCCAGTTACATCAAAAGTATAATTAACCATTCCGGAATAATCGACAACTGAATTTACTTGTATTTTACTTCTTAAAATTTCATAGCCTAAATCAAATCCAAACACGAAATTATTTTTATTTACTCTTTTGATGTTTGCAGAAAGGCCATAACAGAGACCATTTTCTGCGCCATAAGGATTGTTTGTATACGAAGAATTTTTCACACTATTATAATTTATAAATGTTTCTTTTTCAGCAGATTGCCCAGTAAATGAAAACAAACCTGAATTAAATGCGATGCTAAATTCTGTTTTTTGGCCGTAAGAATTTGCCCAAAGTGCAAAACAGAAGATTGTAAAAAATATTTTTTCCATTATTTTAGATTTTGCTAATGGTTTATTCTTCATCGTTTTCCAATTCGCTCGCATTTATTTCACTTACCAGCAAAGCTTGTAACGCTTCCTTAGGCAGCAAAAGTTGGTATTCGGCTACACCAATGGGCTTATTGATGTCTT
>Ga0247835_1001443_pt1 | contig 29242 bp, 27 predicted proteins | sample LaCtaG_3_FD_189912 | JGI IMG/M metagenome (GOLD analysis project Ga0247835, IMG submission 189912) | Freshwater microbial communities from meromictic Lake La Cruz, Castile-La Mancha, Spain - LaCruzMarch2015_13.5m | ecosystem: Environmental > Aquatic > Freshwater > Lake | place: Spain: Castile-La... | reverse complement strand
TCGGCCGTCGGCAGCGCAGCGGCCGGATCCTGCGGCAGCGGGACTCCGAAAACGACCGGCTGCACGGCCGGTGCGGCAGGTGCCAGCGCGGTCAGGCCCCCGGCAGCGCCCGCGATGATCGAGGCGGCTGCCACGCATGTGGCCAGGGTTTTCTGGGTCACGACTGTCCTTCCGATCGGACCGACTCAGTGTTCAGGTTAACAGTGACGTCAGGGTGTCGACATGCCTGTAGCGCCCATGATGGTCTAATCGCCGGTAGCGTTGTGTCATCCGCCTCACCGCCTCCGGTGCGGGGAAGGAGCAGTCTGATGAGCGAGTCACATCGTCCTGATGCCTTCGAACACGGCGACGACGACGCTGCCGAGATCGAACACCTGCGCCGGGAGGCCGCGCTGTTGCGGGAACAGCTGCGCAGTTCCGGCACCTCCCGCGAGGTGCAGCAACTCGAAGCCCGACTGGATTCGCTGAACATCCGTAACGCCAAATTGATGGACACCCTCAAGGAAGCCCGCCAGCAACTACTGGCGCTGCGCGAGGAGGTCGACCGGCTGGGTCAGCCCCCGAGTGGCTATGGCGTGCTGTTGGAAGTCCAGGACGACGACACCGTCGATGTGTTCACCTCCGGCCGCAAGATGCGGTTGACCTGCTCGCCCAATCTTGCCGTCAGCGAGATGAAGAAGGGCCAGACGGTTCGGCTCAACGAGGCGCTGACGGTGGTCGAGGCGGGCACCTTCGAGGCGGTCGGGGAGATCAGTACGCTGCGCGAGGTTCTGGCCGACGGGCATCGTGCGCTGGTCATCGGCCACGCCGACGAAGAGCGGATCGTTTGGCTGGCCGAGCCACTGGTGGCGGCCGAGGACATGGCGCCCGAGGTGGCCGACGCCCTCGACGATGACCATAAGCCGCGCAAGCTGCGGCCCGGCGACTCGCTGCTGGTCGACACCAAGGCGGGCTACGCCTTCGAACGCATTCCCAAGGCCGAGGTGGAGGACCTGGTGCTCGAGGAGGTGCCCGATGTGGACTACGGCGATATCGGTGGACTGACCCGGCAGATTGAGCAGATCCGCGATGCCGTCGAATTGCCGTTCCTGCACAAGGACCTTTACCGGGAGTACTCGCTGCGCCCACCCAAGGGTGTGCTGCTGTACGGTCCGCCCGGCTGCGGCAAGACGTTGATCGCCAAGGCGGTCGCCAACTCGCTGGCCAAGAAGATGGCGGAGGTACGCGGGGAGGACGCCCGCGAAGCCAAGTCCTACTTCCTGAATATCAAGGGCCCGGAACTGCTGAACAAGTTCGTGGGCGAGACCGAGCGTCATATCCGGCTGATCTTCCAGCGAGCAAGAGAAAAAGCCTCCGAGGGCACTCCGGTGATCGTCTTCTTCGATGAGATGGACTCGATCTTCCGCACCCGCGGCACCGGCGTCAGCTCCGACGTCGAGACCACGGTCGTGCCGCAGTTACTGAGCGAGATCGACGGCGTCGAGGGTTTGGAGAACGTCATCGTGATCGGCGCCTCCAACCGCGAGGACATGATCGACCCGGCGATCCTGCGGCCGGGCCGTCTCGACGTGAAGATCAAGATCGAACGGCCGGACGCCGAGTCCGCCCAAGACATCTTCAGCAAGTACCTGACGGTGAATCTGCCGGTGAACGCCGACGACCTGGCGGAGTTCGACGGTGACCGGGCGCTGTGCATCAAGGCGATGATCGAGAAGGTCGTTGATCGGATGTATGCCGAGATCGATGACAATCGCTTCCTTGAGGTCACCTACGCCAACGGCGATAAAGAGGTGATGTATTTCAAGGACTTCAACTCCGGTGCGATGATCCAGAACGTCGTCGACCGGGCCAAGAAGTATGCGATCAAGTCGGTGCTTGATTCCGGTCAGCACGGCCTGCGAATCCAGCACCTACTGGACTCAATCGTCGATGAGTTCTCAGAGAACGAGGATTTGCCCAACACCACGAACCCCGATGACTGGGCGCGCATCTCGGGTAAGAAAGGTGAGCGGATCGTCTACATCCGCACCCTGGTCAGCGGCAAGACCTCCAGTACCAGCCGGGCGATCGACACCGAGTCGAATCTCGGCCAATACCTCTAAACGGACCAGTACCTCTAGACCAGCCGGTACCTGGCTACTGGAACTGCAGAGAGTAGCTGTTGGCCAGGTCATCCTGAGTGACGTGGGCGTCGCGGTGAGTGGTGTCGACGCGCAGCGGACTAGATAACGTTCGGGTCTGATAACTCCAGCCATCCGGAAGGGTTAGTCGGCTCGCCAATCCGGGCAGATCATTAAGAGACAGATTCTTGTCGACGGTCTGGCTCCAGGTCTGCATCACCCAGCGTTGACCGTCCGGGTCGACGAGTTCGAATACGGGCCGCCCGGCGTTGAAGATGAAAATCGCCCTGCGGTCAACCTTGTTGACGCTGTAGGGCGCAGGGTTCATTGACGACAGCTGGACAACAGCCTGGCCGATCATGTCGATTCCGCCGAAACTCATGGTCTGCTGCGGGGCGGATGTGTCCTTCTCGATGCCGCTCATCAACCAGTAGCGGGGACCATTGAGCAACGCCGCGATAGCACCGTTGTCCTTCGCGATGGACTCGGCGTCGAGAGCGTTCCATAGTTCGGCGGGGCAGTCGTTGAGCGGAAAGCTGTTGAAGACCGCAGCCTCCGGTCCCGACTCGCCCATCCGGACCAGTAGCACTTCGCCGTATCGGAGTCCGAACACGTCGCCGGAGTGTTCCGTCACGCTCATTGTTCCGTCACGCTCATTGTTCCGTCACGCTGGGAGCTTAACGCCGGCGTGATACATCCCGGGTCTAGGCTGACGGGCATGCAGCGGATCATCGGTACCGAGGTGGAATACGGCATATCCTCGCCGTCCGACCCGGGTGCCAACCCGATCCTGACCTCAACCCAGGCGGTGCTCGCCTACGCCGCGGCGGCCGGGATCCCGCGGGCCAAGCGCACCCGGTGGGATTACGAGGTGGAGTCGCCGCTGCGCGACGCGCGCGGATTTGATCTGAGCCGGGTATCCGGTCCGGTGCCGGTCGTCGACGCCGACGAGGTCGGCGCAGCCAACATGATCCTGACCAATGGCGCGAGGCTCTACGTCGATCACGCCCACCCGGAGTACTCCGCCCCCGAGGTCACCGATCCGATGGATGCGGTGATCTGGGACAAAGCCGGTGAGCGGGTGATGGAGGCTGCCGCCCGGCATGTCGCCAGCGTGCCCGGCGCGGCCAAACTGCAGTTGTACAAGAACAACGTCGACGGCAAGGGCGCCTCCTACGGCACCCACGAGAACTACCTGATGAGCCGTCAGACCCCCTTCTCGGCCATCATCGCCGGGCTGACGACGTTCATGGTGTGCCGGCAGGTCGTCACCGGGTCGGGCCGCGTCGGGATCGGTCCGGCCGGCGACGAGCCCGGGTTTCAGCTTTCCCAGCGGGCCGACTACATCGAGGTCGAGGTGGGTCTGGAGACCACGCTCAAGCGGGGAATCATCAACACCCGCGACGAACCGCATGCCGACGCCGACAAGTATCGCCGGTTGCACGTGATCATCGGTGATGCCAACCTCGCGGAAACCTCCACCTATCTCAAGGTGGGCACTACCTCGCTGGTGCTGGATCTGATCGAGGCCGGTGTCGATCTCAGTGACCTGACCCTGGCGCGGCCGGTGCACGCCGTCCACGTGGTCAGTCGCGACCCGTCGTTGCGTGCGACGGTGGCCCTCGCCGACGGCCGCGAACTCACCGCTCTGGCGTTGCAGCGCATCTATCTGGAGCGGGTGGCCGCGATGCTGGCCGGCCGTGATCCGGACCCGCGCGCGGCCCACGTCGTCGAGACCTGGGCAGAGGTTCTGGATTTGCTGGAACGCGATCCGATGGAATGTGCGGAGTTGCTGGATTGGCCCGCCAAGTTGCGGCTGCTCGAGGGTTTCCGGCAGCGGGAGAACCTGACCTGGTCGGCTCCGCGGCTGCAGCTGGTCGACTTGCAGTACTCCGATGTGCGGTTGGACAAGGGGCTGTACAACCGGCTGGTGGCGCGCGGCTCGATGAAGCGGCTGGTCACAGAACAGCAAGTACTCGATGCCGTGGACAACCCGCCGACGGACACCCGGGCCTACTTCCGCGGGGAATGCCTGCGCCGATTCGGTGCCGATATCGCCGCCGCCAGCTGGGACTCGGTCATTTTCGACCTCGGCGGCGACTCGCTGGTCCGGATACCGACACTCGAGCCGCTGCGTGGCAGCAAAGCTCACGTCGGCGCACTGCTGGACTCGGTGGACAGCGCGGCGGACCTCGTCGCGCAGTTGACCAGCTGACCACGGGACGGTCCGGCCCGCACCGAACGGTAGGGTGGTCAGCGGCGGTCCAGGGTTGATGCCGGTCCGCGTGACGGGAGCAGGAGGCAGCGGTGGCGCAGGAACAGACCAAGCGTGGCGGCGGTGGCGGCGAGGACGACGACGTCTCCGGCAGCGGGGCCGGCGGGCAGGAACGCCGCGAGAAACTGGCCGCCGAGACCGACGACCTGCTCGATGAGATCGACGATGTACTCGAGGAGAACGCCGAGGACTTCGTGCGCGCCTACGTCCAAAAGGGCGGCCAGTGAGCTGGTCGTTTTCTGATCGACTGGCCGCCAACGAGACCTCATCCTTCTCCGGAACCTCGTCGTTCTCGGAGTTCCTGCGCCGGCAGGCCCCGGAGTTGCTTCCGGTCGGCGGCACCGCAGACGGCGCCCGCGCCGGTGATTCGCTGCCGCACGGCACCACCATCGTCGCGCTGCGATACCCGGGCGGGGTGCTGATCGCCGGGGACCGGCGTTCCACCCAGGGCAACATGATCGCCGGCCGCGATGTGCAGAAGGTTTACATCACCGACGACTACACCGCGACCGGCATCGCCGGCACCGCGGCCCTGGCGGTCGAGTTTGCCCGCCTGTACGCGGTCGAACTCGAACATTACGAAAAGCTCGAGGGCGTGCCCATGACGTTCGCCGGGAAAGTCAACCGGTTGGCGATCATGGTGCGGGGCAACCTCGGCGCCGCGTTGCAGGGTTTTGTCGCACTCCCGCTTCTGGTTGGTTACGACCTCGCCGACCCTGACGCCAACGCGGCCGGCCGCATCGTGTCCTTCGACGCCGCCGGCGGTTGGCACATCGAGGACGAGGGGTATCAGGCGGTGGGCTCGGGCTCCCTGTTCGCCAAGGCATCGATGAAGAAGCTGTATCCCGCTGTGACCGATGCGGACTCGGCATTGAAGGTGGCCATCGAGTCGCTCTATGACGCGGCCGATGACGACTCCGCGACCGGTGGGCCGGATCTGGTCCGGGGCATCTTCCCGACGGCGGTGACGATCGGCGCTGATGGCGCACAGGAGGTGTCGGGGGAGCGTGTCGAGCGGCTGGCCCGCGATGTGATCGCGGCGCGCACGCGCATAGACGAGTTCGGTCCGGGTTCCGGTCCGAGTAACGTTGCGCCCCGGGCGGATTCATGAGTTTCCCTTATTTCATCTCTCCTGAGCAGGCGATGCGGGAGCGCTCGGAACTGGCGCGCAAGGGCATTGCCCGGGGCCGCAGTGTGGTGGTGATGGCCTACGCGGGCGGCGTGCTGTTCGTCGCCGAGAACCCGTCGCGGTCGCTGCAGAAAGTCAGCGAGATCTACGACCGGGTGGGGTTCGCCGCGGTCGGTCGATTCAACGAGTTCGACAGCCTCCGGCGCGGTGGAATTCAGTACGCCGACACCCGCGGCTACGCCTACGACCGCCGTGATGTCAGCGGTCGGCAACTGGCCAATGTATACGCCCAGACGCTGGGCACGATCTTCACCGAACAGGCCAAGCCCTATGAGGTTGAACTGTGTGTAGCAGAGGTGGCGCACCACGGGGAGACCAAAGCGCCGGAGATCTACCGGATCACCTACGACGGGTCGATCGCTGACGAGCCCGATTTCGTGGTGATGGGCGGGACCACCGAGCCGATCGCGAACGCGCTGAAGGAGACCTACTCGGCGAATGCCGAATTGGAGGAAGCCATCCGCATCGCCGTGGGGGCCCTGCAGGTGGGTATCGCGAGCACCGCCGGCAATGCCACCCCGGCGGCCGAACCGCGGGCACTCGGACCGGCGACTCTGGAGGTCGCGATTCTCGACGCCAATCGTCCGCGCCGGGCGTTCCGGCGCATCGCCCGGCCGACACTGGCAACGATGCTGCCGGATTCCGCGTCCGAATCGTCGACCACGATCGAACCCGCCGCTGGTTCCGATCCAGTGGGTGCGCCGGACGACTGATCAGCGCGTGCAGACGTAGGTCAGAGCGCGGGTGCCGTAGTTGGGTGCCGCCCAGAATTCCGGTGCGCACTGCTGGTAGGAGATGTTATTCACCGGCCGGGTCGACGCCGGTGGTGGTGACTCGTGCTCCGGGGCCAGCCAACCCGGTGCCAGCCGGCCCGGGGCCAGCCAACTCAGCGCCACGACGGCCACCGCCAACAGCGAGAGCACAACAATCCTCACCCGCCGTCGGAGACCCACGGAATGCATAGCGGCCAGCGTAGTGATTGCCGGGCCGCGACGGCGATCCCACGCCGGTATTGTCGATTTGCTCAGGCGATTTCAGCGATGCCCGCTGATGTTGCTCCCTACTGAAGACCGGCCGGCGGGCACCGGCAGGCCGGGGAGCACGTGGCTGACGCCACGGCAGGATAGGACACTGCGGCAGGACACCCAGTACGCTCAGCGTTGTGCAGCGCAGAATCATGGGCATTGAGACCGAGTTCGGAGTCACCTGCACATTCCACGGCCACCGTCGGCTCAGCCCCGATGAAGTTGCTCGCTATCTGTTTCGCCGTGTCGTGTCCTGGGGCCGCAGTTCCAACGTGTTCCTGCGCAACGGGGCACGGCTATACCTCGACGTGGGCAGCCACCCCGAATACGCCACCGCGGAGTGCGACAACCTAATCCAGTTGGTCACCCACGACCGCGCGGGTGAGCGAGTGCTGGAGGACTTGCTGGTCGACGCCGAGCAGCGGCTTGCCGATGAGGGCATCGGCGGGGACATCTATCTGTTCAAGAACAACACCGATTCGGCCGGCAACTCCTACGGCTGCCACGAGAATTACCTGATTGTGCGGGCCGGTGAGTTCTCCCGGATTTCTGATGTGCTGCTGCCGTTCCTGGTCACCCGGCAACTTATCTGCGGCGCGGGGAAGGTACTGCAGACCCCGAAGGCCGCGGCGTTCTGCCTTTCCCAGCGCGCCGAGCACATCTGGGAGGGCGTCTCCAGCGCCACCACCAGGTCGCGTCCGATCATCAATACGCGCGACGAACCCCATGCCGACGCCGAGAAATACCGGCGCCTGCACGTGATCGTGGGGGACTCCAACATGAGCGAGACGACCACGATGCTGAAGGTCGGGTCCGCCGCGCTCGTGCTGGAGATGATCGAGGCCGGGGTGCCGTTCCGCGACTTCGCCCTGGACAACCCGATCCGGGCCATCCGCGAGGTCAGCCATGATCTGACCGGCCGCCGGCCGGTCCGACTGGCCGGCGGCCGGCAGGCCAGCGCGCTGGATATCCAGCGCGAGTACCACTCCCGCGCCGTCGAGTATTTGCAGTCCCGAGAACCGAATACCCAGATCAATCAGGTGGTCGACCTGTGGGGACGGCAACTGGATGCGGTCGAGAGCCAGGATTTCGCCAAGGTCGACACCGAGATCGACTGGGTGATCAAGCGCAAGCTGTTTGAGCGCTACCAGGACCGCTACACCATGGATTTGTCCCACCCGAAAATCAGTCAACTCGATCTCGCCTACCACGACATCAAACGCGGCCGGGGAGTCTTTGATTTGCTCGCGCGCCGGGGCCTGGCGGCGCGGGTCACCACCGACGAGGAAATCGAGGCCGCCGTCGACACCCCGCCGCAGACCACCAGGGCGAAGCTTCGCGGCGAATTCATTGCCGCCGCCCAGGAAGCCGGCCGGGATTTCACCGTCGACTGGGTGCACCTGAAACTCAACGACCAGGCGCAGCGCACGGTGTTGTGCAAGGATCCGTTCCGATCCAGCGATGAACGCGTGAAGCGACTTATCGCCAGTATGTAAGCGCACCGGTTGCCGCCCGGAATGCCGCTAAGGTTGGGCCCGTGGCGATCTCCAAAGTCGAACGGCTGATGAACCTGGTCATCGCGTTGCTGTCGACGCGCGGCTATCTGACCGCCGAGCGAATCCGGGCCAACGTCGCCGGCTACGCAGACTGCCCCACCGACGAGGCGTTCTCGCGGATGTTTGAACGCGATAAGAGCGAGTTGCGCGATCTCGGGATTCCGGTGGAGACCGGCCGTATCTCGGCATTCGACCCGGCTGAGGGCTATCGCATCACCCCGGACGCCTATGCGCTGCCGGATATCGACCTCACCGCCGACGAAGCGGCGGCGGTGGCGGTAGCGACCACGCTGTGGGAGTCCCCGGAACGCATCACGGCCACCCAGAGCGCGCTGCTCAAACTCCGGGCCGCCGGCGTCGACGTGGACCCCGCCGTCGGAGTCGCCATCACCACAGGCGCCGGGGCGGCAGGGTTGCGGGGCTCGGAGGAGGTATTGGGAGTTCTCTTCTCCGCCATCGACGCACAGCAGGCGGTCCGGTTCCAGCACCGGCCCAGCCCCGTCGACCCCTTCACGGTTCGCACCGTCGAGCCGTGGGGCGTGGTCACCGCCCGCGGGCGCTGGTACGTGATCGGTCACGACCGCGATCGCGGCGCCACCCGGATCTTCCGGCTCTCCCGCATTACCGACGTGACGTCGTTCGGGTCGCCCGGCGCCGTCGCGACTCGCCCCGACGGCATTGACCTTCGCGCTACCGTCGAGCAATCCATTGGTGAGGCCGCCGCCGGTGGTCACGCCAAGGTCTGGGTGGCCGACGGGCACGCGACCGCGCTGCGCCGGGCCGGAACCGTGACGGGTCGCCGGACGATCGGTGGACGCGATGGCGACGTCGTCGAGATCGATGTGGGGATCCTGGATGCACTGGCCCGTGAAGTGACCGGCTATGGAGCTGAAGCGCTGGTGCTCGAACCGGAGTCGCTGCGTCAGGATGTGCTGGCGAGGCTGACCGCACAGGCCGGGGTGGGCGCATGACGCCGGTATCCACCCGTCTGGTGCGCCTGCTCAATATGGTCCCGTACTTTCAGGCCAATCCCAGGGTCAGCTTCGCCAAGGCGGGCGCCGACCTCGGTGTCAACGCCAAACAGTTGCAGCAGGACATCAACCAGCTCTGGATGTGTGGACTGCCCGGCTATGGTCCCGGCGACCTCATCGACTTCGAACTGTCGGGCGGGACCGTCAAGGTCACCTTCTCGGCGGGCATGGACCAGCCGTTACGGCTGAATTCCTCGGAGGCCAGCGTTCTGCTGGTGGCCCTGCGCGCGTTGGCCGACATACCCGGGGTGGTGGATCCGGCAGCAGCGTTGAGCGCCATCGCCAAAATCGAGGCCGCCGCCGGCACGGTGATCGACGAGGATCATCCGTCCGCGCTCGACGAGCCTGCCCCGGTGGAGCACGAAGCCGCCGCTGCGGTGCGCGCCGCCGTCCGAGAATCCCGCGCGGTGCGGATCGACTACTACTCCGCATCGCGGGACGCCCTGTCGGAGCGGATCGTCGACCCGATCCGGGTGGTTCTGGTGGGTGACCACAGCTACCTCGAGGCGTGGTGCCGGGAAGCGGAGGGCGTTCGATTGTTCCGGTTCGACCGCATCGTCGACGCCCGGGTGCTCGACGAGCCGTCGGCACCACCTCGACCCGCCCTGGACGCCCCGCCGAACACGGCACTGTTCGATGCCGACCCGTCGCTCCCGGCGGCCAGACTCCGGATCGGCCCCCGCGCCGCCTGGATGCTGGAGTACTTCCCGATTCGGGTGCGCAGCGAACTGCCCGGTGGCCACTGTGAGGCCACCATGACCTTCGCCGCCGAGGAATGGATGACCAGGCTGATCCTCGGATTCGGAGCCGACGTGGTGGTGCTTGAACCGGAAACCCTGGTTCGCAGCGTGCGGCAGGCCGCGGCCAAGGCCCTCGCCGCCTACGCCGAGCTCACGGGGTAGGATCGCGATGACGTCTGGAGGTAACTAATGGGTGCTCTACAACCCTGGCACTGGATCATCGTGATCGTCGTCGGCGTGCTGCTCTTCGGCTCGAAGCGGTTGCCCGACGCGGCACGGTCACTGGGTAAGTCAATGCGGATCTTCAAGTCCGAGGTCAAGGAATTGCAGGCTGACGGCAAGACCGACACGGTCGCGCCCGCGCAGCCCGGGATGCAGGTACCTAGCGAGCGGGTCGAGGCCCCGATCACTCCGCCCGGGCACAACCCGACCGACGTCCGGCCGGCCTGAACGCGCGAGTACAGCCGGCGCCGGAGCGCCGCTAGGTGAACGCCGTGCGCACGCCCTCATTTCTGTCCCGGTTGGACCCGCGGCAGCGACGTGCCCGCACCAATCCGGACGGGACCATGTCCCTCGTCGAGCATGTCAGGGAACTGCGGACCCGCCTTTTGATCGCGGTGGCGGCGGTCGCGCTGACCACAATCGTGGGCTTTCTTTGGTACAGCCACGGGATCTTCGGCATGGAAAGCCTGGGCGAGTTGCTGCGCCGTCCCTACTGCGCGCTGCCGACCTCGGCGCGTGCGGACATCAGCGCCGATGGCGGGTGTCGGCTGTTGGCCACCGCGCCGTTCGATCAGTTCATGCTGCGCCTCAAGGTCGGCCTGACCGCCGGTATCGTGCTGGCCTGTCCGATCTGGCTGCACCAACTCTGGGCCTTCATCACCCCGGGTCTCTACCGCAACGAGCGTCGGTTCGCCGTTGTGTTCGTGGTTTCGGCCGCGACGCTGTTCGTGGCCGGTGCGGTACTGGCCTATGTGGTGCTGGCCAAGGCGCTGTACTTCTTGCTGACCGTCGGCAGCGACGTCCAGGTCACCGCGCTGTCCGGCGACCGCTACTTCGGGTTCCTGATCAACCTGCTGCTGGTGTTCGGGGTCAGTTTCGAATTCCCACTGCTGATCATCATGCTCAACATTGTTGGAATGCTCCCGTACGAAAGGCTCAAGGAGTGGCGGCGCGGACTGATCTTCGGGGTCTTCGCCTTCGCTGCGGTCGCGACACCGGGTTCGGATCCCTTCTCCATGCTCGCGCTGGGATTCGCGTTGACGCTGCTGCTGGAGTTCGCGATCCAGATCGCGCGTCTGCACGACAGGCGAAAGGCCAAGCGGGCGGCCGACATCGCGATCCCGGACGATCAGGCCGCACCCATCGAGCAGGCCGCACCCATCGAGCCCCCCACCCCGGTGGCCGCTCCGGCGCGAACGGGTCCCGAGCATGACGACATCACCTGAGTCGAGCCCTCAACTAGCCGCTTTCGCCGCGGACTTGGAGTTCCGGCTGGATCCGTTTCAGATCGAGGCCTGCGAAGCGCTGGAGCGCGGTCACGGCGTCCTGGTCTGCGCTCCGACCGGTGCGGGTAAGACGGTCGTCGGCGAGTTCGCGGTCCACCTTGCCTTGGCGGCCGGGCAGAAGTGCTTTTACACCACGCCGATCAAGGCGCTGAGCAATCAGAAGCACAACGATCTGATCGCGCGCTACGGTGCCGAACGGATCGGACTGCTGACCGGCGATCAGTCCCTCAACGGCGACGCGCCGGTTGTGGTGATGACCACCGAGGTGCTGCGCAACATGTTGTACGCCGGTTCCGATGCACTCCAGGGCCTGTCCTACGTGGTGATGGACGAGGTGCACTTTCTCGCCGATCGCATGCGTGGGGCGGTGTGGGAGGAGGTCATCCTGCATCTGCCCGAACACGTGCGATTGGCCAGTCTCTCGGCGACGGTGAGCAACGCCGAAGAGTTCGGCGGCTGGATCAAGACCGTGCGCGGCGACACCACCGTGGTGGTCGATGAGCACCGGCCGGTGCCACTGTGGCAACACGTGCTGGTGGGCAAGCGACTCTTCGACCTCTTCGACTACTCGGCCGAGACCGGAACCGCCGGCCGCGCGCATCTGGTCGATCCGGAACTGACCCGCCACATTGCGAACCGCCGCGAGGCTGAGCGTCTCGGAGACTGGCAGCCCCGGCATCGTGGCGGCGGCCGCGGGGGAGATCGCGGGGGAGATCGCGGGGGAGATCGCGGGGGAGATCGCGGCGGAGATCGCGGCGGAGGTCGCGGGGGAGGCCGGGGGGCGTACCGCGGCGGGGGATCCGGGGTGAATCGGCCCCCCTCGCGTCCGGACGTCATCGCCACCCTGGACCGGGAGGGCTTGCTGCCGGCGATCACCTTCATCTTTTCCCGGGCCGGCTGCGAGGGTGCCGTGAAGCAGTGTCTGCGGAGTTCGTTGCGGCTGACCAAGCAGCAGGACCGGGAACGTATCGCAGAGGTGATCGACCGCCGCTGCGGTGATTTGGCCGATGCTGATCTGGCAGTGCTGGACTACTACGAGTGGCGGGAAGCCCTGTTGCGGGGCCTGGCGGCGCATCACGCCGGGATGCTGCCGGTGTTCCGCCACACCGTCGAGGAACTCTTCACCGCCGGTCTGATCAAGGCCGTGTTCGCCACCGAGACGTTGGCCTTGGGCATCAACATGCCGGCTCGCACCGTGGTACTGGAGAAACTGGTCAAATTCAACGGCGAACAGCACATGCCGCTGACACCGGGGGAGTACACCCAACTGACCGGCCGGGCCGGGCGGCGTGGAATCGATGTCGAGGGTCATGCGGTGGTGATTTGGAACCCCCAGGATCCCACTGTCGAGCCGACCGAGATCGCGGGTCTGGCGTCTACCCGCACCTTCCCGCTACGCAGCTCCTTCGCGCCGTCCTACAACATGACGATCAACCTGGTCAGCCAAATGACCTCGGAACAGGCGCATCGGCTGTTGGAACGATCATTCGCCCAGTACCAGGCCGACCGGTCGGTGGTCGGCCTGGTGCGCGGGGTCGAGCGCGGCGAGAAAATGCTCGACGAGATCGCCGGTGAGATGGGCTGGAGTCGCGGCGCCAAAGTAGTCGAGCCGGCGGCGCTCGACTACGCGCGACTGCGGGCGAAAATCGGCGAACGGGAACGCACGCAGTCCCGGATGTCGAGGCTCGCGCGTCGGCGGGCCTCCACCGATGCGCTGGCCGCTTTGCGCCGCGGCGACATCATCAACGTCACCGGTCGGCGTGGGGGACTGGCCGTGGTGCTGGAATCGGCCAGTGATGCTGAAGATCCTCGACCACTCGTGCTGACCGAAAATCGTTGGGCGGGAAAGATATCAACCGCGGACTACTCCGGTGGCACCGCACCGATGGGTTCCATGAACCTGCCCAAACGCGTCGAACACCGCCAGCCGAGAGTGCGGCGGGATCTGGCGTCAGCGCTGCGATCCGCAGCCGAAGGTTTGATTACCCCGGCGGAGCGCGCGCGACGCGGCGATGACGACGCAGATGGCGCCGATCCCGAACTTCTGACGTTGCGGGAATCGATGCGCCGGCACCCCGCCCACCGGATGGCCGATCGCGAAGCCATGGTGCGGGTCGGTGAGCGTTATCTGCGGATCGAGCGCGATAACGAGCAGATCCGGGCCAAGGTCAGCGCGGCAACCAACTCGCTGGCGCGAACCTTCGATCGGATCGTGGAACTGCTGACCGAGCGGGGCTATGTCTCGACACAGGGGGATACCGATCAGTTGGAGGCGACGCCCGACGGCCGGCTGCTGGCGCGGATCTACAACGAGAGCGACCTTCTGGTCGCCGAATGCCTGCGCAGCGGGACCTGGAAGGGTCTGGCGCCCGCAGAGTTGGCCGCGGTGCTCTCGGCCCTGGTGTTCGAGACCCGAGGCAGCGACGGGCCCACCCCGGTCCACGCGATCGCCATGCCCACCCCGGCGGTGCGCCGGGCGCTGGCCCAGACCCGACGGATGTCCGGAGACCTCCGCGCCGACGAACATCGGCTTCGGCTTAACCAGACGCGCGAGCCCGACGAGGGCTTCGTCCCTGCCGTTTACCGCTGGGCCACCACCGGTGATCTCGCCGCCGCGCTGGACGCCTCCGACGTCTCCGGTAGCGGTGTCTCGTTACCGGCGGGGGACTTCGTGCGGTGGTGCCGCCAAGTGCTCGACCTGCTGGATCAGGTTCGCAACGCCGCGCCCGAGGCGTCCGTGCGCACCGCGGCGAAACGCGCCATCGACGACATCCGGCGCGGCGTCGTTGCTGTTGACAGCGGGTAGGGTGAGGCGACCGCTACGGTGAGGGACTACCGTGCTGGGGCGAAAGCCCCCGGATCGAGGAGAGATGATGAGCGGACCGCAGGGACCTGACGCCAACCCCTGGCAGGGATCGGGCGCCGATCAGCCTGCCGCCGGCGCGGAGCAGGCCTACGCGGAGCAGCCCTACGCGGCGGCCCCGTCATGGCCGCAGGCCGATTCGCAGGCTGCCGAGACGCCGGCGTGGGCACCACCGGGGACCGAAGCGCCGGTATGGGGCCAGCCGCCCGCCTACAACCCGCAGCAGTACCCCCCGCAGTTCGGACAGCCCGGGCAGGGCTACCAGCAGCCCTACGGAGCGCCGACCGAATACAACCCGGCCGCCTACGGCCAGCCCGGTCAGTACGGCCAGCCCAACCCCTACGGTGCACCGCCGCAGTACGGCCAGTATGCCCAGGGCCAATACCCCCAGGGCCAGTACCCCCAACAGCCGGTGGGCTATCCGCCACCGGGACAGCCGGGTCAGTACCCGCCGTACGGACAGCCGGGTGCCGAGGAACTGGCGAAGAAGTCGACCCGGACGACCGCGGCGATCCTCGGGTCGCTGGGTGCGCTGCTGCTGGCAGCAGTGCTGCTCCTGGGATTCTGGAAGCCCGGCTTCTTCGTGACGACGAAACTGGACGTCAATAAGGCCCAGCAGGGCGTTCAGCAGATCCTCACCGACGAGGCCAGTGGCTACGGCGCCAAGAACGTCAACGACGTCAAGTGCAACAACGGCCAAAATCCAACGGTGCGCAAAGGTGACACGTTCAACTGCGAGGTCAGCATCGATGGCACCAAGCGCCAGGTGACGGTCACGTTCCAGGATGACAAGGGCACCTACGAGGTCGGCCGGCCTAAGTAAGCGCTCCCCTATGGCGCGAGCGTGCGTGTCGGCCCGCCGACACGCCGCCGCGGGCGCGCACTATGTGCACGCTCGCGAGCATTCTCGGCTCAGGCCGATAGCGAGTCCAGAGCTTTCTGAAGCCGGGCGATAGATGAGCTGACGCCATATCGCTCGGCCAACTCGGCCACCCGGGCGGGGTCGGCCGCGTGCACTGGCAGCGAGTCGTCACTGGTGAATAGGTGCACTTCAGCGTCGCGGGCCACCCGGACGACCGGTAGCGCTGCGGCGATGTAGTCCGTTGCGGCCAGAATTTTGGCCCGGAATGCCTTGGGCAACGGGGAAGCCGGGTCATGGGCTGCCGACAGAATGTTCTCCAGTGACCCGTACTGGGTCAGCATCGTCGACGCGGTCTTCTCGCCGACGCCAGGCACACCGGGCAGACCATCGGACGGGTCTCCGCGCAGGAGTGCCAATTCGGCGTACGCATCACCGGCGCGATCGACGGGAACTCCATAGCGTTCAGCGACTTCGGCGGGCCCGAACAGGGTCGCCTTCTTCAATCCCTGGCCGATGTACAGCACCCGGATCTCGACGGGATCATCGCCGACGAGTTGCAGAAGATCCCGGTCACCACTGACCACCACGACCGGGTCGTGGCGTTCGGTGGCAGCCAGCGTGCCGAGGACGTCGTCGGCCTCGAACCCTTCGGCGCCGGCGGTGGCGATCCCGTAGGCCTCAAGTACCTCCAGGATCATCTCCACCTGGGGGCTGAGATCGTCGGGGACCTCCTCGACGTCCTCGTTGCCCGTCCCATCGAGTGGACTGCCTTCCTCGGCTACCCGATGTGCTTTATAGGACGGGATCAGGTCGACACGGAACTGCGGGCGCCAGTCCAGATCGAGACACACCACCAGACGGTCGGGCTGAAACTGGGTGATCAGCGTGGCGACACTGTCGAGGAATCCGCGTACCGCGTTGACCGGCCGACCGTCGGGCGCGGTGATCGACGACGGCACCCCGAAGTACGAGCGAAACCACATGCTGGCGCCGTCGAGCAGCAACACCGGTCCGGTCATTGCTGCCACGCTAGCCTGACCGGTATGAGCGGACGGTTCAGCAGCGACGTCTACGCCCGCAGGATCTCCGCCGCCGCGGCCGGAGCGACGGCGACCGGGCTGGCGGGTTTGATCATCACGCCGGGCTATGACCTGCGGTACCTGATCGGATCGCGGGCGCAGACTTTCGAACGGCTCACCGCGTTGGTGTTGCCCGCAACAGGGACGCCGACGGTTGTGCTGCCGCGGATGGAATTGGCCGCCCTGCGGGAGTCGGCGGTCGCCGATCTCAGGTTGACGGTGCGGGACTGGGTCGATGGCGAGGACCCGTACCGATGTGTTGCTGATGTGCTCGGGGGCGGCCCGGTCGCGACCGCGGTCACCGATTCGATGCCGGCGCTGCACCTGCTGCCACTGGCCGATGTGTTGGGCGTCGTTCCCGTGCTCGCCACCGGGGTGCTGGCGGGGTTGCGGATGGTCAAGGACCCCGCTGAGATCGACGTGTTGCGCATCGCCGGTGCCGCTATCGACCGCGTTCACGCCCGGGTGCCACAGTTCCTCGCGCCGGGCCGCACCGAGGCCGACGTGGCCGCAGATATCACCGACGCCATTGTGGCCGAGGGGCATTCGGAAGCGGCATTCGTGATCGTCGGATCCGGCCCGCACGGCGCCGACCCGCACCACGAGTGCTCCGATCGGGTGCTACAGCCCGGTGACATCGTTGTCGTCGACATCGGAGGACCGGTCGAACCCGGTTACAACTCCGATTCCACCCGCACCTATAGCCTCGGCGAACCGTCAGCCGAGATCGCCGCGCAGTACGCGGTCCTGCAACGCGCCCAGGCTGCTGCGGTGGCGTCGGTGCGTCCCGGAGTGACGGCCGAACAGGTCGACGCCGCAGCCCGCGATGTGCTGGCCGAGGCCGGACTTGCGGAGTACTTCGTTCACCGCACCGGCCACGGAATCGGGCTGTCGGTCCACGAAGAGCCCTACATCGTCGCGGGCAACGACTTGCCGCTAGCCGAGGGTATGGCGTTCAGCGTCGAACCGGGGATCTATCTACCCGGCAGTTGGGGCGCCCGGATCGAGGACATCGTCATTGTCACGGCCGAGGGAGCGCTGTCGGTCAACAACCGACCGCATGATCTGACGGTGGTTCCACTGCCGCGGTGAGTCAGTGCCCGGTGAGTCAGTGCCCGGTAATCAGTGCCCGGTAATCAGGGCCCAGTGCGTTCGAGCAGGGTCGACGATCCGAGCACTCGCTTGATGAGGACCTCGATCACCACTCGCTTCGGGTTGGGCTTGGGCGTCCGGTACCGCTGGGCGTAACGCAACTCAGCATCGCGGACCGCCTCGGCCTCGCGGTTCACCCCGGCGATGCCCTCCAGGGACAGCCAGCGCGCGCCGTCGACCTGAGAGAGCACGCCGACACTGCTGCGTTCAGCGTTAATCGCCTTCTGCGAACCATCACTGGTGATCACCCTGGCGATGTGGGTCACCGGGTCGAAGGTGAACCCGACCGCCACCACGTGCGGGGAGCCATCGGCACGCAGGGTGGTCAACATCGCCAGGTGACGCTCGGAGAGGAAGTCCAGAGCGTCGCTGGTCAGCCGGGTAGTTTGATTCGCCATCGGGGATCACGCTAGCGCAGTGAATAATCGCAGCCATGAAAGACACGGCCGACACGGCCGGCGGGGTGGTGGTGATTTTCGGCGGCCGCAGCGAGATCGGCGTCGAACTCGCCACCCGACTCGCCCCAGGGTCGACGGTCGTGCTGGCAGCCCGCGGTGCTGACCAACTCGACGACCCGGTTGCGGCGGTGCGCGCGGCCGGGGCTCGGGCCGTGCACACGGTCGAGTTCGACGCCGACGATCTGGCATCGCACGGCCCCCTTGTGGACAAGTTGGTCGGGGAATACGGAGCCATCGGCACCGCGGTGCTGGCGTTTGGCGTCCTGGGTGATCAGGTCCGTGCCGAAGCCGACCCTGCTCACGCAGTGGCGATCGTGCACACCGACTACGTCGCACAGATCAGTCTGTTGACCCTGCTGGCCACCGCGATGCGCGACGTCGGCCGTGGCGCACTGGTGGTGTTCTCCTCGGTGGCCGGGGTGCGGGTGCGCCGGGCCAACTACGTCTACGGCTCGGCCAAGGCAGGTCTGGACGGCTTCGCCAACGGGCTGTCTGATGCGCTCCACGGCACCGGAGTGCGCCTGCTGATCGTGCGGCCGGGCTTCGTGATCGGCCGGATGACCGAGGGGATGGATCCCGCGCCGCTGTCGAGCACCCCAGCACAGGTGGCCGCGGCCACGGCGCGCGCGTTGTCGACGGGCCGCCGCACGGTGTGGGTGCCGTGGGCACTGCGGCCGCTGTTCTTCGCTATGCGCCTCCTGCCGCAGGCCGTGTGGCGGAGGATGCCCCGATGATGAACGAAGTGAAGAGTCGAAGAGGATCCCGATGATTGTTGTGGTGGGGATTGGCGTGGACGGGATGTCTGGCCTGTCGGAGAACTCGCGGTGCGAACTGCGCAGCGCCACCGTCATTTACGGATCCCCACGTCAACTAGATCTTCTTGACGACACGGTTGCCGCACCGAGGCAACCGTGGCCCACGCCGATGATGCCTGCACTGGAAGCGCTGTCGGCCGATGAGGACATCCACGTCGTCGCCAGTGGCGACCCGCTGCTGCATGGCATCGGCGGCACGCTCATCCGGATACATGGCGGGGATCGGGTGCGGGTGCTCCCGCACGTCTCATCGGTGACGCTGGCCTGTGCCCGGATGGGTTGGGCCGCGCAGGACACCGAAGTCATCAGCCTGGTCACAGCGCCGGTTCATACCGCGGTTCGCCGGGGTGGGCGCGCGGTGGTGCTGTGCCGCGACGCCTTCACACCCGCCGAGTTGGCTGAACTCCTCACCGGAACAGGCCGTGGTGCATCGGAGTTCACCGTGCTGGAACAACTCGGTGGCCCAGGGGAGCGGATCCGCTCGGGCCCGGCTGAGGCTTGGTCGGCCGGGCCACCGCCGGATATCGATGACCTCAACGTCATCGCCGTGGAATACCGACCGGACGAACGAACCGGGGGCATGTTGCCCGATGACGTTCTGCTCCACGACGGTCAGATCACCAAGCAGACGGTGCGCGCGGTGACCCTCGCCGCGCTCGCGCCTCGGCCGGGTGAGCTGCTCTGGGATGTCGGGTCGGGCTCAGGAAGTATCGCCGTCGAGTGGTGTCGCAGCGAATCAGGCTGTCGTGCGGTGGCATTCGAGATAGACGCATCGCGCCGCGATCGGATCGTCGCCAATGCCCGCAGTTTCGGTGCCGATATCGAGGTCCGGGCCGGGGCACCGGAGGACTTCGAGGGCGCGGGGCAGCCGCAAGTGATCTTCGTCGGAGGCGGACTGACCGCTCCGGGAATGGTCGAGGCCTGCCTGGCGCAGCTGCCGGCTGGCGGCAGACTCGTCGTCAATGCCGTCACTGTGGAATCCGAGGCGCTGCTGATGAACTGGTATGCCCGACTCGGCGGCGATCTCCGACGGTTCCAGCATTATCAGGGCGAGCCATTGGGGGGCTTTTGCGGCTGGCGTCCACAGATGCCGATCACCCAGTGGCTGCTGACGGTAAAGGCCGTGACACCGCAGTGACGGTGTACTTCATCGGTGCCGGCCCGGGTGCAGCGGACCTGATCACCGTCCGCGGTCAGCGACTCCTCCAGCGCTGCGAGGTCTGCCTGTACGCGGGCTCGATCATGCCCACCGACCTGCTCGCCGAATGCCCGGCCGATGCGCGCATCGTCAACACCGGACCGCTGACACTGGATCAGATCATTGACGAGATCGCCGCGGCCGACGCTGCGGGCCACGACATCGCACGGTTGCACTCGGGCGATCCTGGGCTCTACAGCGCTATCGCCGAGCAGTGCCGTCGGCTCGACGCACTGGGAATCGGCCACGAGATCGTCCCGGGTGTGCCGGCTTTCACCGCTGCCGCCGCCGCACTGGGCAGGGAACTGACCGTGCCGGGCGTGGCACAGACAGTGATCCTGACCCGGGTCGCCACGCTGTCCAGCGCGATGCCCGACGGTGAGGACCTGACGACGCTCGCGGCGCACGGGGCCACGCTGGTGATCCACCTCGCGGCCCACCGTATCGACGAGATCGTGCCGCAACTACTGGCGGGTGGCTACCGGTCCGATACCCCGACCGCGGTCGTCGCGTTCGCGAGTTGGCCGCAAGAGGTGATCCTGCGCGGCACACTGGCCGATATCGCCGGCCAGATGCATGATGCGCAGATCACCCGCACCGCGGTGATCATCGTCGGCGATGTGCTTGCGGCCGAGGGCTTCACCGACAGTTACCTGTACTCGACCGGGCGTACCAGGGGAGATCGGCACTGATGACAGTGCTGCTGCTCGGTGGTACGGCCGAGGCGCGGGCTCTGGCGGAGCGGCTGCATCCGAAGGTCGACATCATCAGCTCACTGGCAGGCCGGGTGCCCGACCCGGCGCTGCCGGTCGGCCCGGTGCGCATCGGTGGCTTCGGTGGCGCTGACGGATTGCGTGACTGGCTCGTCGATAACGACATCACCGCTGTTATCGATGCGACCCACCCATTCGCGGCGACCATCACCGCCAACGCCGCGGCTGCCTGCGCCGAACTTGATCTGCCGCACCTGGTGCTCAGCCGGCCGCCGTGGGATCCGGCCGGTGCGACGGTCGTTGCCCGTGATACCGAGGCAGCGGAAGTTGTTGCTGACAAGGGGTATTCGCGGGTCTTCCTGACCACCGGACGGTCGGGCGTCGCTGCTTTCTCCGGCAGTGACGCCTGGTTCCTGATTCGGGTGGTCACCGCACCCGACGCCGCAGTGCTGCCGGCCAACCACGAGGTGTTGCTGTCCCGTGGGCCGTACCGCTACGAGGATGAATGCGAACTGCTGCGCAGCAGGGGTATCGAGGTGCTGGTGACCAAGAACAGCGGGGGTGCGATGACCCGGGCCAAACTCGACGCGGCGAGTTCCCTCGGTGCGGACGTGCTGATGATTCAGCGACCGGCGCTTCCCGACGGTGTGGCGGTCGTCAGTTCGTTGCAGGATGCTGTGGTGTGGGCGTTCAACCGGGGTAGCGCCGAGGCGTGAATACGGTGTCACCGGCCGCAGCGGTGTACCACTGGGTCTGCGACGAGCCCACGATCAGCAGGCATCGCATGTCGACATCGGCGGGGTCGAGGTCGGCCAGGCGAACGACTTTCACTGATTCGTCAGGCCCGGAGACATCGCGGCCGATCACCACCGGGGTCCCGGCGTCGCGGTGCTCCAGCAACAGGTCCCGCATCGCGGCGACCTGCCAGATGCGGCTCTTCGACGCCGGGTTGTAGATCGCCAGCACCAAGTCGGCGGTGGCTGCCGCGGAGAGTCGCGCGGCGATGACCTCCCACGGCTTGAGTCGGTCGGACAGCGACAGCACCGCGTAGTCATGTCCGAGTGGCGCCCCGACCCTGCTGGCCACCGCCTGGGCGGCGGTCATCGCCGGGATCACCCGCACGGCAACGTTCGGCCATTGCTTGGCTTCCTCCAGCACTGCGGTGGCCATGGCGAAAACCCCCGGGTCACCGGACGATACGACCGCCACCGCGCGGCCCTGCTCGGCCAATTCGCAGGCAAGCCGGGCGCGCAGGGGTTCGTCACTGTTATCGGACGGGTGGCGGCGCTGTCCCGGACGGATCGGCACCCGGTCCAGATAGGGGTCGTAGCCGATCAGGTCGGTGGCGGCGGCCAACTCGCTCAGGCACTGCGGCGTCATCCAGTCGACGTTGCCCGGGCCCAGTCCGACAACCGCGACGGTCCCCGTGCGTGGGGCCACCCGGGTGGTGCGGCCACCACCCGGAACGACGGCGACCGAGAAGTACGGCACCTTGGTGTCATCGACGTCAGCGGCGGGCATGATCCGCTGACCCTCGCTGCTCGCTCGCTCGACGTAGACGGCTTCACCGAGCCGGCCGGCCAGTGAAAGCGCTTCGCGCACTTGGGAATACGTGCGTCCCAGCTTCATGATCACGGCGGCGTCGGTATCGGCGAGGCGGCGGGCGAGTTCGCTGACCGGGAGGGTGCCGGGCAACACCGACAGCACCTCGTCGCCGGTCGCAAGGGGAGTGCCGATCGCCGCCGAGGCCGCGCTCACCGATGTCACGCCGGGAACGATCACCGCGGTGAATCGCTCGGCCAGCCGGGTATGCATATGCATGTAGGAGCTGTAGAACAACGGGTCACCCTCGGCGAGCAGCGCAACATCTCGACCCGCGTCCAGGTGCGCGGCAATGCGATCGGAAGCTTCGGCGTAGAAGTCCTCCATCGCGCCGTCGTATCCGCCGGGGTGATCGGTGTCCCCGGTGGTGACTGGATAGACGAGGTGTTCCTCGATCTGGCCCGGCCGCAGATACGGCTCGGCGATGCCGCGCGCGATGCTCTTGCCATGGCGCGCACTGTGGTACGCCACTACGTCGACGGCACTGATGATGCGGGCGGCCTTGACGGTCACCAGTTCGGGGTCACCCGGCCCCAGGCCAACACCGAACAACGTTCCTTTTTTCATTCGCGGGCACTCGCGATCGCGTTGACGGCGGCCGCGGCCATCGCACTGCCGCCGCGTCGGCCTTCGACCACCAGGTAATCCATCCCGCGCGGGTTGTCGATCAGTTCCTGTTTGGACTGGGCCGATCCGACGAATCCCACCGGCCCGCCGAGCACGGATACCGGCGCGTGCACGCCCTCGTCAATGAGTTCGAGTAACCGGAACAGTGCAGTCGGTGCATTGCCGATCGCCAGCACCGCGCCGCCCATCCGGTCGGCCCACAACTCCACGCCGGCCGCCGACCGAGTGGTGTCGCGGCGTTGCGCGAGATCGGCCGCGCGGGGATCGGCGACCAAGGACACCACTTCATTGGCGGCGGGCAAACGCGCCGCGGTGATACCGGCGGCCACCATCGACGAATCGCACAGGATCGGAGCACCGGCGGCCAGTGCGGCGTGGGTGGCGACCACTACGGACGTGGTGAAGGCGACATGCTCGGTCAGGTCGATCTGCCCGCAGGTGTGGATCAGTCGCACCACCACCCGCGCGACGTCCTCGGGAAACCGTCCAAGGTCTGACTCAGCCCGGATTGTCGCGAAGGACTGCCGGTAGATCTCGCCGGCATCGCGGATGTAGTCGAGCACGTCATCACCCTACGGCGGGGCGGGGCGCTGCGAAATCGGCCGGTAACCATCGTCGGTCGCCACCAGTACTTCGCCGGCCGGTGGGCTGCCGCAAGCCCGTTCGCAGCCCACGTAGTGCACCCGGCCGACCTCAGGGGCAGGGGATTCGGCCACCCGCAGGGCCTCGGCCCGCACATCGGCGCGCGACCGCTCGCATCCCGGACTCCCCACGCAGGCGCTGACCTCAAGCCAGCGTGAGGTCTCATCGAACACCAGGCCCAGTGGTGCCAGCACCCGCAGCGAGGTGTCGGCTACGCCCTCGGCCAGATCGCACACCAGCAGTGAGCGCCACGGCGTGATCACCACGGGTGCATTGATGGCGGCGACGAACTGTGCTTGGCGCACCGACAGCACTCCCAGGGGAACGGCCGCCCCCAGCGCTGCATAACCGTCGTCCTGCTCGATCCACCCGACCGGCGGACGGCTGACCGGCGCGAAGATTTCGCCCGCAGGGTCCGACGACGTGAAACCGTTGAGTAGGGATCCGCGCTGGTCTAACTCACTGATTCGCCAAGCATTCCCGCGCGTCTCGGCGAAGCGGCTCGCGATGGTGATCAGGGCGGGAACCGCGTCGCGCGGCGTCAGCCGGATACCGGTGTCGCGGCCGGCCAGCAGCAGGGCAACGGCCTCGCTGTTGATGGCGTGAACGCCGACGTCGGCCGCCAGACCGGATACGTCCGCGCTGCCGTCGTCGATGCTGAACCAGAATCGTCCCGGAAGCCGGGCCAGATCGGGTGCGGCCTGGATCGCGTGATCGAGATCTTTGACCCACGGGCGCACGTCAATGACGCCGCCGAGTCGGCCCGAGAGCGGTGAGGCGACGATATTGCGGACCCGTTCGTGGGTCAACGACGGCAGTAGCCCGGCCGCAGCCACCGCATCGGCCACGGCCGCGGCATCGGTGATTCCGCGCACCTGAAGATTGCCTCGGGCGGTGAGTTCGAGAATCCCGGCGGCGGATCGCTCGGCAGCCTCGGCGAGTGCCTCCAGTTGAGCGGCGGTGATCATCCCGCCCGGTAGCCGAACCCGGGCCAGCGCGCCATCGGCGGCCTGATGAAGGTGCAGGGCGCCTGGGCAGGCGTCATCCTTGCGCGATCGGGCCACCTGACCACGGTACGACGGCGTGGCTACGGTAATGGGGTGCCCCGGCCCACCATCGTCCTGCTGTCGACGTCCGACACCGACCTGATCACCGCACGCGCCAGCGCGGCAGGTTACCGCTGGGCCAACCCGACCCGACTGGCGGCCGGCCAACTCGCCGAGTTGCTCGACGGCGCCGCGGTGGTGGTAGTCCGAGTCCTCGGCGGCTACCGGGCCTTGCAGAACACCATTGACACCGTCATCGCGAGCGGGATTCCGGCCGTGGTGGTCAGCGGGGAGCAGGCCCCCGACGCCGACCTGATGGAACGCTCCACGGTGCCGGCGGGAATCGCCATGCAGACGCACATCTACCTCGCCGAGGGCGGCGTAGCGAACCTGGGCCAGTTGCACGACTTCCTCTGCGACACCGTGCTGATGACCGGTTACGGATTCAGTCCGCCGGCGGCCACACCGCCGTGGGGAATCCTCGATCGCGTCTGCTCGACGGCGTCGGGTTGCCCGGGCTGTCCGGGCGGGGTGGCGTGTTTCCCGGACATGGTCGCCACCCGCGCAGCAGTATCCGTAAACGCACCGACTATCGCCGTGCTCTATTACCGCGCCCAGCAGTTGGCCGGCAATACCGCCTACGTCGAGGCACTCTGCTGTGCGATCGAACGCGCGGGCGGACGTCCGCTGCCGATCTACTGCACGTCGCTGCGAACTCCTGAGCCCGAACTGCTCGCACTGCTGGGCGGGGTCGACGCGATGGTGGTGACCGTCCTCGCCGCCGGTGCAGCAGTACCAGCCGCGGTGACTGCCGGGGGAGACGATGACAGCTGGAATGTCACACACCTTGCCGCGCTGGATATCCCGATCCTGCAGGGGTTGTGCCTGACCAGTTCTCGCGAGCAGTGGTTGTCGAACGAGAGCGGCCTCAGTCCCCGCGATGTGGCCACCCAGGTCGCGGTGCCGGAATTCGACGGGCGCATCATCACTGTTCCGTTCTCGTTCAAGGAAATCGATTCTGAGGGTCTGATCTCCTACGTGCCCGATCCTGAGCGGTGCGACCGGGTTGCTGGCCTTGCAGTGAACTACGCCACCCTGCGCCGAGTCAGCGCGCCCGATAAGCGCGTCGCGTTGATGTTCTCGGCGTATCCGACGAAGTACTCCCGCATCGGAAATGCTGTGGGCCTGGATACTCCATCCAGCACGATCGCGTTGCTGAATGCGCTGCGGGACAACGGCTATCGCATCGGCGAGGTCCCTGGCTTGGCCAGTGGTGACGGCGATGCGTTGATGCACGCGCTGATCGAACGCGGGGGGCTGGACCCCGATTGGCTCACCGACACCCAGATGGCCTCCCGGGCGATCCGCGTCCCGGCGGCGCGCTACCGCGAATGGTTCGGCACTCTGCCCGCCGAACTGCGCGACGCGATGGTGCAACACTGGGGTGAGCCGCCGGGTGAATTGTTCGTCGACCGCAGCCGTGACCCGGACGGCGAGATCGTCGTCTCCGCTATCCAATCCGACAACATCGTCGTCCTGGTGCAGCCGCCGCGCGGATTCGGCGAGAACCCGATCGCCATCTACCACGACCCCGATATGCCGCCCAGCCACCACTACCTCGGCACCTACTTCTGGCTGCGGTACTCTTTCGGCGCCCACGCTGTCGTCCATATGGGCAAGCACGGCAACCTGGAGTGGCTGCCCGGTAAGAACGTCGGCATGTCGGCGAACTGCGGTCCCGACGCGGCACTCGGTGACCTCCCGCTGATCTACCCGTTCCTGGTCAACGATCCCGGCGAGGGCACCCAGGCCAAACGGCGGGCACATGCCACCATCGTCGACCATCTCATCCCGCCGATGGCCCGGGCCGAGAGTTACGGCGACACCGCCCGTTTGGAGCAGCTGCTCGACGAGCACGCCAATATCGCCGCACTCGACCCGGCCAAACTGCCCGCGATACGCCAGCAGATCTGGACTTTGATGAGCGCGGCCAAGATGGATCACGACCTGGGATTGGCGCAGCGCCCCGAAGACGACTCCTTCGACGACATGCTGCTGCATGTCGACGGTTGGCTCTGCGAGATCAAGGATGTCCAGATCCGCGACGGCCTGCACATCCTTGGTGTGGCACCGCGCGGCGAGGCCGAGCTCGATATGGTGCTGGCGATCCTGCGGGCCCGGCAGTTGTTCGGCGGCGAGCAGAGCATCCCGGGCCTGCGTCAGGCCCTTGGGCTTGCCGAGGACGGCACCGACGACCGCGCCGCGGTCGATGAAGCCGAGGAACAGGCCCGCGGGCTGCTGGCCGGTCTGCAGGCAACGGGCTGGGATGCCGGCCAGGTCGACTCGCTCACATCGGATCCGAGCGTCGCACAAATCCTGCGATTCGCCGCCGACGAGGTGGTCCCGCGTTTGGCCGGAACGGCGGCAGAGATCGCCCAGGTGCTCCGCGCACTGGATGGCCGCTACATCGCGGCCGGGCCCTCGGGTTCACCGCTGCGTGGGCTGGTCAACGTGCTGCCGACCGGACGCAACTTCTATTCGGTGGATCCCAAGGCCATGCCGTCGAAGCTGGCCTGGGAAACCGGTGTCTCGATGGCTGATTCGCTACTCGAGCGCTACCGCACCGATCACGGCGAATGGCCGAGATCGGTGGGACTGTCGGTGTGGGGCACCTCCGCGATGCGCAACTCCGGTGATGACATCGCCGAAGTGCTGGCGCTGCTTGGTGCGCGGCCGATCTGGGATGAGGCTTCGCGGCGGGTGGTCGATCTTGAGGTGATCCCGCTGGCCGAATTGGAGCGCCCCCGCATTGATGTCACCGTGCGGATCTCCGGGTTCTTCCGGGACGCCTTCCCGCATGTGGTGACCATGCTCGACGACGCGGTGCAACTGGTGGCCGGCCTCGATGAACCTGCCGAGCTGAACTATGTCCGCGCCCACGTGCAGACCGATCTGGCTCGGCACGGTGACGAACGTCGTTCCACCACACGGATTTTTGGATCCAAACCGGGTACCTATGGCGCCGGCCTGTTACAGCTCATCGACAGCCGCAACTGGCGCGATGACGCTGACCTCGCCGAGGTGTATACGGCCTGGGGTGGCTTCGCCTACGGCAGAAACCTCGACGGCCGACCGGCTGCCGAGGATATGTCGATGCAGTACCGCCGGATCGTGGTTGCGGCCAAGAACATCGACTCCCGCGAGCATGACATCGCCGATTCCGACGACTACTTCCAATATCACGGCGGCATGATCGCCACCGTGCGCGCGCTGACCGGTACCGCTCCGACGGCCTACATCGGCGACAACACTCGATTCGACGCGGTACGTACCCGAACGCTCACCGAAGAGACCGCCCGGGTGTTCCGGGCCCGCGTCGTCAACCCGCGGTGGATGGCCGCGATGCGCCGACACGGCTACAAGGGCGCCTTCGAGATGGCCGCGACCGTCGATTACCTGTTCGGCTACGACGCTACCGCCGGGGTGATGGCCGACTGGATGTACGAGAAGATCACCGAGGCCTACGTACTTGACCCGGAGAACCGAAAATTCCTGGGTGAATCCAACCCGTGGGCTTTGCACGGGATGTCGGAGCGACTGCTGGAGGCGGCGGGCCGCGGAATGTGGGAGAGTCCGGATCCCGCCACCTTGGCTGGATTGCGACAGGTGCTGCTGGAGGCCGAGGGCGAGTTGGAGGGAAGGTAGATTGGAGCTATGGCAGCCACTTTCGACGAGGTGTCCAAAGCCCAGTACGTTTCGCTGACGACGTTCACCAAGGATGGCCGGCCCAAGCCGACCGCGATCTGGATCGCGCGCGACGGCGATCGCGCACTGGTGATCACCGAGAAGAACGCGTGGAAGGTCAAGCGGATCCGCAACACCCCGCGGGTCACCCTGGCCGTCTGCGATAGGCGCGGCAACGTCAAGGGTGACGCGGTCGAGGCGGTGGCAACGGTGCTCGACGACTCCGAAACAGAGTCCGTCTACCAGGCCATCATTAAGCGCTACGGCCTCGTCGGGCGGATCTTCAACTTCTTCTCCAAGCTCCGTGGCGGCAACGGCCGCACCGTCGGACTCGAGATCCGGGCTGCATGATCCGGGTCGCGTGATCCGGGGAGTCACCGGTCACCGCAACTAGCATCTGAGCATGGTGTTTCCGTTGACGTACGTGCGGATCTTTGTCGACGCCGACGGCATCTCGCACTTCGAGGACTGCGAGTTGCCGCTGGAAACCCGCGACTTCGCGCCGCCGACCACGCCACTGGAGGCGTCCGCCTTCATGCCGGCCGAGGGTTTCGCGGTCGTCCGCTTCGCTCCCGATTGGTCGGGGCCGTGGCATCCGTCGCCGTACCGTCAGTGGTTCTTCATGATGTCGGGCTCGCTGACGGTGACTGTCGGCGACGGAATGGAGCGCACCGTCTGTGCGGGCGACACGGTCCTACTCGAAGATATGGGCACCAAGGGTCACTTGACACGCACCAACGGGGGACAGCAGGCCCTTGCGGTCGGGGTGCGGGTTCCCGACGCCGCCTGATCCCGCAGGGGTTATCCCCAGCCCCGGATTAATCCCCAAATTCGTTCGGCGGGGATGTTCGTGTCGGGACCCCGTCGTATTGTTTCGAACATGAGTTCGATTTCTGAGGCGGTGGATGCCCTCGAGCGGGTGCTCGAGGTGCTCGGTGGCGCTGATTGGACTCAGGTGCCCGATGGTGAGCGGGTGGGTCTGCTGGATCGGTTGGAG
>Ga0247835_1001429_pt1 | contig 29438 bp, 25 predicted proteins | sample LaCtaG_3_FD_189912 | JGI IMG/M metagenome (GOLD analysis project Ga0247835, IMG submission 189912) | Freshwater microbial communities from meromictic Lake La Cruz, Castile-La Mancha, Spain - LaCruzMarch2015_13.5m | ecosystem: Environmental > Aquatic > Freshwater > Lake | place: Spain: Castile-La... | reverse complement strand
CCGGCACCAGGCAGTGCAGGTGGACATGGCGCGTCAGGGTCTGGCCCCAGGTGTGCAGCATGGCGGTCATCCCCAGTTGGCCGTTCAGTCGCTTGGGGTCCGCGCCGAAGGTGGATAAGGTCGCCCAGACGGTCTCGAACAGCAGGTCGTAGATCACCTCGGGGTGGACCTCGACCCAGCCGTTGAGGGTGTCCGGCAGGGTGAAGACCAGATGGTGATAGGTCACGCAAATTCTGGGGACAGTTTACTCAACTCGGTCCCTGTGCCAATCGGAGAGATAAGTAAACTGTCCCCGGAACTCGATCCGCTGGTCATTCGCTACGGCGAGGCGGTCATTGGCGTTTGAGCGTCGGCCGGCTTCGCTTCCTAAACTCGTACCCGGACGCCGATGGTCCCGGAAGCTGGAGCTTCGGCGCAGAGGTCGCGAAGCACGAGCTTCGCGACCAGCGGAATAAGGTGCGAGGCTCGATTAAGTCCAGCGGGCGGCACAGAATCTAATTGAGCCTGGCCCCTTTTCCCGCTTTTCCCTCTTTGTCCCCTATTTCCCTACTCGTGGCGGGCGCTCGCATTTGAGCGGGCTTGTTAGGCCACGGATTGCTTTCGGGACAAGTTTTTTTGACGGACCAGCATCGCTACTGTACGTTGCTGCCAAAACTCAAGTTGTTCCTGCAATGACATACCAGCCACCAGCTTTGCGACATGTTCGGCGCCGCGCCGCTTTAAGGCAACGCATTCAGGCTCACGAGCTTTCATCATAGCTGATAACCTCTTGCGGAGAAAAAATACCTATTTGGCCGTAACCGCAAAGCGTATTCACGGCATTGTATTTTGGAATTTTATCGAAGTGCACTATATGCTTGAAATTCCAACTGACAATTAAACTGCACTGCGAAACTGTCGCGATAGCGACATGCAACGCGTCTTCGGCAGATTTTTCAGTAACGACCCCGGACTTGATATACTGCTGCTGAAGGAAAATTGTTTCTTGCGTAAGTTGCGCTATTTCGGCAATCGCCTCATAGAGAGAAAAGAAATCGCGAATTTTTTGCGGCGCTGGTTCTATTTCCGCTTCAACAATAGCGGATGTTACAAGGATGAATCGCCCTGAATCAATTTCTGCGAACAATCTCTTAGTTGGCTCGGCAAATTCTGTATCGAATACGCCGCCGAAAACAGATGTGTCAGCATATATTCTCATTAGTGGATTGGCATACCCGTTTATGTCGCAGTGCAGTTGATGTTATTGGCGCGCGTTTTGCTTTAAACGAATAAGCGTTTATCCGTCGTGCGCGCCGCGCTGATCCCTGGTCGTGGTACGGCGCCTGGCGCGCACGACGGATAAACGTTTGTTGGACTCATCCGATCCTGGCACGGTGCCCGCTACGGGCACGGTCTTCTTTAGAGATAGGGAATCGTATTCCCGAGCCCAGGGTCGCCGACCGGTGTCGGGCGGTCTCTCAGCATGTGGGCAACGGTCGGAGCGGTGCAAAGCGGGCATCCGAGGGGGCCGCTGACGCGAGGCCGATGTTCGGTCGATTGTAGACCATTTTCCAGCGTGGGGGCGTGCGCGAGCGCAGGCCGCAAGCGGCCTGTCCAGCATGACGGGTGAGCCGTGATGCTTAGGGCAGGCGCGTTCATCACCCCCGGCCCACGCCGCTGCGGGGCCAGGCGCAGGGTCACATGCAGCCGCCCGGTGCGGCACGTGGGACACGGGTAGCTGTCAAAGGGTGCGGTGACCGCCGGTGCTGCGGCAGGTTCCGGCGCCGGGGCGGCTAGCGCCGTGCGGATCAGCGCCAAACAGCGGACCCGGCAGTCCGGTCTGGAAGCCGAAATGCCGCACGCGCATGAACCCTTTTGGGAGCACATGCAGCAGGAAGCGGCGGATGAGTTCCTCCCCGCTCAGGGTCATCACCTTGTGACGATTGTCGTCACGGTAGTCCTTGTAGCGCACGTCCACCGTGGCGTCGTCTTCATCGAAGCCCAGCAGTCGACTGTCGGACAGGGCGATGCGATGGCTGTAGAGAGGGCGGTGGGGTCAGTTCTAGAGGGCGGTGGGGTCGGTCGGCGGTGGGGTCAGTTCTCGCATTGTAGCATCCCAGAAGGCGAGAACTGACCCCCATGTCCGCATGTCCGTTCATCCTCCCCGAGTCCCTACGCTGGAGGTCATTTTTCATTTATTGAAATGCTACAAAGCGAGACCTGACCCCATCCTCTTTTTTTCATTTACCGAATAAGGGGCCAGGCTCAATTAACTCTGGCGGGCGGATGAGAATTTAATTGAGCCTGGCCCGAATGGCACTGACTTAAGCCGAGACATATATAAATCAGCGGGTTACAGGCAGTGCGACAAGCAGTCACTTGAGTTCAGGCAGCCTTTTCGGCGGTATTTCCTGGCATCGGCCCAGTCCGCAACCGTTTTTCGCTGACTTCGCGCCATCGCAACTGAATGTTTCTATGAGGCTAACGCCTTAAGTCAGTGCTATTCGAGCCTGGCCCCATATTCTCCCGAATTAAGTAAACTGTCCCCGGAACTCACGAAAACTTAATTGAGCCTGGCCCCTTATTCTCTTAATTGAGCCTGGCCCCTTATTCTCTTATTCTCCTATTTCCTTCTATTTCTTTCGGGCAACCGGAGTCCCTACGCCGGAGGCTTTCTGTTTTCCGGATAACTTATCGGGTCTAGCCTTCACCCAACTGCCCGTATATCAAGCGTACTCAGCAACAGAAACTGAACGCTCAATTGCGAAAGTTTTTCTATGAAGCTTAATCCGCTCTATTTCGTGCATGGTGTCTGCTGTCATGTAGCTTTCACCACAATGCGGGCAACTGACTACGGGAACATTCTCAATTACCAAAAGGCGATCCGCCTTTCCGTAGCTTCTGGCAACCCTCCGAATTTCGGCACCCTCTTGGCCGCATATGTCGCAGATGACTTTTGGCCTGTTACTCATCTCTAAACACCGTGATAATGACCATTTTTTCGTTTGGACTCATCTTTACTACAACAATTATTTGATGCCCATCAAGGGATGGACCGCGGATCAAATATTTCCATTGTGTCTTTTCGTTGTCTCTTTGCCTCTCAATGATCTCTCCAGCCAATATTGCGCACTCAATATCAAACATCGACAATTGATCCTCGTCCATTTCTTCTTCAGCGTGAATTGTGACGACGTATCGATTGAGTCAAACACCATTCCTAAGCTGGATAAGGACCGCTTCAAACAAATTTGTTTCCCGTGTAGTTGCGTGGGTTACAAGCCTAAATTCTAGCCCAAGGCGGCGCGCGCCACCGATTAACCCGCAAACGAACACAACGCTCGTGGCGCGCGCTCGCTCTGGCAGAAAGTTAGGCATTGCGTTTCTTGGTTCTAGAATTAAGTAAACTGTCCCCGGAACTGCAATCCGCGCCCGGCCAATTGGCCGGGCGATGCAAGGGTCCAATTGATCGAGTCAAGGGCCGGGGGATAGTTTCAATCCGCGCCCGGCCAATTGGCCGGGCGATGCTTTGAGCATTGGCTGCTTCCTGGCTTCCCGCCAATGTTTCAATCCGCGCCCGGCCAATTGGCCGGGCGATGCCATAAATATGATAACCATCATATCCTTCACGGGTAAGTTTCAATCCGCGCCCGGCCAATTGGCCGGGCGATGCGCGGTTTCCTTTGCTCCAATTGCCTTGAGCAATATGGTTTCAATCCGCGCCCGGCCAATTGGCCGGGCGATGCACTCCCAATCCTATCCCGAATGGTGTGATATGGGGTTTCAATCCGCGCCCGGCCAATTGGCCGGGCGATGCGCCTGGGCGATTGCTCGGGAAGTGGTATTGCCTGATGTTTCAATCCGCGCCCGGCCAATTGGCCGGGCGATGCGTTAATAGGAGAGCCGAACTAATTGGCTCATTTGGTTTCAATCCGCGCCCGGCCAATTGGCCGGGCGATGCCAACCAGCGTGTCTTCCAGCCGGAGCAAGAGCACGTTTCAATCCGCGCCCGGCCAATTGGCCGGGCGATGCGGACTGGTACTCGTGGTGACCACGCCCTTAGCCAGTTTCAATCCGCGCCCGGCCAATTGGCCGGGCGATGCCCATATAAGCGCCCGCGCACACCGACCAGTTCGTGGGTTTCAATCCGCGCCCGGCCAATTGGCCGGGCGATGCCAGACGATGGGGCTTGAAGGGTGCGAGGGTGAACAGTTTCAATCCGCGCCCGGCCAATTGGCCGGGCGATGCCTGTCGAGGCGAACCGAAGCTGGTGGATGGATGCGTTTCAATCCGCGGCCGGCCAATTGGCCGGGCGATGCCATACCGGCCCGCACACTACAGGATTCGTCCCAGGTTTCAATCCGCGCCCGGCCAATTGGCCGGGCGATGCGGCCATTTCCAATGAGCATTCTTAAACTTTTCCGGGTTTCAATCCGCGCCCGGCCAATTGGCCGGGCGATGCGAGGGATAAACGCATGGTCGCGACGTGCATCCGAGGTTTCAATCCGCGCCCGGCCAATTGGCCGGGCGATGCCCCACATGTTCCATATTCGGATCAGTACACTCCGGTTTCAATCCGCGCCCGGCCAATTGGCCGGGCGATGCCATGATAAACAACTCTGCTTCATTCAACGGAGCATTGTTTCAATCCGCGCCCGGCCAATTGGCCGGGCGATGCGCCGTTGAGCGGCATGTATAGGAGTTTGAGCGATGGTTTCAATCCGCGCCCGGCCAATTGGCCGGGCGATGCTGATTCCTTTGCGGCCGGTAAATCGGTCTGTTGTTGTTTCAATCCGCGCCCGGCCAATTGGCCGGGCGATGCCGCTATGACCATATGCTTGCCGCCGTACTATCAGGTTTCAATCCGCGCCCGGCCAATTGGCCGGGCGATGCGCTACTGACCTTTACCAACGTCCAGCGGGGTGGGGGTTTCAATCCGCGCCCGGCCAATTGGCCGGGCGATGCCGTCAAGGACGCGGCGACCGCCTACGACAACTTGAGGTTTCAATCCGCGCCCGGCCAATTGGCCGGGCGATGCATCTCCTTATTTAGCGCGGCCATGCACTATGCTCGTTTCAATCCGCGCCCGGCCAATTGGCCGGGCGATGCTGGGCGTCGGGTCGGTCTTCGCGGCCGTGATCGCGTTTCAATCCGCGCCCGGCCAATTGGCCGGGCGATGCGGCGCGCCGCCGCGCATCCGCTGGACCGACGAAGAGTTTCAATCCGCGCCCGGCCAATTGGCCGGGCGATGCCGTATCGGCCGCATGGGTCGCGGAGGGCGACAAGGCGTTTCAATCCGCGCCCGGCCAATTGGCCGGGCGATGCATCACGCCCCGCAAGTCGCTCGCGGTGATCTCGGCGTTTCAATCCGCGCCCGGCCAATTGGCCGGGCGATGCTCGTTGTTGCGCGCGGCGATGGCCGCCATTGCCTGTTTCAATCCGCGCCCGGCCAATTGGCCGGGCGATGCATGGGCTCGCCCGAGGCCGTGGCCGCGGTCCTCACGTTTCAATCCGCGCCCGGCCAATTGGCCGGGCGATGCGACTGGAAGTCATCGGCGAGCAACCTGCATGGGGTGTTTCAATCCGCGCCCGGCCAATTGGCCGGGCGATGCCTTGGGTCTTTTGTGTCGATTCCAGTATGATATTCTTGTTTCAATCCGCGCCCGGCCAATTGGCCGGGCGATGCCGATCTGGGACGGCTACGTGCAGAAGGCTATGGAGTTTCAATCCGCGCCCGGCCAATTGGCCGGGCGATGCTCAGCGAATGGGCTGACGCCAACCGCATCTTGAGCGTTTCAATCCGCGCCCGGCCAATTGGCCGGGCGATGCGCGTGCCTAGCCTGCCTAGGCCCGTGCCTAGACCTGTTTCAATCCGCGCCCGGCCAATTGGCCGGGCGATGCGCCGAAGAGCGTGCAGCAGCGCTATGGGGTATCGAGTTTCAATCCGCGCCCGGCCAATTGGCCGGGCGATGCCTCGCCCTGGGCGTGGTGGCTGGGTGGGACGCTGGTTTCAATCCGCGCCCGGCCAATTGGCCGGGCGATGCCGCTTATTTCGATATATTCCACCCCCAATACAAGTAGGTTTCAATCCGCGCCCGGCCAATTGGCCGGGCGATGCCCACAGACAGGCACACAAACGCCATCCTTATCCTCGTTTCAATCCGCGCCCGGCCAATTGGCCGGGCGATGCGGTGATCGTCGACTTGTTCATGCCCAGCCGCGCGGCGTTTCAATCCGCGCCCGGCCAATTGGCCGGGCGATGCCCAACGCGGGCAAAATACATAAAGCCAGTGCAGAGTTTCAATCCGCGCCCGGCCAATTGGCCGGGCGATGCCCAACGCGGGCAAAATACATAAAGCCAGTGCAGAGTTTCAATCCGCGCCCGGCCAATTGGCCGGGCGATGCTGGCCGATCCATCCGCAACCATCCAGGTGCTGACAGTTTCAATCCGCGCCCGGCCAATTGGCCGGGCGATGCGCTCACGCAAAGCCTGGGAGGACCTGCCGACAAGTGTTTCAATCCGCGCCCGGCCAATTGGCCGGGCGATGCCATGGATGTCCAAGCGCACACGAGACCACCAACATGTTTCAATCCGCGCCCGGCCAATTGGCCGGGCGATGCGCGGTCAAGCGCCCATTGTGCATATACGCCAGTGAGGTTTCAATCCGCGCCCGGCCAATTGGCCGGGCGATGCCTCCTTTTCGTGTGGCTTCAGACCACTGGCAGGGCGTTTCAATCCGCGCCCGGCCAATTGGCCGGGCGATGCCATGGGACCGGCACGACCGTGCCGAGTCCCTGCTGTTTCAATCCGCGCCCGGCCAATTGGCCGGGCGATGCCGGTCCAGGTCGCCAAGACGATCGCAGTGCCACGAAGTTTCAATCCGCGCCCGGCCAATTGGCCGGGCGATGCCCCTTCCGGTTCGTCGAAAGTCTCTATTCACTCGGTGTTTCAATCCGCGCCCGGCCAATTGGCCGGGCGATGCTTCCGTGGGACTCATTTGTTCAAGTATTACGACACGTTTCAATCCGCGCCCGGCCAATTGGCCGGGCGATGCGGGCGTCCATGGCTATGTCGATGACTGGCGGCTAGTTTCAATCCGCGCCCGGCCAATTGGCCGGGCGATGCTGGGGCGTTACGCGCATTTTTGAGGCGTATAGGAGTTTCAATCCGCGCCCGGCCAATTGGCCGGGCGATGCCGTTCGGTATCAACCAGTGGGGCGATCTTGAGATGTTTCAATCCGCGCCCGGCCAATTGGCCGGGCGATGCATGCACACCAATGTGGAGCGGCGCAAGATTGTTACGTTTCAATCCGCGCCCGGCCAATTGGCCGGGCGATGCGCAATATTGGGATGAGTCGGGGAAAATGTGTAAGTGGTTTCAATCCGCGCCCGGCCAATTGGCCGGGCGATGCATAGCCCGTTTCCCGTAGATAATCATGCCCAAGTCGTTTCAATCCGCGCCCGGCCAATTGGCCGGGCGATGCTGATTCTGAGCTATCCTCTTGTGTTTCTCATCACGTTTCAATCCGCGCCCGGCCAATTGGCCGGGCGATGCAAACCGAGTCGTCATGTTCAACGCCGTCGTCATCGTTTCAATCCGCGCCCGGCCAATTGGCCGGGCGATGCCCACGGCAACGATCGGATCGTCTTTATCGATTACGTTTCAATCCGCGCCCGGCCAATTGGCCGGGCGATGCCCGATTCCACCAGGTCGTACATGTCCCCTTCATCGTTTCAATCCGCGCCCGGCCAATTGGCCGGGCGATGCCGCAGTTTCACCCGGACGGCTGTCCCTGGGTGGGTGTTTCAATCCGCGCCCGGCCAATTGGCCGGGCGATGCGGTCTTGGGAATGGTAACCCGTCCTATGACGAGTCAAGTTTCAATCCGCGCCCGGCCAATTGGCCGGGCGATGCCAGGTTGCACCGGTCCCAAGCGGGACCGGCGAAGTGTTTCAATCCGCGCCCGGCCAATTGGCCGGGCGATGCTGGTGTGCGTCGCGAGGATCGTGACGTATTCACGGTTTCAATCCGCGCCCGGCCAATTGGCCGGGCGATGCCCGTTGAGGGGCGCATCCGTCGGCAGTGCACGGCGGTTTCAATCCGCGCCCGGCCAATTGGCCGGGCGATGCCTGCAATGGCGTGAGCCAGTCATCTGCACTAGGACGTTTCAATCCGCGCCCGGCCAATTGGCCGGGCGATGCCCATCTTCGCGTTTCGGTCCGTCCGCTGGAGCATAGTTTCAATCCGCGCCCGGCCAATTGGCCGGGCGATGCCTTGTCGGTTGGTGCTCTTCGCGCATTCTTGAGGCGTTTCAATCCGCGCCCGGCCAATTGGCCGGGCGATGCCCGCGGATCACGGCGCAAACACGGGACTGGACAGGTTTCAATCCGCGCCCGGCCAATTGGCCGGGCGATGCTTGGGCGGCGCTGGACGGGGCACGTAGCGACTTAGCGTTTCAATCCGCGCCCGGCCAATTGGCCGGGCGATGCTCCGTGCGTGTAACCTGCGGATTCCACGACGAAGTTGAGCGAGCTTGCGCGAACCGAAGGCTTGGCGCAAGTCCTAGTGCTGGCACACGAGGGACAAGGTTTTCCAAGTTTCTAAAGATCATACACTTAGATCGCGCGCGAACCTGCCGGGGTTTTCGCTGTTGCTTGGGGTTCGCGCATCAGACGAGGAGTGGTCCATCAAAATCCACGGAACGAAAAGTACCATATTGTTTGACGCGCAGTTCGTGCGGCTCGGTAAGGCGGTAGAAACGAAGATTGTCTTCGTCCAGGTTGATCTCCGCGAGCAGGGCGCGCTCAAGTTCCTCGTATTGCATTTGGTCGACGACGCACTCGAAAACGGATTTCTGCACGCGCTGGCCGTAGCGCAGGCAGACTTTGGCGGCTCGGCGCAGCCGGCGACGACCTTCGGGTGTTTCGGTGGAGACGTCGTACGTGGCAATGATAAGCATGGGTGTCCGGTGGCCTATTTTGCGAGATACGGGAGATAGCCGTCCAGATCGCCGCGTAGGGTACGGGCGAGAAATCGCGCTTGGATGAAGGGCAGCAAGGCCAAGGGGACTTTGGTGTCCAGTAGGGGATGGGTGACTTCTTCTTGCTTACGTTCTTGCCAGGCGGTAACCACCACGCGTCGGCCCTGGTCGTTAAGCATGACGGCGCCGCCCTCGCGGTCGTCGAAGTCGCGGGCGGTGAGTTGGCCGCGGTTGATCAGGGTAAGCGCGAGCCGGTCGACGAGGACGGAGCGAAACTCCTCTTGTAAATCAAGGGCCAGGGCGGCACGACCGGGCCGCACGGCGTGCAGGAAGCCGAGTTGGGGATCAAGTCCGACCGTTTCGGCGGCGGAACGGCAGTCGTTCATCAGCATCGAGTAGAGAAACGAGATCAGGGCGTTGAAGCGATCACGCGGGGGCCGCTTGGTGCGTCCGTCCAGGGTGAAGGTGGCCCGCGCCTGGGGCTTGACGATCAGGTTCAGGCCGACGAAGTAGCCGCGGGCGGCTTCGCCCTCAAACCCCCGTAGCGTGTCTAAGTCTGGGGTCGATGGGATAGCGCGCAGGGAGGCTGCCAAGTCCTCGGCAGCGCGGCTCAGGGCTTGTGACTCGCCGGGATCGGCAGCCTCACGGGCGCCGCGTAACAGCACGGACCGGCTGTTACGGAGTTTGCCGGCAACCACCGCGCGGGCCGTCGCGAGGGCGAACACGGGATCGATCGCCAGGCGATGCTGCGCCTGCCGTAACAGGATGTTGCCGGAGACCGGTCCCTCCAACCTGGCCTTGAAGCGCCCAGAGTTATCCAGCAGCACTAGCGATTTACCCTCTTCCGCCAGCCGGTGCATCAGGGCCGGGGAGATCATGACGTTACCAAAGCAGACCAAGGCGCCGATGTGATGGAGCGGAACGCGCAGCTTGGTCTCCCGCTCGACCTCGATGCGGACCGAGGAGTTGTCTAGGTGCACATAGGCTTGGGGAGTCATGACGTAGAGGGTGTTTTGAATGGTGTGCATGACGCTTCAGTCAGCTGGCGTAACATCAAACAGGGTGGCGAGCGCCGTATCGTGCCGGGCATGGCAAGCGGCGATTTCCGGTTGGCAAATGGTGTGCAATGAGCACTCTCGGCAACGGTCGTCGTTGACCGGCGGTGGCAATCGTCCGGACACGAGCATGGCGCGGATGGCATCCGCGGTCTGCGCGACCAGTTGCCGCAGTTCAGCGCCGATCGTCACCTCCCGACGGCGATGGCTTGAAGCGTGATAGATAGCGCCAAGGGTCACGGGGCGCCCGAGCATCTCCTCCAGGCACAGGGCTTGGGCGGCGAGTTGGATCTCATCATGAACGGCACGGCGTTTGCGCCCGTGCTTGAACTCCACCGGGTAGGGGGTGCCGTCGGGATGGATCTCCACGAGATCCGCTTTGCCGATGAGTCCGAGCCGCTCGGACCACAGCGGCAGGGCGCGCTCCACCTTGACCCCGGCCTTCAGTTCGTAGCCCGGTTGATCCACCAGGTGGTGCACAGCCTGACCGCGGGCGGTGTGGACATTGTCTTCAAAGGCTTGCTCCTGGTGGATCAGGGCGCATTGCCGAGGACAATAGGCCCAGTGCTGTAGGGCGGACAGCGGAATTGGGTCTATCGGTTCCATTGCAGGATCTCTGAAACCAGGAACGCGCCTGGTGGTTAGCCTTGTTAATGGGTACGCCGGGTCAAGGGTCGAATCCGGATGCCTTCGCGGCCGATTACGGTGAAGTACCCGTCGGGCGCGTCCAAGACGGCACGCAAGGCCAACTGGAGCACCTCCTCAATCACGATGGGATGAACCCGGAAATACACGATAGCGACCGGAGCCGCGGCGCCGCGGGAGAATACCAACTCCCCAAAATCGACATCGAAGGTCAGCAGCCGACGACCGGTACGGCAGGCAAGGTCGAGCACGGCGAGGTCATCGATGCCCGGAGCGGATAAGGCCACCGATACGATATCGTTGCCGGCCGCGGTCAGTCCCCGGATAACCGGCCCGGGGAAATTCTCGTCGGCCAGCCAGCTTCGGTTCACGCCGGCACCTGACCGGACTCCGCCGCCGCCCGCATGATGAAGGTCTCATCGCGCATGCAGTCGCGCACAAAGGCGAAGACCGCCTGCAAGTCCTGCTGGCTTAGGTGCGGATAGCTGTCCAGAATCTGCACTTCGCTCCAGCCGGAGGCTAACAGGTCCAGCACAAGTTCCACCCCGATGCGTGTGCCCCGAATCCGCGGCTTGCCGAACAGGGTATCGGGATCAGCGACGATGCGGTCTTGCCAGTCGTTCATGTGAGCCTCTTCATGCGCACAGGATTTGCAGTTCGACGCCGGGAAACTCGGCAAGACGCCCCGCCGCGAGCGACGGCAAGGCGTAATCCGCGATGCTCCGGGCCGGGGTGTTCTTGTCCTTACGCTCGACCCGGATTAGATCGAACAGCTTGTGGGCCGGGGCGTTCCCCAGGTGGCTGTCGTGCTTGAAGACGTACAGGCCGCGTGTCGCCATCTCGCCGCGCGCGGCGGAGTGGTCATGGTCGAACATCGTGGTGAGTGCATCCCACAGCAGCTTGAGGTCGTCCTCACCGAACTGAGTTTGGGCCGCGAAATGAGCGGAGATGAAGCCGTGGGCACGGTACAGCCCATAGGGTACGGTGAACTTGCGGCCCATGGTGCGGTTGTCGCCACTCTGCTTGGTGGACTCGGCTTCGGTTGCCACGGCGCAGCGGGTGATGGAATGTTCCAGGGTGACGATCGGGTCCAATGAGCGGGCGAAGGTGAGTTGTACGGGGCCGCGAACCTGACCGCAATTGGGCGCGGTCTTCAATGACAGAACGGCGCCGAAGGTACGGATGTCGTAGAAGTCCGCGCACATTTGTATGCGGCCGTGCTCTGTTTCTTCTTGTTTAGGCTTACGCGCTTTGACATTCTTCAGCGCCTTGCTGATGAAGTCTTTTACCGATTTGGGTGACTCGACTTCCCTGAGCCAATCCTTTGCTTCTTCTTTATCCAGCACGGCCGATAACCGGAGGATCGGACGATCCTCGTCATCCGTCTCCCGATCCATCCCATCGGGCAGAGTCAGCTTCGCAATCTGCTCCAGAAGTTCTTCCGGAATCACCTCAGTGGCATCCTGACCCAGGTTGATCCCGAGTTTTGTAAATGCGTCGAAATGGGCGCGGCCCAAGACCGTCTTCTCTTTGATATAGATATCGAAACCCGGTTGAAAAGCCCCATCCGCTGTTGCCTTGACGATGCCGACGTAATTACGGATCTTACGTTTGATGGAGACGTCAGTGACCAAGCCTTGCCCGGTCTCGGTGTCAAGGCGCGGCAAGTTGCCGGCGTCGGGGTCGCCATTGGGGTTGCCGTCCTTGACATCGAACAGCAGGACAAATTCGTAACGGTTGCTGATGCTCATCAGGTCGCTCCCTTAGTTGGCTATCTTGAAAAAATCTTGGCGCTGGTGGTAGTAGCCGATCACAAAGCGGCCTTGGTTCTCCAGCGACAGGGTGGTGTCGAACCCGCGATCACCATCGATGCCATCGTTGCAGATGGCTTGGATCAGTTTGTCGCGGTTGACGTACAGCCCCGGCTTCTCTTTGCGCAGTTTGGTCATGTGGTGTTGGTTGCGCCGCATCAAGGTGGGAAAGACCGCGGATGGGGTGCTGGATGCCGAGCCGAAATAGCTGTCGCGGATCGTGGTATTGAGGCCGGGGTTGGCGTCCTCCTGCACCCGTTCCAGCACGGCGAACAAGCGGCCAAGGCGATAGCCGGTATTGGTGTTGTTTTCGTCGAGTGCCATGTTGATCTCCCTTTCCGTATTCGGGTTGGCGTTGCGGACGTGACGATTGAGCCACGCCTTGATGAGTGCGGCGCGAGCGTAAGGGACGTGGTCCCGGTGCTTGCCGGTCTTGCTGTCCTTTTTTGCCTGCTCGGCGTGGATACGGCGCAGCGCCGCTTGCAGGAGCGTCTGTGGATAGGGCGTGCCGGCCAGGATCGCCTTCATGAAATCGCCGCCCAGGTTGGGCGGTAATTTTTCCAGTTCGCCCAGGGGACTGACGGCAAGCAGTAACGCCTTAAGCGACAGGAATGGCCGCTCTACGTAACTGGCTCGGACAATATCAAGATCTACAAAGTGTTGGCGGATACTGCCGGCCAACGCACCCACGGTGGCGACATGCCAGACGCGGACGGCGATCCGCGCGGCGTTGGGCGCGAGACCGAGGACGAAAAAGCGGGTTCCGTCGTCGTAGATGGCAGGCGTTCCGGCCTTGGGAGCATCGAATAATTCCTTGACCGCGTTTACGCCCTGATCCGGGTCGTTCTCCGATGGCTCCGCGAATAACTTCGCGAGTAGCGACTCCATACGATTCTCTGACGCCGCCCAAAAAACGGTCGATGCATCGCCGACCTGCATGCGTTGCTTTGAACTTAATAAGTGATTGAGAGCCGTCGTATAAGCAAAGGCAGCGCGCTTGCTGACCGGGGCATTAGCTCCTTTTTGCCTGCCATAAGAACAAAAGGCCGGAAGATTGAAGGAGACGATGTTGGCACCGCTGGTCTGAGAGCCCCATACCCCTTTGATTGGTGGATGCAAACGCGCGATTACATCCGATCGCCCAGTGATCAGACACAAGTCTTGGCCATTACCGCCTGGCGCTGCGGGTTCGGTCACGGACAAGACCCCAGGGTCACTGCACACAGGACGCTCTTCTCCAGCGAGTTTCAAACTGACGTTTGCGCCGTCCGCGCTGAGTTGAGGCCATAAAGGGTCAGCAAGGACAGCCGCGAAGTCGCCGCGAGAAAGAAACGTAAACACCGCGGACACTCCGGCGCCGGCTCGGACATCATCCGGTAATCTTGCGATTTCCGCACGGAACTCAGTGCACATCTGCACGAGTCGCTCGCGATAGTGCTTTTCTTTTCCTTTCTGACGTTGCTCTACCAATTTTTTGGGATCGGGAAGACCAAGGATATACTCTGAGTTCCCCCAGAGAAGATTAGCGGCAACATTGACGGATTTCTTGACTGCTTGCGGAACAAGAAAGGACCTACCGCGCCTGAGCTTGCCTTCTCCCTGCCGAGTATCCTGGATATGGAGAAAGGTTCCATCAGACTTCAAAACCAACAGGAAGGGTAGTTCTTTTAGTTCGATCCCGAAACCAGGAAGGCTATTGCGCTTGCGTTCATAATAGTCGTTCAGCGATTGAAGAATCATCTCCGCACCTCGACAACCTCAAGGTCGATGACACCCTGATTCATTTCCGCCCGGAAGAACCCGGAGGCCATCTCGTCGGCATAATCGATGTCATGAAGCATCCAGCCTAGAACCGGACTCTCAGGAATCGGTGGCTCGGCTTGTGCGGCGGCGGCAATGTCGTCGATCAGTTCAAAATGGGCGGAAAACTCCCGGCAGCCAAAATACGGCTGCCAGGCGCATTGCCCTTTGCGGGCGCGCCGCTGGAACATGGACAGGTATTTGGCCGGATGCTCCGGTTGATTTTCGTCCGGTTCGGGTGGTTTATCTTTATGCAAGCCAGGGTAATGGTGGACGTGCTTCGATGAATCCACGACCTCAAACTTGGCATGGAGCCGATAGGCTACGTCGCGCAGGAAAAGCCCGGCGCGTTGCTGGCGATGGTCCTCGATGTAGAGTCCGCGCTCCCCGAGGCGGTTGGGGCCTTCAGTTGAGGCGACCTTGCCCACCTCATTGCGGCGTACCGAGATCCATTTGATGGGCTTCAGCACTTCGATCCGCGTGACGCGCCAGCGGATCTCGGGTTTCCACAGGATAGCCTCGAAGATCGCGCGGGCGGCGGATGGGGTGATCACGTCATAGGAGACGCGCTCGACCTTCATCTCGGGCCGGGTGAAACAGGCAAAATCGCCCCAGACCTTGAGGCAGAGTGTTTTCGGCATCGTCAAGCTCCATTCACACGATGAAGTTCCCGACCGCGGGCGTCACGTCGTCGGCGCCGCCGAGGAAACCAAGTTGCTTATCGTAGAGCAAATCGTGCTGTTGGTGAAGTTGGTCGCCGAACAGGGCGCTCTCCTGGGCATAGAAACCGGGGAAGATCTCGATCACATCGCCTTGATCGATGAGGCGATCCAGGCAGTTGCGACGGACGTTGACGCTGTAGCGTTGCAGCTTGCGCATGATCCAGCGGTCGGGGCCGCTTGACTTTAGTATGCGGAGCCACTTTCCGGACTCGCCCCAATTCACGATGACCGGCGCGCCGTCGTCCGCGATCAGGTGGAACTGCTCGGCGGCCGTGCGGAAACGCATCTCCAGTCCCGGTCCGCTGCGGAGCAGTCCAAGGATGTCGGCCTTGTCGAAGGTGTTCAGGGCGGCATACCAGAGCTTGAAATACCGCTCGAACAGGGCCGGGTTCAGTACCGGGTTGGGGTCGGTGGCGAGTAATTCGCGGGTGGCTTGTTCGCCCTTGAGCAAGAGTCCCTGCGGGGCGGGTTCGGGTGCTACGAAGACCTGGACCAGACCTTTCGCGGCATGCGCTCCGTTCATCAGACGCCCCTCACGGTTACAGCGTCCTGCGGCCTGGGCGATCGAATCGACCCCGGCCAGCGCCCGGAATACGACGGGGAAGTCCACGTCCACTCCAGCCTCGATGAGCTGGGTGCTGACCACCCGCAACGGGGCGAGGGACACACCGGCCTGCGCCCGTTCGCGGTTGTCCGCCAGGCGGGCGCGGATCTCGGCGATCCGCTCTGCGCGATGGGCGCCGCACAGGTCCGTGGAGAGATAAAGTGCGCCCGGCAGTTGTTGAGCCAGCTCGCGGGCGTGCCGCTTGCGATTGACGATGACGAGGGCCTGATCGTGCGCGGCGATCCGCCCCCCGAGCTGCTCCCAGGTCGAGGGCTTGCGGGACTCCGGCCACTGGACCTGCACCCGATCCAGATCGCGGTAAAGATCGGCTGGGGCCTGCACCTGCGGACCGCCGTGCATCAGTTCGCGCACCGCGGGCAGGCCCGGAAAGGGTTTGCCGTTGATGTCACGGGGTGCGAAGGCCGGTTGCGTGGCGGTGCAGAGAACGAAGGTTACGCCGTAGTGGGTGCTGAGGGTGCGGATGGCGGCGAGACAGGGCTCCAGAAACTCGGTCGGCAGGAGTTGCGCCTCGTCCAGGATCACCACGGCGTCCACCAGATTGTGCAGTTTGCGGCAGCGGGAGGGGCGCGCCGCGAACAGTGACTCGAACAGTTGGACGTTGGTGGTGACGATCAGCGGCGCGTCCCAGTTCTCCGCTGCCAACCGACCGCGGGGTGTTTCTTTATCGGGGTCCAGGTTGCTGTGATGCTCGACCAGGTCATCACCAAAGATGCCGCGGAAGACATCCGCGGTTTGCTCGATGATGGAGAGATAGGGGATCGCATAGATCACCCGCCGTTTGCCGTGCGCAATCGCGTGGTGCAGGGCGAAGGCCAGGGACGAGAGTGTCTTGCCGCCGCCGGTGGGGACGGTGAGTGAATAGAGCCCGTTGCCCCGATCGTCGGCCGCACGCGCGATGCACTGATCGAGCACGGCGGTACGCAGTCGATTGACTGGGCTCGGTGTCGCCTGGGCGGCGAGGCGGTCCATGTGGGCAGTGAAACGGGCGAGTAGCTCCGCAACCGGCGGATGCGCGGCGCGGTGAGCTGCCTGCTCCGGGTTCATGTAGTGTTCGGTGTCGAGAAAATCCGCGTCCACCAGGCCTGAAAACAGCAGGCGCAGCCAGAGGTGAAGGTCATCCTGGCGGCCCTTGGGGCGGCTGGTCGGGGGTTGGCCGCGCAGGATGGCGGGCGACGGCTGCTGATCCAACGCCTCCTTGAGCCAGTCTTTTTTCCGTGCCGCATCCAGCCGCTGGAACAGACTGCCATTGTCTCCGTTCCAATCGGGCAGGCCGGCGTGATGCCCCGCGATGAGGTAGGCCAACAGCCGCCCGGCGCCTTCACCGAGTTCCGCTATGGCGTGAACAGCACCGGCGGTGGAGTGGTCCACCCGCCGGCCGCTGCCTTCCAGATGGGCGTTCTCGGCCTCGAAGCCGCTGGCATTGCGGATATAGGCTTGAAACGCGGGGCGGTACTTGCCCAGGTCGTGCCACCGGCCGGCAAGGTCGGCCCAGTCGTCCGCGCCAAAGGCCCGCGCGTAGCCGCTCGCGAGTGCGGCGACCCCGGCCAGATGGTCCTCCAGATCGTGCGGGGGTCGCCACTGACCACTATCGTCTTTGGCGGCATGCGCGATGGGTCGGTGATTCTTCTTGTCACCGTCGGGACTGCTGACTCGCGGCGGTACGGATGCGTTCATCGCTTGATCCTCCTTTGTGTATGATCCTCATCATAACAGGCGGATGCTGTAAACGATAAGTCCGCAGTTGGGCCGCGGAGGAGGGTCGACTCTGGGTTCGCTCCAGCACCGTTGAGGGGGCGACTCCGGTTCGCCCTCGGCCGGTTACGGCCCGCCAACCGACAACAATCGGCGCCTACCGCCGCGCCAACAAAATCAACTGCCCCCCCCGCTGCACATGCAGGCTCCGCACGCCGCCGGATTGGCGCAGGACCTTGGTCAGGTCGCGGACCCCAGTGACGGGGATGCCGTTGGCCTGGCGGATCAGGTCGCCTTCGCGCAGGCCGGATTGCCAGGCCGGACTGTCCGCGGTGACGGTGCCCACGGCGACGCCGGCGGGGCGTCCGGCGTCGCCCAGCAGGGCACCGGCCAGGGTGGCGGCGAGTTTGTCACCGCGGGTGAAGTCGCGGTAGGGGTCGGCGATCTCGCCGGTCAGGGTCCGGGGTTTGCCGTCGCGCAGGATGTCGAGCTGGACGCGCGCACCCACCCGCAGCAGTCCGAACTGGTTTCTGACATCGGCGGCGCTGGTCACCGGGCGGCCATCCAGGCGCAGGATCAGATCCCCTTCGCGCAGGCCGGCCGCGGCGGCGGCCGAATCGGGCTCGACGGCTGAGATGAGCACGCCGCGGCGCTCGACGCCCATGGCGTTGGCCAAATCCGGGGTCAGGTCCTGCACGGCCACCCCGAACTGGCCCCGCCGCACCGCTCCGTGGTCCAGGATTTGGTCCATGATCGAACGCGCCATGTTGATCGGGATGGCGAAGCCGATGCCGATGTTGCCGCCGCCGGGGGCCAGGATGGCGGTGTTGATGCCGACCAATTCGCCGCGCAGGTTCACCAGGGGGCCGCCGGAGTTGCCGGGGTTGATCGAGGCGTCGGTCTGGATGAAGCTTTCGTAACCCTCGATTCCCAACCCGGCGCGACCCAGTCCGCTGACGATGCCGGAGGTTACCGTCTGGCTCAGGCCAAAGGGGTTGCCGACGGCGACCACGAAGTCGCCGACCTTGAGCCGATCCGAGTCCGCCAGCGTGAGGGCGGTCAGCTCTTGGGAAGGAATGCGCAGTACCGCGACGTCCGTTTCCGGATCGGCGCCCACCAGGTCGGCCTTCAAGGTGCGGCCGTCGCCCAGGGTGACCCGGATCTCGTCGGCTTTGGCGATGACATGGTGATTGGTGAGGACCAGCCCTTGTTTCGCGTCGACGATGACGCCGGAACCCAGGCTGCTGTCCTGCCGCTCACGGTGTTGCGGGATGTCGAAAAAGTGCCGGAAGAAGGGGTCGCGCAGCAGCGGATGGTCGGCTTGCTCGATCCGGGTGACGGTCGAGATGTTGACCACCGCGGGCATGGCCCGCTCCAGCATCGGGGCCAGCGTCGGCAGCGCCTGGCCGTCAACCGCCGCGGGCAGGGCCGCTTGGGCCGGGAGTCCGCACCCAAGCAGGGCCGCGGTCAGCGCCAGGACCAGTGAGCGGGGCGGGGTTCGGTGTGTGTGCCTCATGGGTCTGGATTCCAAAATAACCATGGGGCGGATATGGCGGCGCCAGGTCTGGGAGGCAATCCGGGGCCTGTGAGAAGAATGGCCGATCCTTCCCAAAAAAGAAGGCCGGGCTTGCGCCCGGCCTTCGTTCTACCCGTCAGTCAGACCGCGCTTACGCAACCGCGCGCAGCTTCTCGGACTCGATCAGACGGCTTTGGTCGGTGCGGATCTCGACCTTGCGAGGCTTCATCGCCTCGGGGACCTCACGCCGCAGATCGACATGCAACAGACCATTCTCCAGCCGCGCATCCACGACGCGCACATAGTCCGCCAACTGGAACTTACGCTCGAAGCTGCGGTTGGCAATGCCGCGGTAAAGATAGCGGGTTTCAGCCGTTTCCTCCTCATCGCCGCGGGCGCCGGAGACGGTCAGGATGTTTTCCTTGACCTCGATGGTCAGGTCCTTGTCGGCGAAGCCAGCCACCGCCATGGTCACGCGGTAATCGTTCTCACCGCTGACCTCGACGTTGTAGGGCGGATAGCCGCCGGGCTCGGAGCGATAGGCGGTCTCCAACGCGTTGGAGAAGCGGTCAAAGCCGATCATGGACCGGAACAGGGGCGAAAAGTCGATCGTCGTCATGGACATATCCTCAAGATGAGCAATATGGATTGATGCGTTCTTGCGAACCGCGTCACCTGCAGGCCTCGGTCGAGCGCCTGTGTTATGTAAAATAGATCCTGGGGGCACGGATGTCAAGGGATCGGAGATAAATATTATGTGAAGTCGTCATCCGGGCTCGCCGGTGCCTGCCGCGCCCGGCAACGCCCGGCAAGCAGGGTGTTCGCCGGTGGTGTCGGAAGTTCTTGCGCCTCAAGTGCAGACTCGGTGACACTGCAAGGCGCGGTCAACGATCAGCCGTGTCAAGCCTTCGTACCTGATATCCGGACAGACCCTTGGTGTAGGGGCGGGTTTGAAACCCGCCCCTACGTCCGGTTATCACGTCCGACGGCTAAAAGGCGTGCGCTCCTGCTGATTTCCGTGACCGGGCGCACCGTCTGTCAGGTCGCCGCGGCGCCCCGGACGCGTTTCCAGGGCAGTGTTCCACTCCACTCCGATCTGACGGCTGGTGGCTGACCGCCGGCCGGATCTCCCAGGCAAACCCAGGTACGTGCACCGCATCCCAGTCAAACCATTCCTCACGCGCTTGTTGCGGCGTGTCCCCATGCCGTTGATCGCGATCCTGGTCGGATTGATCGCGGGGCTTGGCGTATGGGGCATCCTGGATCAGATCCAGACCCGCCAGGTGGGTAAGATCTTTGGTCAGGAACTGCGCAATCAACTCGACGTCCAGGCCCGCGAAAGCCTGATCCGCTTCGACCGTTACCTGGCCGGGTATGGTATGACCACGCGTCTGTTGGCTAACCATCGCCGGCTGGCGCAATACCTGGAGCCGCTGTTCTGGTCCGACAGCGATGTCGTGCAGCCGGTAATCTACCTGGAGTTCCGTCCCTCCTGGTTGCCCGATTTCTTCGCGCGGGATGCACTGCGCCCGCCCAGTCACGTGCTGCTGACCGATCCTCAGGGCCGGGTGCGGGAGGTCTATCAGGCTGCGTCCGACCCGCTGCCGGTCGAACTGGCCGCCAGTCTCCCGGCCCAGTCCCTGGATACCAGCGCGGTACGGACGGTCCCGGTCAAGCTCGGCGAGGTGCTGTACCTGCTGGTCAGCGACGCCGTCGAGGATTCGGGCGGCTATCACATGGGGTATCTGGTGGTCCTGGTCCCCATCGATGATGCCTTCCTGACCGCCTCCCAGCGGGGTGTGGACCTGAGTCGGGTGGCGGTGGCGCTGGTGGACGGGGACGATCAGCGCATCCTGGCGAGCGTGGACTCGGCGGAGTTGCCGCCCGGGACAAGGCTCACGACGCTTGGTGACGGCTATCTGGTCACCTCCCAGTCGCTGCCGGAATATGAGGGTGCGGACGCCAACCTGTTGTTCGCCACCCTGGTCACCCAGGGCAACCTGGAGCGCATGTCTCGTCATGTGCGCATCTTCGAGCGGCGGCAGCGCTTTTTTGCCGCCGCGGCCTTCATTCTGGTGTTCACCTGGGTCATCTACCTGGTCTCGGCGCGACTCAATCGGGTCTTGAAGCGCATGACCCGGTTCTCGCAACGGGCGCTGGGCATCAAGGAACCCGGCTTTCAGCGGGCCGGCAATCAATTACTGCTGCTGGAGGAGTGGATCGCGCACTTCACCCAACTGGTGCTCAAGGCGCGTGAGGAGATGAGCCTCCGCCATCAGGCCGAGATGCGCGAGAGCGAAGCGCTCAAGGCGGCGGTGATGGAGGCGGCGCTGGATGCGATCGTGACGCTCGACCATGCCGGCTGCATCAGCGAGGTCAATCCGGCCGCCGAGCGGATGTTCGGTCTGCGGCGCCAGGAGGTCATCGGCAGCCCGTTCGGCGAGCGTCTGTTGCCCGAGGTGGCGCGAACCGCTTTCCGCCGGTTGCTCGATCGCTCGCGCCACGACGGGCTGGAACCCAAGGGTCGCGGTGAGTTGGTGGCCCTCAAGGGGGACGGCTCGGAGATCCCGGTGGAGATCTCCATCGTGCCGATCGACCTGGAGGCCGAGCGCTTCTACACCGTTTATCTCCATGACATCAGCAGCCGCAAGCAGGCGGAGCGTGAGATCAAGAGTCTGGCACGCCTGGCCAGCGAGAGCCCGAACCCGATCCTGCGGGTGACCGGTGGCGGGCAGATCGCGTATGCCAATAACGCCAGTCGCCCCCTCCTGCTCGCGTGGGGGACCGAGCAGAGCGGGGCGTTGCCCGATGAGTGGGCGGCCGAGGTGACTCAGGCTCTGGAGCAAGCCGCGCCGCGGGAGCGCGAGACCGATCTCTCGGGGACCATCTATGCTTTGCTGTTTGCCCCGATCCGGGATCTGGGTTATGTCAACATCTATGCCCGTGACATCACCGCCGTGCGCCGCGCCGAGCAGGAGTCTCGCCAACACCAGGCCGAACTGGTGCACGTGAGCCGTTTGATCACCATGGGCGAGGTGGCGACCGGCATGGCCCATGAGCTGAATCAACCCCTGTCGGCGATCGTCAATTACGCCAACGGCTGTACCCGGCGGATGCAGAGCGGTCAGGGCCAGACTGAGGATTTCCTGGGCGCCCTGGCGCAGATCGCCAGCCAGGCCAAGCGCGCCAGTGAGATCATCCGGCGGCTGCGCGCCCTGGTCGGCAAACAGCCGCCGTTGCGTGCCGATTTGGATTTGAATCACCTGGTCCGTGAAGTCTGTACCTTCGTCGAGTTCGAGACGGCGAAGCTCGGCGTCCAGATCGAATTTGATCTGGCTCCCGAAGGCATTCCGGTGCATGTGGACCTGGTGCAGATCGAACAGGTTTTGCTGAACCTGCTGCGCAACGCGCTCGATGCACTCGAAGAAACTCCCGAGGCGTCGCGGCGGCTGGTCATTCATACGCGGGTCCAGAAAGCCCAGGCCCTGGTGACGGTGCAGGACACCGGTCCCGGCGTGGAGGGTGAGCGCCTGGCGCAGTGGTTCGACCCCTTCTTTACCACCAAATCCGGGGGCATGGGCATGGGTCTACCGATCAGTCAGACCATTCTGGAAAACCATGACGGGCGTATCTGGGCCGAGTCCGAGCCGGGTCAGGGCACCGTTTTTCATGTCGCGCTGCCGCTTGCGGAGATCCCCGCCGCGGAGGACCCCGAGCCGGTGCCGCCCACTGCCATAGGAACCACCCGATGAGCACCAATCCGACTGTCTTTGTTGTCGATGACGACCAGGCCATGCGCACCTCCCTGCAATGGCTGATCGAATCCACGGGGATGCAGGTCAAGACCTTCGAGTCTGCCGACGCCTTCCTGAGCAACTTTTTTCCGGAACGCGCCGGCTGTCTGTTACTCGATGTGCGCATGCCCGGTATGAGCGGGCTGGAACTGCAGAGCTATCTGGCGCGGGAGGGTTATCAGCTCCCGGTCATCATCATTACCGGCCATGGCGACGTGGGCATGGCGGTCAAGGCAATGCGCGCCGGGGCCATGGACTTTATCGAGAAGCCTTTCCACGACGAGGACCTGCTGCGCAGCATCCAGCGGGCGCTGGAGTACGATCAGCGGCAGCGCCTTAGCCGCGCGGCCCGGGCCGACATCCTGGCGCGCGTGGCGGACCTGACCCCGCGTGAACATGAGGTCATGGGCATGGTCACCGACGGCAAGGCCAATCGGGAGATCGCCGTCGCGCTGGGGGTGACGCCGAAAACGGTTGAGGCCCATCGCGCGCGGGTGATGGAGAAGATGCGTGCCGAATCGCTGGCCGAACTGGTACGCATGGTGCTGATTGCGGGTCGGGAGGAGGGGTGATTGTCGGTGGCCCAGCGCCCAGTCACTGTCGTTGTCGTTGTCGTTGTCGTTGTCGTAATCGAATTCGGAGAAACGATTCGATCGATCAGCCGGGCAAGGCTGGCTAACTGAAGCCTGGATCTGGCTCCCACGCTCCAGCGTGGGAGCAAGTCGCGACGCTCCGGCATCGCGTGGCGCCACTGGCCGCTGGAGCGGCCGGACGGCATTCCCACGCTGGAGCGTGGGAACGAGAAAAACGATTACGACAACGACAACGACAACGAAAGAGCCATGGCTATGATAGCGAAGCCGATCGAGCGCCCAGGCCCGCGCCGTCAGATTCTGGCCTGGGCCTTTTACGACTGGGCCAATTCGGCCTTCGCCACCGTCGTCATCGCCGGATTTTTCCCGGTCTTCTTCAAGGAATTCTGGGCCGCGGATCTGGCCGTCACCGAGAGCACCCGTGCGCTCGGCTATGCGAGCAGCGCCGCCAGCCTGATCCTGGTGTGCGTGGCGCCCCTGCTCGGTGCGCTGGCCGATCAACTGGGGGCGAAGAAGCGCTTCCTGTTGTTCTTTACGTCGCTCGGGGTGCTGGCGACCGGCGGGCTCTTCTGGCTGGCAGCCGGGCATTGGGTCGCCGCCCTGTCACTCTATCTGCTGGGACTCTTGGGCTTCCTGGCGAGCAACATCTTCAACGACGCGCTCATCACCGATATCGCCAAGCCCCGCGATTACGAGCGGGTCTCCTCGCTCGCCTACGCGCTCGGCTACCTGGGGGGCGGCCTGCTGTTCGCACTCAATGTCGTCATGGTCTTGACCCCGACGACCTTCGGTCTCGCGGATCAGGGGCAGGCGGTGCAGGTCGCTTTCCTTGGGGTTGCCCTCTGGTGGGCGGTCTTTACCATCCCGCTGGCGCTCCTGGTTCCCGAGTCACCTGGCCAGGGGGGTAAGGCCCTGGGCGCGGCGTTGCGCGGCGCCTTCACTGAACTGGCGCAAACCTTCCGAACGATCCGAGTGCTGCGCAACACCTTCTTGTTCCTCATCGCCTACTGGTTCTATATCGACGGGGTGGATACCATCATCTTCATGGCCGTGGACTTCGGGCTCTCCCTGGGATTCCCGGCGTCCAGTCTGATGGTGGCGCTGTTGATCACCCAGTTCGTCGGGTTCCCGGCGGCGCTGGTGTTCGGTCACCTGGGCACGCGCTGGGGACCCAAGCCCAGCATCCTGCTCGCCATCGGCGTTTACATACTGGTCGTGGCCGCCGCCTCCCAGATGCAGCAGTTGACGCATTTCTATGCCCTGGCGGTCGCGATCGGCCTGGTTCAGGGCGGCGTTCAGGCACTCTCGCGCGCGCTCTTCGCCGGCCTGATCCCGGCCGGCCAAACCGCCGAGCTGTTCGGTTTCTACAACATGGTCGGCAAGTTCGGCGCCGTGCTCGGACCCTTCCTGGTCGGCACCACCGCGGCCCTGACCGGCGATCCCCGGCTGTCGCTGCTGCCGATCCTGGCGCTGTTCCTGATCGGTGCCCTGTTGCTGACGCGGGTCGATGTGGCGGTGGGGCGGGCGGCGGTGCGTGGCGGAGGCGAAGTCACGCATTCCTGAGGCGGTCTGTGCAAATGAAAATCGTAACCGGCGTGGGTTGCGGGGCATCTTGGCGCCTGGTGTCCGCCGCGGTCGCCCCCGACGTCTTGAAAATCGGCATCCTAAGGTCACGTTAAAGACGAGACACGACGGCTGGCGTACGCCTCGGCACCGACGCCGGTCGATTCAGCCGACCTTAACCGCAGCAGGAGACCGCCTCCGATGATTTCAAAAGACATGGCGACGCTGATCAACGCCCAGATCAACCGCGAGCTGTATTCAGCGTACTACTATCTCGGGCTGTCGGCGCAGACTGAAGCGATGAATCTCAAGGGAACCGCGGCCTGGTTTCTGGCCAAGCACGGCGAAGAAATGACCCATGCCTTGAAGATGTACCGGTACTTGATCGATCAGGATGCTGCCGTGACGCTGAAGACGGTCCCGGCACCAGAGGCCGTGGGGAGCGTGGTGATGGAGATCTTCGAGCGTACGCTCGAACACGAGCGCGGGGTGACCCGCTCGATCAACGACCTGGTCGACCACGCACTGACCGAGAAGGACCATGCGACCAACGTTTTTCTGCACTGGTTCGTGACCGAGCAGATCGAGGAGGAGGCGACGGTGAAAGACATCCTCGGCCGCCTGCGAATCTTCGGCGATCAGGGCCAAAGTTTGATGATGATCGACAACGAACTCGCCGCGCTGGCGCAACAGATCAATCAGGCTGCCGCGACGGCCGCGGCGCAGTGACGTACCGCCTACGACCATGAGCAAACAGCCTCGCAAGTGCTGCAAGAAGTACAAGGAAGGCAAGCGCTGCAAGGATTGTCCGAAATCGCCCAAGGCAGCGGTTACAGGAGCCGGTCCGTGATGGATACTGAAAGTCCCGCGTGGAACCGGCCTCAGCCGCGGACTGCATCCCTGAGGTGGCGGATGCGCTCGGCGGCCTGCCCGCGCATCCCCGGCGCCTGACTCACTCCCGCCAAGGCGTTGATCAGAATGCCGATGGTTCTACCGTTATGGAGGACGGCGCTGGCCACCGGGGAGAGCCAGCCCAGGACGGCGGTCAGGCGGCGGCTGCTCCAATCAGCAACCCCTTGAGGAACCGGTCGTTGGAAAAGTTGAAAAAGGGCGTCGGCGATCGGCACTGGGACTGAATGATAGGACGCAACAGTTCTATGTCGCCCAGGTTGAGCATTTGCGACCGGCTGGAGAGCCCGTTGCCGCCCCCGGCGAGTTCTTCCATCAACTGGGACATGCCGGCCCCGCGGCCGGCCGGCGAGCCGGACCCTTGACCGGGCTGGCCGACTTGCAGACCCGGTACATGGCCACGCTGCGACGGCACGTCCGTGACCTGGAGGTGCGGGATCGCGAATTGGCTGCCCTGCGCGGCTGCTGACCGTCGCCGTGCTACCGGATGATCAAGCGGCGGCTATTCCTTGCGGCCAAGGGCAAGAACGCAGGCGTGGGCAGCACCGCCGCGATGCCCAAGCGGGCCGCCGGGGTCGGGCGCCGCGGCGATACGCCTACCGCGGGATGGCCTTGGTGTCGACCGGGTCATCGAGCAGTTGACCGAACAGGGTCAGGTGCATCAGCCGATACACGTCGATGTTGTCGAAGCCCGTGGAGAACTGCTCGCGCAGAAGTTGGGCGTTGAGGCCGTCGGCCCGGCTCAGGATGGCGCCGGCATAGTCGCCGGTGCCGACCCAGCTGATGGCGAATTCCATGGTCTGACCGAGTGCGTCCGGCTCGGACAGGAACATCCGGGTGCCGCCCGGGGCTTCGCCGCCTTGACCACGGCCTTCGAGCCCATCGGCGAGGTTCGCGATGTCGGCGGATCCACTCGCCGGGTTGACGGCGAAGCGCAGGTTGGTCGCATTGACCTCCCCCGCCTCCGGCACGACCGCGTTGCGGTACGGGGCGGTGACCTGGAGCCCGCCGGCGTCGCTGTCGGCGGCCGTGAGGATCAGGGTGCGCGGGTGCTGCGCCACGTAGGCGCGCGCGATGCCAATGGCCCGATCGGTATCGGCGAGTGCCTGGAGCAGTCCGATGGCGTTGTCGTTGTTGCCGAAGTTGTCGTTGGCTTCCTGCTCGGCCACCAGGAAGAACCGGCCGTCGCCAGCTGCGCCCGCGTGCCGCGCGGCGCGGTCGAGGATGTCGATCGCCACCTCGGTCAGCTCGGTGAAGGTGGGCGGATTGTGGCCGGCCTGCCCAGGGACATCGCCCCACAGGATGAGCCGGCTGGCCTTGGAGCGAAAGCCCGGGGGCGCGGGGACGGGGGCATCGCGGGGACCGACATGATTGACCGGATCCTTGGTCACTTTGCCGCGGGCGATCAGGTCCTCTTCGTTGCGGTCGTTGAAGGTGTCCTGATAGGCGAACAGTCCGAGGACATGGGGGGCGTAGTCCGCCTGTGCGGCAAGCGCGGTCTTGAGGGCCTCGAACTCCGCGCGGGTCTTGACCACGATCCAGTCGTCCAGACGCGCCGGATCATTGCTCGTGTCGCCCGAGCCGTTGTCGTTCCAGTCGAGTTCCAGGTCCAGGTCGTCGCCGCGCAGGCTTTGCCGCGCGTTCAGCGGCTGCTTGCGCTCCTCGTTGTGATTGCGATGGACCAGCGCCGTGCCGGCCGGTCGGGTGTCCGCCTCGCCGCCGCCCAGGATCACCCAGGGCGGGGTGTCCGTGACGCCCGGGCGGCCCTGAATCATCTGGCGGGTGATCTCCTGCCAGTCGTCGCGGTTGCCGACCTCGGCGAGAAAGACGCCGGTTCCCGGCTCGCCGATGTGTCCATCATTGACCAGGCCGACCGGAATCCCCGCATTGGCCGCCTCGCGCATAAGCGAGCCCGGATAGCCCGAAAGACCCTTGATGAACACGGCACTGTCGCCCTGGCCGTTCTTGCCGAATGACCCGAGGCCGTCGACCCGGTAGCCGAAGGCGTGAGTGGTGGCGCCGCCGTTGGAGGTCCCGATCAAGTTGTTCAGCATGTGACCGCGATAGGGCGCGATCTGCGGCAGCCGATCCCAATTGAGGTGGCTGTCCGGACCAGCGAAATACATGCGTGCCGCGGACCAGTGGTTGGCGCCGGTACCGTCCGGGTGGAAGAAGATGACGCTGCCGGTCGGCAAGCGCGTCTGCGCAGTGGCGGTATCCGCCGCGGCGGCCCCGCCGCCGACGGCCAGTGCGACGGCGAATGCGATGATGTGGTGGTGTGCAGCATGCGTGATGCGCATCGATTGCTCCTCTTGAACTGGGGTGACGACGGCGCTTGGACCGTCGGGCGGTCGGCCGGAGCATAGAGCCTAGCCGGGGACTGTGACCCTTGCGTGAAGACGACGGAGACCCCCGCGGCGGTCCGCGGTGCGCTAGGATGCGCCGGACGTTCAAGCTGCCTGAGGAGTTCCGGATCCCTTGACCAACCGCCCCGACCCCGACCCGGCTGTCGCCTGCGCGCAGCCTCAGGGCTGGCAGGCCCGACTCGAACTCGGGTTTGCCGAGGGGGCCGGTCGGACCCGGCTCGCCCATAAACGCCAGTTTGGCCCGCTCACGGTCCAGCGTCCCTTTTATCCGGAGGGCGGGGTCTGCCACTGCTACCTATTGCACCCGCCCGGCGGCGTGGTGGGCGGGGACCGGCTGGACGTCGCGGTCCAGGTGGCGGAGGGCGCCCATGCGCTCATCACCACCCCGGGTGCGGCCAAGTTTTACCGCAGCGCTGGCCCGCGGGCGGAGCAGTTCCAGCGGTTGATGGTGGCCGCGGGCGGGGTGCTGGAGTGGTTTCCGCAGGAGAATATTCTGTTTTCCGGTGCCAACCTGCGTCTGCATACAGCGGTCGAGTTGGCCGCGGGCGCCGGTTTTTTGGGCTGGGAAATCCAGTGTCTGGGACGGCCCGCGGTGGCCGAGCGCTTCGCCGTCGGGCAGGCTGACCTGCGCCTCGACGTGCGGCGCGACGGCGTGCCGCTGCTCCTGGAACGGTTGTGGCTGAACCATGGGGAAGGGCTCGACGGTCCCACGGGTCTGCGCGCCTATCCGCTCACCGCCACCTTATTGGCGACCGGCGCCGCTGCCGACGACCTGGCCGCGGTGCGCACTCACGCGGGTGCGGCGGAGATTCTGTGGGGCGCGACCCTGGTCGGTGACCTGCTCGTCGTGCGCGCCCTCGCCCAGGGCAGCGAGTCCGTGCATCGGCTTTTCACCGCCTTATGGGGTTTGCTGCGGCCCCGATTGATCGGCCGCCCGGCCTGTGCGCCGCGGATCTGGTCAACTTGAACGTCGGCGACGGGTTTCGCTACGCCGCAAATGCTGGGCCTTGATCGTAATCCCGGCCCGCGGTGTGCGTAGTCAGGGCTTCCAGCCCTGACGGTGTCAGGCCAGGATGGCCTGACGACGCACCCGGCGAGCCCAAGTGGTCGGGATCGTGATCGAGGCCAAATGTTGCGACTGAGGCATCTTCATTTCCGGTAGCTAAGGCGATTTCCGATAATTTGGATACCGGCCAATGTAGGTGCGACTTCAGTCGCACCTGCGTCCGAATCGGTGCGACTGAAGTCGCACCTACATCGGAGTTCAGTGGTGGGTGGTATCCGGTGTTCCGGAAATCACCTAGCTTGTCTTGAATCGGATCTCCACTGTGGCTCCAAGTGCCGCAGCGGCTAGTTTCAGCGACTTCAATGTCAGGTTAGAGCCCGT